>Ga0181524_10003602_pt1 | contig 14905 bp, 16 predicted proteins | sample PEATcosm2014_Bin_34_FD_119761 | JGI IMG/M metagenome (GOLD analysis project Ga0181524, IMG submission 119761) | Peatland microbial communities from MTU Mesocosm Facility, Houghton, MI, USA - PEATcosm2014_Bin05_60_metaG | ecosystem: Environmental > Terrestrial > Soil > Wetlands > Peat | place...
CGGGCGCCTCACGAATCGACGCCACAGAGAATCATAAGAGAGTCGCACTCTTCAAGCGGTTTTCTCAACCGCCGACAACCGACTCAAATGACTCGAAAAGTCCCCGGACGGACACTTAGGCCTGCGCCGCCGGCGCGCCCGCCGCGTTGGCGACGCGCTGCATGTACAGGGCGTGGAAATCGATCGGATCGACGTAGAGCGCGGGATAGCCGCCGCCGCGCACCGCGTCGGCGATGATCTGGCGCGCGAACGGGAACAGCAGCCGCGGCCCCTCGATCATGACGAGCGGCTGAACCTGTTCGGCCGGAATGTTCTCCACGCGGAACACGCCGGCGTAGTTGAGCTCGAACTTGAACAGCGCCGAGGGTCCCTCGCCGGCGCCCCCTTCCAGCATCAGGCTGACCTCGTAGTCGGTCGGGCCGATCTGGCGCGCGTTGACGTTGACCTGCAGGCCGATGTTGGGACCCTGCTGCGGCGCAAGGGCGCGCGGGGCGTTCGGGTTCTCGAACGAGAAGTCCTTGATGTACTGGGCGAGGACGGAAAATCGCGGCGCCGCGGCGCCCGGTTCTGTCGCGCCGTTGCTGTTTTGGTCGACCATTCCGTCTCTCCTCGCCCGCTCGGGGGGTATTCAATCGGCGCCGCCGCGCCTTTAGCGCCTGCGGGCCGCAACTTGGAAAGGCCCGACCCGAAGCCGGCCTCCCGCCCGGCGCGTCGCCTACCACGAGCCCGTCTCGCGAACAAGAACGGAGCCGCGCGATTTTGCGGCGATCCGCGCGCTGCGCCTGGACTCGCGAGCGTCCGGGAACCGGCGATCGCCGGCGCGCGGCTAAAGACGCGGCCAGGAAAAATCGTCGGCGCGACCCGTGCGCGGATCGACGGGCTCGCCCAGGCGAAGCACGCGCGCCACCGCGTCGGGTTCGCCGGCCGGCGTCGCTTCGCGCGAGGCCAGCGCTCCGCCCGGCGAAATCGGCCGCGCCGTCAGCGACAGGATCGACCCGGCCAGCGGCTTCGGCGGTTCGAGCCGCGCGGGCGATCCGGGCGCCGCCGGCTCCTCGGGCGCGCCCATTTCACGGCGGATTTGCGTGTTGATGTCGACGTCGGCCTGCTCGATGTCGGGCGGCAGGGACGCGTTGTCGTATTGCGGCTTGTTCTTGTCGTAGACGCGCTTGATCTCGGCTTCGAGGAAATGCGCGACCTTGCGCCCGCCGGCCTTGGTGAAGAGGATGCCGTCGGCCCCGCGCAACTTGACGGTCTGACCGTCGACGTTCGGCCCGAAGGCGTCGTACTGGCCATCCTGGTTGGCGAACGCGTCCCAGATGTCGATGTATTTGGCGCCCGCCTTTTCCGCATGCTCCTTGTCGATTTCGTTGAGCTTGACCACTTGGGCGTTGAGGCGATCGGTGCGCATCGGCGGCAGGCCGACCCAGAGAACCGGGATATGCGCGGCCTGGAACGGCGCCACGACCGCCTCGACGCGCTGCCCGTAGAGCGCCCGCCAACGATCGCTCAAGGGATCGAGCGTGTCGGCGCCGTCGCGCATCGGCTGCAGATCGTTGATGCCGACCATCATCACGATGAGGTCGATATGGTCCTTGCCCGTCGCCAGCTCGCGCGCGGCCTTGGGCCAGTCGTAATAATCGTCGCGCACCAGGCCGGAGGCTTCCCGCGACTTGTTGGCGATCGAGATTTCCGGCTTGTCGGCGAAAGCCTGGGTCAGGCCGTCATCGGCCAGAAGGCCCATGCTGTCGCCGAGAACGTCGATGAAGAAGGTCGGCTGAACCGGCGCCCCTCCCGGCGTTCCCGGTTCGCGCGTCGTCGTCGCCGGCACGAAATCGCGCACGCGTTTCTTGGGGCGATGCGTCGGGGTCGGCGCCGGCGCCGGTTGCGCCCCCGGGCCGCCGAAGAGATGCGAAAGGAACCCGCCGAGCCCCCCGTCCTGGGCGCGAACCGCGGGTCCGCCCAAGGCGACGCAACACAACGCGACCGCCGCCAGGCGCGCCACACGCGCGACGAGTTGACGATCGATCGCGAGCTTCATCTCGAACCATCCGCCTCGTTTCGAGCCGCAGCGCTTCGATACGGCGCGACCCGGTCGGAAAACCGCCCGACGGGCAACCGAGATCCCGTTCAGCCGCGGCGTCGCATCCTTCTGAGCAACGCCGGGGTCGGATAGCCGTCCGGCGGCGCGCCGATCGATTCCTGATAGGCGCGCAACGCCGCGCGCAAAGTCTCGCCGACCCGGCCGTCGACTTCGCCCACATCATAGCCCAGATCGCGCAGCCTTGTCTGCATGTCGCGGACGTCGCGCTCGCCGAGCTGCGGATCGCGGATGGGCCAGCGCGCGCGAAGGCCGCCCCGTCCCATGATCGAGTCGCCGAGCAGGGCCACGCCGAGGGCGTAGGCGGTCGAATTGTTGTAGCTCTTGATGGTCTTGAAATTGGCGGTGACGAGAAAGACCGGCCCGTGGAGGCCGGCGGGAATCAGCAGCTCAGCCTCGCCCGAGCGCGGCAGGGGGTGGCCGTCGGCGCGCACGACGCCCCGCGCGGCAAAGGACGCGAACGGCGCGAAGCGCGAGGAATCGGCGTCGGTCAGCTTGAATTTTGCGGGTAGGCGCGCCTCGAAACCCCAAGGCGCGTCGGCGATCCAGCCGTGCTTGGCCAGATAATTGGCGGTCGAGCCGATCGCATCGGGGGCGCTGTTCCAGATGTCGCGGCGGCCGTGGCCCTCGAAATCGACGGCGTAGTCGGTGAAACTCGAGGGCATGAACTGGGTTTGGCCCATCGCCCCGGCCCACGAGCCCCGCATGTCGCGAGCCTCGATATCGCCTTCCTGGAGAATAGCGAGAGCGGCGATCAGTTCGTCGCGAAAATAGTCGCCGGAATAGTGGACGAAGGCGAGACTGGCGAGCGCGCGGATGACGTAATCCGAGCCCTCGAAGGCGCCGAATTCGGTCTCCATGCCCCAGATGCCCATGACGACGGACCTGTCGACGCCATAGGTCGTCTCCGCTTTGGCGAGCCAGGCGCGCTCCTCCGCCGCCTTGGCCCGGCCGCGCATGATGCGCGCCTTGGTGACCGCGCTCGCCAGATATCGCCAGATCGGCTTGACGAACTCGGCTTGCGCGGTGGTGTGCGCGACGACGCCCGGGTCGAAGGTCACGCCGGCGAAGGCGGCGTCGAAGGTCGCGCGCGAGACGCCGCGCGCCTCGGCGAGCGGCCAGAGATCGGCGACGAACGTCTCGAACGCCGCTTCGCTCGATTTGTCGGCCGCGGCGCGCGCGGGGGCCGGATGAAAGGCGAGCGCCGCCGCGACAGCCAGCGCCAGCACGGCCGCGAGGAGCTTTACCAGCCACGCCCAGCGCGCGCCGGGGGCGTCGTAGCGAATCGGAGCGAAGGTCCCCATGGCCTCTTGTCGCGCGATGACGCTGAAGGAGCTCAGCGGCGAGCCGTTGCGAAAAAATAGACCATGACGCGGCGCCGCCGACTCACCCGCCGCCCTTGATGTCGTCCGGGCGCGGCATGGAAATGATGTTGTAGCCGGAATCGACGAAGTGCACCTCGCCCGTCACCCCGGCCGATAGGCCCGACAGGAGATAGAGCGCCGAGCCGCCGACGTCCTCGATCGTCACGGTGCGCCGGAGCGGCGAATGGTGGCGCTGGAAATTGAACATGAAGCGCGCGTCGGCGATGCCGGCGCCCGCCAGGGTGCGGATCGGTCCGGCGGAAATGGCGTTGACGCGGATGCCCGCCGGGCCGAAATCGGCGGCCAGATAGCGCACGCTCGCCTCGAGCGCCGCCTTGGCGAGGCCCATCACGTTGTAATTGGGCATGACGCGCGTCGCGCCGCCGAAAGTCAGCGTCAGCATCGCGCCGCCGTTCGGCATCAGCGGGGCGGCGCGCTTGGCGATTTCGGTGAAGGAAAACGCCGAAATGACCATCGTGCGCACGAAGTTCTCGCGCGTCGTGTCGGCGTAGCGGCCCTTGAGCTCGTTGCGGTCGGAAAAGCCGATGCAATGGACGACGAAATCGAGACGTCCCCATTTCTCCTCCAGCGCGGCGAAAACCGCGTCGAGCGAGGCGACGTCCTCGACGTCGCAGGGCAGCGACAGGCGGGAGCCCAGAGATTCGGCGAGCGGGCGCACGCGCCTGCCCAGCGCCTCGCCTTGATAGGTGAAGGCGAGCTCGGCGCCTTGGGCGGCCAGCGCCTGGGCGATTCCCCAGGCGATGGAATGATCGTTGGCGACGCCCATCACGAGACCGCGCTTGCCGCTCATCAGGCCAGATTTCATCCCGTTCACTTCTTTTTCTTCTCAGGCGTCGACGTGTTTGAAGACCAGCGTGGCGTTGGCGCCGCCGAATCCGAACGAATTGGAGAGCACCGTCGCGAGCCGCACATTGTCGCGCCGCGCGCGCACGATCGGCATGTCGGCGAAAGCGGGGTCGATTTCCTCGATATGGGCGCTTTCGCAGATGAAGCCGTTCTGCATCATCAACAGGCAATAGATCGCCTCGTGCACGCCGGTCGCGCCTTGCGAGTGGCCGGTCAGCGACTTCGTCGCGGAGATCGGCGGGCATTTCTCGCCCGAGCCGAAAACTTCGCGCAGCGCCTCGATCTCCTTGAGATCGCCGACCGGCGTCGAGGTCGCGTGCGGATTGATGTAGTCGATCGGCGACTTCACGCCGGCGAGCGCCTGGCGCATGCAGCGCGCCGCGCCCTCGCCCGACGGGGCGACCATGTCGGCGCCGTCGGATGTCGCGCCGTAGCCGGCGATCTCGGCGTAGACGCGCGCGCCGCGCGCCTTGGCGCGCTCGTAGTCCTCGAGCACGAGGACGCCGGCCCCCGCCGAAATGACGAAGCCGTCGCGGTTCTTGTCGTAGGCGCGCGAGGCGCGCGCGGGCCTCGCGTTATAGGCCGAGGACATCGCGCCCATCGCGTCGAAGAGGACGGAGAGCGTCCAGTCGAGGTCCTCGCAGCCGCCGGCGAACATGACGTCCTGCTTGCCGATCAGGATCTGTTCGGTCGCCGCGCCGATGCAGTGATTGGAAGTCGCGCAAGCCGAGGAAATGGAATAGGCGACGCCCTTGATCTTGAACCAGGTCGAGAGCGTCGCCGAGGCGGTCGAGCACATCGCTTTTGGCACGGCGTAGGGGCCGACGCGCTTGGGCCCCTTGGTCCGCGCGATGTCGGCGGCCTCGACGATGGCGCGCGTCGAGGGGCCGCCCGAGCCCATGATCAGGCCGGTGCGCTCGTTCGACACTTCGCTGGGCTTAAGGCCGCTGTCGAGGATCGCCTGGTCCATCGCGACATGGCACCAGGCGGTTCCGCCGCCGTGAAAGCGCATCGCGCGGCGGTCGAGCATCTCCTCGGGCTTGACGCTCGGGGCGCCGTGGACCTGACAACGAAAGCCGAGCTCGGCGTATTTTTCCGCGCGCGAAATGCCGGACTTGGCCTCGCGCAGGCTCGCCAGGACCTCTCCGGCGTTTGCGCCGATCGAGGAGACGATCCCCATGCCGGTGACGACGACGCGTCTCATCCATTTGCTCCAGGTAAGTTCCTATGCCGGCTCGCCTGGCGGACCTCAGGCTCGGCTCGGCTTTGCGGCGCTGAAGAGGCCGACGCGCATATCCTTGACCTCGGTCATGCGCCGACCGTCGGCGTCCAGCCAGCCGTCGGCGATGCCGAGAACGAGCCTGCCCCTGAAGACGCGCTTGACGTCGACGCCGTAGATCACCTTCTTGATCGTGGGCAGCACCTGATCGATGAATTTGACTTCGCCGACGCCGAGCGCCCGACCGCGGCCGGGCAGGCCGAGCCAGCCGAGAAAGAAGCCCGTCAACTGCCACAGCGCGTCGAGCCCGAGGCATCCCGGCATGACCGGATCGCCCTTGAAATGGCAACTGAAGAACCACAGCTCCGGCTTGATGTCGAACTCGGCGCGCACTTCGCCCTTGCCATGGGCGCCGCCGGTTTCGGCGATGTCGACGATGCGATCGAACATCAGCATCGGCGGCAGCGGCAGCTGCGCGTTTCCGGCGCCGAACAGGTCGCCGCGGCCGCAGGCCAAGAGATCTTCGTAGGCGAAATGGGAGCGCCGTTCGGACATGCTCGCGTCGATTCCCTAGGCTTTGCGGACGCGGTCGCCCCGCGCGCCGGCCTATTGCTCGGCTTCGTAACACAGGCGGGCGCGTCCCGAAAGCGCCGCGCGCCGATCCTTTTGTCGAAACGGGCGTCGGCGGCCGCAAATGGAGTTCGCGACTCGCTTCGGCTCGGCTGACGGCGGCGAAACGATGTGATATGGGATCAGATTGTACGCCTGCGCGGGCCCCTCGGCCCGCCCGAACACGGGAGAAGCGCCTTCACGTGACCGACATCGCCATTGCGCCCGACAGGCCCGCCGCCGACGGCGCCCTCTTGGACGACTGTCCCGTTCACAAGCTGCGCGCCAAGCTGCGCCAGGCCCGTCTGCGTCCCACGCGCCAGCGCGTCGCGCTGGGCTGGCTGCTTTTCGGCAACGGCAACCGGCACGTGACCGCCGAAATGCTGTTCGAGGAAGCCAAAGGCGCGAAAGTGCCGGTGTCGCTGGCGACGGTCTACAACACGCTGCATCAATTCACCGGCGTCGGGCTGCTGCTGGAAATCGCCGTCGACGGGCCGTCCACCTTCTTCGACACCAATCCGACGCCGCACCACCATTTCCTGATCGAGGAGACCAGCGCGCTCGTCGACATCCCCGACGGCCACGTCGCGCTGACGCGATTGCCCAGCGCGCCGGAGGGGTGCGAAATCGCGCGCGTCGACGTCGTCGTGCGGGTTCGTCGCGCCGCGGCCTAGTCGGCGCTCAGAACCGCGGCGAATCGCCGGCGATGATCCCCGCGCTGGTCACCACCACCCAGGCGCGGCCGCGGCGCTCGATTCGCAGCACCCGGCCGGCGCCGGGCAGGAAATCTCCGGGCGCCACTTGCCGCGGGCCGTCCCGCCCGTCGACGAGCGCGAAACCGTCCTGAACGTCGACGAGCCAATAGCCGCGCAGCGGCGCTCGCGGCCGCTCGATCGAGCCGGTGGTTTCGTCGGAGACGCCCGGATCGGGTTTCGGCGCGAGAGCGGCCTGCCTGGGCGATGGCGTCGGGGGCGTCGGGGCGACCGCGACGACGGCGGGCGGCTTCTTCTCGAGCTTGTCGATTCGTCCCGCCAGATCGGCTAGGCGGGCGGCCGTTTCGTGGTCCATGCGATCGGTCAGTTTATCGACGCGCGCGCTCTGGTCGTGTTCGACGCGATCGAGGCGCGCCGTCAATTGCGCGAGGGCGCTGCCGAGATCGTGCGCGGCGCCGTTCTGCGTCTTCATCTCGGCGGCGACTTTGCGCAGTTCGGCGGCTCGGTCGCGCGCCTGCGCGGCCTCGACGGCGTCGATTTGATCCTTCAGGGTCCTGACCGTCTGCGCCAGGTCGCGGCTCTCCTCGGCCTTGACCGCTAAGAGGCTCGCCTGCCTGGCGTGATCGTAAAGCCCGACGCCGGTGACCGCGGCGATCAGCGCCAGGCCGGCGGCGAGCCCGGACGCCCATCGCAGGGCGGCCGGCGGGCCGCCGGCGGCCCCGGCGCGCGAAGGCGCGGCGTAGGGAACGAGATGAAGTCGCGGCGGTTCGATGGTCGGCGCGTTTCCTTCCGCTTCCTGCGAGCGCGGCGCCGCGGCGAGCGGCTCTGCTGCCCCTGCGGGTTTCTCGACCGGGTCGTTTCGGCTCTCCGCCGGTTGCGCCGGTTGCGCGTCGCCGTCCGTTGCGCGTCCGGCTTCGGCTTCGAGCGAAGGCTCGCGGTTCAGTTCGTCCTGCGCGTCCATGGTGGCATCCCGAATGCAGCGCCAGCGTCGCGCGATTTTCCGCCCTGGGGATTAACGAACCGTTGACCAAATGGGACGCCGGCGGGCAAATATTGTGGCCGCATTCCAGCCGACGGCGGGGGCCGGGGAGGTCCAGGCCGTGGTATGAGGGTCGTTCGCGGTCGGTTCCGCGCAGCCGGCGTTCAAGGGATGTCACAGCGATGCGAGCCATGAAGTTCGGCCTGGGCCAAGGCGTCAAGCGCGTCGAGGACGTCCGTCTCGTCAGCGGCCGGGGGACCTACACTTCCGACGTGGCGCGCGAGGACGCGCTGCACGCGGTTTTCCTGCGCAGCCCGCACGCGCACGCGCGATTTGCGGTCGAGGACGTCGAGGCGGCGCGCGCCATGCCGGGCGTGCGCGGCGTTTTCGTCGCCGCGGACTTCGCCGCGCTCGGCGGGCTCGCATGCCTAGCGCCGGTGCGTAATTCGGACCAATCCCTGACGCCGCTGAAGCCCTATCCGGTGATGGCCGCCGACGAAGCCGCGCACGTCGGCGACATCGTCGCGATGGTCGTCGCCGAATCGCCTTTTCAGGCGCACGACGCCGCCGAGGCCATCGCCGTCGCCTGGGAGGAAGTGCCGCTCGTCGTCGACGTCGAACAGGCGATCGCGCCGGGCGCGCCGCAGGTCTTCGCCGGCGCTCCGGGCAATCTCGCCTACGACACGCATATCGGCGACAGCAAAGTGTGCGAGACGGCGTTCGCCGCCGCGGCGCATGTCGTGAGCGTGAAGATCGTCAATCCGCGCGTCGTCGCCAACTTCTTGGAGCCGCGCGGGGCGCTCGCCGAATATGACGCGAAGTCCGATCGCTCGACGCTCAACGTCGGCAGCCAGGGCGTCCACGGCATGCGCGATTTTCTCGCCAAAGGCATTCTGAAGGTTTCGCCCAGCAAGCTGCGCGTCGTCACCAAGGACGTCGGCGGCGGGTTCGGAACCAAGGGCTTCGTCTATCGCGAATATCCGCTCGTTCTCGAGGCGGCGCGGCGGCTTGGACGACCGGTGCGCTGGCAGGCCGATCGCTCCGAGCATTTCGTCGGCGACACGCAAGGGCGCGACAACGTGACCACCGCCGAAATGGCGCTCGACGCGCAAGGGCGGTTTCTCGCTCTGCGCGTCGACATCCTCGGCAATCTCGGGGCCTATCTGTCGCAATTCGCGCCTTATATTCCCTGGCTCGGCGCGTCGATGGCGACGGGCCCGTACGACATCGGCGCCCTGCACGCGCGCGTGCGCGGCGTCTATACGCACACCGTCCCCGTCGACGCCTACCGCGGCGCCGGGCGGCCCGAGGCGGCCTATGTGCTGGAGCGGCTGGTCGACCGCTGCGCGCGCGCGCTGGATCTGGCCCCCGAGGAGATCCGCGCGCGCAATTTCGTCAAGCCGTCGCAGATGCCCTACCGTACCCGGACCGACCGCGATTACGACGTCGGCGACTTCGAAGGTGCGATGCGCGCCTGCCTCGCCAAGGCCGACGCCGCCGGCTTCGGCGAGCGCGCCGAGGAAGCGCGAAAGCGCGGCTTCATCCGCGGCGTCGGCATGTCCAGCTACATCGAGTGCACCGCGTGGGGAGAGGGCGAAGAGGGCTCGGTCACGCTCGACGAGAACGGCGATTTCACGCTGCTGATCGGCACGCAATCGAACGGCCAGGGGCACGAGACGGCCTATGCGCAGGTGGTCTCGCAATACCTCGACGTTCCCCCGGAGCGGGTGAAGGTCGTGCAGGGCGACACCGATCGCGTCGCCAGCGGCAATGGCACGGGCGGCTCGCGCTCGATCCCGGTCGGCGCGGTGATGACGGCGCGCGCCTCGCAGACGCTCGCAGCCTCGCTCAAGGAGCTGGCGGCGGACAAACTGGAGGCGGCGGTCGCCGATCTGGAAATCGCCGACGGCCATATCCGCATCGCCGGCACCGATCGCGCGATCTCCTACGCCGAAATCGCCGCCCTGCCCGCCGCGACGGCGCAGAAGCTGACCGCGGTGGAATCTTTCACGCCGCCGAACGCGACCTATCCCAACGGCACGCATATCTGCGAGGTCGAGATCGATCCGCAAACCGGGGCGACGCGGATCGTGCGCTACACCGTGGTCGACGATTTCGGCGCGACCCTCAATCCGCTGCTGCTCGCCGGACAGGTGCACGGCGGGATCGCGCAAGGGGTCGGGCAGGCCCTGATGGAGCGCGCGGTCTACGACGAGAGCGGGCAATTGCTGACCGCGAGCTTCATGGACTATTGCATGCCGCGCGCCGACGACCTGCCGAACTTCGACTTCGAGACGCGCAACATCCCTTCGTCCACCAATCCGCTCGGCTTCAAGGGCGCGGGCGAGGCGGGCTCGATCGGCTCGACGCCCGCGGTGATGAACGCCGTCGGCGACGCGCTGTGGCGCGCCTATCGCGTCGACCACATCGACATGCCGGCGACGCCGCTCGGCGTCTATCGCGCGATCGAGCGTTCGGGGGCAAAATGAGCGCCGGCGAGCCAAACGCGACGCCTTCGACGGACGACGCGGCCTCCGTCGGCGCTAAGATCGTCGTCTGGGACATCCCGACGCGCCTTTTTCATTGGCTCGCCGTCGCGCTGATCGTCGCCGCCTATGCGACGTCGCGCTCGACCTCGATGGATTGGCACACGCGGGCGGGCGAGGCGCTGCTCGCCGTGTTGCTGTTCCGGCTGCTGTGGGGCGTCTTCGGCAGCCAGACGGCGCGCTTCTCGAGCTTTCTCGCTTCGCCCCGCGCGGCGGCGCGCCATCTTGGCCGCCTCTTGCGCCGCGAGCCCGACCGCCAGGTCGGGCACAACCCGGCGGGCGGCTGGATGGTGCTGCTGCTCCTGGCGCTGATGCTGGGGGAAACGTTGAGCGGCCTCTACGTCGGCAAGGACATCGCCGAAGAGGGGCCGTTGTCGGAGCGCGTCCCCGCAGCCGTGGCCAATCTGATCGACGCGCTGCACGACCGCTACCTCTGGGACGCGCTCCTCGTCGCGATCGCGATGCATCTCTGCGCGATCCTCGCCTACGCCGCGCTGAAGCGCCACAACCTGCTCAAGCCGATGATCACCGGCCGCAAGATCTTGCCGGCGGGGACGCCGCCGCCGCGCATGGAGAGCGCCGGGCGCGCGCTTCTCCTCCTCGCCTGCGGCGTCGCCGCGACGATCGCGCTCGTCGAAAGCCTGTAGCGCGACGCGTCAGCCTTTGGGCGGCGTCACCTGACCGCGGATTTCGCCCGGCGGATGGTCCTTCGAGTGAACGTTGATGTACCACTGACCCGCCATGAACTGCTGGGCCTGCTCCGGGCTCAGCGTCGCCGAGCCGGTGATCGGGCTTTCGGGCGCCATTCCTTGCTTGCTCAACCACAGCGTCACCGGCCCGTTGGCGCCGGCCGCCGCCGGGCCGTGGAAATGCGCCATGGTCGCAGGGCTGGACAGGCCGCTGTAGGCGACCGACCAGGTGAGCATCCGCGTGTCCGGGTCGTAGGTCAAATCCGCCTTGCCGACGGCGGCCGTCTGAACCGCGGGAACCTGCTGGGCGCCGGTGAGCTCGACGGAAAAAGAGACTGGCGCCGCCTGCGCGAGCCCCGCCCACGCCACGCCGATGAGAGCGAGAACGCCGATTGCGCCGCGCCGCGATGCAACGAGAGTCATGTGCGCCTCCACTTACGTTGTAGGACAATTGTCACTATAACTCCGCGACGCGATCGCGGAAAGCGATTTTCCGGCGCCTCGGCGGACCGCGAGGCGATCGCCGATTATCTCAAGAGCCTTCCGGCGGGCGCTCGGCGGCCGGGCGAATGACGGCGCCTCAGGCCGGCGCGAACGCGTCGGCGCGCATGCGCTCGATCATCGCGCGCACGCCGTTGGAGCGCTGCGGCGTCAGGTGCTGCTCGAGGCCGAGCTCGCGGAACGTCGCCATGGCGTCGGCGGCGAGGATCTCCTCGGGGGTGCGGTCCGAGTAGAGCGCGATGGCGATCGCCACCAGCCCGCGCACCAGATGCGAATCGCTGTCGCCGCGGAAGTGCAGCACCGCCCGCCCGGCCGCGTCCCGGCGAATTTCACGCTCGAGCCAGACTTGGCTGACGCAACCGCGGACCTTGTTGGCGTCGTTGCGCGCGCCCTCGCTCAGCGGCTCGAGCGTGCGGCCGAGCTCGATGACGTAGCGATAGCGGTCCTCCCAGTCGTCGAGGAAGGCGAAATCGGCGCGGATGGATTCGATCGTGGTCAGCGGCGCGCTCGTGCGAAAAGTTGCAGATTGCGCTTATAGCTCTTTTCGCCGGGCGCGGGCCAGCCTCGCTTGCGCCGGGGGTGGGGCCGTTTGAACGGCGGCAAAGGGTGGATAGCCGTCGTGCGCCCCCAATTTCGGCGCGCAGCAAGTCCATGAAACTTCTACGCCGAGACGGATTGGCAGAATTCTTGACGGTTGGACGTCCGTCAAAGAGGCGCTTGGGTCTTTCGGCTTGACAATTCCATATTTCTGCATCTATAGAATTATCGAATTGAGGTCGATATGGACGCCCCGAACCCCGACGCCGAACTCGTCCGCTTCGCCGACATGCTCGCCGCTCTCGGCACGGAAACGCGCCTACGCATCGTTCGCCTGCTGCTGTCCGCGCATCCCGAGGGAATGGTCGTCGGCGAGATCGGCGCGGAACTCGGCATTGCTCCCTCCACGCTGTCGCATCATCTCGAAAAGCTCAAGAACGAAGGGCTCGTGCTGATGCGCCGCGAAAGCACCTTCTTGCGCTACACGGCCAATACGAAGGCGCTGCAAGAAATCCTCGCATTTCTTTTTGCGGAGTGCTGCACCCGCAACAAAGCCATCAACCCTGAATCGATCACCTGTTGCTAGGAGAACGCCATGAGCCAAGCGACCATCAAGGAAATCGTGCGGGACAAATACGCTCGAGCCGCGCGGCGCGTCGGTGCGGCCGGATCATGCTGCGGCGCGCAGACCGAGCTTGCCGGCGCGAGCTCGATCACCTCCAACCTCTATGCCGAGGGAGAGACGAACGCATTGCCGGAAGCGGCTGTCCTCGCCTCGCTCGGGTGCGGCAATCCGACCGCCCTCGCCGAACTGAAGCCGGGCGAAACCGTCCTCGATCTCGGCTCGGGCGGCGGCATTGATGTCTTGCTTTCGGCGCGCCGCGTCGGCCCCGAGGGCAAAGTCTACGGCCTCGACATGACCGACGAAATGCTGGCGCTGGCCCGCGACAATCAGCGCAAGGCGGGCGCGAACAATGTCGAATTTCTCAAGGGCGAAATCGAGAATATCCCGCTGCCCGACAATTCGGTCGACGTGATCATATCGAATTGCGTCATCAATCTCTCCGCCGACAAGGATCGCGTGCTGCGCGAGGCGTTCCGGGTCCTCAAGCCGGGCGGGCGCTTCGCCGTCTCGGATGTTGTGACGCGGGGCGACGTGCCGGAGCGCTTGCGCAAGGACATGTTGCTTTGGGTCGGCTGCATCGCGGGCGCGCTGGAGGAAAACGATTATCGCGCCAAGCTGGTCGCCGCCGGCTTCGAAGCGATCGGCATCGAGCCGACCCGCATCTACAAGATCGACGACGCGCGCGAGTTCCTCGCCGGCAAGGGGCTCGACGTCGACGCGCTCGCGGCGCAAGTCGACGGCAAGTTCATGAGCGCGTTCGTGCGCGCGGTGAAGCCGAAGGCGGCGCCGGCAAACTAGTGTGTAACGATTTCAGCCCGGTTTCAGTCAAAGAAACGTAACGGCGCGGATCGGTCGCGCCGATCACCGGGAGAACGGCGATGTCGATTTCGGCGCTGGACAAAGAATTGGTGGCGATTGCCGTGTCGATCGCCGCGGGCTGTCGCCCTTGCACTGCCTATCATGTCGCGGCGGCGCGCAAAGCGGGCGCGGCCGATCCGGCCATCGAAACCGCTGTGGCCGGCGCGGTGTGCGTGCGGACCAGCGCGACGGAGGGGATGCGTCGACAGGCCCTCGAACTCGAGGCGCTGCCGGACGGTTGCGGGTGCTCCGTCGGGAATGCGTGGGAAGAACTGGCGACCCTCGGCGCCTCCCTCGCCGTCAATTGCACGCAGAATATCGATAAGCATCTGGCCGCCGTGCGAGCGTCGGGCGTGGCGCAAGGCGATCTGGACGAAGTGTTCGCACTCGTCGAGACTATCCGCGCGCGGGCGATCGGTCATGCCAAGGCCCGGTTCGCCGGATCGAGCGCCGATGCGGCCGCACCGAGCAACGGCTGCGCGTCGGCTTCCGCTTCGTGCTGCTGAATGGAGAAAAGGTGTGAGCGACATGTCGTCGGCGGAGGAACGTGCAAACCTTCAGCGGTTTGTAATCCGCCTCGTCGGCGACGGCGCCCTCGCCGACGACATCGTCCAAGAAACTCTGCTGCGCGCGCATCGCTCGCGATCGAGTTTTCAAGGGCGAGCGAAGCTCGGGACGTGGCTCGCCGCGATCGCCGTCAACGTCGCCCGCGACCACTTTCGGCTTCAGGCCGCGCAAAGGGAAGTGGCGATCGACGATCAGGCTCTGGCCGAGATTCCCTGTGACGCGGACGCAGAGCGCGCGCTGTTGGAACAGGAAATGGGCGCGTGCATCGCTGCGCACTTGATGAAGTCGCCCGAACGCCAGCGCCAAGTCCTGGCCCTGCACGACATGAACGACGCCCATCACGCCGAAATCGCCGAGGTCCTCGGCTCGAGCGAAGAAAATGCGCGCGTGCTGCTGCACCGGGCTCGGATCGCGTTGCGCGCCCGGCTGCGACAGAACTGCCGGTTGTCGTTCGGCCACGACGCCATCCCATGCGCGCCTGTCGAAAGATAGTTCGGAAAGCGCTATTGCGAATCGGCGCTGATGCGTCGGGTGGGGTCCGTGTTGGACGCCCATTGTGGGTCAATCGCAGCGCCGATTCACAACCGAGAAGGCCTTGACGCGCTCAGCGGCTTAGAGTCCGTCCGGAGACTTCATGAGGGATTACAGAGTTTTCTGAGCATCAGGCGGATGGAGGCGAGGCGGAGGAAGGCGAGGGCGTTGTGGTTGCGGTTTTCCCAGTCCTTGGCGAGGC
>Ga0181524_10003603_pt1 | contig 14901 bp, 15 predicted proteins | sample PEATcosm2014_Bin_34_FD_119761 | JGI IMG/M metagenome (GOLD analysis project Ga0181524, IMG submission 119761) | Peatland microbial communities from MTU Mesocosm Facility, Houghton, MI, USA - PEATcosm2014_Bin05_60_metaG | ecosystem: Environmental > Terrestrial > Soil > Wetlands > Peat | place...
AGGCGCTTGAAAAGCCAGCCCAGGGCCAAGTGCCCGACGACGATGCCGGCGCCCGCCAGGACGGCCAAGGCCAGCAGGATGTCGAGAATCCAGATCCGGGTGCCGCCGATCGCGTAGAAGCCGCTCACCGACTGGAGCGACAGCGCCGAGTTCAGCACGTCGGCGTTGGCGCCGTAGTCGACGCGGCGGCCGTCGGGGCCGACCAGCGAAATGGTCACGCTCTGGAACGCGTCCGAACCCTTACGGTGACAGACCTGGCAGTCGCTGAGCGCCTTGCTCTTGTCGGCGAGCTCATGCGCCTGGGGGCCGGTGGCGACGTCGAGGCGGCCGCGCAGCACGGTCTTGCCGTCGATGCCGGCGCGGTTCAACGTCTGCAGCAGGTTCCACAGCGTCGCCGCATCGATCCCCTTGCCGTCCGAGTGGGCGCTGGCGTTGAACAGCGGCACGCCGATCTGCTCCGTTCCTCTCGGCACGGCCCGGCTGTCGATCAGCATGAGATCGACTCTGCGTTGCGCGTAGGGGGCGTGGCAGGCCGGACAGGTCACCACCTCGAAATGCAACGCCGCATTGGGAAGCCATTTCTGGTGGGCTTCCAGCGCGCCGTCGTGGCAGCCCAGACAGGCGGCCTCCGGTCCCTGGCCGAGCGAGGTCGGCTTCACGTCATGGGCGCTGTGGCAGTCGGAGCAAATCGGCGCATAACCCTTGTCGGAGCTGCGCCGATAGGCCGCGTGCATGGAGCCGGAGTAGGCGGTGTAGATCGCCGAGTGGCACTTCTGGCAGGGGATCTGGTCGATCGCCGCGGCTGCGTTCTTGATGATCGCATGCGGGTTGTGGCAGTCGGTGCAGACGGGCGCGGCCGGATCGCCGGCGCGCACCAGCGCGGCGTGGATGCTGGTCTCCCATTGGTCGAACTTGTCGGCGTGGCAGCCGCGGCAAATCTGCGTCATCGCGAGCGTGAAGCCGCGCCGGCTGGCGATGTCCTTTTGCGCGGGCGGATGCGAGTTCAGATCGACGTCGGAGTGACAGCCGGTGCACCCGATCGGCGCGTGGACGGACTTGGCGAAAATATCGCCGGGCACGTGCAGTTGCAGGGTGGCTCCGTCCGCCAGCTGCTTCTCCATGCCTTCGACGCCGTGGCAGCCGAGGCATGCCTGGTCGGTCGTCGCAGGCGTCTCGTCGGCGGCGAACGCCGGCGGGGCGGCGGCGGACAGGAGAGCGATCCCTGCGCCGAAGCCCACGATGACCGGGCCGAGCCACCGGAGCGCGCGCCGGACCTTAGACCAGGTGCAGTAGCCATCCATACTCGCCCCCCGAGGCGACCTCGCCGTCAGCACGATCCGGGGGGCGTTCAGCCCCCCGGAAGATCAGCGCATCGTCTGTTTCTTGCCGCACTGCGGCAAAGGATTCATTGATCTACCTCATATCCGGCGCGCCGCTTCCGACCACCGACCGGCCGCCCATCCAGGCCAGCATGGCCAAGCCGACGAGCGGGAAGAAGGCGACGAAGGCCAAGCCGATGAAGGGCGCGGCGATCATCATGCCGACGGTCCTCACCACTTGGATCCTGGCCGCGGCGCGCGCCGCCAACACGGCGAGCAGGCCGAAGCCGACGATCGGCAAGGCGATGACGTAGGCGAGGCCGATGAACGGCGCGGCGAAGAACAGAGCGATGTTCTTGACCACGTCGATCGCGCCGACCGGTTCGGCCGCAGGCGCTTCGACGGCAGCGGGCGCGGCGACCGCTTCCGCCACGACCGCAGGCGCCGCCAGGGCGTCGCGGGCGCTGTCCTCGATCATCTCGGGAGACAGCGGCTTATGCATGAAGCCGACGACGCCCGCCGCCTTGGCGCGCGACTCGGCCGCCTCGGAGCCGTAACCGGTGATGATCACCACCGGCGTCCACGGCTTGCGCGCCTTGACCTGCTCGGCCACTTCGAGCCCGCTCATGCCGGGCATGCGGATGTCGGTGTAGACGACATCGTAGTTCTCCTCGCTCAGCTTGCGCATCGCCTCTTCGCCGCTCTGGGCGGTGATGACGGCATAACCCTTGCTGGTGAGAACCCGGTCGAAGCTCTTGGAGACGACGGGATCGTCGTCGACGACGAGCACTTTGCGAATGGCGGTCATGACTTTCTCCTTTTTTCAGATATGGCTTGGTTATGCGTACTGTTACCTCTGGCAGTCTCAGGCGGCGCAGGCGCCGGATGCGGCGTCGGAATCCTCGGGCACGCGGCGCAGCGCCCATTGCTTGCGCTTCGCGGCGCTGTCGGCGAGGTTGATCACGTCCTGCGGGCCGACCGGCTTGGCGACGTAGTCGTGAGCCCCGAGCCGCACGGCCTCCTTGGCGCTGTCCACGGTCGGATAGCCGGTGATGATCACGACCTCGCTTTCGGGCCATTTCTGTTTGATCGTGCGCAGCACCGACATGCCGTCCCGCCCGGGCATGCGCAAATCGAGCAGCACGACGTCGAAGGGATTGCGCTCCATGGTCTGCAGCGCCTCGTCGCCGCCGCTGGCGGCCGCAACGTCGCAAGCGACGCTCTGCAGCGACCGCTGGTAGCTCCAGCGCACGACTTCGTCGTCGTCGACGATGAGAATTCGGTTTTTCTCGCTCATCTTCGCCACCTTGCTTGCGGTCATCGATCTCGGCGAGTAACAAGCAAGCGCCGTGCCACGGCCCGGCCGTCAAAATTTTCCTTGCAATCACAACAGGTTGCGCGGAACGGCGGGGCGCGAGGGCGGCGGCGCCGGCCGGCCCAAGTACATTTTTTCTATACGGCCCGCGCCCCGCCGCGACGAAAAGACAAGGTTTTTCAAGCCGATGCGCCGCAGGGGCGCCGCATGGTTTTTTTATCGGGGCGCCGATCGGCGCCGATTCGCCGCCGGACCACGCGGCGTCCCTTCTCCCCGTTTACGGGGAGAAGGTTGGGATGAGTTCTCATCCGCTTCGCGCACCTTGATGCATGAAAAGGCAGTCGTCGCCCCGCCAGACGGCTTGTTTTCAGGAGAGGGGCCAGGGGATGAGCCGCAACGGCGCGTCCAATGACCCGGCCTCACCCCTGCTCTTTCCCCGCGAGCGGGGAGAGGGGGTAGCGCGCTCACGTCCAACGGCGGCACGCTCCAGCGATCCCGGCGAGCAAGGCCCCTCAGCGCCCGAGCGCGCGCGCCCTTCGAAGCAAGGCGCGCGTGCGTCCGTGCGCGGTTCGCTGTCGACGAGCCCGGCGCAGCGCCGCCGGAGCGTCACAGCATGCTCGGCAGCACGCGGTCGGGCGGGCGGTGGCCGTCCATGAAGGTCTTGATGTTGATGATGACCTTCTCGCCCATGTCGTTGCGCCCTTCGTGGGTCGCCGAGCCCATGTGCGGCAGCAGCGTCACCGTGCCCTTGTTGGCGAGCGCGATCAGCTTATCGGAGACGGCGGGCGCGTGTTCGAACACGTCGAGGCCGGCGCCGGCGATTTCTCCCGCCTCGAGCATGCGGGTGAGCGCGTTCTCGTCGATCACTTCGCCGCGCGCGGTGTTGATGACGATCGCCTCGGGGCGCAGATACTTCAGCCGTCGCGCCGACAACAGGTGATAGGTCGCCGGCGTGTGCGGGCAGTTGATCGAGACGAAGTCCATGCGCGCCAGCATCTGGTCGAGCGAATCCCAATAGGTCGCCTCCAGCGATTCCTCGATCTGCTGCGCGACCCGGCGACGGTTGTGATAATGGATCGACATGCCGAAGGCGCGCGCGCGCAGCGCCAGCGCCTGGCCGATGCGGCCCATGCCGACGATGCCCAAGCGCTTGCCGCTGATGCGCCGCCCGAGCATCCAGGTCGGCGACCAGCCGGTCCAGCGCCCTTCCGGGATCACCCGCGCGCCCTCGGCGAGCCGGCGCGCGGTGGAGAGAATCAGCGCCATCGTCATGTCGGCGGTGTCCTCGGTGAGGACGCCCGGCGTATTGGTGACGGTGATGCCGCGGCGCAAGGCCGAGGTCACGTCGATATGGTCGACGCCGTTGCCGAAATTGGCGATCAGCTTCATCTGGTCGCCGGCCTGGGCGATCATGTGCGCGTTGATGTGGTCGGTGACGGTGGGCACCAGCGCGTCGGCCTCGCGCATCGCCTCGGCGATCTCGCTCTCCGACATCGGCTTGTCCTCGAGATTGAGGCGCGCGTCGAACAATTCGCGCATGCGCGTCTCCACGAGGTCGGGAAGCCGGCGCGTGACGATGACGAGGGGCTTCTTCCTAGACATGGGCCCTTCTCTCCTCGCTCTCCTGGCGCCTGAATGCCGACGGCCCGATTTCAACCATGTTCGCGCGCAATATCAAATGCCTTTACGCATCGTTAACGGCGCATCCGGCAAAACATGGCCCCGGCGGAGCGCCTGGGGCCGAGGCTTCGCCTCGCGCGCCGCTGCGGCCTCTCTAGCAGATGGCGGGGCAAAGACAAGGACGCCGGGCGCGGCGCCGTCGTTCATGGATCGGGAATGAAACTCGCCTCATTTCTCCAGCTCTTCGGTCGCGCGCGCGGCGGCCGTCTCGGCCTCTTCGCGGCGCTGCTGGTCTCGCTTTGGCCCGCCGCCGCGCCGGCCGATCCGGTGGGGTCGGTGACCGGCCTGCCCCTGCCGCGCTACGCCAGCCTGAAGACCGATCGCGTCAACCTGCGCGAGGGGCCCTCCAAGGACCATCCGACCAAGTGGGTGTTCCAACGCGCCGGCCTGCCGGTCGAGATCACCGCCGAATTCGAAATCTGGCGCAAGGTGCGCGATTCGGAAGGCGCGGATGGTTGGGTGCTTCACTCCCTGCTTTCCGGGCGCCGCACCGGGCTGGTCGGGGTCGGCAAGAAAGGCCAGGTCTTCAAGATCTACACGCAGCCGAGAACGAACGGCGACGTGGCGGCGACGCTGCAGTCGGGGGTCATCGCCAACGTGCGCGCCTGCGATGGCGCCTGGTGCCTGATCGACGGGGACGGATACAAAGGGTATATTGAACAAGTCGCCCTCTGGGGCGTATACCCCAACGAGAAGATCCAATAACCGCGTCGCGCTCCGGCCACGCGTAGAGGTGGCGAAGACACTTTGGACGCATTCGACGACGAGGATTTCGGCCAAAGGGCGCGCCGCCTTCGTGTAGACACCCTGATCTGGCTGCGCTGGCTCGCGATATTCGGACAATCGGCGGCCGTGCTGGTCGCCCATTTCGCATTGGGACTACAATTTCCGATCATCGCTTGCTTCCTATGCATTGGCGCCTCGATCGTCGTCAACGCCGCGCTGCGCATGCGCTTTTCCGTCAGCCATCGCCTCGAAGACTCTTGGGTGTCCAATGTTCTCGGCTTCGACATCGCGCAACTGGCCGCGCTGCTCTGGCTGACGGGCGGCCTCGCCAATCCGTTCTCGATCCTGTTTCTGGCGCCGATCATGACGTCGGCGGTGTCGCTGCCGCGCCGCCGCACGCTCGGGCTGCTCGGCTTCACTCTCGTTTGCGCGACGGCGCTGGAGTTTTGCAGCTTGCCGCTGCGCTGGCCGGGCGGCGCGGAGCTTCAACCGCCGGCGCTTTACGGCGCAGGCATGTGGACCGCGATCGCCGTCAGCGCGACGTTCGTCACGATGTACGCCAACCGCATCGCCGAGGAAGCGCGCCAGCTCGCCAGCGCGCTGACCGCGACGGAGCTGAGTCTGGCCCGCCAGCAACATCTTTCGCAGCTCGACGGCCTGGCCGCCGCGGCGGCGCACGAATTGGGCACGCCGCTGGCGACCGTGGCGCTGGTCGTCCACGAATTGGCGGCCCAGCCGCAGATCGCCGCGCACTGCGCCGAGGATTTGCGCCTGGTCGAGGATCAGGTCGCGCGCTGCCGGTCGATTCTCGGCAAGCTGTCCTCGCCCGCGACGATCGAGGCCTCCTCGCTCGAGGAAACGACGCTGGGCGACCTGATCGAAGAGATCGTCACGCCTCATCGTCTGCTCGACGTGGCGATCGAGGTCGAGCGCGAGGGATCGCCGCCCGAGCCCGTGTGCCGTCGCAGCGCCGGGATGATTTACGGCTTGAGCAATCTGGTCGAGAACGCCATAAGCTTCGCCGAAAGTCGGGTCGCGATCCACGCGTCCTGGACCGGTTCGATGGTCAAGATCGTCATCACCGACGACGGGCCGGGCTTTCCCCCGCAGGTTCTGGCGCGCCTGGGCCAACCCTATTTATCGACGCGCGGCGGCGCCCGCCGGCGCGAGGGCGAGGCGGCGGGCGGGATGGGCCTGGGGCTGTTCATCGCCAACGCGCTGCTGGAGCGCTCGGGGGCCTCGCTGGCGATCGCCAACGCGCCGCCCTCGCAGCGGGGCGCGGTGGCGACGATCGCCTGGCCGCTCGACGTTTTCGAACACGGTCGACTGTCGCGCCGACAAGCGCTAGAAGGCTATGGTCATGGCAAATCGCAGTGAACCGATGGAAATTGAAAGAGACCTCATGCAACAGGCGCCGGGCAACGAATCCGAGGCGCTCGACAAGTCCCTGCTGATCGTCGACGACGACCGGCCCTTTTGCGAGCGGCTGGCGCGGGCGATGGGCTCGCGCGGATTCGCACCGCGCGTGGCCGTCAGCGTCGCCGACGGCCTGGCGGCCATTCAGGCCGACGCGCCCGCCTTCGCCGTCATCGATCTGAAGCTCGGCGACGGCAGCGGGCTCGACGTGATGCGGGCCCTGAAAGCCAAACGCCCCGACGCGCGGGCGATCATCCTGACCGGCTACGGCGCGATCGCCACAGCCGTGGTCGCGGTCAAGCTCGGCGCGTTCGACTATCTCGCCAAGCCGGTCAACGCCGACGAGATCGTCGCCGTGCTGATGGCGGAGCGGGCCGACCCCGTCGACAGCCCTGAGCATCCGATGTCGGCCGACCGCGTGCGCTGGGAGCACATCCAGCGCGTCTACGAATCGTGCGATCGCAACGTTTCGGAGACCGCGCGCCAGCTCAACATGCATCGGCGCACGTTGCAGCGCATCCTGGGCAAGCGCGCGCCGCGCTGACAGCGCGTTCGGGCCCGCGCCGCCGTCACCCGCCGCCCCGCTCCGCTGTCGCGCTCTCCGTCGCGACGCGGACCAGCCAGCGCCGAATGGCGCGCTCCCCGGCCGGCGTCAGGCCCGCCGCGATGTGCGCCTCGACGTCTCGAACGCGGCGCTTGCAGCGCGCCAACAGGTCCTTTCCCGCCGCCGTGATTTCGAGCTGCCGGATGCGGCCGTGAACGGCGTGGGGACGGCTGACGAGCGCGCCCTCGCGCTTGAGATTGCCGACGATCACGGTGACGGTCGGCGGGGTCAGCAGGGACAGCCGCGCCAGGTCGGCGCTCGACAGCCCGGGATAGGCCGCGACAATCGTCAGCGCCGCGAACTGCGGCGGCGTGACGCTGAGGTCCGACAGCGCGCGCTCCATGCGCGCGCGAAACGCCGCGCCCGCCTGCCTGAGGAGGTAGCCGAGATGGCCCTCCTCGCCGCGTTTGCCCTCGCCGGGCTCGGGCAGCAATTTCGCGGCGCGGAGCTTGCGCATGATATTAGACCTCGAATATGATGTTCGTGCTCACACATTAGGGCAATTTCACGCGGAGAGCCAGCATGTCCGGATCGCATCCCCGATTGAGCGCCGAAGATTTCGCCAAGACGGCGGCCTCGGCCTACGGCGCGCTCATCGCGCTCGGCAAGGCGGTCGACGATTCCGGCCTCGAGAAGGGGCTGACCGAGATCGTCAAGCTGCGCGCCTCGCAGATCAACGGCTGCGCCTATTGCCTGCAGCTTCACCTCAACATCGCGCGCAAGCTCGCTCTGCCCGGCGCGAAGCTCGATCTCGTCGCCGTGTGGCGCGAGGCGGGCGTGTTCACCGATCGCGAGATGGCCGCGCTCGCCTGGACCGAAGCCTTGACGCAACGCGCGGCGGAAGGCGCCACGGACGAGAACTACGCGGCTCTCCTGCAGCATTTCAGCCCGAGCGAGGCGATGTTCCTGACCGTGTCGATCGCCACGATCAATTCGTGGAACCGCATCGCCGGGGCGCTGCGTTTCGCGCCGCCGATCCCGCGCGCGAGCGACAGCGCGCCATGACGAACAGCCCGGCCGATCGCCCGCCGCCGGAGCTGCGCGCCGTCGAGGCGGCCGAGGTCGGCGCCTGCTACGAACTGATGCGCCAACTGCGGCCGAACCTGACGTCGGCGGCGGAATTCGAGGCGCGCTGGCGCGAGCAGTCGGCGCAGGGCTACTCGCTGCTCGCGCTGTGGGCGGGCGAGCGGCCGCGCGCCTTGGCCGGTTTCCGCGTCCTGGAAAGCCTCATCCACGGCCGCTTCCTCTACGTCGACGATCTCGTCACGGATGCGGGCGAGCGCGGCAGGGGCTACGGCGAGACGCTGATGACGCGTCTCGAGGCGGAGGGCCGTGCGCTCGGCTGCGGCAAGCTGGTGCTCGACACCGGCCTCGACAACGCGCTCGCCCACCGCTTCTATTACCGGCAGGGCCTGCTGGCGATGGCGCTGCGCTTTTCCGTCCCCCTGGCCTGACGGGGGCGCCGGTGACGAGACTTCTCCATGTTGCGGTCAGCCCGCGCGGCGCCGCGTCGTTCAGCCGGCGCGTCGGCGAAGCGCTGATCGCGGCGCTGCGCCGGATCGATCCGCAGATGAGCGTCGTCGAGCGCGATCTCGCCGCCGCCCCCGTGCCGCACCCCGACCGCGATTTCGTCATCGCGAGCCTCATGCCGGCGGCCGAGCGCGGCGAGGGCGAGCGCGCCGCCCTGGCGCTGTCGGAAATCCTGATCGGGGAACTCGAGGCGTGCGACCTCGTCGTTCTCTCCACGCCGATGCACAATTTCGCCGCGCCGTCGGCGCTGAAAGCCTGGCTCGATCACGTCGTGCGGCCGGGCCGGACCTTTCGCAACTCGCCCGCTGGCAAGATCGGCCTGCTCAGCGACCGCCCCGTCCTCGCCGCCATCGCCTGCGGCGGCCGCTTCGGCGAGGGCGCCGGCGCCCAGGCCGATTTCCTCGAGCCCTACCTGCGCTACGTCTTCGCCGTCGTCGGCCTTTCCAGCTTCGAGGCGCTGCGGCTGGAAGAGCTCGAGCGCGGCGAGGGAAAGATCGAGCGCAGCCTCGCGGCGGCGCGGCGCTGGATCGACGCGACGAGCGCGCGCTTCGCGGCGCGGCGACGCGGCTGAGCCGCAAAGCGCGCGCGGGGTTACCCCGCGATCTCCTCGCTCTTGTCCCACAGCATCCGCGCCGCCGAATCGTCGCGCGCGGCGGCCGACGGCTTTCGGATTTTTCGCTTGGCGAAATACTCGCCGCTCACGCTCGCGACCTCCGGCGAGGACACGAGATAGACGAGCGTGTCGGCGCCGGCTTCCGGCGAAATCGCAAAGCGCTGGGCCAGCGAAATCAGCGGGGCGATCCACCCGCCGGACTCCTTGCCGAATCGCGAGGCGACGAAGCCGGGATGCAGGCAATTGGCGGTGACGCGCGTTCCGGCGAGCCGGCGCGCCAGTTCGCGGGTGAACAGGATGTTGCACAGCTTCGAGCGGCCGTACGCCTTCCAGCCGCTGAAGCCGCCGGCGCATTGCAGATCGTCGAAATCGAGCCGGGCGCCGGCGTGCGCCGCCGAGGCGGTCGAGACGACGCGCGCCGGCGCCGAGGCGGCGAGCCTGTCGCGCAGCGTCTGCGTCAGCACGAAATAGGCCATGTGGTTGAGCGCGAAGGTCAACTCCAGGCCTTCGGCGGTGACGCGCCGGCGCGAGAACACCGCGCCGGCGTTGTTGACGAGCGCGTCGACGCGCGGCTCGCTCGCCGCGATCTCGGAGCCGACGCGCCGGGTCTCGGCGATCAGCGAGAGATCGGCGAGATGGGCGCGATGGCCGCGGCCGGGCGCGATCCGTTCGAGTTTCGCCAGCGTCGCTTCGGCCCGCTTAGTCTCGCGCGCGACGAAGACGATGCGCGCGCCCATCGCCGCCAGCTTCATGACCGCGACTTCGCCGATGCCCGACGTCGCGCCGGTCGCGACCACGATCTTGCCCTGCATGACGAACTCCTCTCGGAAGTCGGCTTCAAATCGGCGCTTCGCACGATCCTCGATGGCGAACAAGTCAGATTTGCGTGAAGGGCGCGGCGCGACGACGGCGGTATTGGCTCGCCCTTGCCGCTTTTCGCAAACGATCGATCCGCGCTATCTTGGAACCGATGCGCGGCGCGACTTCGCCGCAGGCCGAGGGAAGCCGACAATGGCCAGAGATCGACAAGGCTTGGCACTCGCCGGCTCGCCCGCTTCGGCCGAGGCGTTCGACCGCGCCGTCGCCGATTACTACGGGCTCACGGGCGATCCCGTCGGCGCCCTGAAGCAAGCGGTCGCGCGCGACCCGGCTTTCGCGCTGGGCGCCGTCGCGATCGCGGCGCTGTTCATGATCGGCGGCTTTCGCGGCGACCATGCGGAAGTGACCCAGGCGCTCGCCGCCGCCGAAGCCGCGATCGGCGGCGCCTCGTCGCGCGAAAAGCGCCATCTCGCCGCCGCCAAAGCTTTGGCCGCCGGTGGGATACTCGATGCGACCCTTCTCTGGGAAGACATCCTCGTCGACTATCCGGCCGACGCGCTCGCGCTACGGCTCGGCCAGGACGCCTATTTCTTCCTCGGCCAATCGCTTTGCATCCGCGATTCCGTGGCGCGGGTTCTGCCGGCGTGGGATCGCGGCAATCCGCTGACCAGTTTCATTCTCGGCGCCTACGCCTTCGGGCTGGAGGAGACGGGAGAGCTCGGCCGCGCCGAAGAATTCGGCCGCGAGGCGCTCGCGCGCAATCCCAGCGACGCCTGGGCGGTGCATGCGCTCGCCCATGTCATGGAGACGGCGAGCCGACAAGAAGAGGGCATCGCCTTTCTCAAGGCGTCGCGCCCCTCCTGGAGCCCGGCGCATTTCATGGCCGGCCACAACGGCTGGCATCTCGCGGTCTATCTGATCGAGGAGGGGCGCTTCGCGGAGGTTCTCGCCGACTACGATCGCTTCGCCGCGCCAAGACTCGCCGACGACGCGACGCTCGACCGCGTCGACGCGGCGGCGCTGCTCTGGCGCCTCGAACTCGCCGGCGTCGACGTCGGCGAGCGCTGGGGGCCGGTCGCGCGCGCGTGGATGGCGCATGTCGACGACCATGCGCTGGCCTTCAACGACCTGCATCTCGCCTTGGCCGCCTCGCGCTCGAAGGACGCGGGCGACGCCCTGCGCCTGCGCCGCTCGCTCGACGACTAACAGCGCCTCGGCGCCGGCGACAATGTCGCGGTCACCTTCGAGGTCGGCCGGCGCCTCATCGACGGTATGCTCAGTTTCGCCGAGGGCGATTACGCCGGCGCCGTCGAAACGATTCTTCCCGCGCGCTATCAGGCGTTCCGCATCGGCGGCAGCCACGCCCAGCGCGACATCGTCAATCAGACCCTGATCGCCGCGGCCGAGCGCTCGGGCCAATGGAATCTCGCGCGCGCGCTGCTCGCCGAGCGCGTCGCGGTCAGGCCGACCGCGCGAACGAAGCGGGCGTACGAGAGAGCGCGGAGTCTTGCGGCGGCGCACTGAAGTTCGCCCCTTCTCCCCTTGCGGGAGAAGGTGGACGCGCGGAGCGTGACGCGGACGAATGCTTCGCATTCGCCTTGGGATGAGGGGTCGCGCCGTCAGGCGCTCGCCGCGCGTCTCAAGCCTCCGCCCGCTTCTGGTAATCCTTCACGTCCGCGAACGCTATTCTCGGCCAGCGTTCCTGCTCGTAGCGCAGGTTGAACGTTGAGCTCGCCATGAACACCGGCGCGCCGTCGAGATCGGCCGCCATCGAGGAGGGGTAGGCGGAAACGAACTTGTCGAGTTCGGCGCGATCCAGAGAGCTCACCCAGCGGCACACTTCGAAGCGGCTCTGTTCGAAGGAGACCGGCAGGCCGTATTCGGCGGCGAGGCGTTCGCTCAGCACGTCGAGCTGCAGCGCGCCGACGACGCCGACGATGGCGCTGGCGCCGTCGTGGGGCAGGAACACCTGCACCACGCCTTCTTCCGCCATCTGCTGCAACGCCTCGCGCAGCTTCTTGGCCTTCATCGCGTCGGCGAGCTTGACGCGGCGCAGGATTTCCGGCGCGAAGCTCGGCACGCCGCGGAACACGATCTCCTCGCCCTCGCTCAGCGTGTCGCCGATGCGAAGCAAGCCGTGGTTGGGGATGCCGACGACGTCGCCGGCGAAGGCCTCCTCGGCGAGCGAGCGGTCCTGGGCGAAGAAGAACTGCGGCGCGGAGAGCGTGATCGATTTGCCCGTGCGCACCAGCTTGGCGCGCATGCCGCGCGTCAGCTTGCCCGAGCAGACGCGCATGAAGGCGATGCGGTCGCGATGGTTGGGGTCCATGTTGGCCTGGATCTTGAAGACGAAGCCGGTCATCTTCGGTTCGTCCGCTTTCACAATTCGCGTCGAGGCCTCCTGCGCGCGCGGCGGCGGCGCGAATTCGGCCATCGCGTCGATGAGGTCGCGCACGCCGAATTCCTTCAGCGCGCTGCCGAACAGCACCGGCGTCAGATGCCCTTCGAGAAAGGCCTGCTTGTCGAAGGCGCGGCAGCCCTCGACCGCGAGCGTCATTTCCTCGATCGCCGCGGCGCGCTCGTGCTCGGGCAGCAGCTCGGCCACCCGCGGGTCGTCCGGGCCGGAGACCGGGATCACGGCGGCGTCCTTGCCGAGCGCGCGCACCGTTTTGCGCCGGATGTCGTAGGCGCCGGCGAGCGAGCGACCGCGCCCGATCGTCCACGACAAGGGCGCGGTGTCGAGCGCCAGCGTCTTCTCGATCTCGTCGAGCAGATCGAAGGGATCGCGCGTCTCGCGGTCCATCTTGTTGATGAAGGTGACGATCGGGATGTCGCGCAGGCGGCAGACCTCGAACAGTTTGCGCGTGCGCGCCTCGATGCCCTTGGCGGCGTCGATCACCATCACCGCCGAATCGACCGCGGTGAGCGTCCGGTAGGTGTCCTCGGAGAAGTCCTCGTGGCCGGGGGTGTCGAGCAGATTGAAGACGCAGCCGCCGTATTCGAAAGTCATCACCGAGGTGACGACGGAAATGCCGCGCTCGCGCTCGATGCCCATCCAGTCCGAGCGCGTCTGGCGCCGGTTGGCCTTGGCGCGCACTTCGCCGGCGAGCTGAATGGCGCCGCCGAACAGCAGGATTTTCTCGGTGAGCGTCGTCTTGCCGGCGTCGGGATGCGAGATGATCGCGAAGGTGCGCCGACGCGCGACGGGGTTCTGTTCGGTCATGGGTCCGGGGGATGAGGGGGAAGCGGCGCCTCACATAGTACGCGCGGGGCGCGAGGGGAAGTGTTCCAGATGGCAGATGATATGGTCTTCGTTTGAACCGCTCCCGCAGTCCCCGGGGATGAGGAAGGGGGATGCGCCCGAGAAAACGCGGGTGTCCCTTTGCCGGAGTTTGGGCCCTCCAAGCCTTTCCAAATCCAAGCCAAACATTTCCAAATTTGGGGCCTTTTACGCCAAATATTTCCAAAGATTCCTTTCGCCGTTTTGTGCGAACACAATGACTTGCAAGGGTAAAAAGGAAATTTCGCTTTGCTCCAAATTTTTGCGCCGATCCCGTCCGAGCGCCCCTGTCCAGCCCCGATTACAATGCGGGTCTGGCAGAGAACATTGATGAAAGGGTAGCACGATTTTCGTTTTTCCGAAACGCAATTTTGGAATCAGGAACAATTCCGTGGTTGATGCCCCTGGACGGCGCTCCCATCAACGGGAAGCCGAATGACGCCGCGCAGTGAAGTTCCTGCGAGAGCCTTTTGAGCTGGACCCCGGATTTAGGACCATTGGCTAAGGTGTGACGCGTCCTGCTCTGTCGCAACCGATGGAGCGAGAAATGACGAAGTCACGCAAGAAGCTTGATGCGGCGTTCAAGGCGAAGATTGCGCTTGAGGCGCTGCGCGAGGATGCGACGGTTCCGGAGCTGGCGAAGCGGCACGACGCATCCGAACCAGATTTATGCCTGGAGGAAGCAGGTTCTCGACAACGTCGCGAGCCTGTTCGCGCGACGGGGTTGGGATCGGTCATGGGTCCGGGGATGCTGGGGAGATGGTGGCCTCCCATAGCGTGCGGCGGCGGCGGCGAGGGGAAGGGCTGCTTTGACCCTCTTCGGGTCATTGCATTCTGAGCTGGGCAACGCTGCCGAACTCAATTCCGTGCCTATCCGGTTAACGCAGACACCTACTAGATGTTGGGTCATGCTGTTCCCCGGCTTTCCTCAACAGGACGCTGAGCGGTCTTTGATGCGATATTTGTAGGTCAGAATCACGATCTATCCCTAGTAGGTGTCTGCGTTAACCGGATAGGCACGCTCAATTCGCTTCGTGTTAAGAAATAGGGGCCATTTCTCGATTCGAGATCGAATCGGAAATGTCAATGCCAAAGGTGGACAAGAAAATATTGGAGCTTGCGGAGGAGGTGATTGCGCGAGGCAAGAACAAGCGCGCCATCGCCGTTCTCAAGATTATGCTCAAGAAGGGCGAGGTTTCAACCAACGAAATTCAAGCGTTGGGCTACAATCACCCGCCGCGTGCCATTGGCGACGTGCGAGATGCCGGAATTCCGATCGTTACGAGCCAGGGGACATCTGCCGGCTCGGGACGAAGAATGGCGGTGTACACGTTTGGTAGCTCGGCCGATATTCAGGACGGACGCGTTGGCGGGCGTTCTGCATTGCCGAGGAAATTCAAGGAAGCACTTATCGCCCGGTATGGCGCAATTGATTGCATAACTGGAGCACAACTCGATGAGAGGGTTTTACAGATCGACCATCGTGTGCCGTATCGTATCCCTCCGGTTGCGGCCGCCTTGTCGTGAGGGCGGGGATCGCGATGCTGCACAGCTAGATCGTCCTTACGAGCGAGGCTAGCTGCACGGCATGGGTCGGAT
>Ga0181524_10003605_pt1 | contig 14901 bp, 9 predicted proteins | sample PEATcosm2014_Bin_34_FD_119761 | JGI IMG/M metagenome (GOLD analysis project Ga0181524, IMG submission 119761) | Peatland microbial communities from MTU Mesocosm Facility, Houghton, MI, USA - PEATcosm2014_Bin05_60_metaG | ecosystem: Environmental > Terrestrial > Soil > Wetlands > Peat | place...
CTGACCCAGGGGCGACCCCATCTTGCCGGGGAAGCCGGCCACTTCGCGACCGCACATTGCTGCACGGCCCTGGCTACGTTCCCGGTGGTCGCCCACCGGCTTTGCTTCCACCTTCTGACCCAGCGCGGACTGAATCAGGTGAAGATGCAGATACAGCATGTCCTCTGCCATTCTCATACTCACTTAGCTCGTTCGTTCTTCGACTCGCGCATATCAGCCCAGGGCAAAGGAGCGAAGCGACTCCGGCCCTGGGTCACGCCCCCAAAGTAGCCCTCCCCCCCCTTACATCCGATGGGAGTGGGGCAAGGGTGAGAGCCCGAACAAGACGCCCCGCCCGCAATCCATCCGCCCCCACTCTCCGTCTCCCGGCGCCGATTCCTGGAGCCACAGTTTCGCCTCCGCGGGCCAGGTATCCCCGCCACCCAGTTAAGAACGCAAAACGCACGTGGGGCGCCAACACGAACCAAACCGCCCTGCAACCGGGCAAGCGGGCCCGGTCCTCGCGAATCACTTTGCATCTTCTGCCTGATCTGCTACCCTCCCACCTCAGCAGTGCAAACGAACCAATGCGCAACTTGCTCGCCATATCAGCATGTCCACCTGCTCACGGAGCGGATGGTCGAGCACTTCCTTGCGCGCCTCTTCTTGCGCGCTTCGCCCTTGCGCTCTCTCACGTTGGTCTCCCCTTTCGTGAACATCATGCGGGATTGTCGCTATCCCCTCGCCGACCTGTCCGCCAAAATCCAAGCGCAACGCATCCCCACCTATTTTGTCACCCGCGAGCCGGAAGAAGCATGGCAGGACGAGGCAGTCGCGTTGCTCGCGAAAAACGCATGGATCGAGATTCGCTTCAACGAGTTTCTCCACGCCAAGGTCTTCGTGGCTTCCGCCATGCAGGAATCGGAATCGTTCGCGGTGTTTGGGTCTGGAAATCTCACGGGTGCCGCCATCAACTCCAATCTCGAAGTGGGCATGCTGCTGCTCGCCAGAGGCCCGGGCCGCAAGCTCGTGGACGAACTCTACTACTGGGCCACCAACAACCTGCGGGTTTTGCCGGAAAGCCACCTGTATAAGCCAATGCATGCAATAAGGAAATAGATTATGCCAGATGAAACATTTCAAGACTGGTTCTGCCTGAAAAACCGAGCCACGTTCACCATCGACCCCAAGGTCAATCCGGACGACGCCAAACTCTATTTCGGCCGCGACACGCTCCGCGACCGCATCAAAAAGCAGGTTTCACGGGCCTTCATTGACCCCCAGGTCCCCAAAATGATGTTCTATGGCGCCTACGGCTCCGGCAAGACACAGACGCTTTACCACATGGCCTGGGACATGGCCGCCAACAAGCCCGCCTCCTGCAAGGGAAAACCCCACGTTGTTCACCTTGATATCGAGGTGCAGAGCAAATCCAGCGCCGACAGTTGGCACCTCCAGATGACCGAAGCCCTCGAAATGGGCACTGTGAAGGGTTGGCTCGACGAGCTTTTCAACGCCTCTAAGAACTTCGAGCAGGAGGTCGCTAAACTCACGACCGAAGCCAATCTCCAAATGGGATTCAAGCAACTTCGCGGCGGCGGGGACCTCGCCTTCAGCGCCTGGCGCTGGCTCACCGGCCAGGACATGTCTGCTGGCGAATTGCAGGAGATCAAAGTTACCCGTGTACTCGGCGACGTGGGCGTCGGCGACCTTGTCGCCGCAACCATCGCCCTCGGTAACCTCGCCCGCGCTGTGGGTCGGGAACTGATTTTCTTCATGGACGAGATGGAGGGACTCCAGAACGTCAAACAGGGCGATGCCGCCGAATCCTGGCACGACTATCTCCGCAAGCTTTCGGACAACTCCAACTCCTCAGTCGGTTTCATTCTCGGCTTCAAGGCCGACACGATTGACGACGCGCCGCGCATCCTGGTCCGGCCCGACGTTACCTCTCGCATCGGCAAGCAGAACCTCATCGAGCTCGAAACACTCGCCGCTCCCGCCAACGTGAAATCTTTCGTCGAAGACATGCTTAAGTTCCTCATCGACCATCCGAAGGCCGAAAAGCTAATCAAAGCCGAAGGTCTGACATCCTCGCTCAAAACCTTCCCCTTCACCGCCAGCGCCTTTGATCTCATGTGCGACTACGCCTGCCAAGACCCGCACAAGTCCACGCCACGCAACATCATCCGCACCATCAATGAGTGCGCCATCACCGCCTGGGATGCCACGCCAACAAAGAAACGTGTCGTTGACGACGCCATCGTCAACGACATCGCGCCGGTCATCTTCGGCTGATCCCGGCATGGAGCGGTATGAAAAAATTCACCACCAGACCGAGAGCCTTTGCGACATCCACCGGCGAATTCGGGATGCACGGCCGTAGCGCCGCACACTGGGTTTGGCTCGGACGTCTTGCCGAGGCCGGCCCGCTCACGGACGTTCGGTTTGACACCGCCCACGCCCATGTCATTGGACTTTTCGGCAAGCGCGGCTCAGGCAAGTCCTACACGCTCGGCACGCTACTCGAAGGCATTTGCACGAAGGAAAATACGACCACCATCGCGGACAACTCACGTGCCATAGCCACCCTCCTTTTCGACACCCTCGGCATCTTCCAATGGATTGACATCGCCCTCAACGAGAAGAGCCAGAAGGAAACGGTACAACAGCAGTTCGCTGCGCGCCGGGGTTGGGATTTGAAATCCGAACCGCTCGACGTCGCGATTTGGATTCCTCGCGGCACCCGTGAACCAAACACCCCCGCCTCGCACGCCGAATTCACCATCAATTGTTCCGATTTCGCCCCTGAGGACTGGGGCTACCTTCTTGGCCTCGACATCTATCAGGATCGCATGGGCCAGTTGCTGAACGACGCCTATGTGAAAGTCACCGCCGAGGGTTGGCACGAAAACGACATGTTCCATAAGGGAACCGAAGCCTACACCCTCTCCGCCCTCATCAAATGCGTGGAGTCCGACAAGGAATTGCTCACCACCTACGCCCCGGAGACGCGCCGCGCGCTTCGTCAGCAGCTTTGCACCTTCCAACGCAATCCCGTCTTCGCCGACAACGGCACCCCACTGCCCGAACTGCTCAAACCCGGGCGCATGAGCGTGATCGTGATGAACAAAATGTCCGACGAACTCCGGCTGGTCGTCGTCGCGGCCTTCCTGCGCCGTCTCATCGCTTCCCGCGTGCGCGCGTCCGAGGCGGAGAAAACCCTGAAGTTGGTAGATGGCCTCACTCCCAAGGACGCAGAGGCTTTGAAGCAATCACTACAGGATGCGATCCCGCAGACCTGGGTCGCCATCGACGAAGCGCAGAACATTCTTCCATCTGAACGCGCCACGGCCGCCACCGACGTAATCGTCAAGTACGTCCGCGAGGGCCGCAACTACGGCCTGTCCTTCATCATTGCAACACAGCAGCCAACCAGCGTTGACCCCCGTATCCTTGCCCAGGTGGACACCCTTATCTGCCACAAACTCACCGTCCAAGGTGACATTGATTACGTCCGCCGCAATCTCAAATCAAACCTGCCCGAGGAGGTCAAGTTCGCCAACTCAGTATTGAGCCTCGACGAATTGCTCCGCAGTCTCGACATCGGCCAGGCCCTCATTTCCAACACCGAAACCGACCGCGCCTTCATGCTCGACATCCGCCCGCGAGTAAGCGTCCACGGCGGTTTCTAAACTATGCCTGTCAAAATTCGCATCCTCAGCGCTGCCAACAAGCACATGCAGCGTGCCGGGTTTCTCAAACTGCTCGCAGCCCAGGTGGCACGGGTGGAAACCAGCAGCCTCTCTGCCCTCGGCGGCAAGTTGGTTGAGACGGTCACCAAACGCGTTCGCGTGTCTCCGCCGTTCTCGGATTCCCTCCGCGAGTACGTCCAGATCCGCCTCAGCTACGACAAAATGTATGCTGACCTCCGCGCGGCAGTACTATCAGGAAAAGTGCCCGTCAACCTGGAGCTGCAGGACCTTTACTTGTCGGACCCCTCCCTGCCTTCTAGCACAGGGAAACTTGCCGCAGACAGCGAACGTCGCTACCCATACCTAGGCACTGCGCTCGACCTCATCAAACCAGGCACCTGGTCCGCCATGACCCGGTCTATACTCCTCACACACCTGACACCCAAGGAAGAATTGGCCGCATGGGAGAATTACAGCCCCCCCAACAACCCGCTTATCATTTCCCGCGAGCAGGCAGCCGTCATCCTCTACTGTTTTCTCGATAACGACGCTTTGGTTCTGCTGCCCCTGTTCACGAAACTCTTGGAACTCAGCAGCGCGGGATTCGACGAGCGAACTGCGGGCGATTTTCTCCCGGCCATCTTGCGCGGCGCTACATCAACTCTGAACAAAGGCTCCCTCGCCTTCGAGGACCGCGAGCGCCTGGGCCAGCTCGACAAGGCCGCCGAGAACATCGAGCGGTGGCGTGGCAAGCCCTACACGGGCGGCGGCGCCCGCGAGGAAAACATCCGCGGTCGCATCGAACCCTTCTGCGATCTCGGCTTGTTCACCAAACCAGATCGCCATCGGTTCACCTACAAACTCACTCCGGCTTTCAAGCGGTTCATGGCTGACTGGAACGGCACCGACATAGATTATTTCCTTGAGAACCGTTTCTTCACAACGCTCGCGGCCATGCATGGCCTTACCACCGTAAAGCCGGCAGGCGACACTGACGCCCGCGATGCTCTCCGTGATGCGGGCGAGGCCCTCAAAAGTACTCTGGGCTACAGTCCCATCCGCGACTGCTCCTTGCTCGCCGGCACCAGGTTGTTATTCGATCACCAGCGCGTTCTCGAGCTCGGCACCAGCTTCAACACTCTCCGCGACTGGCAAAAGGCCGCCCCCGAAATTGTCCGCTTCACCGTAGACCGCATGGGCGAACTCGCCTACGTCAAGTTCCTCAAACCCGCCTCGCCTCCGGCCCACGCCAACGCATGAAAACCGTACTGGCCGACCTCTTCGCCCGCTTCGAGGCTGAAGTTGGCCAGCACGACTTCGCGTGCCTCCGGGTGACCCAGCGATGGCCCGTCGAGGACAGCGCCGCGCTGCGCAACCCCATTGGCTCGCTCCTTGTTCACGGGGTTAATGACGACGGGAAAACCGAGCCGCTCGTGCTAGTCGCCCTGACGCCGCCTAATCTCTCCGCCGGTGATCCCGCTTTGCTCCAATTTGTTATCCGCCGTGCCCAAGCCAACAAAGCGCCCCACATACTCACCTGGACCTTGCGCGACGCGGTTCTGTGGCGCACTCCGAAGCACGGCGCACCCACCGACGCCAACAGCCTCGAAAAACTCCGGGACTACGAGGACAATTACGACATCGCCCCCGGCGACGCACCGCACATGTTCCACGAGACCCGCCGTCGGCAACTGCTCCAGACCGGACGCCACCTGCTCCACGACCTGAAACGCCTCCACAAAGACCAGGCGCTGGAGTTGGTCAACGTGGATGCTACCTGGTTCGTCGGCCGCCTCATTGAGTCCGTCCACGAGCTCCTTCCGCTCGTCACGGACTCGCTCCACCACCGCTTAGGCGTGGAGGATGCCCTGCGCGCTAGCGTCGAGAGATGGGCCGTCACCCAGGGCATCGCCGGGTCTGCTGCCGACCGGGAATTCGTCGAATCCATCACGCGCCAGATCATCTACCGACTGCTCGGCAAAATCCTTTTTTACCAGAGCCTCCGTCGCGCTGCCCGTCAGTTGCCGCCGCTCACCGCGGACGGCCTCGACAGTTCCGAGGTTCTCCCGGCGCTCAATCGCGCCTTCACCCAGGCGCTCAAGATTGATTACCACGCCGTTTTTGCTGAAGCCCTGCCCGACACCATCAAATGGCCCGCCGAAGCGGCGCGCAAGCTCGCCGCCCTCGTTCACGACTTCAACACACGCGACTTTTCCAGCCTGCCCCAGGATGTCGTAGGCAGGGTGTTTGAGCGCCTCATTCCGCCGGAGGAGCGCCACCTTCTCGGCCAGTACTTCACGGCTGAACCGCTCTGCGATCTCACTGCCGCGTTTTGCATCCGTTCGCCCAACGACCTCGCCCTCGATCCGACCTGCGGCACCGGCACGTTCGACATCCGTTGCTACGACCGTCTCCGCTGGCTCGGGCAGCACGATCATCCAACGCTTCTCTCACAGCTTTGGGGCATAGACATCGCGCCGTTTCCTGCCGAGTTGGCCGTCATCAACCTCTTCCGCCAGAACCTCGCGTCTTCCGCCAACTTTCCTCGCATCGTGTGCCGTGATTTCTTCTCCCTCTTGCCTGGCGAGACGCTCCCGTTTCCGCCCCTTAAGATGGATGTGCAACGGCCGGAGCAGATCAACGAACCGATTCCGCAATTCGACGCCATCCTTGGCAACTTCCCTTACGTCAGTGCCGATCAGATCGAGCGTACCAACGCCGGCTACCTCGATTTCATCCGCAAATGTCTCATCGCCGGCTGGTTTGACGGTTATCCACAGTTGTTCTGCTACGACCAGAGGAAAGATCAGGAGCAGTTCGAAAAGGCCATCGCTGCGGGTAAACACGGGGATTGTGACCGCACAACCGTACAGCTCCGCACGTCCACCTACGCCGACCTCTACGTCTATCTTTTCTTCCACGCAGCCCGCTTTCTAAAAATCGGCGGGCGTATGGGCATCGTGACCTCCAACGCCTGGCTCGACGTAAACTACGGCTACGCCCTGCAACGTTTCTTCTGCGACCAGTTCAAAATCGTCGCCATTCTCGAAAGTCGCTGCGAACCGTGGTTCACCGAAGCGAGCGTCAACACCGTGCTCACCATCCTTGAACGTTGCGACGGCCCGAAGCAACGCGATGACAACCTAGTCAAGTTCGTGAAGGTGAAGAAACGCCTGGCGGACCTCGCTCCCGGCGACCCCAAACTCGAAGCGAAAGCCCGCTGGCGAAAACTGGAACAACTCACCGAACGAATCGAAAAGGCAGGCAAACCCTACGGCAAGACTGTCCCGCTCGGTTCAGCCACGGTTGAAGACGACGATTGCCGCATCCGCATTTGTCGCCAGGCAGAATTGCGCTCGGACCTGGAGCGTGATGGAAAGACGGTTAAGTGGGGGAAGTATTTGCGCACTCCCGACGTTTTTGTCGAGATGCAGAGCGTGGGGAACTTCTCTCTTTTAAGGGAAATCGCCATTCCGAAGTTCGGCAGCAAGACTCGGATAAATGAATTCTTCCACGTATCCAAAGAGGTTGCCGGCCAGTTCGCCATCGAAAGGCAATATCTTCGTCCACTCATAAAAAGCCCAAAAGACTCTTCACGAATCGAAATCGACCCCGAAGAACTCGAACTGAATATTTTCATCTGTCGCCACTCGAAGCAGGAACTCAGAGATTTGGAACACCAAGGCGCGCTCGCTTATATTGCATGGGGAGAGAAGCAAACTTACCCCAGAGGGGAGTTTCGCGGGCTCCCGTGGCCCGAAGGCACCTGGGTGGCGGACCGTGTGCCGGGCTGGTATGCGCTCCCGAACACCGAAACGAATTCTGCACGAGTTTTCATTGGGGCCGCGTTTGGCGATAGGCACCTGCACCGCTTCTGCGAGCATGACATCATTCCTGACAAACGCCTGTATTTCATGGAACCGATGGAAGGTCTTTCTGACCGTTTGCTGGCTGCGGTTTTGAATTGCACAGTCACCCATATCGCGACCGAACTAGCCGGCCGAGTCTCGATGGGAGACGGTGCGTTGGAACTCACAGTCGAGGACGCTCGCGACTACCTGCTCGTGCCCGATCTCCGCAAGGCAACCGCGAATCAGAAGAAATCCATCGATGGAGCCTTTGAAGCGCTCCTTAAACGCGACATCGGGAATGTGTTCGAGGAGGTGAAGCAGAAAGACCGTCAGGCGCTCGACGCTGCCGTGCTCCGCGCCATCGGGCTAGACCCCAAGAAGTACTTACACCCGCTTTACGATGGCCTGTGCGAACTAGTCCGCGAGCGCATCGACCTCGGCCAGATGCGCGGCAAGGCCCGCAAAACCAAAGCCCGCAAGACTGGCGCGGAGAAACAGACCCTTCAGGATGTCCTCACGGAGGAATTGCCCAACGGCCCGCACCGTTTCCCCGACGACTTCTTTTCCGACACCGCCAAGGCAGAACCCAAGACTCAAATTGAGCTTCCCGGCACCGAGCTCGTCCTCGACACCGGCAGCCTCATCCCCGCTCTCTACGCCAAAGACAAGAGTTGGAGCCGCATGGTCAAGTCCCCTGCCGAGGGCAAGTTCCTGCTCTACGCGCAACAAGCCGGTCACAAGACCGGGCACATCCCCGCCAAACCCGTAGAAATAAGCCGCACTGTAGCCAATTACGAAGGCTACTTGCGGGAGTTGCGCAAACGCCTCTACGAAGCCTTCTATAACCGCACGCTCGACGCCAAGGCGGCCGCCACCCTCACCCAGGCTGTTTTCGACAAATTCCGCCTACCCGGAGTGGAGACCTGAAACATGGACAGAGACACGCTCATCCCATTGCCCGTCTTCGACGCCGTTGCCCACACCGCAGCGGAGCTCCTGATGAAGGGGATGAACGTGGCGGTCGTTGGTCCTCCCGGCGCTGGGGCAACTTCGGTTGGGTCGAGTGTCCGACGAGAGCTTTCGGCAGCAAAGATGCGCTGCGCGGTATTCGACTGCGCTGCCGAGGGGGACCTCCCACAGCGCCTCGCCGAGTTTATCGGGCCTCAGCGGAAGTCGGGGCAGAAAGGGGTCATGTTGATTGATCACAGCGCACCCCTGCCGCTCGCCCAGTTGCAAAGCGTCTCCGCGCGCTTGCAAGAAATCGCGGTCCATAACCCCACGGCAATGCTCTGGCTCGGGGCCCTGGACGCGCGATCCATCAAAGCAGCTACCGCAACCGAGCTCCACACCGGCGCGCGTGCGCATCTTTGCCTGCCCGAGCTTGGTCGCGATGACTTGCTCCGCCTTTACCGCGTCATCGCCACCCGGTCAGAACGCTTCTGGGGACAGTGGGGCGAGGCGATGCTCTATTTCGTACTCGACTGGTGTGGCAACGACCTCGCCTTGGTCGCGGGGTTAGTTGAACACTTCTACGGCGATTGGACGCAACGCATTTACGATGACTCCGTCGCTGAATGTCTGCGCAACTGGCTTGCTGAGAGTCCCGCCGTGCGCCGCTACCGGGACCGGTTTGCGGCGCTGCCAGACCCCTGCAAAAAGCACCTCCGGCTCATGTGCGGCGGCGGAAAACTCATCTTGCACCGGCCGGAGATTCACCTGGAAACATCCGAGGAAATCCGCCGCCTCTTTTTGAGCGGATTTCTATGCACAAATCTCCTGCCCGGCTACTATCAGTTCCGCAATTTGCTGGCTCGATACGTTGTCGAAGAGCAAAGGGGCACTGCACCAGCGCCAATTGATTTGCTCCGCCGGTCAGCCAACGGGCGGGTCAACGCCTTGCTCCAGGACATCGAAGTGGCATTGCGCGCCATGCTGCGCAATGTTTTTCGCCAGATGCAACCTCCTGAGGTGCAGGCGCTGCTGCAGAACATCAAGACGGAGCAGAGACTTTACGAACCGGAGCTTCAGCGCGCCCTGCTAGAGTGGGCCGGTCAAATTCCGGTTGTCGCCCCGTATGAGGCGAAAGCGGCCCTCGGCAAGTTGCTGAAGGAGCGACGCGAAGAATTCGAGGCAGCCAGCAACCTCTGGACAAGAGTCTGCTCTGTGTTTGCCGCCAGTCTTGGCGCGACCGCGAGAGCCGAACCAACACCCGAACAGACTGTGGGCTGCCTCACCTTCGCCGAGGTCTCCGCCATTCTTCAGTCGCTCACCGACAGGGTATTTCTCGACAAGCCCAGGTCGAACCGAATCATTGATCCGCCGAAGAAGCGATGGCCGGATTATCTGACCAAAGTACGCCGCCTTCGGAACGAGGCGGCGCACCTGCGAAACATCAGCTTCCAGGACATCGAAGATCTTTTGGAAATCCTGAACGCGGTTCGCCGCGATCAACTCGACTTCTTGATTGTCCCCTGAGTTTATGGCCGACCGCGACATTGGGTTCATCGAGTTGACCGCCACCACACGCATCGTCTTCGCCGTAAACCTTTGGAAGGGGCAATCGCGTGGCAGCATCCGCAAGTTCGTTGCCACCGAGAAGTATGCCGGTCCCACCAAATCCGGAATGTCTCTTAACGGCGCACTCCTCCTCGAGCTGCTTGCCGCCGTCCGCAAACTTCAGGCAACCCTCCCCGCCCACGGCGAAACCCTTCTTGGCACCGTGGGAAAAACGAAGGAGTGGGAAATTCGCATCACCCTCATTCCGCCCGACGCGGAGAGTAGCCTACCCAGCCTCGACATCCGCGAATTCGTTGACACCCACCGCTACACCGGCCCGACAAAGGCCGGTGTCCGGTTCCCCTGGGACAAACTGAGGCAGTTCGCCGGACTGCTCGAAGCCCTTGCCCAGCACCTTGGCGCCGCTGCCCAAGCAGAGGATACCCTCTTCCCCGAAGTCCAACCCGACTGGGTCAAGGAAGCCACCGACAAACACAAGACCGACCCCGAGCACCAGCCTGCGGTCCAGGGCTTCGACGTTGCCGCCTTAAAGGACTTCCCCAAGGACTTCTTGCCCAACGGACCGATAGACGCCGCCCAACTCAAGCTCCCGGACGACCTCCTGTTCATCGCTCAGGACCGGGACGGCCATTTCTTCGTCGCCAGTGGTTCCGGCTTTCACCACGTCGTCCGCAATGAGGTTGAGGGCAAGTTCCTGCTCTATGCCCACCATCGCGGCCATCGCGACCTCAAGCTCCCGAAAGAAATGTTCAAGGTTTTCAGCACCGTCGCCGGGTACGAAAAACACTGCCGCGAGTTGCGCCAAAAGCTCGTCCGCGCCCTCGAAGCCCGCTCCAGCAACCGCCAACTCGCCGAGCTCATGGCCCGCCAGACCTTCGAAGCCCACGGTCTCCCGCTTTTCTGAACTGCACAACTTCCGTGCTGCCGGCCACACTATCGCTCAACTCCAGTTTCACTCCATCCCGCGCTTCGCGGGCAGCATGCCCGATCCTCGCGGCGGTAGCCGCCACGCCATCCCCACCAGAGCCAGCCGCTGGCACAACAAACCAGTCTCAGGTGCAGCCCCGCTACTGTGTTTGACCCCGCCACGCAGCCGTCGGGCGCCCGGTGCCGGGCCGAGCCCAATGGCCCCACCGCCGGCCCCCAAAAATGAAATTCCCTATTGACATGTGTGTAGCACTATGATACATTGTCCCCATGAACGTCGCATCCGTCGCCCGCCCGCCGCTCCCGCGGCTCTCCCACGAGCCGCGCCTCGCCCTCCGCCGCGACCCCGCGCCCGCCCCCTCCCCGCGGCCGCCCCCCGAAGCCGCCGGCATTCGACAACCGCTCACGACAATGGGCCTCCGAGCGGAAAAGCCGCGGAAAGGTGCGGAAAGGTGCGCAAAAATTATTTCCGCCGCCCCAGCCGGGACGCTCGTTCCCAGTCAGCCCAGCCCGGTCCAAACGACGGCCAATTAAAGCCAATTAAACCCAACTAAAGCGATCCCTTGAAAAAGAACCGTATGAAGTTACTGACCCTCCTCTCGTTCGCAGCCTTGGCGTGGGCTTCCTGGGGGCAAGACACCAACGCGGTCTTTTCCGATGACCTTGAGACGCCACCTCCATGCCCCGTATTCCGCCCGTCCTTCGGTCCCGCTACTCCTCCGCAAGGGTACTCGGCGCCCTGCGAGCACGTTGGGCCATTGCAGGACAGAAATTGGCTCGAGTTGTCTTCTCCGCGGTCATTGCGCCTCTGCGATTTCATTCCCTTGCCGGACCTTCCCGGCGCTGCCTCCGGCATGGCGCGCAGCATACTGACCAGACTCCGGGATAGAATACAGTTTGCCAAGGCCCTTTTGCCCTGGGGCGAGGCGCGCGCGAGGGAGTGTATCCAGCCGATACTCGACCGAGCGCGCAACGAAGCCCCAAGGCAAAAGGGCCTTGGCCCGGAGGGTTGTGGCGCTTTCGGCCGGTCGCTTCGTTGCGCGTCGGGTGACAGAGCCCTTGGCTATGCTCCCCTCCGCGCGCCTCGCCACCGGGCAAAACTGCCACAACAAACTGTATTCTATCCCGGAGTCTGGTCAGTAAGTGGTCCGCTGCATCAGCCCCCCGCCCTGAGGCCTTGGCCGAGCGGCGCAGGAACTCCCCCCCCCACTCCTCCCCAGCCCCGGAGCTGCACCAGAATTGCACAATTTCTGCCTCACCGGCGCCAGTGCAATTCCCGCAACTCCTTCCACGCCAACAACTCTCCTATTCACCTCCCCGCCCATGGTGCAATTTTGCTCCACGCCCGGTTCTCGACCCGAACCTCCCCATCTTCGTGCCCTTCGTTTCCTTCTGTTCAAACCCGGGCCAGGTCAATTAAAGTGAATTAAAGTGAATTAAACCTCGCAGGCAGCAAAGACCAAGTGACGCGCTTCAACAACGCCCAGGCCAAATGACCTCCCTAGACCGCATTCGTTGCGCTGCCCGCTGGCAGCCGGTGGACCGGGTTCCGGTTGCGCCCTATATGGGCAACCACGGCGCCCGCGTCGCCGGTGTGCCCATCGGGGAATATTGCCGCTCGGGCCGGCTCATGGCCCAGGCGCAGTATCGCGCCTGGCAGATTTACGGCCAGGACGCCGTCGTCGCTCAATCGGACAATTACTACATCGCCGAGGGCTTCGGGGTCGAGGTCGAACATTACCTTGACGGCACCCCGACGCTGGAAACCCCGGCGGTGTCGGGGTTGGACGGCATCCGGTCGCTACGCGTGCCCGATCCTCACAAGGACGGCCGCATGCCGGTTTACCTGGAGGCGATCCGCCGCCTCGCGGAGTTGACACGAGGGGAAGTGGCAGTGCGCGCCCCGGGGACGGGTCCGTTCTCCCTGGCCTCTCACCTGATGGGCACGGAGAAGTTTCTCATTGAGTTGGCCCTGGCGGAGCGGGAACCTGGCGGGCCGGCCGAATTCTCCCTCAAGCGCCTGCTGGAATTGACGACCGAAGCCCTGATTGCTTTCGCCAAGGCTTGCCTGGAGGCTGGGGCGCACCTGGTGCAGGCGGGAGACTCGCTGGCGTCGCTGGACATGATCTCGCCCGCCAGCTATCGGAAGTGGGCTTGGCCGGCAGAGCGCAGGTTCTTCGAGGCGATCAACCCCTTGGCTCAGTCGCATGGGGCAGCCACGGTGCTCCACATCTGCGGCAACATGACGTCCGTGTTGGAACTCATGGCCGACACCGGGGCCCACATTCTGGAGTTGGACCACAAGGTCAGCCTGAGGGCCGCCAAGGGGCGAGTTGGCCGCCGGGTTTGCCTGATGGGCAATCTCGATCCCGTGGAGTTGCTATGGCGCGGCAGCCCCGCCGCGGTGAACTGCGCCGCAGCCCAAGCCATCATGGACACGGGCGGGCGCGGTTTCATCCTCGGCTCCGGCTGCGAAGTGCCCGTCGAGGCACCGAGGGAGAATATCAAGGCACTGATCCGGGCAGCCCGTGCCACACGAAGCCAGCAGGCTTGACCGGGTGCGATCAACCCTGTCGGTCATGGCCGCCGACTGGGCCGGAATCACTCATCCAGTTTTCAACAGGAGGCCACGAAGAAAACGAAGCGCCGGGGCCTGAACGCCTTGTTTTCGGCTGTTCAAAGAGGTTGTGCGGGGATTGGCCGCAGGCCATGCTCGGTCTATGAGTGTTTGGCTTCTGTCCGGCCTGACCAGCTGCGGCATCGGTCCGCTTGATGGCAACGCATTCTCCTGGTAGCTTTACCCTATGCAACGACGTCAGTCTCCACTCTCGCTCGCGGAACTGCGGATGGTGCTCGGGCCCTTCTGCGAAAAACACCGCATCCGTCGCCTGGAGGTGTTCGGGTCGGTTTTTTCCCGCATCATTGACTTGCATCCGTTGCGATAGCACTTTGTTGCCATGAGTCATGACAGAAGCACGATCTCCGTTTCCCGCCAAACGTTATGCCGCGTCAGCCCTGGCAGATTTCTTGCCGTGCTGGCGCTGGTGCTGCTGGCCTCTGGCGGGATGGCGGCGCGAGCAGACTGGCCGGAGTTCCGCGGGTCCTGGGGGGATGGCCATGCGTCGGCCCCGGGTGACACCGAGCTCCTTGGCCTCCCGCTTCATTGGAGCGAGACTAACAACATCAAGTGGAAAACGGAGATCCCCTTCCGCGGTTGGTCCACACCGGTCGTGATGGCTGGCCAGGTTTGGTTGACCACAGCGAGGGATGATGGGCATGACTTCTTTGCGATCTGCGTGGATGCCGACAGCGGCAGGATTCGCTTCAATGAGAAGGTGTTCCACAGCGATAACCCAGAGCCGCTCGGCAACGGGGCTTCGATGAATTGTTACGCGACGCCCTCGCCCGTGATTGAGCCGGGCCGGGTGTATGTCCACTTCGGCAGCTTTGGGACGGCCTGCCTGGACACGAGCACAGGCAAGGTGCTTTGGAAACGGGAAGACCTGCGCTGCCGCCATTACCGCGGCCCGTCATCTTCGCTCGTCTCCTTCGAGAACCTGCTGATCCTGACGTTTGATGGCGTCGATCTTCAGTATCATGCGGCGCTCGACAAGCAGACGGGCAAGACCGTCTGGAAAACCGATCGCTCGGTCGCGTGGAACGATGAGAACGTGCCGGGACAGATGGCGAGGGACGGGGATTTGCGCAAAGCCCACAGCACGCCGTTGATCGTCACTGCCGGGGGAAAGCCTCAAATGATCAGCGCCGGAGCCAAGGCGGCCTATGGCTACGACCCACGGACCGGGCGGGAGCTTTGGAGGGTTCAGCACCCCGATTATTCGGTCGCGCCCCGCCCGTTGTTCGACCGCGGAATTGCCTTCATTGCCACTGGCAACTCCAAAAGAGAGCTTTGGGCGGTGAAGACTGACGGA
>Ga0181524_10003607_pt1 | contig 14897 bp, 10 predicted proteins | sample PEATcosm2014_Bin_34_FD_119761 | JGI IMG/M metagenome (GOLD analysis project Ga0181524, IMG submission 119761) | Peatland microbial communities from MTU Mesocosm Facility, Houghton, MI, USA - PEATcosm2014_Bin05_60_metaG | ecosystem: Environmental > Terrestrial > Soil > Wetlands > Peat | place...
CCCCCGATGGTGGGGGCGTAGGAGCGCCCGTTGTCGTTGAGGATGATGATCAGGTCGGGCCGGAGGTGACCGATGTTGTTGAGCGCCTCATAGGCCATCCCGCCGGTGAGGGCCCCGTCGCCCACCACGCAGACCACCTTGCCCGGCTCGCCGGTCAGCTGTCGGGCGCTGGCCAGGGCCAGGGCGTAGCTGAGCCCGGTGGAGGCGTGGGAGTTCTCCACGATGTCGTGCTCCGACTCGGCCCGGTTGGGATAGCCGGAGAGCCCGCCGCGCTGGCGCAGCCGATCGAAGCCGGCCAGGCGTCCGGTCAGCATCTTGTGGACGTAGGCCTGGTGGCCGGTGTCGAAGACCAGCGCGTCGCGCGGCGAATGGAAGACCCGGTGAACGGCGACGGTCAGCTCGACCACCCCCAGATTGGGCCCGAGGTGGCCGCCGGTTCGCGAGACCGCCGCCACCAGGAACTCGCGGATCTCGCCGCAGAGGCGGCTCAGGTCCTGGGGGCCGAGGTCCCGCAGGTCGTCGGGTGAGGTGATCTCGTCGAGCAGCATCTGTGTCCCAGTGTATTCGCTCTACGCGCCGTCCCCGGCGGTCCCGGGTGCCCGGCCGGGCATCATACCGGCGATGGCGCCCGCCGACCCGCGCAGCCTTCTCCTCGCCGCCGCCGCCGACCCCGCCTCGGACGTCGCCGAGGCGGCGCTCTGGATGGCCGCCGAGGACTCGCCCGGCCTCCGGCCGGAACCCTGGCTGAATCTGCTCGACGATCTGGCCGCGGAACTCGACGGCGGGAGGCGTCACGGGCCCTCGGCGGCCCTGGCGGCCGTGCTTCGCACCCGGCTGGGCCTCCATGGCGCCGGCGGGGGCGATCCGCGAACCCACTACCTCAACTCGGTCCTGGAGCGGGGGGCCGGAACGCCGATCGCTTGCGGGGCGATCTGGATGGGGGTGGGCCGCCGCGCCGGGATCCGGGTGGAGGGCATCGCCCTTCCCGGCCACTTCGCGGTACGGGTCGACGGCCTGGTGGTCGACGCCTGCTCCGGCGAGCCGCTCGACGAGGGGGCGCTCCTCCGGACGGCCGGACGCCACCTCGGCCACGAGCCGGAGCGGGTCGAGCCCCGGTGGCTGGAGCCGGCCACGCCGCGCCGGATCCTCGCCCGGATGTCACGGAACCTCCGGGGCTGCTACGCCAGCCTCGAGAACTGGCCGCTGGCGCTGCTCGCCGCCGACCGCTGCGTGGATCTCCTGCCCGACGAGCCCGCGGAGCGGCGCGACCGCGGGCTGCTCCTCTGGCAGATGGGCCGGCCACAGGGTGCCCTGCGCGACCTCAGCGACTACCTCGCCACCGCTGCCGCCGACGCTCCGGATCGCGGCCACGTGAACGAGGTGGTGGGAAGGCTCCGTTCCTTCCTCAACTGACGCGGCCCCGTACCGGGCGGCCGGGCGACGTCACCGGGCTCGTAGACTCGGTGCCGCGGACCGGTGGACCTGGGGGAGTGTGCGATGGGTGAGACGACGACCGAGCTGCCTGACTTCGACCTAACCACCGGTGGGGGCGGACGTCTCCGCAACTCCGACCTCCTCGGTCACCGGACCGTCCTCTACTTCTACCCGAAGGACGACACGCCGGGCTGCACCCTGGAGGGACGGGAGTTCACCCGGCTGCTGCCGGAGTTCGAGCGCGCCGGGGTGGCCGTATACGGCGTCTCGCCGGACTCCGGCGAGAGCCACGACGCCTTCGCCGCCAAGTGCGAGCTGGGCATCCCGCTGGTCAGCGATCCGGATCGCCGGCTCATCGACTTCTTCCAGCTGTGGGTCACCAAGGAGAAGTACGGGCGCAGCTACATGGGGGTCGATCGCTCGACGTTCCTGATCGGTCCCGACGGCCGCGTCGCCCGCGAGTGGCGGACGGTCAAGCCGGAGGGGCATGCGGGCGAGGTGCTGGCCGCAGTCCGGGGCGGCGCGGACCCGACCTGAGACGCCCCGACGGCCCCCCAGCGCGCGGGTGGACGCACCCGCCTCGATGACCTCCTCCGCAAGCGGGTGATCTTCGTCGCCGGCAAGGGCGGGACCGGCAAGACCACCATCGCCGCCGCGCTGGCGCTGATCGCCGCCCGCCGCGGCATCCGGGTGCTTGCCGTCGAGGTCGACGCCAAGGGTGACCTGGCGGAGGCGCTGGGGCATCCCCCGGTCGGTTTCCGACCCGTGGTCGTGCAGCGCAATCTCTCGGTGATCGCCCTCCATCCCGAGGACTCCTTCCAGGAGTACCTGGCGATCTTCTTCAGGGTCCCCCGCTTCACCCGCCTCACCCCGCTGGCCGGTGTCTTCGATTTCGTGGCGACGGGGGTTCCCGGTCCGCGGGACATGCTCATGGTGGGCAAGATCGCCCACGAGGAGCGCCGGCGCGAGGCCGACCGGAAGCCGGTCTGGGACCTGATCGTAGTCGACGCGACCTCGAGCGGTGAGATCCTCCCCCAGCTCACTGCGGCGCGATCGATGCGGCGCCTGGTGCGGGGCGGCATGCTCGGCTCGCAGATCGATTTCGTCGACGCGATGCTCACCGACCATCGCAAGACCGCCCTCTGCATCACCGCCCTCGCCGAGGAGATGCCGGTCGCGGAGGCGCTCGAGCTCCACGACGAGGTGGTGCAGCACACCGAGATCGGCCTGGGACCCTGCTTTCTCAACCGCACGGTGGCCTCGGTGTCGTCTCCGCGGCAGCGCCGGCTCGTCGAGCTGCTCGCCGATGCCGGGCACGCTCAGGCCGCGGCCGAGGTCCTCGGTGACGGGGTGGACGGCCTCGTCGCCGGGCTCCGGCTCGCCGATGCCCTGAACCGGAGCGGGCAGCCCTTCGCGCGCCGCCTCGCCGCCCGTGTCTCGGTGCCGGTGGTGGCGGTGCCCCTGGTCGCGGCCCGGCCAGGGCTGGCGACCACCCGGGCCGTGGCGGCGTCCATGGAGGCCGAGGGATGAGCCGGCCACCCGTCGATCCTGGCACCACCGGGCTGCCCGCACTGGTCGGCGGCCTCGAGGTTGTCGTCTGCTGCGGCAGCGGGGGGGTGGGGAAGACGACCATCAGTGCCGCCCTCGCCGCCGCCATCGCCGCCACCAGCGACCGGCGGGTGATGGTGCTCACCATCGACCCGGCTCGGCGCCTCGCCACCGCCCTGGGCATGAGCGGGATCGGCGCCGACCCGGTCGCGGTTCCGGCCGGCCGGCTCCGCGAGGCGGGCCTTCCCCTGCGCGGCGAGCTGGTCGCGGCCATGCTCGACCAGAAGTCGGTGTGGGACCGGATGGTGGAGCGCCACGCTCCCAACCGCCAGGTGGCGAGGCGGATCCTGAACAATCGCTTCTACCAGGGCATCAGCGACGCCTTCGTCGGCAGTCATGAGTACGCGGCCATGGAGGCGCTCTACGAGCTTCACGAGGCGAGCGAGTACGACTGCCTGGTGGTCGACACCCCCCCGTCGCGCTCCGCCCTGGACTTCCTGGAGGCACCCGAACGGATCTCCGACTTCGTGGGTGCGCGGCTCCTCTCCTGGCTGGCGCGACCGTCGCGGCTGGGCTTCCACGCCATGAACCTCGCCGCCGCCCCCTTCCTGCACATCGCCGACCGCCTGCTGGGCAGCGAGCTGCTCGGCGAGCTGGGTGACTTCGTCGCCGACCTCCAGACCCTCTACGGGGGCGTGCAGCAGCGAGCCCGGGCGGTCAACCGGCTCCTGCGCAGCTCTCGGGTCGGTTTCGTCGTGGTCACCACCCTGGAGCCGGCGGCGTTCGCCGAGGCCGAGCACTTCGTGGCCAAGCTCGAGGAGCTCTCCATGCCGCTCGGGGCGGTGGTGGTCAACCGGGTGCTGCCGGGCTTTCTCACCGACGAGACCGCGGCTCGTGCCGCCGAGGTGCTTGCCGACCGTCGCGGCGCCCAGGCGCTCGGCCGTGCCCTGGACGCCGCGGTGGACCCGGTCGCGGCCACCTCCCTGAGCCGGGCCCATCGGCTGCTCTCCGAGCTCGCCAACCGGGATGCGCGCCAGCTGACCCGGCTGGCACGTCTCGTCGACGTGCCCACCGTCCAGGTCCCGCTGATCACCGCGCCGGTCAGCGACCTCGAGGGCCTGGTCCGGGTGGCTGCGGCGCTCTGACCCGGATCGGTGGACTGGCCACTCGCATCTCATCCCATCAGCCGGGTCATCCCGGCGTCGCCTCCTGCGCTCCGTCATGCCCCCTCCGGGTGCACTCCCCGTGCTGCTCGTCGGCACCCCGGGGCTGATCTCGCCTTGCAGGCGGTCGGCTTCGCGCTACCCCACCGATCCAGGTCTGAACGAGGGCTCGGGCGGCATCGGCGCCGGCTCGGCCAGGGCGCCCGGCATGCCCAGGTCGATGATCGCGGTCGACTCCGGGTCACCCAGACCCACCAGGGTGGCGGCGATCCCCGGATCGGTGGTGGTGACCACCAGCTGGTTCGTTGCAGACAACTGCGACAGGAACTCGAGGAGTCCGCGGCGGCGCGCCGGGTCGGCGGAGGCGAGCGGCTCGTCGAGCAGCAGGGGCATGGACTCGCCCGCCTCGCCGAGCACCTCGCAGAGGGCCAGCCGGAGCAGCAGCGCCACCTGGTCGCGGGTCCCGTGGGAGACGAGGTCGAGGCCGACCAGCTGGTCGCGATCGCCGGACGCGAGCGCCACCGCGAAGTGCTCCACGTCGACGTTCACGTCCGCATAGCGATCACCGGTCAGCAGGGCGAGCCGGTTCGAGACCGATTCCGCCAGGCGGGGCGCGAGACGCTCGTGGACGTCCCGGCCGGCGGCGTCGATCATGGCCATGGTCCGCTGGAGCGCCTCCTGCTGCCGGAGGGCACGGTCGCGGGCGGCGGTGACGGTCAGCCGCTCGTCCTCGAGGTCGGGCAGGGAGGGCAGGCCGCCGCTGAGCCCCTCGATGCGCGCCTCGAGGGTCCGGGCGGCGGTGGCGGCGGTGGCGGCAAGCTCCAGCGCCGACGCCGCGGCCCGCTCCAGGTCGTCGAGCCCGCCGGCGTCGACCGGGAGGTCCTCCGCGGTGCCGTCCGGAGAGCCGCCCCGCCGGCGCAGCTCGGCGGCCAGCTCCGACCGCTGGCGGGCGATCGTCTCGAGGTCGGCGCCGCCGACCCGCTGGCGCCGGCGGACCTCGGCCAGCGCGGCGGCGAGGCGGTCGTGCTCGCGCCGGTGGGCGCAGCCGTCGCGGAAGGCGGCCACCGCCGCCAGGGGCGGCAGCCCGGGATTGACACCCGCCGAGGCGGTGGCCCTCCGGATCCTCGCCTCGACCGCCTCGGCGGCGGCGCGGGTCCGGGCGGCCTCCTCGCCGAACGCGGCGAGCTGGGCCTCCCGCACGGCCAGGCCGGCGTCCTCCATCTCGAGCTCGCGGCGCCGCGTCGCCAGCCGGGCCACCTCGTCGACCGCGGTGAGCGCGGCACCCGCCGTCTCCAGCAGCGCCTCGCTGCGGGACCCGGCCTGCGGGCGGTCTGGAGCCACCACCCCGGCCTCGCGAGCCAGACCGAGGCAGCGGTCGACCAGCCCCTCGAGCTCGGTGCGGGCACGGCTCTGATCCGCCCTCTGGACCTCGGCCAGGGCCGCCTGCTGGCGGCGCTCATGGTGGAGGCTGCGCGCGGCGGGAAGGCGAGACCCCAGCCGCTCCAGCCCGGCCGGGCTCAGGTCGAGACCCGGGAGCCGCTCCCCGAGATCGCGCCTCGCCGCGCTCCCGGTGCGCTGCGCGAGCCGGCCGGCGAGGGCAAGCCCGGCCACGGCCACCAGGGCGGAGATCGCCGCCAGCAGCGCCGCCAGCCGGTCGCCGGCGCCCGCGAGGCCGGCGGCCGCGGCCGCTCCCACCAGGGTGAGCGCGCCCAGCAGTCCGAAGGCCACCCGAGCGCGCGCCTTCCCCGCCCGCGCGGTGTCAACCAGGCGGGCCACCGTCTCGAGCTCGTCGGGATCGACCGACCCGAGGCCGGTCACCGCGATCTCGCGGCGCAGCGCCTCGTCGAGGGAGGTGATCGCGAGCTCGGAATCGCGGTGGGCGATCGCGGCCACCACCTCGACGCGCCGCCGGAGACGGTCCGCTTCGTCGACCGCCGCCGGTGCGACCGGTCGCGCCTCCGGCATGGCGCGGAGGCCGGCGGTGATCTCGGCGCGCCGTCGCCGGACGGCGTCGATGGGCTCCGCCGCCGCGGCCCAGCGAGCCTCGGCCTCGTCGGCGGCCCGCGCCAGCTGGTGCAGCTCGCCCCCGAGGGCGATGACCGCGGCCTCCTGCTCCACGGGGAACCCGGCGTGGGGCGCCTCGGCCTCGAGAGCCGCGGCCAGCGAGGACGCCTCGTCGCCGGCCAGCCTGATCTCGGTCTCCTGGTCCCCGAGCCGAGCGATCCGCGCCCGGATCCAGGCGCGCTGGGCCGCTAGGGCCTCACCGGCACAGCGCTCCGCCTCGGTCTCCAGCCCCCGCAGCCGCTCCTCCTCGCCGGCGAAGGAGGCGAGGCGGAACTGCGCCGCGGCGATCTCGGCATCGAGGCGGCGCGCCTGGACGACCGCGACCCCCAGGGGGCTCCCGGAGCGCCGCTCCGAGCCCACCCGCTGGAGGGCGTCTCCCAGCCGCTTCATCGCCTCGGCCGCGGTGGTCCCCTCGGCACCGGCGTCGACCAGCCTCTCGAGGGCCTCGCGGAGGCGTCCGGCCTGCTGTGGCGCCGCCTCGGCCGCCGAGAGGTGGAGGCCCTCCTCGCCGAGCCAGGCAGCGGCGCAGAAGACCGCCTCGTCGATCCCGAGGTGGAAGCGGCCGGGGCACACCGTCCTGCCGATCCGGAACTGCTGGGTGACGTCGCCCCCGCCCAGCTCGTGGACCTGGGCCTGCACCCGGTCGTGGTCGAAGCTCTGGGCCACGCGGAGCCGGCGCCCTCCGTCCAGGTGGTAGGTGAGGGTCACGCCGAAGCGGCCCGGCGCCCAGGGGAGCCAGCGCGCCCAGTCGCTGCGCTCCCGCGGCCGGCCCGGGCCCCCCGCGTCGAGGCCGTAGAGGGCGGCGCGGATGGCGCGGTGCAGGGTCGACTTGCCGGACTCGTTGGGCCCCAGCACCACCGTGATCCGCTCCCCGAAGTCGAAGCGCCGCTGGCGCAGCCGGCCGAAACCGGTGACCTCCAGCCGCTCCAGCCTCATCGCAGCCCGACCTCGCTGCCGGCGAAGGCCTCCAGGCCGTAGCGAAGGGCGTCACCGACCACCGCCTTCTCCTCGGCGCTCTCGGCCGCGGCCAGTGCCGCGACCGCGATCCGCACGAAGGCGCCCCGGGTCGTCCCCTCCTCGGCGAGCGCCTCGAGGTCGGTGGCGGGCGCGGTCAGGTCCCGGATCCTCAGCGCGGCGACGCCGGTGGCCTCACGGACCGCGCTCTCGCAGTCGAAGAGGTCGACCCCCAGGCTGGGCGGCACCGCTCCCACCAGGTCGACCCGGAGGGTGGTCCGCTCCAGGGGGAGGCCGGCGGTGGCCGCCAGCACCTCGGCGCTGACCCGATCGACGGTCGCGGTGAGGCTGCTCACGCCGTCGAGGCGGCACTCCACGATGCCCGCGTGCCAGCGATTGGTGTCGATCGCGGTGCACCGGACCTCACCGCGGTTGCCGATCTCCACCACCACCGGCCCCCGGGGCCCGCCCTCGTCGAAGGCGAGCGGCTCGGGGCTGCCCGGGTAGACCAGCCCGCTCTCGGGGTCGATCCGGCGGCCGTGGTAATGGCCGCAGAGGGCCAGGGCGTAGCCCCGCTCCCGGATCTCGGCGGCGGCGAAGGGACCGTGGACGCCCTTGCCCGCCGGGCGGCTGCCGGTCTCGGCTCCGTGGAAGAGCGCCAGGTGGACGCCGCCCCCGGCCCGGTGACGACGGCCGCCTGACGACGCCGCCAGCCCGCCCTCCAGCGGGTTGCCGGTCCAGGCCGGCTCCTGGTGCCCCAGACCCCAGACGGTCAGGCCGTCGGTCAGCTCCAGGGGCTCCAGCCGGGGACCGCGGAAGACGTGGACATTCTCCGGCCACCGGGTCCGCAGGTAGATGCTCCCGGGCACCAGGGGGTCGTGGTTGCCGGGGGCGAGCAGCACCCTCATCGGCTCCCAGGAGGCGAAGGTCTCGAGCAGGAACTGCGCGGTCTCGGCGCCCGCGCGCTCGTGCTCGAAGAGGTCGCCTCCGACGGTCACCGCACCGCACCCCCGCTCCTGGGCGATCTCGCCGGCTCGGCGCAGCGCCTCTCGCAGCCCCTGACGGCGGCGCCGGGCCAGCTCCCCGTGGCAGCCCATCAGGGCGAAGGGGCGATCGAGGTGGAGGTCGGCGAGGTGGAGGAGCCGGTACGTCATCTCGTGCGGGATCCGTTGCGAACGTCAGTTCGCGAATGACCCTACCAGGGGGCGGGGCCGGGGTCAACCCGGCGATGCCCAAGTGCCACACCGCGTGATTAGATTCACCCAGGGGTCGAGCGGGTCGAGGAGGGGAGGGGATGAGGAGTCCGCGGAGCGGCCGCCGGTGGCCCATTCACCTGCTCACCGTCTCGCTGACGGGCGCCGTGCTGGCCTTCGCCGCCGCACCACTCAGCCCGCTGACCGCGAGGGCCTCGGGGCTCTCCTTCACCAACTCGGCCGTGGAGGGTGGCGGGTTCATCAGCGTCCTGGCGCAATCCCCAACCGGCACCGTCATCGCCGGTGGCGACACCGAGGGCTTCTTCCGCTCCGTCGACGCCGGGGCGACCTGGACGCCCCAGGACCAGGGTCTGCCCGCGGCGGCGTACAGCGTCGCCGCTCTGCTCGACCAGGGCGGCACCTGGTACGCCGCGGTGGGGACGGGCTCGAACGGCGGCATCGCCACGTCCGTCGACGACGGCGTGAGCTGGGCGTACCACGGGCACGCTGGAGCGGGGACGCCGCCCACCTTCGACGGCAGCAACCTCCCCGGCCAGCAGGGCCAGCCGCGTGCCACCGGCGACCTCCTGGCCAGCGATGGCACCTACCTCTACGCCGCCTCCTTCGGTCGCGGCCTGGAGCGCTGGCCCCTGGACTCGGCGAGCCCGGGCGCGGGCTGGCAGTGCGTGGCCCTCTGCACCTCGTACCTCAACTCGATGGCCCTCGACGCCAGCGGCGACGCCTTCGTCTCGGTGATCAGCAGGACCGGCGCGAGCAAGGGCGTGTACGAGGTCAGCGGCCTGAGCGCGCGCGCGAAGACCAGGTCGCTGAGCGCCAAGAAGGGGATCTCCACCGGGGTCCAGGAGCTCATCCACCTCGGTTCCCGCGTCTACGCCGCCGGCGCCCACGGCATCGGCTACTGGAGCAACGGAACCTGGACGACGCTGGCGGCGTCGCCCCACTGGTACACCTTGACCGGCTACGAGGCGTCGGCAGGGCTGCCGCCCGTCGACGTGCTGTACGCAGCCACCTACGCAGGTCAGGGCGCGTCCGACGTCGCGCGGCTGGTGGTGACCGGCAGCGGGACCACGGTCACCCCGATGGTGCCCGCGGGGAGTGTCTCCACCACCATCGAGGGCACCTCCACGCAGTGGTGGGAGGCCACTGCCGCCGGCTCGGCCGGCTCGAACCTCGGGCCCTCGGCGATGATCGGGGGCTGCCCGTCGTCGACGCTCGCCATCTGCGAGGGGAGCACCGCCGACGTCTTCGCGGGCTCCAGCATCGCGATGCTCAGCGAGAGCGGTGGGCTCGACCCTCTGCTGGTGGGAGGCCGGTCGGGCGTCTGGTCGTACGATCCGCAGAGCTCGCCCGCATGGAGTCCCGCGGTGATGGGGCTGGCGGGGACGTTCGACCCGGCGGTCGCCGTCGACCCAGCCGACAGCTCCGACGTCGCGGTCGCCGACGCCGACTGGGGGGTGCTCGCGTCGACCGACGACCTGGACAGCGTGGACGACTTGGTCGACCCGCCCCTGCTCGCATCGGTCAGCTACACAGGCCTGGGCGTGGCCTGGGACCCGAGCGTCTCGCCCTCCGCGCTGATCCTCTCCGGGGGCGCCCGGCAGACCGACTCGCTGGGGTCGATCTGGTACTCCGCGGGGTGGGCGACCGGTGGCGGCTGGACGGCGCTGCCGCTGCCCGCCGGGGTATCCACCCGGCCGATCGCGCTCGCGTCCGCGGCCACCGGGCCGGGCGACTACCTGCTGGTCGCCGCCTTCCAGGGCACCGGTGTGTACGCGTTCACCGGCTCCGGCACCACCGGCACGTGGACGCTTATCCCGTCCCCGCCGAGCGGGGGACCGACGCTGTCACCCACCGACGTGCACGGCGTCAGCCTGTCGTGGGCCGCGGACGGCAGCGCCCTCTACATGTACGACGAGGGCACCCATGCGGTCTGGATGTCGCCTGTTGCCGCGGATGTCTTCTCGCCGTGGGTTGAGCTGTACGCCAACACCAGCGCCGGCGCGGGACGGGGCTGGGTGGCCGGCGACCCGGTCACCCCAACGCAGGTGTGGGTGGCGGATTCGAACGGGCTGGGGATGATCGATACCGGCGACTGCGTCGCCGATTGCACGCCGGCGTGGGTGATCCCCGCCAGTGGCACGAGCGGGGTCGGCGGACCCGTGGCGGCGTTCGCCGGCGCGGCCGGCGCCGGGGTCGCGATGGCTGGCGGCGGTGTCCAGCCGGCCTTCTGGCAGGTGCAGGTCACCGGCTGCGCCGTCACCTGTCCCCAGGTCACCCAGGTCGACGACCCGTACTACGCGACCGTCGCCGGCAACGCCACCGCCCTGGCGGTGGGTGGCGACGGCGCCGCGTACGTCGCGACCCTCGGCAACGGGGTCGCCGTCGGGACGGAGGGCGGCTAGGGCGGTCGACGACGGCCAGCCTCAGACCTGGATTGTTTCGCTCAGCATCAGCGACTCCAACTCCAACCCGCGCCCATCGCCCCACTGCTGAGTGGATCAGGTCGAGGTTCGCCCTCCCTGCCCCAGCTCATCCGCGAGTCGCTCGGCGAGCTGAGGGCCGTGACCGCCGGCGACTGAGCGCCCAGGGCGGATCGAGCCAGCGGTCGTGCCGGCCGGGGAGCCGCGGACCGGACCTCGCGCTCGGCCCCTCAGGCCCGGAAGTCGGGGAGCCGCTCCGGATTGGCGCGACGCAGCGCCTCGCGCACGCCATCGGCGTCGAGGTCGGCCGCGTAGACCGGGGTCCCCGGCTGCTGGCGCCAGGACGAGTCGATGCCGCCGGCGTCGACCGGATCGAATCCCAGCTCGTCCACCAGGCGCATCACGATCGCCTTGGCCTCGGGCTCGTCGCCGGCGACCGGGAGGGCGATCCGCCCCGGCGCGCCGGCCGGCCGGCCCAGCTCCAGCAGGTGCTGGGCGCGGATGTTGTTGAAGGCCTTGACCACGGGCCGGCCGAGCCGGCCGCTCACCCACCGGCTCTCGGCCATCCCCTCCTCGATCTCGGCGATCCGCCCGTCGCGCTGCGGGTAGTAGTTGCCGGTGTCGACGATCACCGCCCCCGGCGCGGCGGCGTCGAGGATGCCTGCCGGCAGGCCCGGAACAGCCCGTTCCGGGATGGTCACGATCACCACCTCGGCGCCCGCGGCGGCCACCGAGACGTCCGCCGCGGTGGCCCCCGTCTCCTCGGCCAGGTCCTCCAGGGTCTGGGGGCCGCGCGAGTTGGCGACCACGACCTCGTGGCCCAGCGCGGCGAACCTCCGGGTGAGCGTGCCGCCGATGTTGCCGGCGCCGATGATCCCGATCTTCATGGCTGCGCGAGCACCTCCAGGGCCCGGTCGGCGTGAACGTTCATGTTGGTCCCGCTCTTGATGACCTCGCGCACGCGGCCGTCGGTGCCGATCACGAAAGTCCAACGCTTGACAGGGATGATGCCGAAGCGGGTGTTGACCCCGAACTGCCTCGCGACCGTGCCCTCCGGGTCGGAGAGGAGGGGGTAGCCGAGGGTGTACCGCTCGGCGAACTGGTGCTGCTTGGCCACGCTGTCGTGGCTGATCCCGATCCGCTGGCCTCCGGCGGAGGCGAACTCGCCGGCCAGGTCTCGGAAGTGGCAGCTCTCGCGGGTGCAGCCCGCCGTCATCGCCGCCGGGTAGAAGAAGAGCACCACCGGACCCTTGGCGAGGAACTCGGAGAGCCGGCGCGGCGTGCCGGTCTCGTCCTCCAGCTCGAAGTCCGCGACCAGGTCCCCCTTCTCCACGACGCTCAATCTAGCAGCGGCCCCTGAAACCGTGACTCGGCCTCGGCCGGCCGCTGTACGTCCTCAGGGGGCCGGCGCAACCGGCGGCAGGAGCAGCCCCATCGCCTCCGCCAGGGTCGCGACCACGGGCACGCCGGCTTCGGCCAGCGCCTCCGAGGTGTGCAGGCCCCCGCCACCGTCGAGAAGGACGCAGCCGAGACCGGCGCCGGCCGCGGCGACGGCGTCGTCGACGGTGTCTCCGATCATCACGGCGCGCGCCGGCGCGGCGCCCAGTGCCGCCAGGTGGGCGATCAGGTGGCGCTTCTTGGTGCCGCCCCGCTCTCCCCCCGTGAGGCCGTCCACGCGGACGAAGTAGCCACCGATGCCGTGCGCCTCCACCGCGGGGAGCAGGTACCGCTCCGGCAGCATCGAGCAGAGCGACTGGGTCCAGCCCCGGGCTCTCACCAGCTCGAGAGCCTCCAGCGCGCCCGCGGTGAGCCGGCAGCGGTCGGCTTGCCGGTGGTACTCCTCGTGGAAGGCGTGGTCGAGGCGCACCCATTCCTCGGGGCCGACCGGCCGTCCCAGCAGCCGCTCGTAGAAGAGCCGGATCGGGCGGGTGAAGTTGCGCCGGTAGCTCTCCTCGCTGACCGCGGCCACGATCCCGGCCTGCGCGAAGGCGGCCGTGGTCGCCGCGATCACCACCCGGGCGTCGTCGAGCAGGGTTCCGTTCCAGTCCCAGATGACGTGGCCCGTGGTGTCGGGGAGCGCCGGCGCTGCGCCGGCGGCGCTGTGGGATGCGGTCACGCCGGCGATCCTACGGGGCCGGAGCGCCGCCGCGGCGGGAGCGGGGGATCGCCGGACCTGGCTCAGTCCCCGGCGTGCCGGTAGCGGTCCGCTCGGCGCTGGAGCAGCTCGTCCAGAGGGATCGGGCGGAGGGCGGCCAGATGGCGGAGCAGCGCGCCGCGCAGGGCCCCCGCCACCACCTGCGGATGGGCGTGGGCGCCGGGAGCGGGCTCGGGGACCAGCTCGTCGATCAGCCCGAGCTGGTAGGCGGTGCCCACCCACGGACGCTGGGCGGCCGCCGCCCTCCCCTTCTGGGCGGCGTCGCGGTAGAGGATGGCGGCGACTGTCTCGGGCGGGGCGACGCAGAAGATGGCGTTCTCCAGGGCCAGCACCGAGTCGGCGATGCCCAGGGCCAGCGCGCCCCCGGAGCCACCCTCGGAGAGCACGCAGGAGATGATCGGCGTCCGCAGGCGGAGCAGGGTCAGCAGCGAATCGGCGATCGCCCACGCCTGTCCCCGCTCCTCGGCGCCCACGCCCGGGGCAGCGGCCGGCGTGTCCACCAGGCAGATCACCGGGAGCCCGAACTTCTCCGCCAGGCGCATCAGCCGGATGGCCTTGCGGTAGCCCTCGGGGTGGGGCATCCCGAAGTTGTGGATCGCCCGCGAGGCGGCGTCATTGCCCTTCTCCTGGCCGATCACCATGACCCAGGCGTCCTGCGCGGGGGTGGCGCCGGAACCGCCGAGCTGGGCGGGACCTCCGATCACCGCCCGGTCATCACCGAAGAGACGGTCCCCCCGCAGCTCGGTGAAGTCGTGGAAGAGGCTCCGCAGCAGGTGGAGGGTGCGCGGGCGCTCGGTGTGGCGAGCCAGCTCGACAGCCGCGAAGGCCGCACGCTCCCGCTCGGCGGTGGAGAGCGGGTCGGCGACCGACGGGCCCGGCAGCGGCGCCGGCCGCTCGGCGGAGATGCCGCTCGGCGGGCCCGGTTCAGGCCGCGACGCCGCGGGTGGGAGGGCGGGGTGCCGCGAACCCACGGGATCGTCGGTGGCCTCCCGCCCGGTGGCCGCCGCGGCCTCCCGGCTCGGTGCGCGCTCCTCACGCTCCCCCGCGCTCAGCGCCAGGAGCAGGCGGACCAGCAGCTCGCGCAGCTCGCGCCGGTCGACGACCTGGTCGACCATGCCGTGGCTGAGCAGGAACTCGGCGGTCTGGAAGCCCTCCGGCAGGGCCTCGTGGGCCGCCTGCTCGATGACCCGGCCGCCGGCGAACCCGATCCGGGCGCCGGGTTCGGCGAGGATCACGTCGCCCTGGGCGGCGAAGGAGGCGGTGACACCGCCGAAGCAGGGGTCGGCGAGCACCGAGATGTAGGGGAGCCCCGCGGCGCCGATCATGCTGACCCCGGCGCTGCAGCGGGCCATCTGGGCGAGCGACGCGATCCCCTCCTGCATGCGCGCCCCGCCGCTGCTGGAGATCGCCACCAGGGCGCGTCGCTCGGCGACGGCCAGCTCGCAGCCGCGGACGAACAGCTCGCCCGCCGCCGACCCGAGCGATCCGCCCAGAAAGCCGAAGTCCATGCAGGCGAGCACTGTCGGGATCCCCCCCACGGTCGCCCGCGCGATCAGGAAGGCCTCGCTCAGCCCTGTCTTCTGGCGCGCCTCGGCAACCCGGGCCGGATAGGGCCGCCCGTCGTCGAAGCCGAGGGGATCGCGGTCGGCGAGCTGGATGTCGAGGAGCTCCAGGCTGTCCGGGTCGGCGAGCTGAGCCACCCGGGCCGTCGCGGGCAGCTGCCCGTGATGCCCGCACCAGGGACAGACGCGGAGCGCCCCCTCGTAGCGCTCCAGGACGAAGCGGCGCCCGCACCCCTTGCAGGCGACGCTGCCGGAGCGCACGACCGGGCGCAGCCGGGGCCCGGGTGCGGGAAGCGGCCGCTCACGGGAGGGCCCCGGAGCGGTGAAGCGTCCCAGCATCAGTCCCCGCCCCACTCCCAGGCGAGCGCGCCCCAGGTGGCGCC
>Ga0181524_10003608_pt1 | contig 14897 bp, 14 predicted proteins | sample PEATcosm2014_Bin_34_FD_119761 | JGI IMG/M metagenome (GOLD analysis project Ga0181524, IMG submission 119761) | Peatland microbial communities from MTU Mesocosm Facility, Houghton, MI, USA - PEATcosm2014_Bin05_60_metaG | ecosystem: Environmental > Terrestrial > Soil > Wetlands > Peat | place...
ACGATCCTACCCGCGAATCCTTCGCCGCCGCCTGCGGCGCGGACCTGGTCGAAGACCCCGAGAGCACGCGCCGCATCCAGGAGATGTTCGCCGCCCGGAAGGCGCCGGTGGGACCTTCCAACCTCCAGCAGGCCTATTTCCCGCGAGGCGGCGAGGTGCTCCGCAACTCGACCGGCACCGCGGCGGGATTCGCCGTCCGGCTCGGCCGGTGCCGCTTCTTCTGCATGCCCGGCGTGCCCTCCGAGATGAAAGTCATGTTCCGCGAGTCGGTCGAGCCGCAACTGCGCTCCGCCGCCGACCGCGCCACGCTCGTGCGGTCCCTGCACATCTTCGGCCTGGGCGAATCCACGGTCGGCGAGCGGCTCTTCGACCTGATGGCCGAAGACCACAACCCGCAAGTGGCGACGCAGGTGCATGACGGCCTCATCACGCTGCGCCTGACCGCGACGGACTCCGGCGAGGCCGCCGCGCGCCGACGCCTGGACGAGGCGGAAACGCAGGTCCGCGCCCGCCTCGGAAACGCGATCTTCGGCGCCGACGAGACGGCCACGCTTCAGGCCGCCGTCGCGGCGCTTCTCCGGCGGACCGGGCTGAAGGTCGCCTTCGCGGAATCCTGCACCGGCGGCGAACTCTCCGCCCGCCTGACCGACGTCCCGGGCATCAGCGCGTTCCTCCTGGAATCGGCGGTGACCTACAGCAACGAGTCGAAGATCCGCCGGCTGGATGTGCCGCCCGAGACGATTCAGCGCGACGGCGCCGTGAGCGCCGCAACCGCCGAAGCGATGGCCCGCGGCATGCGCGCGGCTTCCGGCGCCGATGTCGCCCTGGGCGTGACCGGCATCGCCGGGCCGGACGGCGGAACGGCCGCCAAGCCCGTCGGACTGGTTTACCTGGCGCTGGCCGACGCGGCCGGCGCGCGCGTGGAGGAAGCTCGTTTCCGCGGGACTCGGCAGCAGATCAAGGACCGCGCCGCCAAGAGCGGCCTGAATATGCTGCGGCTTTATCTCGAAGGGCGCACAGCCTAAAATGGGTGAGAAAAGAGACGACGGGAAAATTCACATCCGCTGCACCGGCTGCGGCAAGAAGGTCAGGTACCCCGCGAACCAGCCCGGCGGCACGTTTCGCTGCCCCATCTGCCATACGGTCATGGTCGCGCCGCTGAAGGACGACAACGATCTGAGCCTCGAAGAGGAATCCCACTCCGGGATCGTCGCCGCCCCCGCCGCCGCTGCGCCGGACCAGGTCCCGAACGATTCCGAACCGGAACCCGACGCCGCCCCGAGCGCGCCGCCTCAGAATCCTCCCGCGCTCGAACGCGTGAACGCTTTCCTCGTCAGGGAAACCGACCGCATCGGCCGGCTCTGCGAAGAAGTGGTCTCGAATGCGTTCACGTCGGTCGAGGAACAGGCGAGCAAGCTCCGGGCGCTGCGGCACGCTAAGGCGGTGTACTTCAAGAGGTACGTCCAAGCGGTCCTGAAAGACCTGGACAATGAACTCGCCGAGCTGCGCGAAGATCCGGCGTCGGAAACTCAGACGGGGCAGAACAAGATTAACCGACTGGTGCTGGAGAAACGCGGGCTGGTGCTTTTCCTCAACGTCATGTTTGAGCTTAAGCCGGGCGCTTCGCCCGCTCCGAACGGCGCCACGCCCGGTACTCGCGGTAGCGCTGCGGCACCGCCCACCACACCTTCTCCGCCAGCCGCTCAAACTCCGCGAAGCAATCCAGCCGCCGACCCTGCGCCAAATGGCAAAGGCCCAGGTAGTAATGGGTCTCCGTCATGCTGAAGCCGGGCTCGGCCCCGGCGCGGAACTGCGCGAACGCCTCGTCAATGCGGCCGAGGGCGTAAAGGACCCTTCCTTCCGCGCGGCTGATTTCGGGACTCCGCGCAGCCGCGGCGTTCTCCGGCTCCAGCGCCAGCCGCCTCGCCTCGCCCAGCTCCCGGTCCGCCTCCTCGAGCTGCTCCGCGTCGGCCAGGTGGGAAGCCAGTTCCACGCGCGCTTCCGGCGACTGGGGCGACTCCACGACGCGTTGCCGCGCGGCGCTCAAGGCGGCTTCGCGGCACTGCTTCAGCAACTCCGCGCCGGCCGGGTGTCCGGGCTGCATTTCCATGACCGTTTCGCCGTAGGAGGAAGCCTTGTCCAGGTTCCCCGCCTTTCGCGCCATCTCGCCGCGCCACAGCGCGTAGGCGATGCGCGGCCTGTCGAGCCACGGCGTGCGCCGCTCCTTGTCCACCAGGTCCACCGATCGCCCGCGCAGTTCCGTCTCGATCAGCGCCAGCAACTGCGCGAGGAACGGCGTGGAGTCGGGAAGCTCTTCCGAATTCAGCCGCTCGCGGGCCTCCTGCGAACCGGAGGCCCAGTCGTTCAGGATGCGGTAGCTTTGTGCGAGTTCATTGTCGGGGTTCAACTCCAATGCGCGGGCGAATTCCGCGCGCGCCGGCTCGTATTCCGCCGCCTGAAAGAACGCCTCTCCGGCCAGCAGGTGGAATGCGGCGCTATCCGGCCGCAACTCGAGCGCCCGGCGCAGGTGCGGCGCCGCCTCGGCGAACCGGCCCGTCCTCGTCAGCGCGAGCCCAAGGTGCAGCAGCCCGGTCCCGAGATCCGGATTGCGCCGCACCGCCTCTTCCAACGCGGCCAGCGCCTCGTCCGACCGGCCCATCGCGGCCAGGCGCGCGCCAACTCGCACGAGCCGGTCCGATTCCAGAAGTTCTTCCAAGTTTCGCCTTTCTAGCTCGTCTTCCCTAACCCTGTTTAACGAGCGCGATCGCCGCATCGGCCAGCAGGTCGCCCGCTTCCGGCGCCAGCCGGCTGCTGGAGATGAAGGTTGTCTCGTATCCGCCGCGCTTGAAAGCCGCGCGGGTGGGCACGTAGCCGACCATGCCGTTGGCGTGGCCGACGACGAGCGCGCGTTTGGGGTGGCACTCCTCCTTGATCCGCAGGCCATGCTCGACGAAATATTCCGCGGGGATGCCGACGAAGGCATACTCATCCAGGAACAGCGCCTGCACCTCGGCCTTGTTCGTTTTCTCGCGGCGCATCTTCTCCAGCAGGCGCGGGGTGCCGGCCTCATAGACCTCATCGGAGCGGAAGCGCTGCGCGCCGAAGACCTTCCCTTTGAGTTCCGCCTCGGTGATCTGCCGGTACGGCAGTTCAATGGTCCGGCGCGCCATGCCGATGCGCACGGAGGGACGGTACGCGATGTCCCGCATTGCGGCCGTTGCGTCCTCGGCCAGAAGCCGGCCGAACTCGTCAATGGTATGGTCGTGCGGCTGCTGGAATGGGTCGCCGTGGTGCACGTTGCCGCAGGCCCCGTTCAGGTACACGGTCACGGGCACGCCGCGGGCCTTCATCTCCTTCGCCAGGGCGCCGGGATAGCCGGCGGAGGCGGTCGTCGTTCCGCCCTCGTGCGTGGGATGGCAGGTGAAGCAGACCAGGCAGCCGAGCATGCGGCCGGCGCGGCTTCGAACGGCGGCGACGGCCACTTCCGGATCAATAGGCCCTTCGCGGCAGAGGATGGTCTTCGGGTCGGCCTGGACATGCGTCTTGACCGTGCCGTCGCGCATGATGAACCGGCGGTTGCGCGCCAGTTCCCATTCGAGCGCATGGCCGAAGCCGATCTCGGCCTCGACGCATCCGCCGAGGGCCTGCCCAAACGCCGCGACCACCTTGCGCACCATGGTCTCGATGTACGGCTCGTCGCGGGGCAGAGGCTCGAGCCCGGCCACCGCCGGCCCGGCGTGGTTATGTGTGGCGCAGACGAGGATCCGGTCGCCGGGGAAGCCGAACTGCGCCTCGACGCGCCGGCGGATATCGTTCACCTGCGTCCAGCGGATGCTCAGGAGGTCGAGTTGCACGAACGCGGCGCGCTCGCCGTTCGATTCGAAGACGGCGATGCGCGCGAAGAGCGGATCGCGGATCTTCTCGATCGTGATATCCTGCAGCCAGCCGATTTTTCTCGTGCCGATGGGCGGCGTGATGTCCGCCTCGGCGAAGCCTGTACGCAGGGGAATTCCTCCTCCAGGACCGACCCGACGAACCGGCCCGGTTACCGGATCTGGTCCGCGTTCTCCATGACTTTCCGGATGCCGCGCGCCGTGAGCTGCGCCACTTTCGGGCCGTTGGGCGCGCGCAGCGGCACCGTCATGCCGGTGTGCGAATCGCTGTGCTTTTGCGCCATCGGGTACTGCTCCAGGTCGTAGCGCACCTTCTGCGCATGCGCGCAAGACCACGGACAACCGTGGCCGTAAGCGTTCTTCGCCTGGAAGACCGTCATCGCGGGCAGGATAAACTTCTGCCAGACGCCGGTCTGCACCCCCTCGGCGTTGAGCGCCGCCACCAGTTTGTCGCGGAAGGAACTGGCGTCCTGTTCGTGGCCGAGGGCCTTCATGTCGAACCGGACGGTGTAATTGTACCAGTTGTGCCCGGCGCCCTTATAGGCGGTTGGCAGGATGAGATTGGGCGTGCCCTTGAGAGCGGCGGTAAGGGCCTGCGCGTTCTCCTTCAAGGTCGCCTGGTACTTGTCCAGCTTCGTCAACTGGCTGCGGCCGAAAGCGGCGGTGAGATCGGCCATGCGATACATCCAGCCCAGGGCGTAGGCGTGGTAGTCGCGCCGCTCTCGCGGCGTGCGCGTTTCGCCGAAAGACCAAAGTTGCGTGGCCTTCTTCAGCATTTCCTCATTGTCGGTGACGAACATTCCGCCTTCGCCCGCGCACAGGCATTTGTTCTGGTTGAAACTGAAGGCGGCGCAATGTCCCCACGTGCCTACTTTGCGTCCCTTGAACGTCGCCCCATGCGCCTGGCAGGCGTCTTCGACGACCTTCAGCTTGTGCTTCCGGGCGATGGCCATGACTTTTTCCATGTTCATCGGCAGGCCGTGGAGATGGACGGCGATGATGGCTTTGGTCTTTTTCGTGATCGCCCGCTCGATCAGCGACTCGTCCATGTTGATCGTGTCGAAGTTGATGTCCACGAAAACAGGGATGGCGTTGTGATGGAGGATGCAGGTGGCGGAGGAGGACCAGGAGTAGGCCGTCACGATCACCTCGTCGCCGCAGCCGACGTCGCACGCCACCAGCGCCATGTGAAGCGCCGCGGTGCCGGAGTTCGTGGCGACGGCGAATTTATTGCCGTTCCACGCGGCGAACTCGGTCTGGAACGCCGCGCAGTTTTCGCCAAAGGCATGATTGGCGCCTTCGAGGGACGCCAGGACTCGCTTGCGATCTGCGTTGTCTATCGGAGGCCAATTCTTTACGGTGCCGGCCGGCACGGCCTTGGGGCCGCCGTTAATTGCCAGTTTCTCCATTGTCGTCACCTCTATTCCTTATCGGAAGATCACCCGGACGCCCGTTTCTCGAAGACCAGTCCGACATATCCCACGGCGCGGTCCGAATCAAGTTCGTTGAGAACCTCCGCGCTCGTGGTGTACTCGAGCACTCTTCCGGCCGTGGCGCCCATCGCGCGGGCGGCGGCCGTTGCGGCGGCCAGCGCGCCGGGCCCGCAGGCGTTGAAGTGCCCCTGCGCCTCTGCGACGATCTCCTCCGCCTTCAGCGATTCCGCAAGGCTGATGACCCGCTGGTCGTTCGCGTGCATCCAGCCCATCGCCTTCGACAGCGGCCCGTGGTCCGGCGTGCCGTAATCCATCCCGTAGTGCGTCAAGTCGGTGCTCGCGACGACCATCACCCGCTTCGAGACCTTGGCGACGGCCGACGCGACCGCCTCGCCCATGCCTGCGGCCTCCGCCACCGGCGGCACGGCAATGGGCACGATCTTCGCGCCCGGCGACAGCGCCTGGATGAACGGCAACTGGACCTCGATGGAATGCTCCATGTCGTGCGCGGCGGCGGAAGACAGGATCGAGCCGTGCGCGGCTTCCACAATCGCGGAAGCGAGATCGGCATCCACGGGAAGTTCCCCGAGCGGCGTCAGCCAGCCGCCCGAAGGGAAGATTCCGCCTTTCCGCCCATACCACTGATGCACCGCGCCGAGCAGAATGTAGGTTTCCGGCTTCGCCGCCGCGAGCGTTGCGAAGACCTTGGCCGCCGTGCGCCCGGAGTACATCCAGCCGGCGTGCGGAACCACGCCGCCCAGCAGAGTCCCCAGGTCCTTCGGAGGCTTATATCCGGCCGCATATTCGAGCGCCGTCTGTTTCAGGACGGTCGGCGACGCCTCATAAAACTGGCCGACTCGCACGGGCATTCGGACATCAGACCTTTTCATGGCGTCCTCGCCCCCTTTTCTGCGCCGGCTGCGCCATGCGTTTGCAGCCATGCGAAATCGCCGATAGCAAAGAGCGCCTGGACGTGAATCAGTGCCGCCGCCGTGAAATAGACCCCCGGAAAAATGAAGAGCCAGCCGGGATCGCGGCCTGCAATCAGCGTGATCGTGCCATAGACGATGAGCGCCCCGTGAGCGACGGCGAGCGCCGCAGCTCGTCCTTTGAACCCGCAACGGATCAGCCCCATGGGCGGCCAGAGGATTTCAAGCGGCGTGAGCTCCGGTCCGGACGCCGCATGCCCGTCCCGGACGTTCTTCAGCGGCGCCGCGAGACCGAACCGCCGCGCTTCCTTTCTTTCCCTGCCCGACTGCGCGAGTTGCTCGGTCGCCTCGACCCGCACCGCGCGCCCCTGGCGGCCCTTCGCGGCCAGCCGCGCGAGGACGCGCTCGACGGATTCCTTTTCGTACAGACAGAGCGCCTGCGCGACGAACAGCAGGTTGCTCTTGCCGGCGCCGCCGGATGGCGTCCCCTGCGCCTGCGCCAGCGCTTTTTCCGCGGCCTCGTTCCACGCGCGCTCGAACTCTTCCGCGCCGCCCTCGCCGGACCCGCTCAGCGACAGCAATCCGAGCAGCGCGACCGAGCCGTCGAATTTTCGCAGAAGCCGCCGGGCGATCTTTCGGCAGTCGCGCGCCGGCAGGCCGCTGGCCTGTTGCGCCAGGTCGCCCAGTTCGCCGGCTTTCGGCGGCTCGAAGAATCCCGGCCCGCGGAAGTACTTGACGATGCCCGCGACGATCCACCACAAGATGTAGCTGGCCAGGAGCGCCAGCCCGAGCGCCACCACGTCCGCGGCCACTCGACGGACGGACAGGATCGCGGCACACACGGCAAATGCGAAAATCCACGCCGCCAGGGTGACCAGGACGCGGCGCGCTGCATGCGGAGAGACTTCGAGCACGCATTGTCCGACGGCCATCAACAGCAGGACTGCGAAGAGTTCAATCGCAAGGAACATCGGAAATACCGCATCCCTCTATCTTTGCGGGCCTTCTTCATCCGCCGCGCCTGACGGCCGTTGGGGCCGCGTGTCTACACTCCGGGTTATTCCCTTCAATTCCAGCTTCAAATCCTCCGGGTTGTCCGCCGCGGCGAGGGCCTCTTCCTCGGTGATCAGCCCCTCGTCCATCAGATGCTTGAGCGACTGGCCGAACGTCTGCGCGCCGTAATACGCACCGTCGCGCAACGCCGCCGGGAGTTGCCGCGTGCGCCCCTGCTGAAGCAGGTCGCGCGTCGTCGGGGTCGCCATGAGCAGCTCGACGGCAGGCAGGCGCCCCGCCTCGCCGCTCCGCCGAAGCAGGCGCAGGCTGACGACCCCTTCGAGCACCATGGCGAGCTCCATCCGGATGAGCGGATGCAGGTACGGAGGAAAGTATCCCATGATCCGCTCGACGGTCTGCACGGCATTGACCGTGTGCAGCGTGCTGAAAACCAGGTGCCCCGTCTCGGCGGCGCTCAGGGCGGCCTCCATCGTCTCCGCGTCGCGCATTTCACCGATGAGAATCACGTCCGGGCTCTGCCGCACGCAGTGCTTGAGCGCGGCGGCGAACGAATGGGTGTCCCGGCCGATTTCCCGCTGTTCGATGAGCGACCGCTTGTCCTGGTAGACATATTCGATCGGGTCTTCGATGGTCACGATGTGCCGGCGGAAGGTCGAATTGATGTAGTCCACCATCGCGGCGAGGCAGGTGGTTTTTCCGCTGCCGGCGACGCCCGTCACGAGCACCAGGCCGCGCCGCCGCGAGCAGAGGCTCTCGAGCGGGGCGACCGGCAGATTCAGATCCTCCAGCTTGGGGATCACCTTGAGCAGATAGCGGAAGACCAGCCCGGCCTGGCCGCGCTGCCGAAAGGCGTTGACTCGGAACCGCCCCAGTTCCGGCAGCTCGTACGCCGCGTCCGCCTCGCCTTCGCTATGGAACGCCTTCTGATCGTCCTCGTCCAGCACCGTCGCCAGAGCGTGGGTCATGAAGTCGGCGGTGGCCGCCTCAGCCCGCTGTTCCTTCGGAAGGATGTCGCGCCGCAGAAGCCCGTCCACTCGATAAGCCGGCGGCGCGCCGGTCTTCAGGAAAAGATCGGACGCCCCCGACTCGACCGTCGCCGCCAACAGAGTCTCAAGTTCCATCTTTCTCCCGATCATGTCATTGGACGCGCCCCAGTGTACCGGCGCCCCGATCAGACTGCAATGCGTCCCGCAAGCGCGTCAGGCTTGTGCGGTCTTTTGCGCCGCGCGTTTTCGCCGTTCATATTCCATGATCTTGCCCACCCGCCGCTCGTGGCGTCCGGCCTCGGCCGGCGTGGCGAGCCAGATTTTAAGAATCGGGTCCAGCAGCGGCCCTTGCACCGTGTCCTCGGCGAGGCAAAGGACGTTGGTGTCGTTGTGCGAGCGGCTCACGCGCGCCGTCCGTTCGTCATAGACGACGCCGGCGCGGATGCCTTCGACTTTGTTCGCGGCGATGGACATGCCGATGCCCGTGCCGCAGACCAGCACGCCGCGATCCACCTCGCCGCGGCTCACGGCCTCGGCCACGCGAAAGGCGAAGTCCGGATAATCCGATGAGTCGGCGGTCGTCGCGCCCATCGCCACGAACTCGTGCCCGAGCAGCCGAACCGCCCGCTCCAGCCTGTCGCGGAACATCCAGCCTCTGTGATCCCATCCTGCCGCAATCTTCATCCGCGCGCCTTTCTTCGGCGGTCCGGCGCCAGCAGACGCAGTATCGTCGTGCGCCTGATCGCGCCTTCGCGCAGAATGCTCCAGTTCTCGCCATCGCACTTGACGACCGTGGACGGCCTGCGGCGTTGCGCGGGGCCGCCGTCGAGCAACACGTCCACGCGGCTGCCGAGGGCCGAGATGACCTGCGCCGCGGTGACCGCGTCTTTCTCGCCGGAAAGGTTCGCGCTCGTCGCGACGAGCGACCCGCCGCATTGCCGGAGCAGCGCCGCCGCGACCGGGTGGTTGGGCACGCGCAAGCCCACCCACCGTCCGTTCCGGCCCTTGACCACAAGCGTGAGAGGCCCCGGCCAGAGCGCGCGGGCCAGTTTCCGCGCGCAGACCGGCAACCGGCCGCACATCCGCAGCGCCGCATTCCGGCTGCTCACGAGCACCTGGAACGGTCTCCTTCCTTCGCGTCCCTTGATTCGGACCAGCCGCGCGCGCGCCGCGCGGTCGCCGGTGCGCGCCGCAAGGCCGTAAACGGTCTCCGTCGGAAGCGCCACAACGCCGCCCTCTCGAACGGCGGCCGCCGCGCGGGCGATGGCCTTCGGCGCCGATGCGTCAAGGACCAGCGGCCGATCCTCTCGCCGCGGCGGACATTGCCGGCGCGCTATGGCCACGGTGTCTCAAAACCTCCTGAGGAGACCGGCCGGAACGGGATTATATCATTCCTCAACTGTACTTTTCGAAGCAGACGCATTCCGCGATCGGGTTCCGCGGCCTCGCCACCGGCTTTTCGGCGGGATAGCCCATCGGCAGGAGCGCCACGACGCGCACCGTGTCCGGGATTCCGAGCAGCTTCCTCGTTTCCGGCTCCGAGAAGGCGCAGACCCAGCACGTGCCGAGGCCTTCCTCGACCGCCTGCAGCGTCATGTGGTCCAGGGCGATGCTCACGTCAATCGGACAGGAAAGCTGTCCGCAGCTCATGAGGTAGTCCGCGACCGTGCCGCAGGCGACGATCACCACCGGCGCCTGCCCGACGAAGGTCTGGTTCTTCGCGGCCTTCATCAGTTTCTCGCGCATGGCCTTGTCCCGGACGACGACGAACTTCCGGTCCTGCATATTGCGGGCGCTGGGCGACAGCCGGCCGGCTTCGAGGACTCGCTGGAGCTTCTCCTCCTCGACCGCTTTGCTCTTGAAAGCCCGAATGCTGCGACGCGCCGCAATCGCTTCCGCGACAGTCATCCGTTTGCCCTCCTATAAAAGAGTTCCGGTTCAACACGGAGGCACGGAGAACACAGAGAAACACCGAGAAAAAGTTACGATTTTAGAATCCTGGAAAACATTTCTCTGTGTTTCTCCGTGCTCTCCGTGTCTCCGTGTTGAAAAAGACATTGAGCATGTTATCACGGGCCGGCGCGAGGCGCAACGTTGTCTGACCGCGCGGTTTTTGATATAGTCCAACGGACGCGAATTGTCAGGAGGAATCCGCCGCATGGCGCGAGTTGGAATTCTGGGACCGACCGGCTACACCGGGCTGGAGCTGCTCCGCCTGCTGCTGCGTCATCCGGACGCGGAGATCGTCTACCTCGGCACGCGCCGCGACGAGCGGCCGCCCATCTCCGAGATATGGCCGGTCCTCCGCGGACGGCTGGACATGCGCTGCTCGCTGCTCGAGAAGGACCCGGTCCCGAAAATGGACCTGGCGTTTCTCGCGCTGCCGCACACGCTGGCGATGGACTACGTTCCGGCGCTGCTCAAGGGCGGCGTCCGCGTGGTGGACATCAGCGCGGACTATCGCCTCAAGGACCCGGTCGCCTTCAAGAAGTGGTACAAGGTCGAGCACAAGGACCCCGCGAACCTGCAGCACGCCGTGTACGGCCTGAGCGAGCTTTTCCGGGACGAGATCAAGCCCGCCCGGCTCATCGCGAACCCCGGCTGCTACGCCACGGCGATCCAACTGGCGCTGGCGCCGCTGCTCCTGAGCCACATGGCCAGCCCGGACGCGCCCATCATCGCCGACGCGAAGTCCGGCGTGAGCGGCGCCGGCCGCGACCCGCGGCCCGACCTCCATTTTCCCGAGGCGAATGAGAGCGTCAGCGCGTACAAGGTCGGCATCCACCAGCACACCGGCGAAATCCTCCAGGGCATGCGGCGGATCGGCGGGCGCGACGCGGAACTGCTGTTCGTCCCGCACCTGATCCCCATGGACCGCGGCATCCTGGCCACCTGCTACGTGCCGCTCTCCGCGCCGGCGACGACGCAGGAGTTGAAGGACCTCTATGCCCGGACTTACAAGTCCGAGCCGTTCGTCCGCGTCCGGATGGACGACGCGACGCCGACGACGAAGCACGTCTGCGAGACGAACTTCTGCGACATGGCCGTCCGCGGCATCGGCAGGACGGCGGTGGTGATCTCCTGCATAGACAACTTGGTCAAGGGCGCGGCCGGCCAGGCCGTTCAGAACATGAACATTATGCTGGGCCTTCCCGAGACGGCGGGGTTGTTCTGACCATGAAACGCAGCGGCGTCCAACGAATCCCCGGCGGCGTCATCGCGGCAAAAGGCTTCCGCTGCGCCGGCGTCCGGTGCGGCATCAAGACGCGCGCGGGCGCGCCGGACCTCGGCCTGATCCTGAGCGACCGGCCGGCGGCCGCTGCGGCGGTCTTCACCACCAACCGCGTCCAGGCCGCGCCGGTCCTGTTCGACCGGGAACTCCTGAAACACGGCCCGGTCCGAGGCGTGGTCGTCAATGCCGGAAACGCCAACGCCTGCACCGGCGCGAAAGGTCTCCGCGACGCGCGCCGCATGTCGGAGCTGGCCGCCGAATGCGTCCCGCTCCCGCGCGGGAGCGGGAGCCGCTTCCTCGTCGCCAGCACCGGCATCATCGGCGTCCCGCTTCCGCTGGCGAAGGTCGAATCGGGCATCCGGGAGGCCGCGGCGCGCCTCGGCCGGACTCCGGCGCATGCCGACGCCATCGCGCGCGCGATCATGACCACCGATCTGGTCCCCAAAGCGGCCGCAGTCGCCGTGCGCGTCGGCGGCAGGCCCGTCCGTATCGGCGGCATCGCGAAAGGCTCCGGGATGCTCGCCCCGAACATGGCCACGATGCTCTGCTTCATCACCACCGACTGCGCCATCCGCGCGCCCCTGCTGCGCCGCGCGCTGCGGGAGACGGTCGGAAAAACTTTCAACCGCATCACCGTGGACGGCGATTGCAGCACCAACGACACGGTCGCGCTCCTTGCGAGCGCGGCGGCCGGCAATCCGCCGATCGAGCGGACCGGGCCCGGTTTCCGCGCTTTTCGCGACGGGCTGCTCGCCGTGGCCGAGGAATTGTCGCAGGCGCTGGTGCGCGACGGCGAAGGCGCGTCGCGCTTCGTGGAGATCAGCGTCACCGGCGCCCGCTCGGAACCCGAAGCGGCGCGCGTCGCGCGCAGCATCGCCACCAGCCCGCTGGTCAAGTGCGCCATCAACGGCGGTGACCCGAATTGGGGACGGATCATCTGCGCCGCCGGCTATTCCGGCGCCGCCGTCGAGCCGGGACGGATGCGCCTGTGGATCAACGGGCAGATGCTGTTCCGCAACGGCATGCCCGCGGCCGTCCCCCGGGAGAAACTCGTCGCCTGCATGAAGCCGAAGGAAATCGCCATACGCCTTGACCTCGGCCGCGGCCGGCGCTGCGCCCGGGTCTGGACGTGCGACCTTTCGAAAGAGTACGTCTCCATCAACGCGGATTACCATACCTGATGAAGCCCCTCAACAGTCTGAACAAACGCGACCTGGTCGCCGCGAAAAAGTTCGACCCGGACGATGTCCGGGCGTACGCGGAGCAGTTCTTCTCCGAGGATCGGTTCGGCGATGCCTTCGAGTTCTATCGCAAGCTCGACGATGAGGAGGGAATCCTCAAGATCAAGAAGGCGGCGATGGAACTGGGCGATCCGGAACTGCTCTGGCGGGTGGAGCACTACAACCCGGCGCGCGTGGCGCGCGAGGACTGGCTGCGCTGCGGCGAGCAGGCGATGAGCCTCGGCAAGCATCGCTCGGCGGCGTACGTCTTCCGGCGCATCGGAGAAACGGGACGGCTCGCTGAAGCTGAAAAGGAGTTCAAGCCGGCCGCAGGAGCGCCTCCACCTCCCGAAGGACCTCCGCCGGCTTGAGCGTCGCCAGCTCGGCGCCCGGCGGCGTGGGCTGAAGCACCTTCACCCGCGGCGCGCGCGGCTGCCAGACGGCCGGGTTCGTCCGCCCGAAAATCGCCAGCGTCGGCGTGCGCACCGCGGCGGCCATGTGCGTAATCCCCGAGTCGTTTCCGATGAATGCCTCGCACCGCTCCAGCGTCGCGGCCAGGAATGGCAGCGGCTCATTCGTTAGAAAGAAAACGCCGTCCTCTCCCAAGCTGCGCCGCAATTCTCCGACCATTTCTTCTTCGGCCGGCCCGCTGACGATCAGTGCGCAGCCTCTCCGCTTCGCCCAGTGCCGGGCAACGGTCGCATAATGCTCCGCCGGCCAGTTCTTGCCCGGCGACCCGCTGCCGGGACTCAGCGCGAGGAGCGGGCGATCTCCCGCGCCGGTGACCCGCATGTAGCGCTCGGCCCAGATGCGGTCGCGCTCGGACGGATAGAGGTGCGGCTCGCGGTATCGAATCGCGAGACCCGCCTTTTCGCATTGCCGCGCGATGTGGTCCACGACGTGGACGCCTTTGCCCTCGACCGGCGTCGGATCCACGGAGACGACCAACGGCGAGCCGGCGCGGCGGAGGTTCTCGCCGATGACGCCGTCGGAATCCGGCCAGATGCAGTACGTCTCGTCGAACCCGGAGAGGTAACGGCGCTCCGCTTCGCCGAGCCGGCCGCCCGGCGAAAAGAGCGCGGCCCACTCCGCTCCGTCCACGCGCCGGAGATTCGCCGCATGACGCCGCCCGACCGCAAGCTCGCCGATCCGGGCGTAGCCGAGGACGTCCACTTCGACGGCCGGATCCCTCGTCTTCAGCGCTTCGAAGACCGGCAGCGTGAAGATGAAATCGCCGATGGCGCCGCCGCGGATCACCAGAATGCGTTTCATTCGGCTCAGTCCTCCGGCGCCTATTTCACGCCATCCGCCGCCGGCTGTCAAGCCGCCGATTTTTCTTGACTCGGCGCGCGCGCGGTAATAGAATGAAACGGTCGGAGCGAGCCGGGTAGTCAATTGGGACATGAAGAACCCGCTGCCCCGTGCGACTCGGAAGAAAACCACGAACCAGATTCTACGTCCTGGGAGCCGAGTCGGCCGCGAGATTCTTGAGCGGTCGCAGGTTTCCACCTTTAGAAAAGGGTTTACGGGGCGCTTCCGTCGGCGGGGTGGGGGTTCTTTTTTTGTCGTTTTCGATCGCGAGGGGACCTCCGTGCTGAGACAGGTGAACCGGTGACGCTTTTCGAGGACGAGCCCTCATCGCTGGAAATCCCGCCTACGGCGCCGCTGGCGCTGCGCATGCGGCCGCGGACGCTCGATGAGTTCGTCGGCCAGCAGCATTTCTTCGGCCCCGGCAAGCTCCTCCGCCGGATGCTCGAAGCCGACCGGCTGATGAGCCTGATTTTCTACGGCCCGCCGGGCACCGGGAAGAGCGCGCTGGCGCACCTGGTCGCGCGCGCGACTCAGGCGCACTGGGAGTCGGTCAACGCCGCGGCCAGCAACGTGCACGAGGTCCGCGAGGTCATCGCCGGGGCGCAGCGGCGAATCGCCGGGCGCGGGCGGCGAACGGTGCTCTTCGTGGACGAACTCCACCGCTTCAACCGCGCCCAGCAGGACGTGCTCCTGGCGGATGTCGAGAACGGCACCGTCATCCTCATCGCCGCGACCACGCTCAACCCGTTCTTCGCGATCAATTCTCCCCTGCTTTCGCGCTCGCAGATTTTCGAGTTCAAGCCGCTGACCGAGGAAGAGGTGCAGCTCATCCTGCGGCGCGCCGCGGCGGACGCGGAGCGCGGTTTCGGCAAGCTGAAC
>Ga0181524_10003621_pt1 | contig 14853 bp, 12 predicted proteins | sample PEATcosm2014_Bin_34_FD_119761 | JGI IMG/M metagenome (GOLD analysis project Ga0181524, IMG submission 119761) | Peatland microbial communities from MTU Mesocosm Facility, Houghton, MI, USA - PEATcosm2014_Bin05_60_metaG | ecosystem: Environmental > Terrestrial > Soil > Wetlands > Peat | place...
CGGCTCGGGGCCCTATGACGACTTCCTGCAGATCGACGCGCCGGTCAATCACGGCAATTCGGGCGGCCCGACCTTCAACACCGACGGCGACGTGGTCGGCGTCAACACCGCGATCTTCTCGCCCTCGGGGGGCAGCGTCGGCATCGGCTTCGCCATCGCCAGCGACGTCGTCAAGACCGTGGTGCAGCAGCTCAAGGACAACGGCTCCGTCGCGCGCGGCTGGCTCGGCGTCGAAATCCAGGCGGTGACGCCGGACCTCGCCGACAGCCTCGGCGTCAAGAAGGCCTCCGGCGCGCTGGTCGCCAAGGAGACGGCGGGCTCGCCCGCGGCGAGCGCCGGCGTGAAGGTCGGCGACGTCATCACCGCGGTCAACGGCGAAGAGGTCGCCGATCCCAAGGACCTGGCGCGCCGCATCGCCGCGCTGGGGCCGAAGAAGTCCGCCGACCTCGCGATCTGGCGCGACGGCGCGCCGCAGACCATCGCGGTGACGCTCGGCGCCATGCCGATGGACAAGGAGGCGAGCGCCGAGGCGCCGGCGAAGCCCGAGGATTCCTCGCCGCTCGCCAAGCTCGGCCTGACGCTGGAGCGCGCGCGCGGCGGCGGGGAAGGCGTCGCGGTCGCCAACGTCGATCCCAACAGCGTCGCGGCCGACCACGGCTTGCAGGCCGGCGACGTGATCCTCGAGGCGGGCGGCAAACCGGCGACGCGTCCCGCGGACGTCGCCGAGGCCTTCGCGGCCGCCAAGACGGACGGCCATAAGTCGGTGCTGCTGCGCGTGAAGTCGGGCGACTCGGTGCGCTTCGTGGCGCTGCCGACGCAAGCGGCGTCCTGATCTCGAGCTCGGCCCCGCCTCCCCCGCGGGGCCATTGAAGCCGGAGGTCGCGCGCTCCCCCCTCCCGCGCGCCCCGGCGAAACGGCGGCAGGCCAGTCCCCAATGGCCTGCCGCCATATTTTTGGCGGAATCCGGCGGAGCCGCTATATGTCGTCCATGCGGATTCTCATCATCGAAGACGACCGCGACGCGGCGGCCTATCTCGTCAAGGCGTTCCGCGAGGCCGGCTACGCCGTCGACCACGCCGCCGACGGGGTCGGCGGCTACGACCTCGCGCAGGAGGGCGGCTACGACGTCGCCATCGTCGATCGCATGTTGCCCAAGATGGACGGATTGGCGCTGATCGGCGCCCTGCGAGCCCAGAACATCGAGACGCCGGTCCTGATCCTCTCGGCGCTCGGCCAGGTCGACGACCGCGTCAAGGGGCTGCGCGCCGGCGGCGACGACTACCTCGCCAAGCCCTACGCCTTTTCCGAGCTTCTGGCGCGCGTCGAGGCGCTGGCGCGCCGCCGCCCCAAGGGCGCGCCGGAAGAGACGACCTATCGGCTCGGCGACCTCGCGCTCGACCGCCTTTCCCACAAGGTGACGCGCGCCGGCGAGGAGATCGCGCTGCAGCCGCGCGAGTTCCGTCTGCTCGAATACCTGATGCAAAACGCCGGCAAGGTCGTCACCCGCACGATGCTGCTCGAACACGTCTGGGACTATCATTTCGATCCGCAAACCAACGTCATCGACGTGCACGTCTCGCGCCTGCGCGCCAAGATCGACCGCGATTTCGACGCGCCCATGCTGCACACGGTGCGCGGCGCCGGATACATGCTCCGTGACGGCGCTCGCTAAGCTCTTCCGCGCCACGGCGTTCAAGCTGACGCTCGCCATTCTCGGGCTCAGCGCCATCGGCGCGGCGCTGGTGCTGGGCGTCGTCGCCTGGCAGGTCATCAAGCTGGTCGACGACGAGACGCGCCAGACCATCGAAGCGGAGGCCAAGGGCCTCTCCGAACAATACGACGTGGGCGGCGTTCGCCAGCTCGGCGCGATCATCGAGGCGCGCTCGCGCCAGCCGGGGTCTTCACTCTATCTCCTGACCGACAGCGCCGGCGAACCGCTCGCCGGCAACGTCGCGCAATTGCCGCCGGGCGTGCTCGATCGCGCCGGCGTCGTCGACACGCCCTACGAAACCGCCGATGAATCTTCGCCGGGGCGGCGCGCGCTGGCGCGCATCTTCGTGCTGCCGGGAGGCTTCCACTTGCTCGTCGGGCGCGACCTCGGCGATCGCGCGCGCATCGGCGCGGTCATGGTTCGCGCCATGGCGGTTTCGCTCGTCTTCTTCGCCGCGTTGGCGGCGCTGGGCGCGCTGTTCGTCGCGCGCCGCGTGCTCAGCCGCATCGACGCGATGAACGGTTCGGCGCGCGCGATCATGGCGGGAGACCTGACGCGACGCCTGCCCGTTTCCGGCTCCGACGACGAGCTCGATCGCCTGGCGCGCGGCCTCAACGAAATGCTGGCGCGCATCGCCGACCTGATGGCGGGCATGCGCGAAGTCTCGGACAATATCGCCCACGATCTGCGCACGCCGTTGACCCGCCTGCGCAATCACGCCGAGGAGGCGCTGCGCGGCGACGCCGATCGGGCCGCCTATCGCGTCGCGCTGGAGCGCACGATCGAGGAGTCGGACGGCCTGATCAAGATCTTCAACGCCCTCCTGCTGATCGCGCGCGCCGAGGCGGGCGCCGAGAGCGCCGGCATGAGCGCGTTCGACGTCGGCGAGACGGTGGCGAGCGTCGCCGAGCTCTACGAGCCGCTCGCCGAGGAATACGGCGTCGCGCTGAGGGTCGAGGCCGCGAGCGGCCTGACCATCGTCGGCAATCGCGAGTTGATCGGCCAGGCCGTCGCCAACCTCATCGACAACGCGGTCAAGTACGGCGCCGGCGAGGCCGGGGAGCCGCCCGCCGAGGGCCGCAGCGAGATCGCGGTGAGCGCGCGCGGCGACGGCGCGACCGTCACGATCGAAGTCGCCGACCACGGGCCGGGCATTCCCGCCGCCGACCGCGCGCGCGCGATCCACCGCTTCGTGCGGCTGGAGGGCGCGCGCTCACGCCCCGGCTTCGGCCTCGGCCTGTCGCTCGCGGCCGCCGTAATGCGCATGCACGGCGGCGCCGTGCGGCTCGAAGACAACGCGCCCGGCCTCAGGGTCGCCGTCACGCTGCCGGCGGGCGTCCCGGCGCTTCCCTCCCCGGCCGCGAAAGCGGCGGCATGAAGGCTTCGCTCGCCGATCGCCTCATCGACGCGCCGCGCCTCGCCGCGCCCGCCCAGGCGCGCCGCCGCCTCGAGGCGCTCATCGGCGCGCCCGAGGCGGCGGGCCTCGGCGAACTCGTCTCGCGCCGGCAGGCGCGCGATCTTCTGCTCGGCCTCGCCGATCACTCGCCCTATCTGTGGCGGCTGATCGCGGAGGATCCCGGCCGCCTCGCCCGCTTGCTTCGAGCGCCGCCCGAGGAATCGCTGAAGCGAATCGTCGCCGCGCTTCGCGCGCGCCGCGACGACGACGAGGGCGAGGCGATGCGCGCGCTGCGGCGCGCCAAAGCCGAATCGGCGCTGCTGATCGCGCTCGCCGACGTCGGCGGCGTGTGGGACCTGACCGCGACGACCGAGGCGCTGACGCGCTTCGCCGACGCCGCCGTCGGCGCGGCGCTGCGCTTCCTGCTCAGGGGATACGCGCGCGAAGGGCGCTTGAATCTCGATCCCGATTGCGCCGCGATCGAGGCGGGCTGCGGTCTCGTCGCGCTGGCGCTGGGCAAGCACGGCGCGCACGAGCTCAACTATTCCAGCGACATCGACATCATCGTGCTCTACGACTCGCAGGCCGCCTCGATTCCTCACGGCGTCGAGCCGAGCCCGCTGTTCGAGCGCCTCACCAAGGCGCTCGCCCGCCTGTTGCAGGAGCGGACCCCCGACGGCTACGTGTTTCGCGTCGACCTTCGCCTGCGGCCCGACCCAGCCTCGACGCCGATCGCCCTGTCGATCGCCAGCGCCAGCGCCTATTACGAAACCCTGGGTCAGAACTGGGAGCGCGCCGCGATGATCAAGGCGCGCCCGGCGGCCGGCGACCTCGAGCTCGGCCGGCGCTTTCTCGCCGATCTCGCGCCGTTCATCTGGCGCAAGTATTTCGACTACGCGGCGATCGCCGACATCCACGCGATGAAACGCCAGATCCACGCGGTGCGCGGGCACGAGCGGGTCACGGTCCCCGGCCACGACGTCAAGCTGGGGCGCGGCGGCATTCGCGAGATCGAGTTCTTCGTGCAGACGCAGCAACTAATCTTCGGCGGCCGGCGCCCGAGCATGCGCGGGGCGCGCACGCTCGACATGCTCCGGCAGTTGCACGCCGAGCATTGGGTCGGCGCCGAGGCGGTCGCCGACCTGACGAGCGCCTATGCGTTCCTGCGCCGCGTCGAGCACCGTCTGCAGATGGTCGCCGACGAGCAGACGCAGCGCCTGCCTTTCGAACCCGCCTCGCTGGCGCGCTTCGCAAAATTCTGCGGCTACGCGCGCCTCGACCGCTTCGCGGCCGAAATGACCGCTCATCTGCTGCGCGTCGAGCGCCATTATGCGCGCCTGTTCGAGGACGCGCCGACGCTCGACGCCGAGGCCGGCAGCCTGGTCTTCACCGGCGTCGCCGACGATCCCGAGACCCTGACGACCCTGCGCCGGCTCGGCTTCCAGCGGCCCGAGGACGCCGCCGAGACGATTCGCGGCTGGCATTTCGGGCGGCGGCCGGCGGTGCGCAGCGCGCGCGCCCGCGAAGTGCTGACCGAACTCGTTCCGGGGCTGCTCGCGGCCTTTTCCGGCTCGGGCGATCCCGATGCGGCGCTGAGCGCGTTCGACGCGGCGCTGGCGCGCATGCCCGGCGCGGTGGAGCTGCTCTCCATCCTGCGCTCCAACGCGCCGGTGCGCGAATTGTTCGGCGATCTCTTCGGCAGCGCGCCGCGCCTGGCCGAGGTCGTCGCGGCGCGCCCGCACGTGCTCGACGCGGCGATCGATCCCGGCCGCGTGGCGGCGATCGGCGAGAGCCTCGACGAAAAGCGCCTGACGGCGCGGGTCGCCGATTTCCTCGACGCCGCGACGAGCTTCGAGGACATGCTCGACCGGGCGCGCGATTTCGCCGCCGAGGAAATGTTCCTCATCGGCGTGCGCCTGCTCTCCGGCGCGCTCGATCCCGAGCGGGCGGGGCGCGCCTACAGCGCGCTGGCGCAAAGCCTGGTCGCCGCGCTGCTCGAGCGCGTCGGCGAGGCCTTTGCGCGCGATCACGGCCGCGTGCGCGGCGGGCGCGTCGCCGTAATCGCCATGGGCAAGCTCGGCTCGCGCGAAATGACCGCGGCGTCCGACCTCGATCTGATCGTCATCTACGATTTTCCCGCCGACGCCGGCGAATCCGACGGCGCCCGCCCGCTCGGCGCCGTGGTCTACTACACGCGCCTGACGCAACGCTTGCTCGCCGCTCTGACCGCGCCGACCAAGGCCGGCAAGCTCTACGACGTCGATTTGCGCCTGCGCCCCTCCGGTCGCAAGGGGCCACTGGCGACGCAATTCTCGGCCTTCACGCTCTATCAGAAGTCGGAAGCCGAGACCTGGGAGCACATGGCGCTGACCCGGGCGCGGGTGGTGGCGGGCGAACCGAGCCTCGCCGCGGAGATCGCGGGCGCGATCGCCGCCGTTCTCACCGCGCCGCGCGAGCCGGCCAAGCTCGTGCGCGAGGTGCGCGCGATGCGCACGTTGATCGCCAGCGAGAAGGGCGACCAGGACCCGTGGGACCTCAAGCTCGTCTCGGGCGGCCTCATCGACATCGAATTCGTCGCGCAGTACTTGGTGCTCGCCCACGCGCGCGAGCGTCCGCGCCTGCTCGACGTTTCGACGCGCGCGGTCATCGCCGAGGCCGGCGCGTGCGGCCTCCTGACCCCCGACGAGCAGCAAGCGCTCGCGGATGCGCATCGGCTCTATACCGACGCCACCCAGATCATGCGCCTCGCCGTCGCCGGTCCGTTCGATCCGGCCAAAGCGGCGAGCGGCGTCAAGCGGCGCATCGCCGCGGCGGCGGCGCTGCCCGACTTCGAATCGCTGCAGGGGGCGGTCAGCGAGGCGCGCGTGCGCGTGCGCCGGGTCTACGCGAGGGTGCTGGGCGGGCAGGCGGGGTGAGGCGAGCGGGATCGCCGATCAGTCCGGCAAGCGAGGCGCCGGGGTCGACGCGGGCCGGCGGCCGAACAGCAGCGCGCGGCGATCGAGGCCGCTCCGGACCGGGCCGCTCGTCGCCGCAGGCTGCGCCGGCGGCGGCGCCATCAGAAGGGCGAGCGTGCGCTGCGCCTCGGCGCGCGCCTGGCCGGGAAGGGTGAAAGTGAGCACCGGCGAATGCAGCGAGTGGGCCTTGTAGAGCCCGATCGCCTCGTCGCCGCCGGTGACGAAGGTCCGTTGGCCCGCCGGCAGCTCGATCACGACGCTCTTGCCGATCCCCGCCATGTCCATCGGCGCGGGCTCGATCGGCAGCATCGTCAGGTTCATGAACCACGGCGTCAGGACGACGCCGAAGAGTGCGTCGTCGCCGAAGCGGCGGAAGCCGACGGCCTCGATGGCGACGATCGGGTTGTACAGCGGCAGATCCCGCATCGCCGCGTCGATGAGGCGGAACCGCGCGATCAGCGCCTGAACGCGGGGGTGGTCGTCGGCCTCGCCGGGAGAGTCCATCGCTTGCCGCTCAAACGGCGCGTTGCGTCGCGGCGAGGGCGGCGAGCTCGGGGAAAGCGCCTTCGAAGAAGCGTTTGGCCGCTTCGGCGTCCTCGCGCGCGATCTTGGCCACGACCCAGCGCTGCGCCTGCAGGGCGACGTAGTCGCCCGGCTCGACCGCGTCCGGCATCATCATCAGGCTGACGACGAAGCGCCGGCCGTAGACGTCGACGAGCGCGCTCGGCCCGTCGATCGACACCACTTCGGCTGGCACGGCGAGGCACATGGCGCCGTATCCTAATGCAGCCGCGGCGTCGGCGCCATGCCGAGGCGGGTGAGCTCGTCGACGATCATCGCCACCGCCGCGTCGCGTCCGCCGGCGGCGGCCGGCGACAGATCGAGGCCGGTCTTCAGGTTCTCCGGCACGACGCCGATGACGATGACGCGCCGCGGCGCCTCGTCGATGAGGTGTAGCGCGGCGAGCATATCCGAGAGGCCCAATTGATGCGGCGAGAACCGGGTCTCGAACAGCATCCGGATATCGTCGTTCTCGAGCCGGATGACGCGGCCGGCCGGGCCGGCGGCGTTGACCGCGTCGGCGACGATCAGGCAGTCGCGCCCGGCGACCATGTCGAGCAATTCCATCCCCGAGGTGCCGCCGTCGAGCGACTCGACTTCATCAGGCAGCTCGTGCGACGCGTCGAGCGCCTCGACGATCCGTACGCCGACCCCCTCGTCCGACAGGAGGATGTTGCCGAGGCCGAGGACGAGGACGCTGGCGATCGGTCGCGCCATCACATCGCCTTGACCTGGACGATCGGCCGCTTCTCCGCGTCCACCATATGCACGGCGCAGGCGAGGCACGGGTCGAACGAGTGCACCGTGCGCAACACTTCGAGCGGCAGGCTGGCGTCGGCGACGGGCGTGTCGATGAGCGAGGCCTCGTAGGGGCCCGGCTCGTCGTTCTGGTCGCGCGGTCCGGCGTTCCAGGTCGACGGCACGACGCACTGATAATTGTCGATCTTGCCGTCCTTGATCACCACCCAGTGCGAGAGCACGCCGCGCGGCGCCTCGTGATAGCCGAAGCCGCGAATCTCGCCCTTGGGGAACGTCGGCCGATTGAAGGTGCGGTCGTCGCCCCTGGCGATGTTGTCGATGAGCAGCCGCCACTGGTTCTGCAGGGCCTCGAGCAACACCGCGCAGCGCACGGCGCGCGCCGCGATGCGGCCGATCGTCGAGTGCAGCGCGGCGAGCGGAATCTGCGAGCCGGCGACCTTGCTGGCGACCTCGATCACTCTGGTCAGGTGCCGCTTGGTCGGCTCGTGGCCGGCCGCGTACATGGCCAGGACGTTGGCGAGCGGGCCGACCTGCGCGCGTTTGTCGAGGAAGGTCGGCGCCTTGACCCAGGAATACTTTCCGTCGTCGTGGAAATCGTCGTACTTCGGATTCGTCTGGCCGACGTAAGGATGCAGCGCCGCGGAGTCGCCGGTATATTCGTACCAGGAGTGCTTGACCGCCTCCTTGACGCCGTCGCGGAAGAAGGCGTCCTGATAGCTGGTGATCGGCTGGAACTTCGCGAGGTCGCCCGGGATGTAGCCGCCGGGCAACTCGAACTGCGTGCCCTTGGTGTCGAGCGGCAGGTCGGGAACCGAGAGATAGTTGGTGACGCCGGCGCCGTATTGCGTCCAATCCGCGTAGAGCGCGCCGACCGCGGCGACGTCGTTGATCATCGCGTTGTTGACGAAGTCGCCGAGTTGGTCGATCAGGGCCTTGACGGCGTACAGCCGCTCGATCGTCAGGGTCGACTGGCTATTGGGATTGATCGCGTTGGACACCCCGCCGACCGCGAGGTTCTGGATGTGCGGCGTCTTGGAGCCGAGAATGGCGACGATCTTGTTGGCGGTGCGCTGCACTTCGAGCGCCTGGATATAGTGCGTCGCCGCCAAGAGGTTGACGTCCGGCGGCAGCTTCATCGCCGGGTGGCCCCAGTAGCCCGAGGCGAACACGCCGAGATTGCCGCTGTCGACGAAGGTCTGCAGCTTGTCGCGCACCGCCGTGATATTCGGGATGCTGTTGGCGGCGTAGTCGGACAGGCTCGCCCCGAGCTTGGCGGCTCCCGCCGGATCGCCCTTCAGCGCCGAGACGATGTCGACCCAGTCGAGCGCGGCGAGCTGATAGAAATGCACGATGTGGTCGTGCACGCCGTGCGCCGCGACGATCATGTTGCGGATGTACTGGGCGTTGAGCGGCACCTCGAGATTCAGCGCGTTCTCCACCGCGCGCACCGAGGTGATCGCGTGCACCGTGGTGCAGACGCCGCAGATGCGTTGCGTGAAGATCCAGGCGTCGCGCGGGTCGCGGTCCTTGAGGATGAGCTCGATGCCCCGCCACATCTGGCCCGACGACCAGGCCTTGGTCACCTTGCCTCCGTCGACTTCGCAGTCGATGCGCAGGTGCCCCTCGATGCGGGTGATGGGGTCGATCGTAATGCGGGTCAAGGCAGCCTCCTCTTAGCGTTGCGCGGCGGCGCCGCGCAGCACGGGCAAGGTCTTGATGAACACGAGATAGAGAAGCACTTCGAGCGCGACGACGCCGATCGTCACCATCAGCTCGGGCAGCGAGGGGAAGTACGACCAGCCGTTGAGCGGCTGATAGCCGATGAGATAGGCGTCGAGGCGATAGAGCGATCCGGCGGCGAGCAGCGCGACGGCGCCGAGGAACGAGGCGCGCCGGCTCGCCCGGCAGGCCGGGATGAGGAACGCCAAAGCGGCGGCGAGGAACAGGACGTTCTCGATCCAGAACATGAGGGGCCTGACGCCGCCCTCGAAGGCCAGCGGCAGCGCGCCGCGGGCGAAGAGATCGCCCCAGCGCAGCACGAGCCAGGCGACGGTGATCCAACCGACGACGGTCGAGAGCTTGCCGATCAGCGCCTGCTCGGAGGGCAGCGCGAAGGTCTTCGACACCACCGTCGCTTCGAACATCACGATGGCGTAGCCCATCGCCAGCGCGCTGACGACGAACAGGGCCGGCAGCCACGGGGTGAACCACAGCGGCGAGAGCTTGTTGCCCATCACCAGCAGCATCGAACCGAGCGACGACTGGTGCATCGTCGGCAGCAGCACGCCGAGCGCGGCGAACACGAACATCCAGCGCTGGAGCCCACGCCTGATTCCGTGGAGGCCGAAGCGTTCCAGGATCACCGGAGCGAACTCGATCCACAGCACCACCACGTACGCCATCACGCACAGCGCGACCTCGTACATCACCGAGTTCAACTGCGCGTGCTGCGGCAGCAGCAGATTATAAAAGTGCCAATACCGGCCGAGGTCGAAGATCACCGCGAAACCGCCGAGCGTGTAGCCGAACATGCCGCTCAGCAGGGCGGGCCGCATCAGCGCATGATACTGGCCGCGATTGAAGATGTAGACCAGCAGCGCCATCGCGAATCCGCCGCAGCCGATCGCGGTGCCGATGATGACGTCGACGACCACCCAGATGCCCCAGGGATAGCCGGAGTTGATGTTGGCGACTGCGCCGAGCCCATGGAGGAATCGCTCGGCGAGGAAGTAGAAGGCGATGACCACCAGGGCGACCAGCACCAGCGTGGTCGGCGTGATTACACTGCGGCGCAGCGACGTGGCGTGGCTCACGATCGGCCTCCTCGAGACTTCGGCTCGTCGTCATGGTCTTGGGCCATGTTGCGGCGGGCGAGGAACGCGAATCCGACGAAGGCGACGACCGGCGCGATCAGCCAGTGGTAGAGCGTGTGCTGCATCCCTTCGGCGAGCGCGGCGGCGGGCTGCGGCGCGACGTTGGGCAGCCCGAGTTTTTCGAACGGCACGCCGGCGAGGTAGCGCACTTGGGTGCCGCCGTTCTCGTGTTCGCCGTAGACTCCCTTGACGTAGGACGGAATGGTCGCGACGTTGGGCGGGCGATCGTCGCCGAGCTTGCCGCGCGGGAACGTGTAGGTCGAGCCGACGGGCGCGGCGAGCCGGCGCTCGATCTCCTGCTCGAGGTCCTTGACCGAGCCGAACAGCGACGCGCCGGTCGGGCACACGTCGCAGCAGGCGGGAATCTTGCCTTCCTTCTGCAGGTGGCTGCAGAACTGGCACTTGGCGATCTTGCCCAGGGGATTGTCGAAGTCGTATTGCGGCGCCCCGAACGGACAGCTGTAGACGCAGTAGCGGCAACCGATGCAGGCGTCGGCGTTGTGGGTGACGACGCCGGTCGTCGCGTCCTTGCGCATCGCGCTGACCGGACAGACCGAGACGCACGACGGGTCGGCGCAATGCAGGCAATGCCGCTTGACGAAAGCGAAACCGTCGATTTCGTGGTCCTTGTGCTCCGCCGCGCCGTTGCGATAGACCTTGATGACGTTGAGCGTGCGGCCGGACAGATCCTCCGGCGAGTCCCAGGTATTCTGGTTCCAGCCCCGCAGATCGGCGGGAATCTCGGCGGGCATGTTGTTGGCGGCCTTGCACGCCGACATGCACGCCTTGCAGCCGATGCAGAGCGTCGAGTCGTAAAGCATGCCCACCGCCTGCGGCGGTATTTCCTTCGGCGGCCGGGCGATGGCCGCCATGCCCTGCGTGGGCGCCGCTGCGGCCGCGGTGGCCAAGCCGGCGCCCTTCAGGAAATCCCTGCGGTCGACCTCGCTCATGGCTAGGCCCCCTTGTTCGGTCCGTCCGGTCCGCTCGGTTTGTCGTCGCTCATCTGCTTGAGCAGCATCGCGCCGGCGCCCACCACGAGCCCACCGACCACGCCGACCGCCGCCGCCGCGCCGCCGCTGACGCCCTTGCCCTCCTTGGCCGCGACCTGCGGGAAGGCGGTCGGCGGCGTCAGGGTCTTGACCGTCGCCAGCGCGTGCAGCGGCTTGCGGAAGCCCGTTTCCTTCTCGGTGCAGCCGAAGCACGGATGCCCGGTTCCCACCGGCCACGAGCCGAACCCGACGTCGCCGAAGCCGAGCGCCGGACAGTTCGCGTGGGTTTCCGGGCCCTTGCAGCCGATCTTGTAGAGGCAGAAGCCCTGACGGTGCCCTTCGTCGCCGAACTCCAGCGCGAAGCGCCCGGCGTCGAAGTGCGGCCGCCGCTCGCAATTCTCGTGGATCAGCCGCCCATAGGCGAATTTCGGCCGGTTCAGCTCGTCGAGCTCCGGCGGCTTGCCGAAGGTCAAGAGATAGAGAACCGTCGACAGGAAATTGTAGGGGCTGGGGGGGCAGCCGGGAATGTTGACCACCGTCGTGCCGGGAATGACCTCGTGCGTGCCGACCGCGCCGGTCGGGTTCGGGTCGGCCGATTGGATGCCGCCCCAGGACGCGCACGACCCGATGGCGACGACGGCGGCCGCGCCTTCGGCGGCCTCGCGCACGAGCTCCATCTGCGTCTTGCCGCCGACCTTGCAGTAGATCCCGCCGTCCTTCATCGGCGTCCCGCCCTCGGTCACCAGCACGTAGCTGCCCTTGTTCTTGGCCATCATCGCGTGCTTGTAGGCGAGCGCCTGCTCTCCGGCGCCGACGCACAACGTGTCGTGATAATCGAGCGAGATCACGTCGAGCAGGATCGACTCGATCGTCGGGTGGTAGGAGCGCAGCAGCGATTCGGTGCACCCGGTGCATTCCTGGCCGTGCAGCCAGATGACCGGCGGGCGCGCCGGCGCCGTCGCCGCCTCCGCCATGCGCAGGCCCGCCGCCGCCGGCAGCCCCATCGTGGCGGCGACGCCGGCGCAGAACTTCAGCAGTTGGCGGCGGCTGAGGCCGCCGGGCGCCGGTTCATCGGGGTTGGGCCCCAGGCAGGCCCGGTAATCGAAGTCGGGAATGCAAGTGGCGTCCATGACCCGCCTCTTTTTGAGGTTTGTGCGAAAGACGCGCTAACCCGCGTCCCGGCGAACGGCGATGACGATCGTCAATTTTTCCGATATGGCCGGCGGCGGGCTGAGATCACGCCGAACCGAGCCAATGGATTTCGGCCGCGAGGGCCTCGACATCAGGGATGACCACCTGCCGGCCGGAGAAGTGGGCCACTCCGTCGGTCTCCAGTCGGCCGATGATGCGCGAGATCGTCTCGTGGCGCGTGCCGATCATCGAGGCGAGGTCGCGCCGCGACACCGGCAGATCGATCGATTGCGAGCCGTTGGCGTGCCGCCGGCCGTGCTTGCGCACGAGCACGAGCAGGAGGTGCACGAGCTGGTGGCGGTTCGACAGCGTCGCCTGCCGGAACATCGTGTCGTGAGCGTGCTCGAGCTCGAAGATCGAGCGTTTGAGGAATCTCAGGCCGAACGCCGGATCGTCGGCCAGCAGCGCGGTGAGCGTCGCGCGGTCGATATGGCACACCACGCTCGGGCCGAGCGTTTCCGCGCCGGTCTTATGCTCGCCGCCGGTGAGGAACGAACGGTAGCCGATGGTGTCGCCGGGATAGGCGAGCCCCAGCAGCACCGAGTTGCCGTTGGCGTCGAGCCGCCGGATTCCGACCGCACCGACGGAGACGCAGTGCACGCCGTCGTTGCGTTCGCCCTGCGCGAAGACGACCGCGCCGGAGCCGTATTCGCGCCGTCGCCGGCCGCGCTCGAGCGTCTCACTCGCGGCTTCGTCGAGATCGCGCCAATCGCTCCTCTGTCCGACGTGACAGACGGCGCAGGAATGCCCCTCCAACCTTATGCTGCTCGGCGCCACTGTCTCGGCCGTCCCCCTCCCGTGCGGCGGCGTCGCATTCTGGCTCGCCGGACTCCAAGAAATCATGCGGCGCCGCGGGCCGGGCGTTTTTGACATAACGCAATAGGGCGGCCGGCCGGGCGGCGCGGCAATCGACTATGTCGGACGAAATTGACGATCATCAACGACGTTTCGCGCGCCCCCGGCTAAGGCCGCGAACGCCTGCAGGGTCGGCGTCGGGCCGTGGATGCAGGCGCTTCTTTGCGGGTGCAAGCCATGCAGCGGGTTGGCTCTTATGTCGCGGCCGCCGTGGTCATCGTCGCGATCGTGGCGGGCGTCGGCTGGGTTCTCCAGATGCAGGCCGGGGCGACGCCCGGCGCGCAGACGGCCGACGCGGGCGCCTATCGCTTCGAGGCGAGGCCGGCCGGCGTCGACGGGCCGCTGAAACGATGCGTGGTGTGCCACAGCGTCGAGCAGGGCGGGACGCTGCGCGTGGCGCCGCCGCTTTACGGCATCGTCGGCGCGCCCAAGGCGCGCGCCTCGTGGTACGCCTATTCGGCGGCGCTGCGGAAGGCCGGCGGCGACTGGAACGAAGACGGTCTCGATAAATTTCTAGCCTCGCCGAGCAAGTTCCTGCCGGGCACGACGATGAACATCGTCGGCGTTCCCGACCCCAAGGAGCGGGCGGACATCATCGCGGCTCTGAAGAAAACGAGCTGACGCGAGTCCCGCGCGCGCTGCGCCGCGGCCCCGCATCGGCGGCGATTCGGAAACACAAAGCGGGCTCCGAGAGGGCGGCCACGCAACAGCCGCGCCTCATTCCGCGTCGATCGCTCGGCCCGGCCAAAGGCTTGATTGAAATGGTCGGAGTGATAGGATTCGAACCTACGACCCCCTCGTCCCGAACGAGGTGCGCTACCAGACTGCGCTACACTCCGACAACGCCGCTGACGGCGCAGGCGGGGTTATAGAGGCCAAGTCGGCGCCGCGCAAGCGCGACCGAGGGCGCGAAATCGCTCCTGTGCCTCGCTTCGCGCCGAGGCTCGCCTTTTGCGCTTGCCCGCGCGAGCGCGCGATGCTTAGTTCGCGTGCGAAGAGGAAGGGCGCGAGCGCTAGCGCCTTCCGGGTCTTGCGGGGCTCGCGCCGCCGAAGGCGAAGCCGGCGCGAGGCTTGCTTCGAACCAGCGCCGGGGGGAGCCCATGAGTCCTTTTTTCAAAGTTTTCGCGGTCGCGACGGGCGCGTTGATCGGCGCCGCGAGCGCCGACGCCGCCGATCTCAACATCGCGCTGATCTACGGCCGCACCGGTCCCCTCGAGGCCTACGCCAAGCAGACCGAGGCGGGCCTGCGGCTCGGCTTCGAATATGCGACCAAGGGCACGATGCAGATCGACGGGCGCAAGATCAACATCATCGTCAAGGACGACCAGAGCAAGCCCGACCTCGCCAAGTCCGCGCTCGCCGAGGCCTATGAGGACGATCACGCCGACATCGCGATCGGCACCTCCTCGTCGGCGGCGGCCATCGCCATGCTGCCGGTCGCCGAGGAGCACAAGAAGATCCTCATCGTCGAACCGGCGGTCGCCGACCAGATCACCGGCGACAAGTGGAACCGCTACATCTTCCGCACCGCGCGCAATTCCTCGCAGGACGCGATCTCCAACGC
>Ga0181524_10003630_pt1 | contig 14838 bp, 14 predicted proteins | sample PEATcosm2014_Bin_34_FD_119761 | JGI IMG/M metagenome (GOLD analysis project Ga0181524, IMG submission 119761) | Peatland microbial communities from MTU Mesocosm Facility, Houghton, MI, USA - PEATcosm2014_Bin05_60_metaG | ecosystem: Environmental > Terrestrial > Soil > Wetlands > Peat | place...
CCGCCGGTGCCCTGGAGCCGCATGCGCCGGCCGGCCTCGGCGAGCGTCAGCAGCGTGCCCTCGACGTTGACGCGTTCGAGCCGGCGGAAGTCCTCGAGGCGCATCTCCACCAGCGAGGCGATCAGCGGGATGCCCGCGTTGGCGATGACGATGTCCACGCCGCCCCATTCCAGCGTCGCGCGGTCGAAGCCGGATTTCACGGAGCGCTCGTCGGTCACGTCGAGCGAGATGCCGGCGATGCGGCCGGGCGCGGTTTTCTGGAATTCCGCCGCCAGCCGGTCCAGCCGTTCGCCGGGCAGATCGGTCGCCGCGACGCGGCAGCCCCAGGCGAGCAGCTCGCGGCAGATCGCCGCGCCGATCGCGCCGGCGGCGCCGGTGACGAGCGCGGTCTCGTTCTCCAGCGGCCGATGCGGGTCCGGCGCGTCCGTGAGGACGCGGAAAATTCCCGCGCCCGGCAGCAGAATCGCCTCGGGCCGGCGGCCCGCGAGCGCGGAAGCGATCCGCTCGCGCAGCGTTTCCGGCGCGGCATCCGGATCGAGCGCGTCCAGCCGCAACGGCGCCGGCTCCGATTCCGGCCGCGCCGCCGGTTCCGCGCGAGATTGCAGAATCACGCGCCGCCAGGGCCTGTCGTCGTCGCCGGAGGGTGTCGCGAGCAGCCCGCGAACGATCGGCGCGACGGATGCCAGCCGCGACAATTTCGCCTCGCCGGACTTCACCCGGGCCTCCTTGCTCTCTTAAACCCCTGTAATCTTACGCCGGGCCGGCATCCGTGGCAAGTTGCAAACGTTCACCGAAGGCGTCGCCGAATCCGTTGCCCATCAATAGAATGCCGCGGACGTTGCCCTGGCCGGCAGTTCGTTTGACATGCGTCATAAACGGATGTATTCTAATGTATGATAAGTGAATATAGGAGGCCTGCGATGTCCATAGTGGTTACGCTGCGGTTGAAAGACCCGGTTTACCGGATGTTCCGCGGTATGGCGGAAAAGCAGAACCGGTCACTGTCGAATTTCATTGAGACGGCGGCGTTGCGGTTCGTCGAGGAACAGGAATTCGTTGACGAATTTGAGATGGCGGAAATCAAGGCCAACAAGGAATTGAACCGGAGTCTCCGGCGCGGCATTCTTGACGCGAAGAAGAAGAGAGGCCGGTTTGTTTGAATTCCGCATACTGGAGACGACGGAGTTTCGAAAGTCGCTTGCGAAACTCCCGCCGGCTCAGTCGGCGTTCATTGACAGGAAACTCGGCGCGCACATTTATCCGCAGCTTCGCGCCCAGCCGTACTTCGGGCCGAACATCGGGAAGTTGCGGGGATGGACGCCGGAGACGTGGCGGTATCGGCTTGGGCGATACAGGCTTTTCTACTTCATTGACGCCGATGCGCGCATCATCTACATGCTGACGGCGGACGACCGCAAGGACGCGTATCGCCGCACTTAGCGGGCCCGTCAGGGCAAACGCAACGCACCTGGCAGGGCAACATGGCGCCTTACGGCGTCGCTAGGAGCGAGGCTAATCCAGCGTCCGCCGATAGCGCGTGACGGCGACGGCGAACGCGGCCACGGTGAACAGGGCGATCGGCCAAACTTCCCCGGCCACCTCGGCGAATCCGTTCCCCTTGAGGAGGATGCCCCGGACGATCCGCAGGAAGTGCGTCAGCGGCAGGAACTCGCCGATCGCCTGCGCCCAGTGCGGCATGCCGCGGAACGGAAACATGAACCCCGAGAGCAGCATGGAAGGCAGGAAGAAGAAGCTCGCGCTCTGCGCGGCCTGGAGCTGGTTGCTGGCGACGGTGGAGAAGGTGATGCCCATGGCGAGGTTGGCGGCGATGAAGACGAGCGCCACGGCCAGCAGTAGGACGAGGCTGCCGACCATCGGCACGTGGAAGAAGAGGCGGGCGCAGACGAGGATCAGCCCCACCTGGATGTAGCCGACGAGGATGTACGGGATGATCTTCCCGGCGAGCACCTCCGCCGGCCGCGTGGGCATGGAGAGCAGGTTCTCCATGGTGCCGCGCTCGCGCTCGCGGGTGATCGCCAGCGCGGTGATCATGACCATGGTCATCGTGAGGACGACGCCGAGCAGGCCGGGGACGATGTTGTACTGCGTGACCGCTTCGGGGTTGTAGAGCGCGTGGACGCGCAGGTCAATCGGGCCGTTCGTCCCGGCCAGGAAGGCCAGCGGCCCCTTGAGGTCGTTCTGCAGCGCGGTGTTGAGCAGCAGGGCCAGCGCGCCGATCGCGTTGCTGGTGGCCGCCGGGTCGGCGGCGTCCGCCTCGATGAGGACGGCGGGGCGGTCGCCGCGCAGCAGGTCGTGCGTGAAATGCTGCGGGACGTTGACGACGAACTGGACTTCGCCGCGCGCCAGCGCGGTACGCCCGGCCGATTCGCTCTCCACCTGCCCGACGAAGTCGAAATACCCGCTGTTGCGCATGGCATACAGGAGCGTCCGGCCCTGCGGCCCGTCGTCGGCCAGGAGGACGGCGGTCGCCAGGTGTTTCGGGTCGGAATTGATGGCGTAGCCGAAGAGGATGAGCTGGAGCAGCGGGATACCGATCATCATGCCGAAGGTGAGGCGGTCGCGGCGCATCTGGACGAACTCTTTGACCAGGATCGCCCAGAACCGCGCCGGGGAAAATGCGGGATGATTCTTCATGCCTGCACGTTGTCCCGCGACTCGTCCATGAGGTGGATGAAAACATCCTCGAGCCCCGGCTCGATGCGCCGCCATTCGTGCGGCCCGCTGCGGAACTCCGCGATGGCCTGCTCGAGCGCGGCGGCATCGTCGCCGCTGACGTGCAGCTCGTTGCCGAACGCCGCGGTCTGCCGCACGCCCGGCCGGGACTGAAGCTTCTCGGAGAGCGCCGCGAGGTCCGGGCCGGTGACCGACCAGGTCGCCAGGTGCGCCGCGGCGACCACTTCCTCGGCCGTGCCGCGCGCGAGCAGCCTGCCGAAGGAGAGGTACGCCAGTTGGTGGCACCGCTCCGCCTCGTCCATGTAGTGCGTCGCGATCAGGAAGGTCAGGCCCTCCGCGGCCAGGCGGTGGATGTGCTCCCAGAAGTCCCGGCGCGCCTTCGGGTCCACGCCGGCGGTCGGCTCGTCGAGCAGGAGCAGTTTCGGCTCGTGGATCAGGCAGGCGGCGAGCGCCAGGCGCTGCTTCCAGCCGCCGGAGAGTTCGCCGGTCAACTGGTTGCGCCGCGTGGCCAGGCCGAGCCGGTCGAGGCTCCGGCGCACCGCCTCGCGCCGATCGGGGACCGAGTACATCCGCGCGACGAACTCCAGGTTCTCCGAGGGCGTCAGGTCCTCGTAGAAACTGAACCGCTGCGTCATGTAGCCGACCTGCCGCTTGATCGCCTCGCTCTCGGCGACGACGTCGAGGCCCAGGCAGCGGCCGCTGCCCTCGTCGGGGCGGAGCAGGCCGCAGAGCATGCGGATGAACGTGGTCTTGCCGCTGCCGTTGGGGCCCAGGAAGCCGCAGATTTCTCCCGTGCGCACCTGCAGGTCAATGTGGTTGACGGCGACGAGGCTGCCGAAACGCTTGGTCAGGCCGCGCACGTCAATCGCGAAGTTCTCACCCATCGTCAGGGACCGAATTCCACATCCACAGGCTGGCCGGGATGGAGGCTCGCGGCGACCGCCGGGTCGAACGTCAGCTCGATCATGAAGACCAGCTTCGAGCGGTTCTCCTCGCTGAAGATGACCGGCGGAGTGTACTCGGCCTGGGGCGAGATGAAGCTGATCCGCCCGGCGAGCGGCTCGGGCGCGCCGTCCACGATGACGCGCGCGGAGTCGCCCTGATGCAGCGCGCCGACGCGGCGCTCCGGCACGAAGACGCGCACTTTGATGGAGGCCGGCGGGAGCAGGACGACGACGGGCCGGCCGGCGGCGACCCATTCGCCTTCGCGGTAGAGCGTGTCGAAGACGAGCCCGGCCTGCGGGGCGGCCTGGCGCCGCTGGGCCAGGTCCCATTCCGCCTGCGCCAGGACGGCCTCGGCCGCGCGCGCTTCCGCCTCGGCCGCGGCGACCTGGTCCTCCCGCGCGCCCAGGCGCGCCGTGGCCAGGTCGGCGGTCATTTGCGCCACGCGCTGGCGGTCCTCGTCGCGCGCGGACCGCGCCCGGTCGAGCGACTCGGCGGTGGTCGCGCCGCCGGCGACCAGTCCCGCCTCGCGCTCGTATTCCTTCTCCGAGAAATCCAGCGCCGCCCGCGCCTGGGTCAGTTGCGCCTCCAGCGACTCGATTTCGGTGGGCCGTCTTCCCTTCTTCGTGTCTTCCAGCGTGGAGCGCGCCTGGGCCGCGCGCTGGGCGGCTTCGTCGCGCGCGTGCTTTTCGCGGGCGCTTTCGAGGGCGAAGAGCGCGTCGCCGGCGTTCACCTGCCGGCCCCGCTGCACGTTCAGGACTTCCAATTGCCCGGGCGAGGGCGCGGCGACGTAGACGTACTCGCCCTCGACGTAACCTTGCACGCGGGGGCTTTCCGAGCGATTGCAGGCCGCCGGTATGGCCGCGACCGCGAGCGCCGCGGCGATGCGCAGAATCCGCCGGCGCGCCGCCGCTTTCACGGCCCGGGACTCAGCGGCGCTCATCGCCGTGGTGGAACTCACTCGCTGCTCCTTCTGCGCGGGCTATTCCCAATGCGCCGGGACGTCCGGAGTGGTATAGCCGGGCGACCATTTGTCGGGCACCCACTTGGCGCCCGGGCGCGGCGGAATGACCCAGTGGCCGGGCGACCAGACGTAGTAGCCGTTTTGCCAGATCCAGCGGCCGGGAATCCAGACGTGCTCGTCCGAGGGCGCGTCGGGGATTGTCTCCTGCAGCGGCGCCGGCGGCGTGACCGGCTTGAAGGTGAGGTTCGCGCCCGGCGGCATGGCGACGGTCGGCACGACCTGCTGCGGAACAGGCTGCCAGAGCGAGGCGCAGCCGGCCGCCCAGAGGCAGCCCAGCGCCAGACCCGCGACCCATATTTTCCTGCCCTGCGCCACGGACGGTTTCCTAACGATTTCAAACTGAGCGGTCACTGCATATCCGGCGCGCCGAAGAGGTTGAGGCCATAGACGACTTCCGGGTCCGTGCCGAAGTAGAAGCTGACGATATTCCACGACTCCCTCGCCTGGTACGAGAGGAATTTACCGAACGCCGGGCCGTTGGCGTAGTCGAGCTGGAGGTAAATCATCTGCGTGGTCGGTGAGACCGTGACGATGCGGACGACGTGGAAGTCCTGGTAGGCGCCGTACTGGCCCTCGATGGCCCGCAGCGCGCGCACCTGGCGCTGGGGCTCCTCGCTCAGCGCGATCGGGCTGCCGATCATCCACGCGTTGACCGCCGCCTGCGCGCCGTCGGCCTTGTACTTGGCCAGGCCGGAGCGGACGATGGGCGGAAGGCTGCCGGCGTCCGGCGCCGCCGTCGCGCACGTCGCAAGAACCGCTGCCATTAACAGTGCGAGCATCTTCATCTTCATCCTGCGCTCCTTTCCTGGCCCGTGTTTTCACCCGCAGGCGCGCCGGCGCTGCCGGGTCACGGCCGTTTCCGCTGATCGCGTTTCAGCGTTTCGTAAAGCTCCAGCGCCTGCTTCGGTTTCAGGCCGTCGTGGACGACGGCGTTGACGGCCTGGATCATCGCCACGGGCGCGTCGCTCTGGAAGACGTTGCGGCCCATGTCCACGCCGGCGGCGCCCTGCTGGATCGCGTTCCAGGCCATGGTCAGCGCGTCGAGTTCCGGGATTTTCTTCCCGCCGGCCATCACGATCGGCACCGGGCAACTGGCGGTGACGGTCTCGAAGTCCTCGGCGAGGTAGTACGTCTTGACGAATTGCGCGCCGAGCTCGGCGCAGATGCGGCAGGCCAGCCGGAAGTACTGCGCGTCGCGCACCATGTTCTTGCCGACGGCGGTGACGCCGAGGACGGGAATGCCGAAGCGCAGCCCCTGGTCCACGAGGCGCGTCATGTTGTGGACGGAGCGCGTCTCGAACTCGCCGCCGATGAACACCTGGATCGCCACGGCCGCCACGTTCATCCGGACGGCGTCCTCGATGTCCACGGCGATCTCCTCGTTGGAGAGCTCCTTGAGGATGCTCGGCCCGCCGCTGGCGCGCATGACGATCGGCTTGGTCGTCGCGGGCGGGATCGTCGTGCGCAGGATGCCGCGCGTGAGCATCAGCGCGTCGGCGTACGGGATCAGCGGCACGATGGTGACGTCCACGCGCTCGAGCCCGGTCGTCGGCCCCTGGAAATAGCCGTGGTCAATCGCCAGCATCACCGTCCGCCCGGTGCTCGGCCGGAAGATGCGCGCGAGCCGGTTCTTCATCCCCCAGTCGTACGAGCCGGCGCCCTTGAGGAAGAATCCGGGCGTCACCACCGGGACGTCGAGAAAGAACTCCTTCTCCTTCGCGGCGTGGTCGGCTTCCGGCATGGCGTTCTCCCTCAAAAACCCGAAGAACGGAGGAAAATCCGCACAATTACCATACAATATTGCGCGCCGGTTTTCCATCGTTTGCTGATTATGGTATGTTTCGTTTTACCACCAAGACACCAAGGCACCAAGAAAGACAGGAGCATTGAAATCAAGAACTGAATCCGCCGTCCTTGGTGCCTTGGTGTCTTGGTGGTGAGAATCCACCGCTTATAGAAAGCGAGAAACTATGAGGCTGGCGCGTGTTCGGACCGCCGGCGGGGAAATCCTGCACGGCGTCGTGCGCGGCGATTCGCTGGATGTGATCGAAGGGGGCCTGTTCGGCCCGCGGCGCAAAAGCCCTTCGCGGGTCCTGCCGTTGAAGGACCTGCGGCTGCTCGCGCCGATCGCGCCGGCCAACCTGCTCTGCCTCGGCCGGAACTACCGCGCGCACGCGGCGGAGGGCGGTGACGCGCCGCCGAAGGCGCCGCTGCTCTTCATCAAGGCGACCTCGTGCGTGATCGGGCCGGACGACCCGATCGTGATCCCGTCGGCGGCGCCCGGCCAGGTGGATTTCGAGGCGGAACTGGCGGTGGTCATCGGCAAGCCCGCCCGCCGCGTGAGCGAAGCGGACGCGCTCGATTGCGTGCTCGGCTACACCTGCGCGGACGACGTCAGCGCGCGCGACTGCCAGGCCGGCGACGGACAATGGGCGCGGTCCAAATCGTTCGACACGTTCGGCCCGCTCGGACCGTGGATCGAGACGGAGCTGGATCCCTCGAACCTCCGCATCCGCGGCCGGCTGAACGGGCGGACGATGCAGGAAGCGAGCACCTCGGAGCTGATCTTCAGCGTCCGGTCCGTGATCAGCTACCTCTCTCGCGGCATGACGCTGCTGCCCGGCACGGTGCTGCTGACCGGCACGCCCGCCGGAGTCGGCTTCGCCCGCAAGCCGCCGGTCTGGCTGAAGCCGGGCGACTCGTACGAGGTGGAGATCGAGGGAATTGGCACGCTGCGCAATCCGGTCGTCGCGGACTCATGACCGGCGAGCGATGAATGTGGACTGAGGGGTTCGCGAACGGGGCGGATTCACCACCAAGACACCAAGGCGCCAAGAAAGGCCCTAGCTTTTAAAGCATGGACTGTCCCGGCCATTTTTCTTGACAAGGCGCGCCTGAGAGGATAGCTTTGCCTCGGCTCAACCGGGTGAGGAAAGGGACACGCACTCCTGGGAACGCAGGGAGCACACCATGAGCCGGAAGGCATTCCTGACAGGCGTCATCTTAGTCATAGCATTCTCGCTGCCCGCTCGGATTTCCGCTTCCAATCCCCCCAGCGCGGACCAGTATCGCGCCGACGCAGAGAAAGGCGACGCGGCGGCCCAATACGACCTCGGGAAGTGCTACGACAATGGCGAAGGCATCGCCCAGGACAAGGCCGAGGCGGCGAAGTGGTACCGCAAGGCCGCAGACCAGGGCCTTGCGCAGGCGCAATGTAACCTCGGAAAATGCTATTACAAAGGCGATGGCGTCGCCCAGGACAAGGCCGAGGCGGTGAACTGGTTCCGCAAGGCCGCAGGCCAGGGCTACGCGGAGGCGCAAACCTACCTCGGGTACTGCAACCTTAATGGCGAAGGCGTCGCCCAGGACAAGGCCGAGGCGGTGAGGTGGTACCGCAAGGCTGCAGACCAGGGCTACGCGGAGGCGCAAACCAACCTGGGGACCTGTTACCTCACTGGCTCGGGCGTCGCCCAGGACAAGGCCGAGGCGGTGAACTGGTACCGCAAGGCCGCAGACCAGGGCTTGGCGGCGGCACAATACAACCTCGGAAGCTGCTACTACGTTGGCAGAGGCGTCGCCCAGGACAAGGCCGAGGCGGCGAAGTGGTACCTAAAGGCCGCAGACCGGGGCCTGGCGCGGGCGCAATACAGCCTCGGAATCTGCTACGAGATTGGCTCAGGCGTCCCTCAGGACAAGGCCGAGGCAGTGAAGTGGTACCGCAAGGCCGCAGACCAAGGCTTGGCGCAGGCGCAATACAACCTCGGGTATTGCTACTACAATGGCGAAGGCGTCGCCCAGGACAAGGCCGAGGCGGTGAACTGGTTTCGCAAGGCCGCAGACCGGGGCGACGCGAAGGCGCAATACAGTCTCGGGCTCTCTTACCGCAATGGCAGAGGCGTCCCCCAGGACAAAGCCGAGGCCGTGAAGTGGTTCCGCAAGGCCGCAGACCAGGGCTACGCGCAGGCGCAATATAGTCTCGGTGGCGCCCACCTCAATGGCGACGAAGGCGTCGGCCAGGACAAGGCCGAGGCGGTCAAGTGGTTCCGCAAGGCCGCAGACCAGGGCCTGGCGGAGGCACAATACTTCCTCGGGATCTGCTACTACAATGGCGCAGGCGTCGCCCAGCACAAGGCCGAGGCGGTCAAGTGGTTCCGCAAGGCCGCGGACCAGGGCTTCGCGGAAGCGCAATTCAACCTCGGAGCCTGCTACTACAATGGCGCAGGCGTCGCCCAGCACAAGGCTGAGGCGGTGAAGTGGTACCGCAAGGCCGCTGACCAAGGTTCGGCGGAAGCGCAATGCAACCTCGGGTTCTGCTACGACAAAGGTGAAGGCGTCGCCCAGGACAAGACAGAGGCGGTCAATTGGTACCGCGAGGCCGCAGACCAGGGCTTGCCCCAGGCGCAATTCAGCCTCGGAATCTGCTACGAGATTGGCTCAGGCGTCGCCCAGGACGGGGCCGAGGCGGTGAACTGGTACCGCAAGGCCGCAGACCAGGGCCTGGTGAAGGCGCAATTCAGCCTCGCGTGCTGCTACTACATTGGCAGAGGCGTCGCGCAGGATAAGACCGAGGCGGCGAAGTGGTACCGCAAGGCCACAGACCAGGCCTGCGCACAGGCGCTGGAGGCGTTGCAGAAGATTGAGAACGCGACACCCTGACCGCGGGACCGTGAATCGGTGGACCTGCCAAGGCGAGCGGCCGTCATCTCTGCAATAAATGTTTAATGGAGGATTTAGGGGCTGCTGAAAAAAAGCTCCTTGTCATTCCCCGCTTGCGCGGGAATGACGTTACGGAGACGCGAGTCGAAGCGAGAACCTCGCGCCCTGCTCCATGGCGTCGCCTTGCAGGGCGCGAGGTCTCGAAACGACTCCCAGCCCGCGCGATTACTTGGCGGTGCTGCCGGAGCAGGAACTCTTCGGCTGCGTATCGCTGGTGGCGGGCTTGCCGCCGCACGATCCGCCGCTGCAACTGCTCTTGCAGCCGGCCGCGAGTACGAGGCCCGCCGCCACGCTCACCACCGACACTGCGGCCAGAACTTTGCGAAGATCGGTCTTCTTCATCGAGCCCTCCATGATGGCAGATTACCCATGACCCCCTGCGGAAAAACGCCCCGCGGCGGCTGCCCTGTCAGCCGCCCCAATCGCAGGAGTGCGCCGGCGACATCAGCTTTGGCTCACGCGGGCCTCCTTCCTGCGCGCGCACGACGGAAGTGGATCAGTGCCGACAGAATCCCCTCTTTGATTTGCCGATTCTCCCCATTCGATACCCCACACCAAAAGTATAGCAACAGGCAAAAGCCGATTCAAGGAATTTCTCGGCGCGCGGCCGCCTGGGAAAAGGAGTGCCGCTGTGGTAGGATGCCGACGTAGAAAGAGGTCGCATCATGGCCGGTCATTCCGAGCGAAGCGAGGAATCTCATACGTAGCGCGCTGGCAACGGTTTAAGGTGTGAGATGCTTCGCTGCGCTCAGCATGACTTCGATAATGCGGCGTCTGACTGAAACACTGCACCAGGATGCCGATATGCTACCGTGCGTGGAATTCTGCGGATTGAAGGTGACGCGGCTCGTCCTGGGCGCGAATCCCTTCGCCGGATACAGCCATCAGGGCCGGCAGCGCGACCAGGAGATGCTCGCTTACCACACCGTCGCCCGAATCCGCGAGACCTGGGAGCGCGCGGAAGCCGCCGGCATCAATACGATGGTGACCAACAACACCTCCCCGAACGTCGTCCAGGCGGTGCGGGAGTATCGCGCCGCCGGCGGCGCGCTCCAGTGGATCGCCCAGATCGCCTTCCGCCCCGGTCAGAGCATGGAGGAGGCCATTGACGAGGCGGCGGCGATCGGTTGCCGCGCGATGTATTTGCATGGCGGGCTGGTGGACGAGGCTTACCAGCGGAAGGACGAGGCGAAGGTCCGCGGCTGGTGCGACCGCGCGCGCTCGCTGGGCGTGCCGGCCGGCGTGGCCGGCCACGCTCCGGAAGTGCATCGGTGGGTGGATCAATTGGGCGTCGCGGACTTCCACGCCGTCTGCTTCTTCAACTGCGGCAGCCTGCACGCGGGAAAAGGGGACAAGTTCAGGCTGAGCGACGTCGCCCCGGCGACCGCCTGCATCCGCGGCATCCGGAAACCGTGCATCGCGTACAAAATCATGGGCGCGGGCCGGATGGATCCGCGCATGGCGTTCGAGTACGCCTTCGAGAACATCAAGCCGACGGACGTGGCGAATGTCGGCATGCACCGCGCCGATAAAGACGGCATGGTCGAGGAAAACGCCGCGCTCGTGCGCGAGATTCTCGGCGGCTGAAGCGGATCAAGACCGCCGCTGAGCCGCTCCTGCCCGGGGCATCATTCCGCGCGGGCCTGCGGGCGCAGTCGCGCTCAAGCGATTGGGGCCGGAGGCTTTCAAAGCGGCCTGTATCTCCTGGCGCAGGTCCGCGATGAAATCGGCGTCCATCTCCTCCGACGCCGGTTCCTGCGGTTTCGCCGGCGCCGATTGTCGGCGAAGCCGCTCGATTTCCACCTCGGCCGCCAGCCGCCCCGCCGTCTCCTCGTGGAGCTTGCTTTGGAGCTGCTCCTGCTCCTGTGCGCGCGCCTGCGCGTCCGCGGCCAGGACCTCGCATTTCTTCTTCAACTCGCTCGCGAAGAAGCGCAGCTTGCGCACGCGCTCGTCCTGCTCGATGTTCGTCTCGCGGGCGGTGCGCAAGTCTTCGGTGAGCTTGCGGACCTGCTCCTCCGCCACGGCCACTTCCTGGACCCGCTTGGCGAGCCGTTCTTCCGTCTCGCGCAGCGCGGCCGGATTCTCCTGGGTCTGCCGGTAGCCGGCCATCTCCTGTTGAAATTGCGCCATCTTCTCCTGCGCGACCCGGCGCCCCTGGACTTCCGCATGGAGTTTCAGGCGCAAGCTCCGCAGTTCCTCAGCCGTTTGCGCGGCCTCCTCTTCCAGACCTTCCTGCGCGTGGCGTCGAAGCTCGGCGCGCTCCTGCGCCCAGCCTTTCTCCGAGACCTGGGAGTCGTCCTTGCTGCGGCTCAATTCGCCGCGGACCTGTTCCAGTTCCCGCGCCGTCGCGGCGGCCTGTTTCTCCGCCTCCGCGGCTTTGGTCTCCTGGGCCGCCGCGGACTGGGCGGCCTCAGCCGCTTCCTCGCGCGCGCGGGCCAGCGCCTCGGCATGGCCTTGCGCTTCGGCTTTCAGCTTCTCGAACGTCTCGGCCCGCTCCGACCGGGCCTGCTCTGCGGCGGCCAGGTCCTGTCGCAGCGAGGCGATCTCGCGCCGCGATTCCTCGCGCTCGGCCGTGGCGGCGGAGAGTTCCGATTGGAGCGCATCGCGCGCGGCGGCCAATTCGCTTTCGCGCGAGGCGCGGTCGGCTAGGTCCCGCGCCAGGCGCTTGGTCTCTTCGAGGAGCCCCGCGACCTGCGAGGATTTCTCCTCTGCGCGGGCGGCGAGCTGCTCCAGGTCGCGCTGGAGCGTCTGCCATTCCTGCCGCAACTTGGAATGGACCTGTTCGGATACGGACGCGGCGGTGCGGGCCTTCTCGAGGTCGGCCTGCGCTTGCCGGCGCTGCGAGGCTTCCGCCTCGGTCTGCTGGTGCGCCAGCTCGAGCGACGCGGCCAGCCCGGCGGCGCCCGACACGAGCCCGGCGCGCTCCGCCGTGGCGGCGGAGAGTTCGGACTGGAGCGTCTCGACCTGCGCGGCGAGATTTTCGTTGACTCGGCCGGACTCCAAGTCATGCGCCTGAACTTCGCTGACGGAGCGCTCGGTTTCCTGCCGGGCGGCCGCGAGTTCACGGGCGAGCGCCTCGGCTTTCGCTTCGAGCGCATCGCGCGTCGCGGCCCATTCGCTTTCGCGCGGGGCGCGCTCGGCGAGGTCCAGCGCCAGGCGTTTGTTCTCTTCGCGGAGCGCCTGCAATTCCTGGCTCAACTTGGAGTGGGCCTGTTCGGATGCGGACGCGGCGGCGCGAGCCTGCTCCAGCTCCTTCACCAGAGATTCTTTCGATTCCTCTCGCTCGCGCGCGACCCTGGCAAGGTCCGATTGAAGCCGGGTGTTTTCCTGCGTGACGAGGTCCAGGTTCTCGCGCAGGCCGCGGGCGTCTTCCTGCTCCTTGGCGCGGGCTGCGGATTCGTCGGCGAGTTCCGCTTGGAGTCTGGCCATCGCTTCGCTCTGCGCGGCGAGTTGCTGCTCCGCCTCGGGCCGCCGGGCCGCGAGTTCGTCCGGCGCCTGCTTTTTCGTCTCAACCTCTTTCTGCAATTCCTGGATCATGGCCAGGTACGGCGTCACGTTCGAGATCGAGACCTGCATCGCCTTTTCGCCCAGCCATTCGATCTCGCCGAGCCGGACTTTGAGGATCAGGTCGTGCCCGTTCTGGAGCTTGAAGTGCACCTGGGTGATCGGCCCCATGTCCGGATGGCTGCGGACGTGCGCCGCCAGCCGCACGTCGAGCCCTTCGGCGAGCAGGTGCCGGGCCGCGCTGTTCATGAAGCAGATGCTCCCCTGCTGGCTGACGATCACAATCGGATAGAGCAGCGCTTCAAAGGTGGAATGCTTATGGATCAGCGAGCTGCCAGGCTTCGACGTCTTCCGGGCCGCCTCCACCGCGTCTGACCGAACCAGCAATGCAAAATCACTAGGATGCATCGTGCCTTGCTCCTGAAAGAAAACCGCATGTCCGGGTGGATCCCAATCTGACTTGAAAAGGCACACTGAAACTCGTTCTTGTCCAATGCTGGGACAATAGCATGGCGGAGGCAGCGCGCGATCTCAAGTCGTAACTCCTTCTGTCATAATCCGTTAAGCCGCCGCGCTTCTGAAGGCGGCTGCGGGCCGGTTGAACTGCGTCAGCGTTATTGGGGAGAATTGCAATTGGCGTGCCGGAGGAGAACGCCGAGGCGATTGCCGAATGACTTGGTCGCGATACAGTCGGCAATCTGAGAAGGCAGCACGGTTCAGGCGAGGAAAGAGGCGGTCACAGGTAGGTGCGGAACGCGGCGGTGGCGACTGGCCACATCATTTCCCAGCCGCGCGTGCCGAAGCACTGGCAGAGCGCGCCGCTTCTCGGAAGTCTTCCTTCCACCTTCACGCGCCAGTCGCAGACAGTCGTCGTCTCCAGGACAAGGGCGTATTGCTGCCCGGCGGTGATGGCGATGAAGCCGGACGGCGGATGGAAAATGTTCCAGCCGTCCGACAGCGGGCGAACCAGCTCCGTCAGTCCGAGGTAATCGTCCAAGTCCTGCGACGGAAGTCCCTCGGAAGCCTTCCAGATGGCTACTCGCGCCGAGCTCGACTCGTCTGAAACCGCCAGGTTCAATTCGACACGGCGGAGCACGCCCGAAATCCCGGCGACAAACGTCTGGGCGCAGTCGTAGCCGAGCCACGGGCTCACCGTGGCGTTGAAGGACTCCTGGCATTGGTCAACGCGCGGCAGCGAAACGGGAACGATCCCGTTATCGCCGTACGGAACAGGGTCCAGCCAGAATCTGCTCACTTGCTGAGTCTCACTTTTGTTGCTGCTGGCGGCTGGAAGGTATTAAGCAAACTACGTGCCCGAAAATACATAAACCGTGCCAACACACGTCTTGCTGCAACATGCAGTACTATAACCTGTTACTACATACGCCCAACTTGCTCCAGCTATGTGTGGCAGGTTTCTGTCCATTAAAATCAACACCGATGATGCGATAGAGCGACATCGGAAACGGTCTTTTCACCGGCTGATGCGTTCCGAGTTGATAATAGATGCCGTTGCGAATCTTCAATATGTATCTAACTGTGCGGCAGCGTCTTATGCCTGGCGCATCGGTCTGGGCTGAGTGGCGCGATTCCAGGTTGATAATTCCACTGCCGTCAGCGCCCGAAGCGCTTCCTGATCTTACGACAATACGCTTAGCTCCAACCTGCCTCTCCACAGCGTGTTAGAGCAGCCATTCCAGTTACAACATTATAGCTTTTTCGCTGGCATCGGGTTTGCTTTTGATTCCTGCGAGAAAGGAAGAGGTGGCATGGCGGCCAACGCGGTCGTGATGGTTGTGGACGATGACGCACAGCTTCGCTCGCTGGTCGCAACAGTGCTCACGCGCGCCGGTCACGACGTGGTCGAGGCCGCCGATGGCGAGGAGGCGCTCCGGCTGCTCGACGAGAAGCTGCCCGACCTGATCCTGACCGACCTGGCCATGCCGAAGATGGACGGC
>Ga0181524_10003631_pt1 | contig 14833 bp, 22 predicted proteins | sample PEATcosm2014_Bin_34_FD_119761 | JGI IMG/M metagenome (GOLD analysis project Ga0181524, IMG submission 119761) | Peatland microbial communities from MTU Mesocosm Facility, Houghton, MI, USA - PEATcosm2014_Bin05_60_metaG | ecosystem: Environmental > Terrestrial > Soil > Wetlands > Peat | place...
GATGCCGCGGTCGGTGATCTGCTCCCCGAGCCACATCAGGAGCATGGTGCCCGTCGTTAGGACCAGCGTGGTCTGGAGGCGGTAGAACCAGAGCTGGGAATCCTTGTAGAGCACTAACCGGCCTATCCCCTGCCCGAAAATGCTGTCAGGGTTCTCCCACCCAAGGGCCATTACGAACCCTTGGCCCAGGCAGAGGATGACCGTGAGATAGCGTCCGTACTGGATAAGCTTGGTGCGCCCGCCTTCTTCCCGAGCCAGCTTGGAGAGGTGGGGCCACACGGCGGTGAGCAATTGGATGATAATCGTGGCGCTGATGTAGGGCATGATACCCAAAGCCCCTAACGCGCAATGCTCGAGCGCCCCCCCGGTGAACATGCTGTAGAGGCCCAATACCGAATTGCCCGCGTTTTGCCCGGCCTTCGTGTTGAAGAAGTTGGTCAGCGCCTGCCCATCGAGGCCCGGGATGCGGATGGCCGCCTCCAGACGGCAGATCGCCAGGACCAACAAGGTAAAGAGAATCCTGGACTTCAGCTCGGGAATCTTAAAGCAATTGCTGAATGTGTTGGCAATGGCGGAAAGCATGGTCAGTTAGAAAAATATCAGGACGCCTTCGGTGGTTCGGACTTGGCCGCTTCCGGCTCGGCCGTTTCAGATTTGGCGGGTGGGGCGTGCTTGGGCGCAATGACTTCGCAGGCGCCACCCTTGGCCTCGATTTTGGCCCGGGCCGAGGCGCTGAATGCGTGGGCGCAGACCGTCAGCTTTCGGGTCAAATCGCCGTCCCCCAGGATCTTGATGCCGTCGCTCCGCCCGTTGGCCAGGCCGACACTGCGCAAGGCGGCCTCGTCCACCCTGGCCCCGTCCTCAAACTGGTTGAGGGCCTCCAGGTTGACGGGCAGATAGTGTGTGCCGTGCCGGGTGTTATTGAAGCCGCGTTTGGGGATGCGGCGAATCAAGGGCATCTGGCCGCCTTCAAAGCCAATGCGGATGGAGCTGCCGGAACGGGCGGTCTGCCCTTTGCCCCCGCGCCCGCTGGTCTTGCCATGGCCGCTGGATTCGCCCTGGCCCAAACGCTTGCGCCGATGGCGCGCGCCGTGCCGTGGTTTGAGATCGTGTAATCGCATAGGAGATTGGACTTTCGCCGGGGTTTAAGCGTTCACCTGGGGCGGGGCCGGCGCAGGGGCCGCCGGGAGCGGCGCGACCGGTTGGGTTCTCTCCAGTGCCAAGCCGCGGCCCTCGTAAATCTCCTTGCGCAATCGGAGACTGAGCAGCGCGCTCAAGGTCGCCTTGACCACATTGGCGGCGTTCTTGGAGCCGAGGGACTTGCTCAGAACGTCCTTGACGCCGGCGGATTCAAGCACCGCCCGCACGGTCTTGCCGGCGATAATGCCGGTGCCGGGTGAAGCGGGCCGGAGGAGTACTCTTGCCCCGCAATAGCGGGAGAGCACTTCGTGCGGAATGGTGGCGTCTTTGAGGGCCACGTTGACCATCTGAGAGCGGGCCATTTCGCCGCCCTTGCGAATGGCATCGGCCACTTCGCCGGCTTTGCCGAGCCCCACCCCTACGCGGCCCTGCTTGTCGCCCACCACAATTAGGGCGCTAAAGTTAAAACGCCGTCCGCCTTTGACCACCTTGGCCGAACGGTTAATAAACACGACCTTCTCGGTCAGTTCATGCCCGGTCTGCTCGTCGAGCGAAATCTCAGGCTCCGGCCTGGTGCGCCGTCCGCGCATCGGCCCGCGAGTCCCGCGTTGGTCGCCGCTCTCAGTCTTGTTGGTTTCAGCCACAGTTTCTCTCTCGGTTAAACGTTAGAATTGCAGTCCCGCCTCGCGCGCCGCCTCAGCCAGGGCCTTGACTTTCCCATGATAACGAGCCCTGCCCCGGTCGAAAATGACTTGCTTGACCCCTTTGCCCAAGGCGGCTTGGGCGGCGAGGCCGCCGATGACCTTGGCACTTGCGGCGTTGGCGCCCAACTTGTCCCGGTCCGGCGTTGCCTTGCTCGTCGTCGAGGCCGCCGCCAGCGTCACACCGGCGGTGTCATCGATGAACTGCACATGGATGTTCTTGTTGGTAAAACACACCGCCATGCGCGGCCGCGCCTTAGTGCCGCTAATCTTGCGGCGCACTCGCCACCGGCGTTTCTGGGCCAGTTCCTGTTTCTTGTCGGTTCTCATTTTTTTCGGACACGGATTTTGCCGTGAACTTTCGCGCAGCCTTGGCTGCGCCGGGCTAAATCACTGGACGGTCTTGCCTTCCTTGCGGATGACCCGTTCATCGGTATAGCGCACCCCCTTGCCCTTGTAAGGCTCGGGCGGGTAATAGCTGCGCAGCTCGGCGGCGACCTGTCCCACTACCTGCCGATCAGGCCCTTCGACCGTAATCTTGGTGTTTTCGTCCACGGTCACCTTGATCTGCTCGGGAATGGGAAAAACTATGGGATGGGAGTATCCGAGGCTCATGGTGACGTTCTTACCCTGCACCGCGGCCTTGAAACCGACGCCTTGGATCTCGAGCTTTTTCACAAAGCCTTCCGTCACGCCCCGAACCATGTTGTTGACCAGCGCGCGGCTCAACCCGTGGAGCGCCTTTGCCTGGGCGTCCTCGCCCTCGCGGCTGACGATGATCTTGCCGTCCTGCACTCTGAGGCTGGTGCGGCGGGGCAATTGCCAGTTGAGCTTGCCTTTGGGACCCTCGACGGAGACCTGCTGGCCGGTAACCTCCACTTTCACCTTTGGAGGAATGGCGATGGGTTGTTTTCCTATTCGTGACATGGCCTAAAAGAGTTAAATCGGTTGCGGACTCTGGCTACCATACATAACAAAGCAATTCCCCGCCAAGGTTCTTCTTGCGGGCCTGGGCGCCGGTCATGATGCCCTCCGAGGTCGAGAGGACCGCCACGCCCAGACCGCCCCGGACCCGGGGAATCTCCGTGGCCCCTACGTAGCGGCGCAGCCCGGGGCTGCTGACCCGCTTAAGCCCTTCGATGACGCCCTTTTTGCCCTGGTACTTGAGCCTGAGCTTCATGCTCCTGGCCTTGGACTCGACCGAAAAATCAGCGATGTAGCCCTCGCCTTTAAGAATGGAAGCAATGCTCTCTTTCATCCTGGAGTGGGGCACTTCAACAACCGGCAGCAGCGCGCGATGCGCGTTGCGGATGCGGGTCAACATGTCGGAAATCGGGTCGTTCATAAGGATTACCAACTGGCCTTGGTCACCCCTGGAATGAGGCCGCTTAGGGCGCCTTCCCGAAACGTCATGCGCGAGCAGCCGAACTTGCGCAGATAGCCGTGCCGCCGCCCCGTCATCGAACAGCGGTTGACCACGCGCACCGGATTGGCGTTGCGCGGCAGCTTCGACAGACCGGCGTAGTCGCGCCTGGCCTTTAACTCGGCCCGAATCGCCGCGTACTTTTTCACCGTCTCGGCCTTCTTCTTGTTCCGTTCAATCCAGGACATTTTTGCCATAAAATGAATCTCAAATGCGAATTAAATTGGGGGTTACTTGGCTTTGGCCGGTTCCGCGAAGGGCATGCCCATGAGTTTGAGAAAGTCCAGGGCCTCCTCGTTGGTGCGGGCGCTGGTCACAATAGTGATGTCCATGCCCTGCTGCCGCTTGATCTTGTCCAGATCGATTTCCGGAAAAATCGTCTGGTCATTCACGCCAAGCGAGTAATTGCCCCGCCCGTCGAACGAACGGGTGGACAGGCCCCGAAAGTCGCGGATGCGGGGCAGGGCCGTTGCAATGAGCCGGTCAAAGAACTCGTACATGGCGTCGCGGCGGAGCGTCACATGGCAGCCGATAGGCTGGCCCTCGCGAAGCTTGAAATTGGCGATGCTGTGGCGGGATTTGCTGATCGCGGGCTTGCGGCCCGTAATGAGCGCCAAGTCCTTGGCGGCATCGTCAATTGCGCTCTTTTCCAGCGAGGCGCTCACGCCCATGTTCACGACGATCTTCTCGATGCGGGGAACCTCGTGGAGATTGGAGTAATTGTGCTTGGCTTTGAGCGCAGGCATTACTTCCTTGACGTATCTTTGGTAGAGTCGGGCTTTCATTGGCTCTATGCCGGGTTGGTCTGCGAAGCTGGAGCGGCCTGGCGGGCCGCTCGAGCGTCGAACGCCTCGGCCTTCATCACGTTGGAGATGTGAATGGAGCCTTCGCGTTCAATGATCTTGCCTTGGGGGTTGGCGGCGCTCTTGCGCGTGTGCCGTTTGATCATGCAGGCGCCTTCCACAATGACGCGCTCCTTCTTGGCCAGGACGGCGATGATGCGGCCGCGCTTGTTTTTGTGGGCGCCTGCGATGATAACCACCTCATCATTCTTTTTGACGTGAAATCTGCGCATAGCTAGGGGTGACAGGGGTGGGGTCAGATGACTTCGGGGGCCAGGGAAACAATCTTCATGAATTTCTTTTCGCGCAACTCGCGCGCGACCGGCCCGAAAATGCGGGTGCCGCGCGGATTCAGCTCCTTGTCGATAATGACAATGGCGTTGCTGTCGAAACGCAGGGACGAGCCGTCGCTGCGGCGGATGATCTGCCGCGTGCGAACGACCACGGCGTCGACCACTTCGCCTTTTTTGACGGTGCCGTCGGGCGCCGCTTCTTTGATATGCGCCTTGATAATGTCGCCAATGTGGGCGTACCGCTGGTTGCGGCCAAGGACACCGATGGCTGCGGCGCGCTTGGCGCCGGTGTTGTCAGCCACATCCAGGATGGAACGAACCTGTAACATAAATCAAAGTGCCTGGTTGCCGGAGGTCATGGGTGCAAGGGGCATTTGGCCATCACGCAGCCACCGGGGTCACACCCGAGCCCTGTTCTTCGACGGCCACCAACCGCCAGCGCTTGGTCTTGGAAAACGGGCGCGTCTCCTCGATGCGCACGCGGTCCCCGACCTTGGCCTGGCTTTTCTCGTCATGGGCGCAGAACTTCTTGTAGCCGGTGACAACCTTCTTGAATTTGGGGTGCGGAAAACGGCGCTCGACGCGGACGATGATGGTCTTGGCCATACGGTTCGAGATGACCTCGCCGATGCGCTCCTTGCGTTTGCCTCGAGCGATGGCGGCCGTGACGGGCAGGGGCGCCGGGACAGGAGCGGCAACCGCATCGGGTGCCGGAGGGGTGGGGGTGATGTCAGCCATACAGAGGTCTATGCGGGTTTGTGGCGAAGCTTCGAGATGTGGGTTTGCATGCGGGCAACATTGCGGCGCAAGACGTGAAGGCGGGCGGGTTTCTCAAGCTGGGCGCTGGCCTGCTGCAAACGAAGATTGAATATCTCCTGCCGCCAATTGCGCTCGTCCGCCAGCGCCTCCGCCAGGGTCTTTTCCTGAAGTTCTTTCCGTTGGGTCTTTTTCATGGGCGGGGAAAATCGTGTCTAACCGATCCGGTGACGGGAGATGAATTTGGTCTTGATGGGCAGCTTGGTCGCCGCCAGGCGCAACGACTCGCGCGCGATGGCCTCGGTAACGCCGTCCACTTCGAAGAGGATGTTGGCCGGCCGTATCACGGCCACCCACGATTCGAGGGGACCCTTGCCCTTGCCCATGCGCGTCTCCAGGGGCTTCTTGGTAAAGGACTTCTGGGGGAAAACCCGTATCCACATCTTGCCGTGCCGCTTCATGTGGCGGGCCACGGCGACACGGGCGGCCTCGATCTGCTTGGTGTCGAGCCAGCAACGTTCCAAGGCCATCAATCCGTACTCGCCGTAGGCGACCGTCTGGCCGCGCGTCGCCATGCCGGCTCGGCTGCCGCGGTGCATCTTGCGGTACTTCACTCTCTCGGGCATCAAGGGCATAGCAGGATCTTTCTAGGCGCGGTTCAATGGGCGACGGGTTCAGGCGCAGGCGGGACCGGAACCGGGGCCGGCGGCGGTTGGAACTGGACAGGGGGTTGGGGCTTTTGGACCTTGTCGGGCTGGGCCTTGTCGTTGCGGGTTTCGCCCTTGCAAATCCAGCATTTGATCCCCAGCTTGCCATAAACAGTATTGGCCTCGGCAAAACCGTAGTTGATGTCGGCTCGCAGGGTGTGCAGGGGGACGCGCCCCCAATGATACTGCTCGACGCGGGCCAACTCGGCGCCGCCCAGGCGGCCGGCGCAGCGGATTTTGATCCCCTCGGCGCCAAAGTCTTTGGCGGTCTGGATGGCCTTCTTCATCGCGCGGCGGAAGGAGACCCGGCGCTCGAGCTGCAGGGCCACGTTCTCCGCCACCAACTGGGCCTCGATCTCCGGCGACTTGACCTCGACGATGTCCACGTAAATCTCTTTGCCGGTCATGCGGCTGAGTTCCTCCTTGAGCTTATCGATCTCGGCGCCTTTGCGGCCGATGACAATGCCGGGCCGGGCGGTTTGGATCGTGATGCGGCAACGGTTGGCGGCCCGTTCGATGAGAATCTGCGGCACCGAGGCCGATTCCAGCCGTTTCTTGAGGAGCGTGCGGATATCCCGGTCTTCGGTCAGCAGCTTGCCGAACTCCTTCTTGCCGGCGTACCACTTCGAGCGCCAGTCGTGATTGACGGCGATTCGCAGACCAATTGGATTAGTTTTCTGTCCCATACCAGTTAATCATCTGACAAAGTAATCTTCACGTGGCAATTGCGCTTGAGGATCGGCCCGGCCGAGCCGCGCGCCTTGGGGGTGAATCGGCGGAGGATTCTGGCGCGCTGGGCGACGGCCTCCTTGACGCGAAGCCGGTCGGTCTTCAGGCCGTTGTACTCGGGCTTGTGGGTCTTGAGGTCTTCGGCGTTGGCGATGGCGGATTTGAGGGTTTTGGCCGCCACACGCGCGCCTTTGCGGGGCACCGCAGCCAGGACGGCGCTGGCATGGGCGGCGGGCAGGCCCTGGATTTGCCGCACCACCTCCCGCATTTTTTGGGCGGACATCCGCACATTCCTGGTAATCGCGTGAACTTCCATAAGCTTATTTGGCTTCGGCCTTCGCGGTGTGAGCGCCGTGTTTCTTGAAGGTGCGGGTGAACGAGAACTCGCCCAGCCGGTGCCCGACCATGTTCTCGGTCACGAACACCGGGTTAAAGACCTTGCCATTATGCACGCTGAACGTAAGCCCCACAAAGTCCGGCGTAATCATCGAACGCCGCGACCAGGTCTTAATCGGCGCCTTGGATTTCGAGTCCTTGGTCTTTTGGATTTTTTCCAGCAGGTGGAAGTCCACAAACGGACCTTTTTTAATTGAGCGTCCCATGGGAAGAGGAGAAATGGAGTTATGGGGTGATGAAGCAGTGCGGGTTCATTTGTTCTTCATTGGCCGGCCATCGCGGCGGACCAGGATAAAGCGGTTGGAATGCTTTCTCTTGTTGCGGGTGCGATAGCCCTTGGCCAGCAGCCCCCAGGGAGAGGTAAGCTGCTGCCAACCGCCGCCGGACTTGGACTTGCCGGCGCCGCCGCCGTTGGGATGGTCAACCGGGTTGCGGCTGACGCCCCGGTTGATCGGGCGTATGCCGAGGTGGCGGGACCGGCCGGCCTTGCCCAGGACCACGGTGTCGTGCTCGGCGTTGCCGACCTGGCCGATGGTGGCGTAGCAGTTCTCGTTCACCTTGCGAATCTCGCCCGACGGCAGCCGGATCTGCGCATAACCCTCGTCGCGCGACATCAAGGTGGCGGCGGCGCCGGCGGTGCGCGCCATCTGCGCCCCCCGCCCGGGGGTCAATTCGATATTGTGGATAGGCAGCCCCACGGGCACCGCCCGCAACGGCAGGCAGTTGCCCAGCTCGGGCGGAGCCGCAGGACCGCTGGTAAGCTTCGCGCCGACTTGCAGCCCGATGGGGGCGATGATATAGGTCTTCTCGCCGTCTTTGTATTCCAGCAGGGCCAGACGCGCCGTGCGGCGGGGATCATATTCGATGGCCTTGACCACCGCCTCGACGCCATGCTTCGTGCGCTTGAAATCCACCAGGCGGATTTTCTGCTTGTTGCCCCCGCCGATGCCGCGCGCAGTGACGCGCCCGTACACATTGCGCCCGCCGGTGCGCTTGCGAGTCTCGACCAGACTCTTCTCCGGCTTGACCTTCGTAATGTCGCTGTAGTCCGCATACGTTACATAACGTGTGGACGGCGTCAGCGGTCTGAATGTCTTCACTGGCATAAATCAATTTCTTGTCCCAAGTCAGCTACTTGGAGTGCAGAGCCATCATTCCTGCCCCCTGTCGGGCGGTCAGTTATCGGTTCCGCAGGTTATGCTGTCCGCACCCTAACGGGTGAAACGGAACGCGCAATATAGCAGGGCAGTTTAAGATTGCAACGACTATTTTCAAAAAAAATCGTTAAGTTATTCTCATCGAAAACAGCTCCGCATGGCAAGCATTCTTTATATTTCACTGAAACGCAAGTTGCTGATTGAATTAGCGGGTTGAAAGGGCTTGAAACGGTCCAGGAAAAAAGATAGGCTCACTGTGCGAAAGCTCACTATGAAACCTCTATGCTTCTTGTCAGTCGCCTCCTTCATTCTGCTTGGCTCCTGGAATGCCGAGGTCATACCGCAGGTCGAGCAGTGCTACAGGGTCGATGCTTCCCGCGAATCCCGGGCCATCGCGGGCCTTTCCATGGGAGGAACCCAGTCGCTTTACACTGGGTTGAACCGACCGGACCGCTTCGCCTGGGTCGGCGCTTTCAGCAGCGGCACTCCGGCAAAAGCCGATGGCAGCTTCGGCGTGGATTTCCCCGGGTTGGATGCAAAAGGTAATCCCCCGTTGCGATTGGTCTGGCTGGGATGCGGCAAAGACGACTTTGTGCTGCGTCAGAGTCAACAGTTGCATGAACTGCTGCGGTCCAAGGGCGTCCCTCATACTTACAAGGAAACCGCGGGAAATCACACCTTTTTAGTTTGGCGCCGCTACCTGGCCGAATTCGCTCCGCTGCTGTTCCGGCAGGATGGAACCTGAACTTGATCCCAACAATGGTACTGCAATGAAAACGAGAGTTAACCCGTTGTCCTTATGGCCGAGAGGGAGACCTTTGGGTTGTTGGACCGGCGCTCTGCCATTCGAGCGATGGAGGTCGGACCTTTAAGGAAATCCCCAACCATCCGCCGATTGGCCAGTTCAGCTTTGGCAAAGCCGCGCCGGGCAAAGACTATCCCGCCATTTTTGTGGCCGCTGGCGGCGGCGGCGCGGCGTCGGGACTTTACCGTTCGGACGACGAGGGCGCCAACTGGGTCCGCATCAACGATGCGGCGCATCAATGGGGCAACCGGTTCGAATGCATCGCGGGCGACCCGCGCGTTTATGGAAGTCTCTCAGATCATAGAAATCCGCGTCCAGCGACACGACGATGAAACCACGCTGCTTGGCGTGGTTCCAGATCGCATGGTCGTCCGCGGTGCCCATTCCGAGCAGACGCGTCTGCGACGAATCAGGGAAAATGTCCTGGAGGCGCTTGACCAGCTTGTGACTCAGGTGGTGGTCAAACAGCAGCTTCATGCGGTGAGAAGGCGATCATTGCGTGCCGCTCTTTGTCGGGCGAGTCATAGCTCACGGCGACCTGCCGGTCCGTGATGAGTGCGGTCTGGACGGTCTTCAGGACTTCCGGCGGGATCTCCGGCGGCAGAAAGGCGAGGGTGGGCGGCAGGTAGCGGACCTTTTCGGGCCACCTGGCCAAACGGCTGGCGCCTGAGGCCTGGAGTTTTCTTTCGGCCTCGGAAAACTTGTGTTCCAAGGTCTCCAGCATTGCGGCCGGCAACAATTGGCGCAGGGCGTCGCGGGCGACAAGGAGCGAGAGCGCGTCGCAGATGTCGAGGCCGGGCAGGCACAAGCTCGCTCCCTCAGTCCACCGCCATCCGAAGGGCTTCGAGACGGCGTTGCAGTACAGCGGGAAAATGCCCGACAAGCCCTCAAGGTCGCGCTCGACCGTGCGGCGGGTCACGGCGATGTCGCACTCGTCCCTGAGCATGCTCGCAAGCTCACTGACGGTGATGCCGGGGCGGCGCGCGGGGATGCGTTTAAGGATTTCCCACTGGCGGATGAGCGTGTCTTTCGTGGCCGACTTCCCGCCGGTTCTCGGCGCTGCGCGGGGAACGGAGAATTGGTCTTTGTCCGAGCTCATCCCGGACCGCATGGTGGTGGAAGATAGAGGAGACGTCAAGCGGGCAGTCGTGCCGGGGAGCATCACGACACTGCCCCCGAGCAGGGACGGAAACCCACCCCCCTTCCCCCCTCCCATGCGCTCGGAGCGCATGGGAGGGGGGGTTCTATTCTCGCCCGGTACCCAGGGCAAGGCCCGCCTCCGCTGCGCTCCGGCAGGCCTTGCCGGGCTATTGTCCGCTGCCCCTCCGGGGCAGAGGAGTGCCGCGCCCTGCGCGGGCAGATTGGATTTTGCGGGTAGCGTCGGGAAACGTCCCTTTTGCCGCCTGAGCCTGCTCCGGATCGCTCTCCTGCGGCGCAATTCCAGGCGAAATCCGGGCCGGGATTAGCGCAGGCCATAAAGACAGAGAACGGCTGCCCAGCCGCTCGGCAACGTTGTGGGGGCTGTGTCGAGTTCTTTCCCATAGCGGATGGCGAACTCGAGCATCGTGCGGGCGTGAAAGAACGCCTCCAGGATTGGGCGAGTTTCATCCGGCCAGCGTTCGTTGTGCTCGCGTCGAAACTCCTTTCCGGTCCCGTCCGTGACAATCTGCTCGAACCATCCATTCAAAGGGTGATCGGGCAGGAGCGATCGCAACACCTGGACGACCTCTAGCGTGTATCCCTGAACCCGATATACTTTGAAGCTCTGGTGATAGAAGCGATAAAAACCGTCTTCCGCATACCAGTGGGACGACACCTTTTCCAGGAGCTTCTCAAGCTCTGGCAGCCGCGCCTTGATATTTCGGAGCAACTGCAGCTCCAGTGCATGGCACTTCCCGAACTCATCCTGCCGGTTCTGGTCTGCGCCCTGCGCCTCGCCGTTTTCCTTGCCGTTGTGTTTCATAACTGCTCGTGAGGATATGACAGCCGTGCGACAGATTGCGTCCCACGGGGATGCAGGTTCTCAACTGTCTGATGCATGCCGCCTGGATTTGGCGGCTTCGTGCGGCAGCGAGTGCGCCGGGGGCCAAAAACCTCGTTGACCCGGACGTTCCACGCGCCAGCGGCCCGTCTCATTAACACCGCCGCTTCAGCGCGGTGTACGTGTGTGGCGAGCCGTCGCAGCCGTTTCAACGGCTTTCCGCCCCCGCAGCCAAACCGTTGAAACGGTTGCAGCGCCCCGGGCGCCTCTTTGCACCGAGCTGAAGCCACGGTGTTAATGAAAGGCCTCGCTTATGTTCCGATGCGGATACTCATCGCAAATCGATTCTCCAGTTCGTGAATCCATTCACGGGCGCAACTGTCAAAATGCTCTGGCTCCGTCCCGCCGGGGCTATTCAAGCCCTTGAACCGCTCGAGCAGCACGCGCTTACAGTGGGTCTTGCCATCCGCCATTGTGGCAAGGAATTCAATGACACCCGTGCCGCACCCGCGATGCTGGCCGGGTGGATTCGAGGGCGAGTCGCAACCGATGGAGACAAAGTCGAGCGTGGCGGACAACGCAGTGAGGCGGGGCTTCTCCTTGGCCAGCCATTGTTGGAATTGCTCCTCGTTGACACCGGTTTCTTCCCAGACTTTCAACCTGTTGACGGGCAGTTCCGAGCAGCGGCGCACGACAAAATCGCGGTCAAGGAACGAGAGCAGGTTTCCGGCTTTCGGGCCATTGTCGCGGTCGAGCAGGACGCGGTAGATGGCCCTGAACGCGCTCGGTTGGTCAATGGGCGTGAGACGAGCGGCAGTGAAGATGCCGGTTTGCAGCGCGTCGCCGTTCCACGACGTTTGCGCAAGCAGCTTCGCAAGCAGATGAAGAAAAGCGCGCTGCGCGGCGCTTAGCTCCTGCGCACGCGCAGGGAGGCTTTCCTGCAAGCGGGTCTTCTCTTCTTCGCTCGCATAATGTTCCACCCAATATCGTGCCGCCCGGATGCGGAGTTCGAGGTGCTTGCGCTCCAGTCCGGTGAAGGGCGAGCCTTTGCGCTTCTCCAACTCTGCGACGGGGTCAAGGTGCGGCATCTGCGTGAGCGCCGTCACGAGTTGGAAGTCGGCGAGCCAGTGGTCCGGTTCGGGGTCCACCTGCGACATTTCGTAAATGCGTTTGTCGTCCTGGGCGGCCTTCGGGTCGTGGTGATACTTGTGGTGGTAGCGGTCGAATTCATTGAAGAGCTTGACGATATAGACCTCGGATGGCTCGAAATTGACTGGTTGGCGCGGAAAAGGGCGGATGAGCAGGAAGCGGAGAATTTCCGGGGGCAGGAAGTCAGCCATTTCACGCGCAGAAACGCCAATCCCTTTGCTGGAACTCATCTTCGCGCCGCCCACAAGAAAGAACTCGTAGGGGCAGTTGAGCGGAGGCTCCTGGCCGAATATGTTGCGCAGACAGGCCGCGGCAACGTCTCGGGCGCCGCCCTTGGTGCTGTGGTCCGGCCCCGCGCCTTCGATGGTGACGGGAAACGTCTTCCACTTTGCGCACCATTCCAGTTTCCACGGAAGTTTGCCGTTCCCATCGAAGGGAGACACCTTTCCCTTGTGACCGCAGCCGCGCGCCCATTTGACCAGGTCGGGTTTGCATTCGTAAGCGACCTCCTTGCCGTCGTAAGCCGAGACAACTGTCGTGCCGATGCGCCCGCACCTCTCGCAAACGACCTGGAATGGGTGCCAGGTGTCCGGGCGCACCGCTCCGCTAACCTCCTTGTAGATGCGGCGGACGACATCCGCCTTGCGGAGAATCACTTCAATTGCCTCGTTGAACCTGCCCGAACGGTAAACGTCGCGCAAGCGGTAGAACTCCGGACGGATGCCGAGTTCGGCGAACACACCGAGAAACTCTGAAATGTAGTGCTCCGCCATGTCCGTGGCCGTCGAACCGGGCGGTGGCGGCGTGTTGCAGAGCGGCGCGCCAAGGTATTTCTCGAAATGCTCCGCCGCGCCGTAGGGGATCTCGTCCACCGGGTCATAGTCATCCACCCCGAAGAGGTATCGCGCGGGAAGGTCTTTGGCCCTGAGAGTGCGGAAAATGACGTCGTGAATGAGCGGGCCGCGCAACGCGCCCACATGGGCGCGACCCGAGGGGGTCTTGGAATCGTTAATCGTCTGCGGCCCCTCGATCCCATCAAGCAGTTTGTCGCACCAAAACATAATGAGGGAGAAGATCGCAAATTCATTCGGAAAACTCAACCTTCGCGGGGAAGATTTGTGAAGGAGGGGGGATGAGATCCAAAATCCGAAATCCGAAATCCGAAATCCGAAATCCGAAGGAAATCCGAAATCCGAAATCCGAAGGCCGAGATCGCCAAGCTTTCGGGGTTGGCTCCGCACTCAATACTGAGGCCACGGGCGCTTCCGTGTCACACAGCCACACCACCGAATGGGGCACCGGATGCGGATTTCGGATTTCGGATTTCCTTCGGATTTCGGGCCTTCGGATTTCGGATTTCTTTGGGCCTTCCGCCTTCGGACTTCACGCTTGCCGTGCCGGCCTGCGCCAGAGGTCGATCGGACGGCGGACGGCCTTGGGCCGGAAGGGCAGGGGGACCCGGGCGCCCAGGCCGGCGGATTGGTAGCCGGCATAGAGGACTTCCAGGACCACGCGCCCGTCCTCACCGGTGGCCTGGGGCTGCTCCTTGGCGCGCGCGCAGCGGGCAAAGTGACGCATCTCCTGGGGGAAACCGTAGTTCCAGAGTTCGTCGAACACCGGCCAGGTCCAGCCTTTGGTCGAAGGGGCTTTTTCGACGGCGTAACCGTAGCCGTATTCGCTGTAGGTGAAGAGGGCGTTGCCCCGGTGCAAGTCGGCGCAAGTGAGTCCGCCCTCGCCATAGACCTCGATGCGGTCGTCCATGCCGCCGCGCCGGGCCCAGCTATCCTCGATAATCCCCTTGGCCCCGTTCTCGAACTCGATGATGCAGACACAATCGTCCTCGCCCTGGGTCTTGTCGCCATGGACATAAGTTCCCATGTGGCAGAGCACGTCCTTAATGCGTGGCCGGCCCAGGAACCACCAGCAAAAGGCGATGCCGTGGCAACCCATATCCATGAACACCCCGCCACCGGAGAGCTGGACATCCCAAAACCACGGGGCGTGCGGACCGAAGTGCTTCTCGGTCTGCTTGACCAAATAGACCTTCCCAAAGGCCCCTTCGTCCGCCATCTGCCTGGCCTTGACATATTTCGGAGTGAAGTAGAGCTCCTCTGCGTAGAGGAGCAGCACCCCCTGGCGACGGCAGGTCTCGATCATCAGGTCCGCCTCCTCCAGGGTCATGCAGAGCGGCTTTTCGCAAACCACGTGCTTGCCGGCATTGGCCGCATCCACGGTCATCTGCGCGTGCAGGGCATTGGGAGCGGCGATGGTGACCATCTCGATGTCCCGCTCGGCGAGCATCTGGCGGTAATCGGTGAAGATGCGCGGGATGCCGTGCTTGCGCCCGAACCGCTCGGCGTTGCCAGGCGTGGGCGACGCCACGGCCACCACTTCCGCCTCATCGGGCAAAATCCGAAGCGACTCGGCATGAATGTCCGCCTCGAATTGCGACCCGATAATTCCGACCTTGACTCGTCCTTTCGTGCTCATGGTTTTATGCGTTGTCTGCGGTTTGACTCCGGTTCCGGCTGTTCATGGTTCTCGTGTCACGTCAACAGCATGAATCCCGGGCGTTGGACCGGCAAGCCGAGAATGCTGCCTGAATCGTGGTCGCTAAACCACATTTCTTGCCCTGAATTCGACCTAAAAAGTGATCACTACATCAATCCTGCGCCCGGAGGAGTCGCTTGTCGATGGCCTTGAGGATGGTTTCTTGTTTCTTGGTGAGCGCCACGACGCGGGAAAGCTTGAAAC
>Ga0181524_10003633_pt1 | contig 14826 bp, 17 predicted proteins | sample PEATcosm2014_Bin_34_FD_119761 | JGI IMG/M metagenome (GOLD analysis project Ga0181524, IMG submission 119761) | Peatland microbial communities from MTU Mesocosm Facility, Houghton, MI, USA - PEATcosm2014_Bin05_60_metaG | ecosystem: Environmental > Terrestrial > Soil > Wetlands > Peat | place...
ATTCTGGCGCTGGCGCTTTGGTCGTTCGCCTGGCGCTGGCCGTTCCCCGACGCGTTGCCGGAGAGCTGGACGCTCGAAGTCTGGCGCCGCAACGGCGCCGAGCTGATGCGCCCGCTCGGCGACACGCTCGCGCTCACCGCCGTCTCGACCGCGCTGGCGTTGGCGTTGGCGCTCGCCTGGCTCGAAAGCGACGATCGCGCCGGGCGCGCGCCGCGCACGAGCGCGATCTATATCCCGCTGCTGCTGCCGCAGCTCGCCTTTCTGTTCGGCGCTGAGACTTTCTTCGCCGAGCTGCGTCTCGACGGCACGTTCGCCGCGGTCGCGTGGGCGCACGCGCTGTTCGTCTTCCCCTATGTGATGCTGGCGCTGTCGGACCCCTGGCGCGCGCTCGATCCGCGCTATGCGCGCGCCGCCGCCGCGCTCGGCGCGACGCCGGGACGAACGTTTCTCTTCGTCAAGCTGCCCATTCTGTTCCGCCCCATCGCCATCGCCTTCGCGATCGGCGTCAGCGTCAGCGTCGCGCAATATCTGGCGACGCTGTTCGCCGGCGGCGGCCGCGTGCCCACCCTGACGACCGAGGCGCTCGCGCTCGCCAGCGGCGGCGACCGGCGCGTCGCCGCGATCGCTGGATTCCTGCAGGCCCTGCTTCCGATGGCCGTCTATCTCGCGGCGCTGCTGACGCCGCGCCTCGTCTACGCGAATCGCCGCCAGATGCTGTCGCCATGACCCCGCATGCGCTCGAAGTCGACATCGTCGCCATCGCGATTGGCGCGCGCGCGTTGATGCGCGATCTCTCCTTTTGCGTCGAGCCGGGCCGCGCGACGACGATCATGGGGCCGAGCGGTGCAGGCAAGTCGACGCTGCTCGCCTATATCGGCGGCCATCTCGAGCCGGCGTTTTCCGCTCGCGGCCGGGTGATGGTCGATGGTAACGACGTGACCGCGCTGCCGCCCGAGCGGCGCGGAATCGGCGTGCTGTTCCAGGACGATCTGCTGTTTCCCCATTTGTCGGTCGGCGCCAACGTCGCGTTCGGGCTCGATCCCTTGGTGCGAGGGCGCGCGGCGCGGCGCGCGCGCGTCGAAGCGGCGCTCGCCGAGGCGGGGCTCGCCGGCTTTGCGGATCGCGACCCGGCAACACTGTCGGGCGGACAGCGCGCCCGCGCGGCGCTGATGCGAACGCTGGTCGCGGCGCCGAAGGCGCTGCTGCTCGACGAGCCCTTCGCCAAGCTCGATTCTGCGCTGCGCCGCGAATTCCAGCGCTTCGTGTTCGACGAGGCGGCGCGGCGCGGCTTGCCGGTGCTGCTGGTGACCCACGATCCCGCCGACGCCGAGGCGGCGGGCGGGCCGATTCTGTGTCTGGGCGAGCCCGGCGCGGCGACAAGGAGTGCATGAAAAGATGGCGTTCGTTTCGGCCAAGCCGCTCGGCGACTATCCCTGGTTCATCCGGCTGTTCTTTTGGCAGCAGCGGCGCAAATACGGGCGCGTGCTCGATCCCGGCCTCATGTGGGGCCGCTCGAAATGGGTGTTCGCGGCGGTGGCCCTGCTCTACGGCGCGCTCGACCGGCGCTCTTCGCCGCTGCCGCCGGCGCTGCGCTCGCTGGTGACGGTGCGGGTGTCGCAGATCAACCATTGCGCGTTCTGCGTCGACATCAATTCGGCGACGCTCGCCAAGCGCGGCGTCTCCGAGGAGGCGATCATGGAACTCGCCGCCTGGCGGAACAGCGCGCGCTTCTCGCCCGACGAGCGCCTCGCGCTCGAATACGCCGAGGCGATGACGCTGAACGCGGTCGACGACGCGCTTCGCGCGCGCCTCAAGGCGCGCTGGGACGACGACGCGATCGTCGAACTGACCGGCCTGATCGCGTTCCAGAACCTGTCGTCGAAATTCAACGCCGCGCTCGACGTCCCCGCGCAAGGGTTCTGCCGCCTGCCGGGAGTCGCGGCGAGCGCGCAGGCGTAGCGCCGCCTCTCAGCCGCCCGCAGCGGGCGCCGTCGGCCCGAAGCGCGCCTCGAACGCCGCATGTAGCGCCGCGTCGACGTCCGCCATCGAGGCGCTGCGGCCGAGATCGCGAAGGCTGGTGACGCCGTAATGCGATTCGCCGATCCCGCAGGGCACGATGCCCTGGAAGTGAGTGAGGTCGGGCGCGACGTTGAGCGAGACGCCGTGGAACGAAACCCAGCGGCGCACGCGAATGCCGATCGCGGCGATCTTGTCCTCGGCCATCGCGCCGTCGATCCCGCGCGGCTTGTCCGGCCGCGCGACCCAGACGCCGACGCGCGTCTCGCGCGTTTCGCCGACGACGCCGAGCGATCGCAGCGCGTCGATCAGCCAGCCCTCCAGCGCGCCGACGAAGGCGCGCACGTCGGGGCGGCGGCGCTTGAGATCGAGCATGACATAGGCCACCCGCTGCCCCGGCCCATGATAGGTGAACTGCCCGCCGCGCCCGGCGCGAAACACGGGAAAGCGCGCGTCGAGAAGGTCGGCCGGCTTCGCGCTGGTTCCGGCGGTGTAGAGCGGCGGATGCTCGAGAAGCCAGACCCGCTCGGGAGCATCCCCGGCTGCGATCGCGTCGGCGCGCGATTCCATCTCGGCGAGGGCGTTCGGGTAGTCGGTCAGGCCGGGCGTGACCAGCCACTCGACCGGGGGCGAGCCAGGGGCGGGGAAAAAGCGCGCCCGGAGCGCGCGGCGGGGGGTGGAGACGAGATTCATCGAACCGATCGGATAAGAGCCGCTGCGGCAGGGTCTTTGACGCACACATAGACCCGGCAGGGAAGAGCGTCGAGCCCGGCAGGTTCGCGGAATGGCCCGGCGAAGGTGAGACGGATTCGCGTGCTGTCTGGGGCGAAAGAGGCCTCGAAACGATTATTGCGTGGGGACTGGGGCAGTCCGAAAATTGACGGGCTTCACGATATACTTCACGCGCGCCATCTGCTTGCAATATGCTTGTCGCAAAGCAGAGGTGTCGAGATGCGTCTAAAGGCAATTTTCAAACACCGCGGTCAAATCGTCGCTGAATTTCCGTTTGACGTTAGCGGCAATCCGAGAGCCGCCTCTTCAGGCGACCTTGCCGATGGGGCCAAGAAAGCCTTCGAGGAGTTCGCGCGTCGAAATTCCGCGTTCTCCCTCGTCAACGGTGATGTTTGGATCAAATTTGAGACGGTCGATATCCCGCGGCCCTAAGTGGACGGGGTAATTGCAGAGAGGGAACCAAGCAATGAGGGGCCTAATCGCTTTGACCTTCCTCGCCGCAGGGGTTGGCCTTTCGCCCGCAATTTCGCAGGAGGCAAAAGAGGGCGTTGGGATCATCGGCTTTGGAAATGGCATGCGGTTCGTGGACTTCATATAGGACCGGCCAAGACGCCGCATCGCTTGCTCTCGGCGGCGCGGTGCAGGGTTGGATTCAAGGATACATCACGGCGATGGCTGTGGAATCGGACAGGGTGAACGCCGCTATCCACCGGACCGATCCCAAGGGCTTGGACGCGTGGATTGATAATTGGTGTAAAGCGCACCCACTCAAATCCATAGCGAAAGCGGCAGAGGCCCTGTCAGTCGAATTAGAAAGTCAATAATCCGGACTGATCTATTTTCCTCGCGGAACGACACCTCGCGGAACGACGCTTGCTCCCATTTTGGGAACGCGATAGATTAACCGTATGCGGATCATCGCCCGGCGCACATTGCGCGAGTTCGTCGAGAAACGCGCCAGGCAAAAGGATCAACCGGCGTTGAAGGCTGCGCTCGACGCCTGGTTTAGCGAAGTCAGCAAGGCGCAATGGGCCGGCGCGGCCGACGTGAAACGATTGTACCGGACCGCGAGCATCGTGACGGCGGAGCGTGTGGTGTTCAACATCAAGGGCAACGACTATCGTCTCGTCGCGGCGATTGATTTCGAGAAGGGCATCGTCTGGATCAAGTGGATCGGCGCACACAAGGATTACGACCGGATCGACGTGAGCGAGGTTGAGCATGACCAATGAAGTGAAGCCGATTCGTTCCGAGGCTGATTATCAGGCGGCGCTGGCCGAGATCGAGCGGCTGTGGGGAGCGAAGGCGGGAACGCCCGAGGGCGACCGCCTCGACGTCGTCGCTACGCTCATCGACGCCTATGAGAGCGAGCACGAACCGATGGACCCGCCCGATCCGATCGAGGCGATCAAGTTTCGCATGGAGCAGCAGGGGCTCACCCGCCGCGACCTGGAGACGCTGCTCGGCTCGCGCGCGCGCGTCACCGAAGTCCTGAACCGCAAGCGCGACCTTTCCATCGGCATGATCCGACGATTGCACGAACAACTCGGCATCTCGGCCGAAGTGCTGATCCGTCCGGTACGAAAGACCGCGGCCTGAGACGACAAGCCGAATGACCATGACCTATCGCGCTGTAGCGTCGGACGAAGTGCTCGCCTCCCTTTCCGCCGAGCGTCAGGCTCGCATTAAAACGCGGGCCAAGGAGCTGATCGCGGAGGAGGCGGCGCCGCGCGATCTGCGCCGAGCCAGACGCGCGACGCAGGATCAGGTCGCCGAGCCTGACCGGCCCGGCCGACGACGCACTTAGCCCTCGCTCTTCGCGAACAATTCGCGCCCGATCAGCATGCGCCTTATCTCGCTCGTCCCCGCGCCGATCTCGTAGAGTTTCGCGTCGCGCAGCAGGCGCCCGACCGGATAATCGTTGGTGTAGCCGTTGCCGCCAAGAATCTGGATCGCGTCGAGCGCGACTTGGGTGGCGCGTTCGGCGGCGTAGAGGATGGCGCCGGCGGCGTCCTCGCGCGTCGTCTCGCCGCGATCGCAGGCTTTCGCGACGGCGTAGACGTAGGCGCGCGCGGCGTTCATCGCGACGTACATGTCGGCGAGCTTGCCCTGGACGAGCTGGAACGCGCCGATCGGCTGGCCGAACTGCTTGCGCTGATGCGCGTAGGGCAAGACCGCGTCCATCGCCGCCTGCATGATGCCGAGCGGCCCGGCCGCCAGCACGACGCGCTCGTAGTCGAGCCCGCTCATCAGCACATTGACGCCGCGCCCGAGCTGACCGAGCAGGTTCTCCTCGGGAATTTCGCAATCCTCGAAGATCAGTTCCGACGTGTCGGAGCCGCGCATGCCGAGCTTGTCGAGCTTAGTCCCGTGCGAAAACCCCTTCATGCCGCGCTCGACGAGGAACGCGCTGATGCCGCGCGCGCCGGCGGCCGGGTCGGTCTTGGCGTAGACGACCAGCGCGTCGGCGACGGGGCCGTTGGTGATCCACATCTTCGCGCCGTTGACGACGAAGCGGTCGCCCTTCTTTTCGGCGCGCGTGGTCATCGAGACGACGTCGGAGCCGGCGCCGGGCTCGGACATCGCCAGCGCGCCGACATGTTCGCCAGAGATCAGCTTGGGCAGATAGCGCCGCTTCTGCGCCTCATTGCCGTTGCGCACGATCTGATTGACGCAGAGATTGGAATGCGCGCCGTAGGAGAGGCCGACCGAGGCCGAAGCGCGCGAGACTTCCTCGACGGCGACGCAATGCTCGAGATAGCCGAGGCCGAGGCCGCCGTATTCCTCCGGCGCGGTGATCCCGTGCAGGCCGAGCGCGCCCATCTTGGGCCAGAGGTCGCGTGGAAAGAGGTTGTCGCGATCGATCGCCGCGGCGCGCGGCGCGATTTCGCCCTCGGCGAATTCTCGCGTCGATTCGCGGATCATGTCGGCGCTTTCGCCGAGGTCGAAATTGAACGGACGGGCGGTGTTGGGGATCATTCGGGCGGCTCGCATCGTGAAGGCTGAGTCGACATTGGCCGCCTTCGGCGGGGCTGGCAAGTTCGGGCGGCGGGATCAATCGTCACAGGCTCCGGGAAGACGAGGGAACGGCGGCCGAGGATGCCGAGGACTTGCGGCGGCTTGCGCGGTGTTCGACGCGTGGCCGAACGTCTCCTAGTCGAATGGCTTCTCTCACAGAAACGATTCGAGATTCACAAAGTCGAACGGCTCCACGGCGACGCAGGCAATCGAAATTTGGTCCGTGGCTTTCATGGACTTTGTCCTCCTTCGCCGGACGTGCTGCGCTTGGCGTCATCCGTCGCTCGCCCCCTTTTCAGCCGCGCGCGGCGCGCCTATTGCGTGGCCAGGGGCTCAACCGGAGCGGCGCTCGCATGATACAGCATTTCTCGTCCGACGGCGTGCGCGTCGCCTTCATCGACGTCGCGCCCGATCGCGGCGAGCCGATCCTGCTGATCCACGGCTTCGCCTCCAATCATCGCATCAATTGGATCAATCCGCGCTGGGTCGAGACGCTGTCCAAGGCCGGCCGGCGCGTCGTCGCCTTCGACAATCGCGGCCATGGCGCAAGCGAGAAGCTCTACGATCCCGCCGCCTACCACTCGGCGATCATGGCGCGCGACGCGGCGAACCTTCTCGATCGCCTGCAAATCGAGCGGGCCGACGTGATGGGTTATTCCATGGGCGCGCGCATCGCCAGTTTCCTCGCGCTCGCCGAGCCCCGGCGCGTGCGCTCGCTGATCCTCGGCGGCCTCGGCGACTGTCTCGTCAAAGGCCCCCGCCTGCCGCCCGGCATCGCCGAGGCGATGGAGGCGCCGTCGCTGGACGCCTTGAGCGACCCGATGCAGCGCTTGTTCCGCGCCTTCGCCGAGCAGACCAAGAGCGACCTCGCGGCGCTCGCCGCCTGCATTCGCGGCTCGCGCCAGACCCTTGACGAGGCGGACGTCGCGCGCATCGCTTGCCCGACTCTCGTAGCGGTGGGAACGCGCGACGAGGTCGCGGGCGATCCCGTTCGCCTCGCGGCGATGCTGCCGCACGGGCAAGCGCTGGAGATACCCGGGCGCGACCATAACCTGACCGTCGGGGACAAGCTGTTTAAGGCGCGCGCGTTGGCCTTTTTGACCGAGGTCAACGACGCTTCGTCGCGCCTGAGGTGAAACGGGTCGTCTCGCTCGGGACGGCGCGACTGGCCGCCGACGCGTCTTGTCGCCATCGCGGCGATCGGGGCGACGTCGAGGCGCGACAGGGCGAGGATCGAATGGCGAGGCGACCGCCCATGACGAACAGTTCTGCGACCCCATCGGACCCGCTTGCGCAATCTTCCGCCGCGCCCGCCGCGATTCGATCCGCGCCGGCGTCCGCCCGCGAATCGCTCGAGGCGATCTTGCGCGTGCGCGAGGACGTCCGGCGCGAATCCGAGCGTCTGTTGCAGAGTTGGCGCGCCGCGATCGAGCTTGCCGCCTACCGGCCTTCCGCCATGAACCTGGCGCGCTATCTCGCCCTGCGGCGCCACGATCTCTCCGATCTGCAGCCGACGCTCTCGGCGCTCGGCCTTTCCTCGCTGGGACGTTGCGAGGGCCATGTGATGGCCAATCTCGACGCGCTCATGGCGGCGCTGTCGCGCATCTGCGGCGTCGAGGGCGAACCCTTTCCCGCCGCCGAGCTCTGGTCGGAGGGCGAGCGGCGCCTCGCCGCCCAGCGCCGCGCGCTGTTCGGGCGCGAAAACAACGCGACCGCGATTATGGTCACTCTGCCCACCGAAGCGGCGAGCGACGCCGCGCTGGTCGAGACCTACGTCGCCGCGGGCATGCATTGCGCCCGCATCAACTGCGCGCATGACGACGAGCGGGCGTGGGCCGCCATGGTGGAGAACGTCAGGCAGGCGGCCGAGAAATTCGATCGCGATTGCAGGATCCTGATGGATCTGCCCGGACCGAAATGCCGCGTCGAGACGCTTTGGCCGAAGAAGCCCGAGCGGCTGCATTTGGGCGAGTGCTTTCGCCTGTCGGCCTCTCCCGGGACGGCGGACTCCGGCGCCATGCCGGTCATCACCGTCAGTTTTTCCGAGGTGGTCGCGCGGCTGCCGATGCAGGCGCAGGTCTGGATCGACGACGGCAAGATCCGCGCGCGCGTCGTCGGCGTCGAAGGCGCGGACCGCATCGTCGAAGTCGTCGGCGCCCGCGCCAAGGGCGAAAAGCTTCGACTGGAGAAGGGCGTCAATTTTCCCGGCACGCCGCTCGACTTGCCCGCCCTTTCCGCCGACGACTTGGCGGCGCTTCCGGCCATCGCCAAGCATGCGGACATGATCGGCTTCTCCTTCGTCCAGCGGCCTCGGGACATCGCCGATCTCGACCGGGCGATCGAGTCGATCAGGCCCGGTCGGCCGGCGATGCCGCTGGTCCTCAAGATCGAGACGCCCGAGGCGGTGCGCAATCTGCCGGCTCTGATCGTTCAGGCCGCCGGGTCGCGCCCGGCCGCCGTCATGATCGCGCGCGGCGACCTCGCGGTGGAGCTCGGCCACATCCGGATGGCCGAGATCCAGGAGGAAATCCTCTGGCTGTGCGAAGCGGCGCGCATTCCGGTGGTGTGGGCGACGCAGGTGCTCGACGATCTCGTGAAAGAGGGGCTGCCGAGCCGCGCGGAGACGACCGACGCCGCGATGGCCCAGCGGGCCGAGTGCGTCATGCTCAACAAGGGCCCGCACGTGGTCGAAGCGATCCGCTTTCTCTCGGACATCACCGGCAAGATGAGCCGCCACCAAACCAAGAAAACCGCGCTCCTCGGCGCGCTGCACTCCTGGCCGCTCGACGCGCTGACGATCGAGGCGCGCCCGCGCGCCGGCATGAGGAAGCCGGGCGTCTCCTCGACGCCGGTCGCTGCGCCGGCCGCCTGATCCTCACCGTCGCGCGCGGGCCCGCGCGCGCTGGACGACGACCGCGCAACAGTCGATCTTCCGGCCCGGAGACGGCGGATACGAATTTGGGGAGGTTCGCGATGCGCTCTTCGTTACGCCGGTCGATCTTCGCTCTCGTCGCCATTTTCGCGGCGCCGCTGGGCTCGGCGCTCGCGGCCTCGTTCGACGACGGGGTCGCCGCATACAACAGGAACGATTTCGCCACTGCGGCGGCCGTGTTCACGCAATTGGCCGAGGGCGGCGATCCGCAAGCCCAGCACAATCTCGGATTGCTTTACCTCGAGGGCAAAGGCGTCGCCCGCGACGACGCTCAGGCGATGTTCTGGTACCGAAAGTCGGCCGATCAGGGGTTCGCTTCGTCGCAATTCGATGTCGGTCTCATGTTCGAAGACGGCGAGGGCGTGCCCGCCGACGCCGCTGCGGCGATCGCGTGGTACACGAAGGCCGGCGATCAGAACTATCTGCCCGCCGAAGAGAAGCTCGCCGACATCTATATCGCGCGCAAGGACTTCGCCGACGCGCTGGTTTGGGTGCGCAAGGCCGCCGATCAGGGCGACCCCGGCGAGCAGTTCAACCTCGGTTCGTTCTATTTCAACGGCTGGGCGGCGCCGAAGGACGATGCGCAGGCCCGTCTGTGGTATTCCAAGGCGGCCGCCCAAGGCTCCGAGGCCGCCGCCGCCGTCCTGAAGAAGATGCCGTGAGCGGCGGCGCCCGGGAGCAGCGTTCCCCTCCGCGCAGGTGGCCGGCGTCGAAAAGGTGATGACAAATCAGGCAAAAGCGGTGAAGCTGCGGACAACAAACGCCAAAATGAATTCCAGGGTCGATGACGCCACCGACGGGGCCTGCCAAACTGGACATTGCCGGAGCGCGCGCCCGCACGCCTTCGGGCGCGCCGGCCCTGCTTTCGATCCGAGGCCTGACGGTCCGATTCGGCGGCATCGTCGCGCTCGACGACGTCCATTTCGACGTCGCGCGCGGTGAAATCTGCGGTCTGATCGGCCCGAACGGCGCCGGCAAGACCACGCTCTTCAACTGCCTGTCGCGGCTCTATCGGCCGCAGAGCGGCGCGATTCGTTTCGAGGGCCGCGCCATCGAGCGGCTGGGCAAGCACGAGATCGCGCGCCTGGGCATCGCCCGGACGTTCCAGAACCTCGCGCTGTTCGGCACGATGACGGCGCTCGAGAACGTCATGATCGGGACGCATGCGATCGCGCGCGGCGGATTTCTCGTCAATGCGCTCGCCCTGCCGGGCGCCAGGCGCGAGGAGCGGCGCATCCGCGAGCGCGCGCTCGCTCTGATCGAGGAATTCGGCCTCGGCGCGGTCGCCGGCGCCCTGGTCAACGAGCTTCCCTTCGCCATACGCAAACGGGTGGAGCTCGCGCGCGCGCTGGCGCTCGAGCCCAAGCTGCTGCTCCTCGACGAGCCGGCCGCCGGGCTCAACCACGAGGAGGTCGACGCGCTCAGGGCCGAGATTCAGGCCATTCGCGATCGTCGCGGCGTGAGCGTGCTCTTGGTCGAGCATCACATGAACCTGGTGATGCGCGTTTCCGACCAAGTCGTCGCGCTCGATTTCGGCCGCGTCATCGCGGACGGCGCGCCCGCCGAGGTCCGCCGCCATCCCGACGTGGTGCGCGCCTATCTGGGGGATGCGGCCTGATGGCGGCGCTGCTCGAGACGCGCGGCCTACGGGCCTTCTACGGCCAGACGCAAGCGCTCTACGGCATCGACCTCGCGGTCGAGCAAGGCGGCGTCACCGCCGTGCTCGGCGCCAACGGCGCCGGCAAGACGACGCTGCTGCGCGCGCTTTGCGCGATGACGCGGCGCGAAGGCGAGCTCTTTTTCGACGGCGAGGCCTTCAACCCAAGAGAGGCCGAGGACGCCGCGCGCAAGGGAATCGCCCATGCGCCCGACGGGCGCGGCACGTTCCTCGACCTGACGGTCGACGAAAACCTGCGTTTGGGCGCCTATACGCGAAAGGATCGCGCCGGCGTCGCCGCCGATCTCCGGCGCGCGTTCGACTATTTTCCGCGGCTTCAGGAGCGACGCCATCAGCAGGCGGGAACCTTGTCGGGCGGCGAGCAGCAGATGCTGGCGATCGCGCGCGCGCTGATGCTGCGCCCGCGGCTGCTGCTGCTGGACGAGCCCTCGTTTGGCCTCGCGCCGCTGGTGGTGAAGGACATCTTCCGCATCCTCGCCGCGATCAACACGGAGAACCGCGTCGCCATGCTCATCGTCGAGCAGAACGCCAATCTCGCGCTCGATCTGGCCGATCGCGCCTATCTCCTGGAGACGGGCCGCGTCGCCTTTCACGGCCCCTCGAGCGTGGTGCGCGCCGACGAAGCGGTGCGCCGCGTCTATCTCGGCTACTAAAGGGAGGGGAGATGTTCGCGTTCACGCATCAAGTGCTCTCCGGCCTGGCGATGGGCAGCGTCTACGCCAGCGTCGCGCTGGCGATCGTCATGATCTATCAGGCGACGCGCCTGGTGAATTTCGCCCAGGGCGAGATGGCGATGTTCTCGACCTACCTCGCCTGGGCGATGATCGACGCCGGGCTCCCCTACTGGGTGGCGTTCTTCCTTACGATCGTCATTTCGTTCGTCCTCGGCGCGGCGATCGAGCGGCTCGTCATCCGTCGTTTCGACGGCGCGCCGGTGCTGACCGTGGTCATCGTCTTCATCGGCCTCCTGGTCATCATCAACAGCCTGGCCGGCTGGCTCTTCACCTATTCCATCAAGAGTTTCGACAGCCCGTTCCCGGAAACGGCGCGGTTCGGCGCCGGCTACATCTCGCCCCACGAGATGGGCGCCATCGGCGTGACGCTGGCGATGCTGGCGCTGATCTGGGTCTTCTTCCGTTTCACCCCGCTCGGGCTGGCGATGCGCGCGGCGGCGCAAAACCCGATTTCGGCGCGGCTCGTCGGCATCGGCGTCGGCCGGATGTTGGCGATCGGCTGGGGGCTCGCCGCGGCCGTAGGAGCGGTCGCGGGGATGATGGCCGCGCCGATCGTCTATCTCGATCCCAACATGATGAGCGGCATCCTGCTTTACGGATTCGCCGCCGCGTTGCTCGGCGGAATCGACAATCCCTGGGGGGCCGTGATCGGCGGATTCATGGTCGGCGTCCTGGAGAACATCGCCGGCGCCTATCTCGTCGGCGCCGAAATCAAGCTTTCCGTGGCGCTGGCGATCATCGTCGGCGTGCTCGTGGCCAGGCCCTCCGGCCTGTTCGGCCGGGTTATCGTAACGCGTGTCTGAAAGGAGCTCTCGCATGTCCGACGCCCGATACGGCGGGATGCTCGAACGGATCGCGGCTCGACGCGTCCGGGCCGCGGCGATCGGGCTCGCGCTGGTCGGCGTCCTCGCTCTGCCTTTCGCGGCGAGCGGCTATCAGACGTTTCAGTTTTCGCAGGTCGTCATTTACGCGATCGCGCTGCTCGGCCTCAATCTGCTGACCGGCTACAATGGTCAGATTTCGCTCGGTCACGGCGCCTTCTTCGCCATCGGCGGCTACGCCGCGGCGATCCTGATCGTCAAGTTCGGCGTCCCCTACGGCGCGGCGATTCCGATCGCCGGGCTGGTCTGCTTCGCCGCAGGTTTCCTGTTCGGCCTGCCGGCGTTGCGCCTGGGCGGGCTCTATCTCGCGCTGGCGACCTTCGCCCTGGCCATGGCGACGCCGCAGCTTCTCAAGTTCAAGGCGTTCGACGCCTACACCGGCGGCGTGCAGGGCTTGCTGCTGGCCAAGCCGAAAGCGCCGCTGGGGTTGCCGCTGACTCGCGACCAGTGGCTCTACTTTTTGTGCCTCGGCTGCGCGGCGCCGTTGTTCTGGGCCGCCGCCAACCTGGTGAACAGCCGCATCGGCCGGGCGCTCGTCGCGATCCGCGATCATCCGATCGCGGCCGAAACGATGGGCGTCGACGCCGCGCTCTACAAGACCACGACGTTCGGCCTCAGCGCCGCCTACACCGGCGTCGCCGGCGCGTTGATGAGCCTGATCGTCGGGTTCGTCTCACCCGACAGTTTCGGCCTGTTCCTGTCGCTCTCGCTGGTGGTCGGCGTCGTCGTCGGCGGACTGGCCTCGATCCCGGGCGTCCTCGTCGGCGCGCTGTTCATCGAGTTCATCCCCAATTTCGCCGACCGGCTTTCGGATGTGCTGGGCGAGAGCGCCAAGGCGATGCCCTGGGCGATCTACGGACTTCTGCTTATATTGATCATGTACGCCGCGCCGTCGGGCGCGGCGGGCGCCGCCAAGAAGCTGGCGCAGGCGGCCGGACGGCGGCGGCGCGGGGGGTAGCACGTTCATTCGCGACGCGTCGCGACGCGCGCGCAACACGAGGGAGGAAGCCATGTTCTCACGACGCGCAATCCTGAAAGCGGGCGGCGCCGGCGCGCTGGCGCTGGCGGTGCGGCCCCGGCCGTCGCTCGCGGCGAACGCGCCAGGGGTCACCGACACGGAAATCAAGATCGGCCAGACGATGCCCTACAGCGGACCGGCGTCGGCCTACGGCGTCATCGGCCGCGCCGAGGCGGCCTATTTCAAGATGGTCAACGACCAGGGCGGCGTGAACGGGCGGAAGATCAATTTTCTCAGCCTCGACGACGGCTACAGCCCGCCCAAAACGGTCGAGCAGACTCGCCGCCTCGTCGAGCAGGAGCAGGTCGCGTTTATTTTCAACAGTCTGGGAACCGCGCCCGACTCCGCGGTCCGCGACTATCTCAACGAGAACAAGGTGCCGCAGCTCTTCGTCGCCACCGGCGCGAGCAAGTTCGGCGACCCCGAGCATTTCCCGTGGACGATGGGGTGGCAACCGACCTACCAGACCGAGGCGCGCATCTACGCCAAGCATATCCAGGCCAACAAGCCGGACGCGAAGATCGGCGTGCTCTATCAGAACGACGATTTCGGCAAGGACTACCTCATCGGCTTGAAGGACGTGTTCGGCGCGCAATACGCCGCGATGGTGGTGAAGGAGGCGTCCTACGAGACGTCCGAGCCGACGGTCGATTCGCAGATCATCGACCTGCAGAGCTCCGGCGCCGATGCGTTCGTCATCGCCGCGACGCCGAAATTCGCCGCCCAGGCGCTGCGCAAGGCCTATGACGTCGGCTGGAAGCCGCTCGAATATCTCACCAACGTTTCCTATTCCGTCGGCGCCGTGCTGAAACCGGCCGGGCTCGAGAAATGCGTCGGCGTGCTGACCGGCGCCTATGGCAAAGAGCCGACCGACCCGAAATGGAAGGACGATGCGGGCATGAACGTCTGGCGCGACTTCATGAACAAATACATGCCGGGCGAAAGTCAGACCGACAACTTGTTCAGCTACGGCTACGGCGCCGCCGCAACGATGACGCAAGTCCTCAAGCAGTGCGGCGCCGACCTGTCGCGCGAGCGTATCATGAAAGAGGCGGCGAACTTGAAGGATCTGGAGCTGCCGACCCTGCTGCCCGGCATGAAGATCAACACCTCGCCGACCAACTACAATCCGATTCGCCAGATGCAGCTAGCGCGTTTCGACGGTCAGAGCTGGGTGCTGTTCGGCGACCTGATCACGGCCTGAGCGCGGAGGCGGGCGGGCGAGGTTTGTCTCGCCCGCCCGTTCGCCTGTCTTGCCGCCGCAGCGGAAATCCTTGACTTTGTGCAGCGCATCATCGATAAGCCGGTCACCGCTCGATGAGCGGTCGATGCGCGCCGGTTGCGTGAAGGGCTGATGTGTCCTCCTACCGAGCGCCTGTTTGTAAGCCGCTCGATCGCCCGGACACGCGGGGCGTCCCCCCTCAACGAATATGCGCCGCGACGCGGAATCTTCCGCGCCTTTGCGGCTGTTTGAAAGACAAACCATTGGAAAACTTCAACGGCTTCGGCCTCGCCGCGCCGCTCGTCAACGCTTTGACCAAAATGGGCTACGCCAAGCCGACGCCGATTCAGGCGCAGGCCATTCCCGTTCTGATGAAAGGGCGCGATCTCATCGGCATCGCCCAGACCGGCACCGGCAAGACGGCGGCCTTCGCGCTGCCGATCCTCGACCGCCTCATCGCCGACAGGCGCCCCGCGCCGCGCGGCGGGGCGCGCGTGCTGGTGCTCAGCCCGACGCGCGAACTCGCCAGCCAGATCGCGCAGAGCTTTCGCGATCTCTCCGCCGGCCTCTCCCTCGACATCGCCGTCGTCTTCGG
>Ga0181524_10003637_pt1 | contig 14817 bp, 12 predicted proteins | sample PEATcosm2014_Bin_34_FD_119761 | JGI IMG/M metagenome (GOLD analysis project Ga0181524, IMG submission 119761) | Peatland microbial communities from MTU Mesocosm Facility, Houghton, MI, USA - PEATcosm2014_Bin05_60_metaG | ecosystem: Environmental > Terrestrial > Soil > Wetlands > Peat | place...
CGTGGCTGACCAGCGTTACGTCTATAAGCTGCCCGTCCACCTGTCCTTTGAAGCGGGGGCCATGATCGAGCCGCTGGCGGTTGCGGTCCATGCAGTGAGAAGGGCCGCCATCGGTGTAGGTGATAAGGTCGCGATCATCGGCGCCGGACCCATCGGCCTCCTGGTGACGGCGGTCTGCAAGGCGGCAGGGGCGCAGGAGATCATTGTCGGCGACATCGCAGACGCGCGGCTCGAGACTGCATCACTCATGGGGGCAACCAGGACACTCAATTCGCGCCAGGAGTCGTTAGTCGACGTGGTTCGCGGTGAGACCGGCGGTCGCGGGATCGGCAGATCTTTCGAATGCGTCGGCAGTGAAGAGACCTTCGAACAGTCGATGAGATGTCTCTGCAAGGGCGGTCTCGCCACTATTGTGGGCATCTTCGAACAACCTACCATTCGGGTCCCGGCAACCATCTTCGTTTCCCAGGAGATCACCGTGCAAGGGTCCCAGGGCTACTGCTGGGATTTCGAAACCGCCCTGGGGTTGACCAATGTGATCGACCTGGGCAGGCTTGTCTCACATGTATTTGCACTGGCCGATGTCGACAAGGCGCTGAAAACGGCGTTGAACCCCGTAGAAAAGCCGGTGAAAGTCGTGCTCAAACCATAACAAAGGGAGAAGCGTGATGGAGAAGCTGAAAACGGCACAATATTTTCACGGCGTCGAAGGAACCCATCGCCGGTCGGCCTACAAGGGCATGGGGTACACCGACGACGATATGAAAAAACCTCTCGTGGCTGTCGTGAACACGCCGAGTGAAGTCTGTCCCGGCCACTTCCATCTGCGTCAGGTGGCGGACGCGGTGAAAGCGGGTATTTGGCAGGCAGGCGGGACGCCGATGGAATTTACCTCCATTTCCCAATGCGCCACCCCCTCGCTCGGGCTCGCCTCCATGCGCTATGACCTTCCCGCGCGGGACTTGCTCGCCTTTGATATCGAGACCATCGTGGAGACCCAGATCTTCGATGCGGTCGTTGCTGTCGTGACATGCGATAAGACCATCCCCGGGGCGCTTATGGCCGCTGCCCGCCTCGACATGCCGTTTATCGTGGTCCCGGGCGGCATCATGGCGGTGGGAAGGCATGAGGGCAAGCCTGTCTCGCTCGCCGATCTGGATGAAAAGGTATGGGGTGCTTTTCAGATGGGGAAGGTGTCGGCCGACGATATCCTTTGCCTGGAGGATGAGGTTTGTCCCGGGCCCGGCGCCTGCCCGATCCTCGGTACGGCAAACACGATGCAGTGCCTGGTGGAAGCCGTCGGGATGGCGATGCCGGGTGCCGGCACGTGCTATGCCATGTCGGGCGAGCAATTGCGTCTGGCTAAACTGGCCGGCAACAAAGTGATGGATCTGGTTGTCGGCCGCGTGACTGCGCGGAAGATCATGACGAGGCACGCACTCGAAAATATGATCCGCACCCAGATGACAATCGGCGGCTCGACCAACGCGGTGCTCCATATCCTGGCGATTGCCCATGAGCTGGGACTGGGGGACCGGATCGACCTGGACCTCATCAACGAGTTCAGCAATACCACGCCTTGCCTGGTGGATGTGACGCCCACCGGGCAGTATTATCTGCCTGACCTGCATCGCGCCGGTGGGGTCCCGAAGATTCTGGAGGCCCTGGAAGGAGAGCTGCATCTCAACGTGCCTACCGTGACAGGGATGACGATAGGAGAGTTGATCATTGATGCGAAAAAAACGGCAGTCGTCGATCACCTCCAGGTGATCCGTCCCCGGACAAATCCCGTGGCCAGTACAGGCGGCATCGCCATTCTGAGAGGCAACCTGGCGCCCCTTGGCTCTGTTGCCCGCCGCCTCAACAACACCATCCCGGAACATACCGGGCCGGCACGATGCTTCGATTGCCAGGAAGATGCCATCGCAGGCATCAATAGCGGGAAGGTTGTAGAAGGTGACGTGGTGGTGGTCCGCCACGCCGGACCGAAAGGCGCGCCCGGCATGCCGGACACGTACGCGGTGCTTGCATCAGTCGTGGGCCGCGGCCTGGAAGGAAAGGTGGCGGTAGTGACGGATGGCCGGTTCTCCGGTTTTGCGCGCGGCCTGGGCGTCTGTCAGATTTCCCCGGAAGCGGCTGTCGGCGGACCGCTTGCAGTCATAAGAGACGGGGACATGATTCATATCAGCATGCCCAAGCGGGAGCTGTCGCTTCTTGTCGACGACCTGGAGGAGAGGCTTAAGGGCTGGCGCAAGCCGGCACCGCGTGAGACGAGGGGCATACTCGCACTCTATGCAACCAATGCCCAGCCTGCCTGGAAGGGCGCCAGGTTGGCGATGTACGACGAAGAGGAAGTGAAGTGACGAGTGCGGAGTGACGAGGGAAGAGAGGAGAGGGAAGACGTTCACGGGCTTCGAGCATACGGCAATAGTCGCTTATGACAGCAAAGCGCTGGCGGAGTGGTACGTCAGGATGTTTGGCCTGCACGTGGTATGGGATAACCGCAAGGAGCCCCCGACGTATCTTTTGAGAGCCCCGGACGGCTCGGTCATCGAGATCCTCCCCGGCGAGGGCGGCGAAAGGATCGACTATGATCAAACGCAGCCGGGATTGAGACATCTTGCGTTGACGGTGACCGATTTCGACGCGGCCTTAGGTTATTTGCGGGAGCAGGGCATCGATCAGTTTTTTGATTCCCGGCAATCGGAAGAGGATAGATTAATCTTTTTCCGGGACCCCGAGGGCAACATACTCCATCTGATATGGCGGGCTACACCACTCGGTTCATCAAAGGGATGAGGCCTCTCGAGACGCCCTGGTCAGAAGGCCTGCCCGATGCTTGATCGGAAACCCCGCCTTGTGGGAAAATAGTCAGGAGAAATCGGGTTTATCCATTCGGATAGGGTACGATCAATCGCTTACGGGAGGGAGGTAGAGCGTGTTGCCGAAATATACCGTATTGCAGAAGATTATTGAAGGCGGGCTTGTGGCCGTTGTCAGGGCTGAATCGGCTGAGCAGGCCAAAAAGATTACGGACGCCTGTATCGATGGTGGAGTAGCGGCTATAGAGATCACCTTCACCGTTCCCGGGGCGGTTGAAGTCATAAGAGAACTGGCCGGCGCCTACCGTTCGGGTGAAATTGTCATTGGCGCGGGCACGGTCCTTGATCCGGAGACCGCGCGCATCGCCATCCTGGCCGGCGCCCAGTACGTGGTCAGTCCATGTCTTCACATTGACACCATGAAGCTGTGCAATCGCTATCAGGTTCCCTGCATGCCCGGGGCCGGCAGCACAAGGGAGATCATCGAGGCCATGGAAGCGGGCGCCGATATCATCAAGGTTTTTCCCGGCGAGACACTGGGCCCCGGCTTCATAAAGGCGGTCAAAGGCCCGTTGCCCCAGGCCTCGCTTATGCCTACCGGCGGGGTGAGCCTCGATAACGCCGGCGACTGGATCAGGGCGGGCTGTGTCGCTCTCGGCGTGGGCGGCAATCTGACGGCCGGGGCCAAAAAGGGTGACTACCCATCGATTACAACCCTTGCGAAACAATTTATGACCAGGATCAGCGAGGCCCGGCTGCATTGAATGGAGGGGTAAGACGATGAGCAAAAAGGTTGTCTGTTTCGGGGAGATCATGCTGCGGCTCAGCCCGCCGGGGTACCTCCGTTTTGAGCAAGCGCACTCTTTCGACGTCGTGTACGGCGGCGGCGAGGCCAACGTGGCCGTATCGCTCGCCAATTACGGCGTCGACGCATGCTTCGTCACGAAAGTCCCCGCGAATCCCGTCGGCCGGGCGGCCATCAACGAAATGCGCCGCTACGGCGTTGATACCCGGTTTATGCAAGAAGGCGGCGAGCGGCTGGGGATCTACTTTTTGGAAAAGGGGGCTTCGCAGCGGCCGTCAAAGGTGGTATATGACCGGAAACTCTCGGCCATATCTCAGGCAGCGATGAAAGATTTCGACTGGCAGACCATCTTCTCCGGCGCCGATTGGTTTCACTTCACGGGTATCACACCGGCCCTGGGCGACAATGTGGCCGAAGCCGTGCGTGAAGCCTGCACAGCAGCCAAAGCTGCCGGCCTTACGGTCAGTTGCGACCTGAACTTCCGTAAGAACCTCTGGTCAGGTGAGAAGGCCGGGAAGGTAATGGCGACCTTCATGCCCCATGTCGACGTCTGCATCGCGAACGAGGAGGACGCGGAGAAGGTCTTTGGCATCAGGGCGGCCGATAGTGATATCACGGGCGGCGTGCTGAGTCATGAGGGATATAAGGCGGTGGCCGGGCAGCTCAAAGAGCGGTTTGGGTTTCAGGTAGTAGCGATTACACTCAGGGGAAGCATTTCTGCCTCTGACAACAACTGGGCCGCCATGCTCTATAAGGACGGGGAATATCATGTTTCGCGGAACTACCCCGTCCATATCGTGGACCGGGTGGGCGGCGGCGACGCCTTTGCGGCCGGCCTGATTTACACGTTCCTCAACGGCTATGGCGACAAAGATGCCCTGGAATTCGCGGCGGCAGCGTCTTGTCTCAAACATTCCATCGAGGGCGACGCGAACCACGTGACAGTCGACGAGGTAAAAACCCTCATGGCCGGCGAGGCTTCGGGGCGTGTCCGGCGATAAGGCCGGTTTCTTCCCCCTGACCCTTCCGTAGATGCTCAGGAAATGACATATTGTCGCAGAAAAAGGAGGTGCCCATGGCTGAAGACAAGAAAAAGCTTTTTGACGAAAGACTGGGCCGATACCAGGCAGCTATCGCCTTGGAGCCGACAGACAGGATACCTATTGCCACGGGCAGCAACTATTTTGCCGAGGTCTATTCGGGCAACACCAACCAGGAAACGATCTACGACCCCGACAAATGGCTTCAGGCCGAATTGACCTTCTGCCGGGCGTTTCCGGAAGTAGACGTCTTGAGGGACAACCGCATTTGGGGACCCCTCTTCGATGCAGTCGGTTTGAGGATGTATAAGCTCCCCGGTCGTGACCTCTCACCCCGGGACCAGTTCCAATTCGTCGAGGCGGAATACATGAAGGCGGATGAGTACGATCAACTGATCCGGAGTCCCATCGAGTTCTTGTTCGATCGCTGGCTGCCGCGCATCTTAGGCGATTTTGAGAAAAGCGGCTCCATCCGCTCGTACATGGCCTTTCTCAAAGGCGGCATGGCACAGTCCGCTATGGGCCAAATTATGAGAAACCGGACCATGGTTCTGGAGAGCGAGATGGGCATGCCTCAGCCTATGGCGGGCTTCTTTCTCGCGCCCTTCGATGTCCTGGCCGACGGCATGCGGGGTCTGACGGGAGCACTTATGGATTGCTACCGGCAGCCCGAAAAGGTCATCGCCGCATGCGACGTCCTCGTTGACGAGATGGCGAATCTGGCGCTGTCCACGGCAGACCCCTTCAAGCGCTGGCCGATTTTCGTGCCGACCACAAGGCATGCTTCCTCTCCCCCGAGCAGTTCGATACCTTATACTGGCCGTCTTTCAAAAGGGTTATGGAGATCCTGATCGGTGCCGGCCATACAATCCGGGCGTATCTTGAAGGGGACTGGAGTCGCCACTGGCACCACATGCTGGAGCTGCCCAAAGGGAGAGTGCTTTGCGATATAGACAACGAGGGTGACATCTTCAAGGCAAAAAAGGAGATCGGCCACCATCAGTGCCTGGCGGGTGGGATTAAGGACCCTCAATTCATCCTCGGGACCCCTGAGGAGATGCGCCGGCAGGTAAAGCTCCTGTGCGAGACTGTCGGTCAGGGCGGGGGCTTCATTATCAGCGGCGGATGCAACTTTCCCTATACGACAAAACCGGAGAACTTCAGGGCTATGATAGATGCGGTCATGGAGTACGGTGTTTACGACCCCGCCGTCAAGCCGCATGCATTGCCTACCCAGGCCGGAGATATCAAAGCCTTCAACTACCCGAAGATGGTGACGCCGTGGGAGGTAAAAAAAGCCGAGCTGGGCGGGGTGATGGGTAATGAATCGCTGATCGCCGAGCCCTGGAAGAGGCTGGAAAGCATGGCCTACGTGTGGCTGTGGCAATGGGTGCTGTGAAACAAGGCGATGACAAAATTCACACGCGGAGGAAAAGATGGACGAGCTCGTGCAGGCATTACGGGACCTGAATGAAAAGAAGGTCTATGAACTCGTTGAAGAGCGGATCGATCGGGGGGTGGCTGCGGTCGAGATAGTCAAGGCGTGTAACGAAGGCATGATCGCCGTGGGAGAAAAGTTTTCGACCTGCGAGTATTTCATAAGCCAGCTCATTTTCTCCTCGGAAATTCTGAAACACGTCATGAAACGTCTCGAGCCGTTATTGCAAGGGACCGCAGGCGGCCCATCGGCCGGCAAGGTCGTGATAGGGACGGTCAAAGGGGACATCCACGACATTGGCAAGAACCTTGTTGTCACCTTGCTCAGGGGCGCCGGTTTTGAGGTAGTCGATCTCGGCGTCGACGTTCCTGCGGAGCGGTTTATCGCCGCCCTGAAGGAGACCGGCGCCAACATCCTGGGTCTGAGCGCGCTTCTCAATTTTACTTATACGGAGATGAAGCACGTGGTGGAGCGGGTGCGTGAGGCGGGTCTGGGCGATAAGGTAAAGATTATTATCGGCGGGGCCCCGTGCAACGAGCAGGTCCGGCAGTTTACGGGGGCCGACTACTATGCGGTCGATGCCGTAGCCGGCGTCAGTATGTGCAGGCAGATATACGGTTAGCCGTGCACGGGCCGGTGGGGACCGCCTTTCAGGCTCACCGGCATGAATGGAGAGAAGCGTGCTCATCATAGGCGAGAAGATCAATAGTACCAGAAAGAGCATAGGCCGGGCGATCGAAGAGAGAAACGACGAGGCGATCCGGGAGGAGGCGCTCCGGCAGGTCGAGGCCGGCGCAGCCGCCCTCGACGTCAACTGCGGAACCCTGTCTGCTGATGTCGAGCCGGGGACGCTGGCATGGCTGGTCCACACCGTGCAGTCCGCGGTCGATCTGCCCCTGTGCCTCGACAGCCCGAACCCTGAGGCCCTTGCCGCAGCTCTTTCGGCTCACAAGGGCAGGCCGTTTATCAACTCCATCAGTGGGGAGGCGGAGCGATACAGGCACGTCCTTCCTTTGGCAAAGGCCTACAACGCGTGTCTCGTTGCGCTCGGCATGGACGATCGCGGCATTCCGAAAGACAACGATCAGGCCTTTGAGGTGGGAGAGCGGTTGGTGACCGACCTGATGAAGGACGGCATAGACTTCGATGCGATCTATTTCGATCCGCTGGTCCGCTCCGTGGCCACCAGCCCCGGCGCCGTGCCGGAAACCCTGGACTTGATGAAACGGCTTTCGTCCCGGTTTCCCGGCCTCCACTTTGTTTCCGGTCTGAGCAACGTCTCCTTCGGCCTTCCCGAGCGACGCCATCTCAATCGCGCTTTCGTGGTCCTCAGCATGGCCGCCGGCCTCGACGCCGTCATCATGGATCCTCTTGACAGCTCAATGATCGCACTCATTTTTGCTACAGAGGCGCTGCTCAACAAGGACCGGTTTTGCATGAACTATATCGCGGCCCATCATGAGGGAAAACTGAAGGTCTGAACATAGCCGCAACTATCAGTGTGTCAATTACCTGTCGCCGCCCTCCCATCCTTCATTTAACATCCAACGCCGTTTCTTGGCTCGGCGCCCGATGCTTTTCGCTGGAGTGCATAGGCCATGCGGGTGCTTTCCGCGTTCCTGGTCCTCTTGCAGTCGGTGCACAAGGCGGCCACCATGCCTTGAGGTCCCAGGCGGTCTCCGATCCAGGCCAGGTGCAGCTCGGTGGCGTAATCTTTTTTACACGACGGGCATTGATGGAGCTGTTTGGCGGTCTTGAACCTGTTGAGCCTTAAAAGCCCCTGGATTTCCTCCATCGTGATGGCGCCCGTGGGACACACGCTCACGCACGCGCCGCAGCCAATGCAGGACTCCGAAGAGATATCGAACGGGGCCGACACGTCTTCGTCGACCCCCCGGTTGACGAAGCTGATTGCGTTTGCCCCGATCCTCTCGTCGCAGACCCGTACACACAGCCCGCACAGGATGCAGTCATGCTGCGCTTGCGGGAACCTTGACTTCTCTATGCCCATGCGCTGCGCCATCTCCCTGACGATGCCCACTTCCGGGCATCTGGCCAGCAGCAGCTCTATCAGCATCTTCCGGTGGGTCAAGACCGGCGCCGAGTCGGTGAACACCTCAAGACCCTTCTCCACAGGGTAGTTGCACGACGTGACGATCTTGCTCCTGCCCCTTTTTTTGATCTCGACAATGCACAGGCGGCACGAGCCGTACGGAGACAGGGCGTCGTGATGACAGAGGGTGGGGATCTTTATCCCCAGGTTCTTGGCCGCCTGCAGGATCGTGTGGTCCTCCGGCGCATCTACTTCCGTCCCATTGATTGTTATATGTACCATTTTCCTTTCCTCCGGTTACCGGTCCACCTGGTGCTCACGGCTGGACCGGGGCGTCTCCTCTTAGGCCGCCGCGATGGCCTGCTGCCTGCACGTCTCGCTGCAAATGCCGCACTTGATGCACTTGGCAACCTCGATCCGGTGGGGCTTCTTTTTCTCCCCCGCGATTGCCTTGTTGGGACAGGCTTTTACACAGGCCCCGCACCCGTTGCATTTGTCCTCGTGGATCGTGTAGATTATCAGGTCTTTGCATATCCCTGCCGGGCATTTCTTGTCCCTCACGTGGGCGGTATATTCCTCGCCGAAATATCTGAGGGTCGTGAGCAGGGGGTTCGGCGCGGAGCCTCCAAGGGCGCACAACGACGTCTCCTGCACCGTGTACGCGATTTTCGTCAGGAGCTCCACGTCTCCTTCTTCTCCCTTCCCTTCGCAGATCCGGTTGAGTATTTCGAGCATCCTCTTGATGCCTTCCCTGCACGGGAGGCATTTCCCGCAGGACTCGTCTTTCAGGAAATTGAGGAAATACCTGGCTACGTCGACCATACACGTGTTCTCGTCCATGATGATCATGCCGCCGCTCCCCATCATGGATCCCACCTTTGTCAGCTGGTCGAAGTCGACGGGCAGGTCGATCAATGATTCAGGCAGACAGCCGCCCGAGGGGCCTCCCGTCTGAACGGCCTTTAGTTTCTTTCCGGCAGGCACGCCGCCTCCGATGCCGTAGACGATCTCCCGCAGCGGCATTCCCATGGGCACTTCGACGAGGCCCGTATTGTTGATCTTGCCGACCAGGGAGAATATCTTCGTACCCTTGCTCCCCTCGGTGCCGGTCCGGCGGTACCAGGCGGCACCCTTCTCGATAATCAGGGGCACGTTGGCCCACGTTTCCACGTTGTTCAGGTTTGTCGGCCGCTCCCAGAGACCCCGCTCCACCGTGTGGATATACTTCGCCCTGGGCCGGCCGGGCTTCCCCTCCAGGGACGTCATCAGGGCGCTCGACTCGCCGCAGATAAACGCACCTCCGCCCCTCGCGATCTTGACGTCAAGCTCAAAGGCCGAAGAGAAGATGTCCGCGCCGAGAAGCCCGTACTTCGTGGCCTGCTCGATGGCCCTCTTCGCGTGCTCGACGGCCAGGGGATATTCATTTCTTACATAGATATACCCTTCATTCGCGCCGATGGCGTAGGCGCCTATTATCATGCCCTCCAGGACGCTGTGCGGATTGCCCTCCAGAAGGCTCCTGTCCATGTACGCGCCGGGATCGCCCTCATCCGCGTTGCAGATTACGTATCGTGCATCGCCCGGCGCATTACGGCACGTCTCCCATTTCTCGCCCGTGGGGAACCCGCCTCCCCCCCGGCCGCGCAGCCCCGATTCCTTTACCTCGGCGACCACCTCCTCGGGGGTCATCTCGGTGAGGGCCTTTGCTGCGGCCCGGTAGCCGCCTAGGGCGATATAATCGTCGATCTCGGTCGGATCTATGGACGGATTCATTCCAAGAAGGGTCCTTCTCTGACTCTTGTAAAAGGGGATATCCTTCTCATAGGTAATCCGTTCGCCTGACACAGGGTCCACATAGAGCAGACGCTCGATGATCTCCTTGCCGCCGACCGTCACCTTGAGGATCTCCGGCACATCTTCCGGCTTCACCATCTGGTACAGAATGCCCTCGGGGTAGAGGACGATGAGGGTGCCCCTTTCGCAGAAGCCGTGGCATCCCGTTGCTTTGATCTCCACGTCGGCGCTAATTCCCTGGCCGACGATCTCCTTGTTGAAGGCCTCGATCACCTCTTCGGACCCACAGGCGCGGCAGCCCGTGCCGGCGCAGATCCTGATGCGCGTTTTGGTCGGGTCCGTCTTCGCCAAAAGGGTTTTTCTCAGTTTTTCGAGGTCCTGAATAGATTCGATTCGCATCGTGATCACCTATTCCTTTTCATATCTCTTTAGTAAGGCGCCTATCTTCTTGACCGTCAGGTTCCCGAAGTATTTCCCGTCGACCACCGCAACCGGTCCAAGGGCGCACGTACCCAGGCAGTTTACCGTTTCGAGCGTGAAGATGCGGTCCGGGGTCGTCTCCCCCGCCCTGATGCCGAGAGAGCGCGAGATCTCGTCGACGATCCTGGGCGCCTTTCGTACGTGGCAGGCCGTGCCCAGGCAGACGGTGATGATATGCCTCCCCCTCGGCTGAAGGCTGAACGCCTTGAAAAAGGTGGCGATACTGTAGAGGCGGCTGAAAGGCACTTTCAGTTTTTCGGACACCTGCATCATCGCGACCAGTGGCAGATAGTTGTACTCCTTCTGAACGTCCTGCAATATCCCGATGAGCTGGGATGAGTCGTTTCCGTGTACGCCGATTACGTTATCCAAATTATCGAGCTGCATTGGTAGTCTCCCTTTGCTTCGCCTTCCCGGGTTGGGGCTTTCTGCGCCCCCTCCATGAGAAAGCCGTCACCAGTTTCGTACAGGCCACCGGCGGGGTACCCAGCTCCATATTGCCTTGCTGGGTCGCACCAGCTCCATATTGCATTACTGGGTGGCCGCCGGCTTTTTCCCTCAGATCGCTTTAGTTGCTGATGAGCTTGAAAAGGCGCTTCCTTTCCTCATGGCTTTTCAGCATCATCTCCGCGGTCATTTTTCTCACCTCGGCGACGGACTCGGGGATCTTCTTCACCGAGAGGGCCCCGCGGGGGCATACCTGGACGCATACGGGATCGATCCCCTCATGGAACCTCTCCACGCACATATCGCACTTCTGCGCCGCCCTGCCGTCCTTGTCCATCGATATCAAGCCAAAGGGGCAGCTTAGCAGACATGACCGGCAGCCGATGCACCTGTCTTTGTTCAGGACCTTGAACCCGAACTCGCTGTCGACCTGGATCGCCTCAGTAGGGCAGACCATGGCGCACGGCGCATTCTCGCACTGCTTGCACAAAAGCGGCACGGGAATCGGCCCCTCCACGTCCACAAAGAGTCTCGCTTCCGGGAGGAGGTCCCACGATTGCGGATAGACGACGGGCCCATTTTTTGGATCGGCATGATGGGCGGCGCAGTCGATCATACACATCTCGCAGCCGATACACTTCTCTATGTCTACCGCAACTGCGTACTGCGCGAGAGGCGTTTCCTTTTCGAGCGCTTTCAGGACGGTCTCTCTGCTGATGAGCTGGCCCGCCGGGAGCCTCGGGGCCATTTCGCCATCCCTGGCGATCACCGCACGGACGACCTCGGACAGCTCGTCGGGGGTAAAAGGTTTCGGTATGTAATCGGAGGCGCCCAGCTTCATCGCCTCGATCGCTGTTTCGACCGTGGAGTACGCGGTGATCATGACGACCGGCGTTCTCAGTTTCTCTCCCTTGATTCTCTTGAGCAGCGCCATCCCGCTCAAATCGGGCATTTTCATATCCACGATGAGGAGATCGAAAACTTTCTCCAGGGCCTTCGCCACTCCCTCCTGCCCGGAATGAGCCATATCGACCCTATACCCCTCGTCTTCGAGGATCTCTTTGCAGCTTTTGCAGATCATCGGCTCATCGTCCACCACGAGGATCTTGTCTTTTGCAGTGCTCAACATTTCGCACCTCCTGAGTAGTTTAAAAACCGTAACTTCCTTTCCAATTGCAACTAGTATGCCAGACCTACAACCCCACGTGCATAGAGGGGACACATGCGGAAATGACGTGAAATATCAGGATGTTACGAAAAGGGCAGGGGGGTTCACGCGGCCGTGGGGAAGGTGCCGGGAAGGTGCCCAGGACCCTCTCGCATGGCGCGGCACTACAGGTCACCCAGGCATGCTCGCGGGGTGGGACGCGAAAAAAACGCGCATTGACGGGGCGTTATGAGCTATCCTCGGGCGCGAGGCGGCTCGAGGCGGGGGTGTATATGCGGGTTATACAGGTGTACTATTCTTCGTGGTCGATATGGTGCTTGCGCATCAGGGCGTGGAAGTTCGGGCGCAGGAGGCCCACATCTTCGGCCGCCCTGGTGACGTTCCAGTTGTTTCGCTTCAGTGCCTCCAGGACAAAGGCGCTTTCGACATCGTCGGTGATCCTCAGCGTCATTTCTCTGCGCACCTTTTTCATCTCTTCGGCGGTTTTCGGGACCGAGGCCGCCATCTTATGGGTCTTGCCTCCCAGCGCGTAAGAGACTTCCGCCGAGTTGGCCACCGCATCGTCAACCATAATGACGAGCCGCTCCACCATATTCTTCAGCTCTCTCACGTTGCCCGGCCAGTCATACTCCTTGAGCAGGGACGTCGCCTCGGCTGAAAAGCCCTCGACTTCTTTGTGCATGCGCTTCGCAAAGATGTTGAGGAAGTAACGGGCGAGGAGGGGAATGTCTTCCCTGCGTTCCCTCAAAGGGGGCAGCGCGATGCGGAACACGTCCAGCCGGTAGAACAGGTCTTTCCGGAACCGCCCCTCTTTGATCAATTTCTCCAGGTCCCTGTTGGTCGCCGCAACGAACCTGATATTCGTCTTGCGGCTCCGGGAGTCTCCGACCCTCTTGAATTCCTGCTCCTGGAGGACCCTGAGCAGCTTTGCCTGTATCTCAAGGTTGATGTTGGCGATCTCGTCGAGGAAGAGGGTGCCCCCGTCCGCGCGCTCCAGAAGCCCTTGTTTGGTTTCAGTAGCCCCGGTAAAAGCGCCCTTCACGTAGCCGAACAGCTCGCTCTCGATGACGCTCTGCGCGAGGCTTGCGCAATCGACCACGACGAAGTTCTTGTCCCGCCTCAGGCTGTTATTGTGGAGCGCCCGGGCAACCAGCTCTTTTCCCGTGCCGCTCTCCCCGTCGATGAGCACCGTGGCGTCCGTGGGAGCTACCCGTTTGATCAGCTCGCAGACGTTTTTCACCGGCTCGCTTTCGCCGATGATGTTGTCGAACTCGAACTTCCTGATCAGTTCTTCCCGCAGGTATGTGTTTTCCGCGACGAGCCGCTTGTGCTCGAAAGCCCTCCTGACCGCCAGCGACAGCTCGTCGGGTGTGAAGGGCTTCGAGACGTAGTCGAAGGCCCCGAGCTTCAGGGACGCGACCGCCGTCTCCACCGTGGCGTAGCCCGTGATGATGATCACCATCGTCTCCTGGTCCCCGCCCTTGATCTGCTTGAGCACGTCTATCCCGTTGACCTCCGGCATCTTCAGGTCCAGAAGGACGAGGTCTATATGCTCTTCGGCGAGCCGGGCAAAAGCGTCGACCGGCCTTGTGCACGTCGTCACCTTATAGCCGTCGTCCTGAAGCACCTCCGCGCAGCTCTTGCAGATGTTCTCCTCATCGTCGAGGACCAGCACCCTTCCTTCCATCACGGCTACTCCACGGGCAGCTTGATAATGAACGTCGTGCCTTTGCGGACTTCGCTCTCCACGTCAATGGTCCCATTGTGTCTGTCGATGATGCCGTAGGTCACTGAAAGCCCCAGGCCCGTGCCTTTTCCCGCGTCCTTGGTGGTGAAGAACGGGTCGAATACTTTTGCGAGGTTTTCCCTCGGTATGCCGTAGCCGGTATCGGAGGCCCTGATCTCGACCGACTTTCCGCCCGGTACGAGACGGGTTGTGAAGTTCAGCTCCCCGCCCTGCGGCATGGCGTCGATGGCGTTGATGATGATATTGACGAAGACCTCGAGCATCTGGTCCGGGTCGAGCTGCAACAAAGGCAGCTCCTCCAGCTCCTTCTTCACCGCGATGCGCATCTCGCTCATTTTCAACTGGTTTTTCGTCAGCGAAAGGGCGCTCTCGATGACCTGGTTAATGTTGCACTCCTCTTTTTTTGGCTCACCCTGCCGCGCAAAGTTGAGAAGGTCCCTGACGATCTGCCTGCACCGGGTCGTCTCCTTCACGATGATCTCCAGCTTTTCTTTCTGGTCCTCTACCTCCGCCTTTCTCAAAAGGAGGGAGCTGAAGGTAAGCACCGACGTGAGGGGGTTGTTGATCTCGTGGGCGATCCCCGCCGCCAGCCTCCCGATGGACGCCAGCTTCTCCGAGCGCATCAGGCGCTGCTCGTTCATTTTCCGGTAGTCTGCGACCAGCCGCTTGTGCTCGAACGCCCTCTTTGCCGCGAGCGACAGCTCGTCGGGGGTGAACGGCTTCGAGACGTAGTCGAAGGCCCCGAGTTTCAGGGAGGCCACCGCGGTCTCCACGGAGGCGTAGCCCGTGATCACGACCACCAGCGTTTCCCGGTGGCGAGCCCGGATTTCCTTCAATACCGCGATCCCGTCGGCCTCGGGCATCTTCAGGTCGAGAAGGACGAGGTCTATATCCTCTTGGCGAAGGTATTGCAGGCCGTCACTCGGCTTCGTGAACGTCGACACCGTATAGCCGTCGTCCTTGAGCACTTCCTCGCAGCTCTTGCAGATGTTCTCCTCATCATCGATGACGAGCACTTTCCCC
>Ga0181524_10003639_pt1 | contig 14813 bp, 21 predicted proteins | sample PEATcosm2014_Bin_34_FD_119761 | JGI IMG/M metagenome (GOLD analysis project Ga0181524, IMG submission 119761) | Peatland microbial communities from MTU Mesocosm Facility, Houghton, MI, USA - PEATcosm2014_Bin05_60_metaG | ecosystem: Environmental > Terrestrial > Soil > Wetlands > Peat | place...
ACGTCCAAACCGACAAAGTGGGTCATCATGATCGAACCCCCGATGGTGCGAATCACCGGGCAACGCCGCCCGGATCGCGGCACTATCGAACGATCAGGCGCCCACCGCGATTACCGGATGTCCTTATTCGGACCCCAACAGCCGCTCGTGGCGCATTGGCGACTCCGAAATTCTCCGCGCTCAAACCGTAAAACAGGGTTCCAAGCGCCAGGCTTTAACCCTAGCTTTCCTTGCGTCCCAGCAGCCGCAGGAAGACACGCTTCGCGCTCGCCCGCAATCCCCGGCGCAAGGCGTCGAAACGGCAGGCCGCGTCGAAACCGACCGCGCCGCGCAACTGGATCGCCACGTCGCAGATGGCGACGCGATCCGGCCAAAAGCGGTCGATCATCGGGTGATTGGCGATCGCGCAGGAGTCGGTCATGTCGATGTCGGCGCGGACGGAAAGCGCCCGCGTCAGTTCGTAAAGCAGATGAATCCCCGGCGCCTGCGCGCCAAATTCCTCGTCGAAGGCGATCTTCCAGAAAAAAGCGCGGCCCCGGCTCTCGATCACGATTCCCATCGCCAGCGGCCGGCCGGCCAGCGTCAGGCGGGCGACGCGGCACTTGCCCTCGCGCGCCAAGAGCCGCGTCGCGCCGCGCGAAAAGGCCGACAGCGCGGGATGCGCGAGCAGCGCGCCGCTCTTGCCCTTCCATCCCGAGGATTCGAGCGTCAGAAACTGCTCCACCGCGTCGCGCACTTCTTTCGGCGACGAAACAATCGAAAATTCGACGTCGCCCTGTTCGGCGAGCCGGCGCTGGCGGCGGCGCAAATCCTTGAGCGCCTTCTTTCCCGCGCCGCGCGACCATAATTCGTCCGGGTCGGAGCCGGGCGCGAGCATCGCGCGCTCGAACCGGTCAAGCGTCGGGGCGGCCCGGCCGGAGCGGCCCGCGACGGCCAGCAGCGCCCGGTGAAGCGGGCCGTCCTCGACGAGACGGGGAAAGACGACGCCCGCCGAGGATCCCGATTTGGCGAGCCAATCCAGAAAGCGCCCCAAGACCTCCTCGGCGCAATCGCGATCCAGCAAGGGGGCCGACAGCGCGGCCTGCTTGTCGAGCCAGAGCCGGGCCAGCCCGCCGCCGAGCAGGGGCCCCATCGGCGCCAGAGCGAACAGGCCGACGAGCCGCCGCGTCTCTCCAAGGCTCACGCCCTCGCGCCAGACGGCGACGAAGCGCGGGCGCGATCGCGCGGGCGCGTGCCGCGCGAGCGACAGAGCAAAGCCGGGTTCGAGGAAAGCGTTGGGTTCGAGCGAACGCGCCGCCAGTTCGCGCCACGCCTCGTAATTGTCGTCGAGCTCTTCGACGCTCAGCGTCCCCATCGAAAATCCGTCCCTCAAGACGCCTTCGCTCGCCACGCGTCGAAGCCTTGGCCGCGCCCGCGCATAGCCAAGACTCGCGGCGGGGCCGCCGACGGGTTTCGCGATCCAAAACGGCGCCGTCATCGGGAGCGCTCCTGTTGTAATCCCGTTTTGGGCCGGCGGCGCGCAAAATTTCGGGACGGAAGCGCCGCCTGGAGCCCTTGGAGCGCGAGAGCTTCAAATCGCGGACCAGCGCGAAAGGCGGCGTCTCGACTCTGGATTTTCGCGCCGCGGCGTGGTTATCTTCCGCCATGTCGCGTCACTCGTTCCGCATCCCGCTCTTGCTCGCCGCGCTGGCCTGCGCCTGCGCGCCCGCCCTCGCGAAGGTCGAGATTCGCGTCGATCTCGACCGGCAGCGTATCACCGTCGTCAAGAACCACGAAGCGCCGATCGTCTGGAAAAACTCCAGCGGGCGCCCGGGCTACGAGACGCCGACCGGGCGCTTCATCATGCAGCGCATGGACGCCGATCATTTCTCCGACGAATACGACCAGGCGCCCATGCCTTATGCGATCTTCTTCTCGCGCGGCCTCGCCATCCACGGCACCACTCAGCCCGGGCTGGGCCGGCCGGCCTCGCATGGCTGCGTGCGGCTGTCGGTGGACCACGCCCGCGATCTCTACGAATGGGTCGAGCAATATGGCGCCGGCCCCATCGACATCACCGGCGACGCGACGAGCGTCGCGCAGCTTCAGGACGACGATCCGCCGCAGCGGCGCAAGAAGCGCGCCCGGCGGCGCGGCGTCGACGACGAGCCGTTCATCGGCGACCGCGAGTACGATCGCTATTATAGCGATTACGATCGGATCATTCGCGCGCGGTGAGCGTGCTTCAGGCAACAGCCAACCCGGCGCGTCCCCCTCTCCCCGCTCGCGGGGAGAGGGGGACGCGCGGCGAGAGCGCCGTGCTTTTTCTCAACGCTTGCGAAGGACTGGCCATGCCGGAAAATGACTGGATCGCCTCGGACCGCTTTATCCAGGATCATCTCATCCGCTCCGCCGAGGCGCAGGAGGAAACGCTGCGGGCCAACACCGCCGCCGGCCTGCCGAAAATCGACGTTTCCGCCGCGCAGGGAAAATTCCTGCATCTGCTGGCGCTCTCCATCGGCGCGCGGCGGATATTGGAAATCGGAACGCTCGGCGGCTATTCCACGATCTGGCTGGCGCGGGCGCTGGGGCCGGACGGCCGGATCGCGACGCTGGAGTTCGACCCCAAACACGCCGAGGTCGCGCGCGCCAATATCGCCCGCGAAGGATTGAGCGCGCGGGTCGACCTGCGCGTCGGCGCCGCGCTCGATCTTCTGCCGAAGCTGCGGGCCGAGGGCTTCGGCCCGGTCGATCTCGCCTTCATCGACGCCGATAAGGAGAACAACGCCAATTACTTCGATTGGGCGCTCGAATTTTCGCGCCCCGGCGGGCTGATCGTCGTCGACAATGTGATCCGCGCCGGCGCGGTCGCCGATTTGTCGAACATGGACCCGATGGCGGTCGGGAGCCGCGCGCTGTTCGACCGGGTGGCCGACAGCAAGCGCGTGACCGCGACGGCGCTGCAAACCGTGGGAACGAAGGGTTGGGACGGCTTTTTGATCGCCAGGGTGAATTAGCGTGGATCGAGGCGGCGCCGCGCGCTTCGCCTGGACCCGCGACCCTCTCCCCGCGTGCGAGGAGAGGGACTGGGCGAGGGGCCGGCTAAGAGCCGCAAGACCGGCTTCCCCCGCGCGATTCGCGCCTGAAACACTGCGCCCGGGAGTTGCTCCGGGGTTCGCCGCCCCGCCCTCTCGCGGGGAGCGACGAGGGGCGGGGCGGAGATGTCGTCTAGCCAATCAGAGCTTCGCAAATCTCTCCGTCAAACCAATCGGTTCGGGAAATCAGGCCGGCTCCAGCTCCGATTTGTCCGATGCGTCGGGGTTTTCGTTCTCGCGGGACAGCAAGGCGCCGTCGGGGCCGAAAAACTCCGCTTCGACCTTGTTGCCGCTGTCGTCGTAACGCCAGTGGATGCGCGCCGCGCCCAGGCCCTTGCGCGGGGTCGGCTTGCCGTCGGTGTTGTAATAGGCCTCTTCGACCTGATTGCCGCGCCGGTCGTAGCTGCGGGCGATGCGCGCGGCGCCGAGGCTCTTGCGCTTGATCGGCCGTCCGTCGGCGCCGAAATAGCTCTCGACCACCTCGACGTGACCCGGCGCGGCCTCGGTCGTCGCCGAGGCCGGCCCGGCCTCGCCCTTCAGCGCCGTTTTGCGCGGGCGGCCCCGGCGGGCGGGAGCCCCGACCGCGCCCGCGGCCTCCAGATTCGTGGGTTGATATGCGTAGTCCATGATCCGCTGACCTTGATGAAAACCGGTCGCCGCTTTAGTCGCGGGCTGGCGCCCTGCTCGTGGAGCGCGGCGGGACAGGCGTCCCGCGACTGGTTCTAAGGAGACGATAGCGTGGCCGCCTCCCGAAGGGACGGACAAACGCGCCAAGTTACGGCCTTGCGGCCATCGTCAGAGGATGGAGATTGGCGGCGCGCGCGAGCCGACGGGCAGCGTCGGCCAGGGCATCAGAGCGTCTGTCTCGTCGCCGGACCATGCGTCCTGCGCATGGGAAATCCGAAGCAGCGCTTCCTCCCAGGAGGAAGCTGGGGGAACGCCGCCGCCGGAACAATGGAAGACGCAACATTGATCGCCATGGACGCGCCTGGGCGCCGGCGCCGAGGGATCGCCCGGCTGCGCGTCGCCCTTGGTCAGGCAGATCGAATTGGCGGAAACCCCCGCCTCGCCCCGAAGATTGGTCGCGAAACCAATCAGCAGACCTTGCAACACAAGCAAGGACGCGACGAGCAGCGAAGCTGTCGTCGATCCAACTTGCCAGGTCTTGGGGGTTCTTGCCGTCATCGTGCTCTATAGCTAGCGTGTCGCTGCTTCTTGGTCAATGAGAGTCAAGGGCTTTTCCCGCGGCTTAAGGTCGCCATTCCGCGTCTTTCGTGGGCGCCTGTTCGACGCGGCGATGCTCGTCGATCACAGCGAGCAGCGCCCGCAGCGCTTCGGTCACGCCGGCCCCGGTCGCCGCGGAGATTAACAGCGGCGTGGCGCGGGCGGCCCCGCCGACCGGGCCGGCCGAGGCCATCGCGCGCTTCAAGCGCTCGCGTTGTTTCTTAAGGTGTTCCGCGTCCGCAGCGTCGATCTTCGACAAGGCGACGATCTCGGGCTTGGCGTCGAGCTCCGCGCCATAGGCGGCGAGTTCGCGCCGCACGGTCTTATAGTCCCGCCCGGCGTGCTCGCCGGTCGCGTCGACGAGATGCAGCAGCGCCCGGCAGCGCTCGACATGGCCGAGAAAGCGGTCGCCGAGCCCGTGCCCTTCATGGGCGCCCTCGATGAGGCCGGGAATGTCGGCCAGCACGAATTCGCGATCGTCGCGGCGCACGACGCCAAGACCCGGATACAGCGTCGTGAAGGGATAGTCGGCGATCTTCGGCCGCGCCGCCGTGACGCTGGCCAGCAGCGTGGATTTTCCGGCGTTGGGCAGGCCGATCAGCCCGGCGTCGGCGATCAGCTTCAGGCGCAGCACGATCACGCGCTCGATCCCGACCTGGCCGGGATTGGCTCGGCGCGGCGCGCGATTGACCGAGGTCGTGAAATAGGCGTTGCCGAAGCCGCCATTGCCGCCCTTGCAGATCACCACGCGTTCGCCGACGTGAGTCAGATCGGCGATCAGCGTCTCCTCGTCCTCCTCGAAAATCTGCGTGCCGACGGGAACCTTGAGCACGGCGTCGGCGCCGCGCCCGCCGGCGCGGTTCTTGCCCATGCCGTGCATGCCGGTCTTGGCCTTGAAATGTTGCTGATAGCGGTAGTCGATCAGCGTGTTGAGCCCATCGACGCATTCGGCGACGACATCGCCGCCGCGTCCGCCGTCGCCGCCGTCGGGACCGCCGAATTCGATGAATTTCTCGCGCCGGAACGAGACGCAGCCGGCGCCGCCGTCGCCGGAACGCACGTGAACCTTGGCTTGATCGAGGAACTTCATCGGGTTTGACTCAGCTTGAGGTCAGTTTGGCGCGCCGCGCGCCAAAGGATGTGTGCGCGGCGCCGCGCGACAGGCGCATGCGCTCGACGCTCACCACGCCGCCGCGCGCCGGCGCGTGATCTTCGTCGACGCCGCATGACACGAAGCCGAGCTTTTCATGAATGCGCCGCGCCGCCGCGTTCGTCGCCAGCGCCACCGCTTCAATGGTCTGGACCGAGGTGACCGAAAACAGCAGATCGACGAAGGCGCTGGCCGCCTCGCCCATGAGCCCCTGATTCCAATGGGGCTTTCCGAGCCAGAATCCGAGCCTCGTCGCGCCCCGGCCCGGAGCGCCATGGGCGCCGATCATGCCGATGACGTCGTTGGGCTTCTGCTTGAAGGCGAGCGCGAGCACGAGCTGTTCGCCCATCGTGTTGCCGGCGCGGGAGTCGAAAATGAACCGCTCGGCGTCGCCGAGGCCGTAAGGGTGCGGAATGACGGCGGTTTTCAGCGCGAGATCGGGGTCCGAGCAATGCTGCGCGATCGCCTCGGCGTCGGCGGCGCGCGGCCAGCGCAGCCAGAGACGCGGCGTCTCCAGCCGAAAAATATCGTCGCGCGTGATCTCGGGAAACATCGTTCGACTCCAAGCGAAAGACCAAAAATCGGCCATGGAATGATAGGGAGGAAAGCGGGCGGTCCGCTCTCTCTACCTATCGGCCCAATGCGGCCTTTTCCTGGCGTTCGCCTGGAGCTTTCGCTCGTAAAGCCAAAGGTTTCGAGACTTACGAAGACCTTTGTTCCGCCGGGGGTCGCTGGGCCGGCGGAGGGTCTTGGCTTAAGAACCCGTCGCCTATTCCGCGGCTACCGAGGCGGGGACCACCGTTACGCTGGCGCGGCCGCTGGTCGTCTTAAAAAGCACCTTGCCGTCGACGAGCGCGAACAGCGTGTGGTCCTTGCCGATGCCGACATTTTGGCCGGGATGCCACTTGGTGCCGCGCTGGCGCACGATGATGTTGCCGCCGATCACCGATTCGCCGCCGAACTTCTTGACGCCGAGGCGCCGTCCGTCCGAGTCGCGGCCGTTGCGGGACGAGCCGCCTGCCTTTTTATGAGCCATCGTTCTGCTCCGAAATTTTTAGCGGGCGCGAGGCCTCGCTGGAATGGGATGCGCGCCGATGCGCGCTTTTGCGTATTTAAGCACGCCCGGCGCGCGTTTGCACGCCCGAACATCCTTAGCCCTCGATCGAAGTGATCTTGACGCGGGTCAAGTCCTGCCGATGGCCGCGCTTGCGCTTGGAGTTCTGGCGGCGGCGCTTTTTGAAGGCGATGCTCTTGGGGCTGCGGGCCTGCTCGGCGATCGTGCCGACGACCTTCGCGCCCGCGACGGTCGGGGCGCCGATGGTGGCCGCGCCGTCCCTGGAGACGAGCAGCACTTCGTCGAAGGTCACCGCGTCGCCCGCGACGCCGGCGAGCGCCATGACGGTGATTGTGTCTCCGGCGGCGACGCTATATTGCTTTCCGCCGGTTTTGATAACTGCGAACATTGTCTTTATCCTGTGGTCGTTCCGGCTCTGACGACGTTGCGCCGGCCGGCTTCTTGGCGGTTCACCGTTTCGTTCGAACGGTTTTGGCTCCGGTCCGTCTTTGCCGCCCAGGGAGCTCTCGCCCAAGGAGCGCGCAAAAACAAAAACGCGGCGAAACCGCCGCGCCGAAGCGATGATGCCCTAACCCGCCGGGCGCGGTTTGTCAATGTCGCCGGCGCGTTAAACGCCGCCGCGCCGGCATTCGACGAATCCCTCGAACCGGCAGCCGCGCGCCACGGCGCCAATCGTCTCGCGGTCGCGCCCGTCGGTCACGATCGGCAGGATCTCCGAGTTGTCGATGTCGGCGCGAAAGATCAAATAGCCGGTCCCGGCGTCGCTGGGGTCGCGGGCGATAAACGCATATTCGCGGCCATGCTCGCCGATGCTGTCGTCCAGCAGTCGCGCCGCCAGCAGCGAGAGGCGCGCGGTGTCGCCGATGTCGTCGGAGTTATTGTCGATCCAGTCGTCGAGGCGGCCGAGGCGATGATTGGCGGTGTCGCCGAATATGAAACCGGAACGATTGTCGATCAAGATTAGGCGCATGTCGGCCCCTTTCCCCGGCGGGAGCATAGCAGAGGCCTTGCGCGCGGCGGGGAGTTTCTTCGCGCGGCGCGCGCGCGCCGGAGTTCCTTCTCCCAAGCCGGGGCGAACCGTGCTAACATTCGACGCGGCTCGGGGCCAAGAGTTTACAAGAGCCTATCGGTTCCAGGGGAGTGACAAAATGCGTTACGTTCTTGTCGCGATCTTCGTTTGCGCGCTCGGCATGCCCGCCGCGTCCGCCCTGCCCACGGTCAGCCCCAATTCGCTTTCGGCGTCGAAGGCGAACCCAATGGTCGAGGCGGCGAAGCACAATCACCCGCGCTCTCATCGTCAGAGCCGCGGCGGCGCCGGCGGCATCCATCCCTTGGTCGGAAGCGGCGATTATTAGCGGTTCGCGCCATCCTGTTCGCCGGGGTCTGAAACGCGAGCCTGAAGGCTCGCTTGTGAAACTGTTCCCAAGTTTGGCGAGGGACCGCCGTGGGCCCAGAACCGGAAACTCAAACCGCCCCCACTAGCCATCAGCCGCCACGCTTGCTTCCCGGCCCGCCAAGACCTACGATGCGGCGCAACATGGGCGAGACGCAGTTGTGTGTCGTCAAGGCTCCGTCTCGATTCCATTTCGACGGAAAGGCCAAAGCACATGTCGATTATGTCGGGCTTTGGTCGGAAAGGCGTGATTGATCCGACGATTTGTTCTGCTTGCCTCCGGCTTTTGGCGGGGCCGCTCGCGCGGCATCGCTTGGCTGCTAGCGCTGGGTTTTCTCGGCTGCCTCGTCGCAAACACATTCGTGGCGCTCGCGGTGAACCGCTGGAGCAAGGGCTTTTTCGACGCGCTACAGGCTCGCGAGGCCGACGGAATCATTCAAAGCATGTTTCAGCTGGCGATCCTCGGCGCCGTGACCTCCGTCGCCGCCATCGCGACGCTGCAATGCCGAATGCGCCTCCAGGTCGGCTGGCGTCTGTGGCTCACCTCCAACCTCGTTGAACGCTGGCTGCAAAAGGGGTCGAGCCGGGAACGCGCGATTTCGCATTCCGTCGACAATCCCGAGGCCCGCATAGCCGAGGATGGCCGATTGGCGGTGGATCTGTTCGTTGATCTCGCGGGCGGCATCACCAATATCTTTCTCGTTTCGACCTCCTTCATCTTCGTGCTGTGGCGAGTCGGCGGGTCGTACAAGATTTTCAGCGTGACGGTTCCGGGCTTTTTCGTCCTCGCGGTCGTGCTTTACGCGAGCCTCACATCGCTGGGCATGTGGATATTGGGCCGTCCGCTCGTCGCGAGCGTCGAGCAAAAAGCCGCAGCCGAGGGCGATTTTCGATACGCCCTCACGACGGTTCGGGACGCGCTCGAAAGGGACGACGTGGTTGAGCGCCGTCACGGCCATCGGACGAACTTTCGCGTCCGCGTGCGGCGCCTCGCGCGCAAATGGGCCGCCGTGATCGAGGGTCAGACGCGGATCATGTTTCTGACCAGCGCCAATAATCTTCTGGCGCCGGCGGTGCCGCTGCTGCTCGGCGCGCCGAAATATCTCGCGGGAGACATGACGCTCGGCGATCTCATGCAGGCGGCCGCGGCGTTCTTGCAGGTGCAGCTCTCCTTGAACTGGCTCGCCGACAACGCCTTGAGCCTCGCGAACTGGTCCGCCTCGGCGCGGCGCATCGCCGTGCTCGATCTGGCCCTGGAAAAGCGGGAATCCGAGGGGGAGCGCGAAAACGTCCTCCCGTTCCCCAAGGACGGCGCGGCGGCGTCAGGCGGCGGCCGCGCGGCGGGGCGACCGGAGCCGGGGGCGAATTGAGATGGAAGTTGGACATTGAATCGCATAAGCGCCGCCATGGAGCGAAACCCGACGCCGGCTCTCGGTCCGCTCAAGCTTTCCTCGCGTCCTTGACGACGACGGCGGCCGCTTGAAACGCCAGATACGCGCTCAAGGCGTCCACCGCGATCTGCGGCCATCGGTTCGGGAGCATGCGCACAACGAATGTCACGCCGGCCCCAAGAGTGCTTGTCAGAGCCGAATTGCGGGCCGAAAGCCACGTGGCTTCCACGATTGGATCGTGAGATCTTCGGAATCGAAACAAAACCGCGGCTTCGGCGAAAGAGCCCAAGATGGTCACGACAGCCGAAATGGTGAGATTGTCGATTTCGTCCGTCGCTGGCGCGGTGATGGCGCTCCAGACTTCGTAGATGCTTTGACAGCCGCCGATCCCGAGGATCGCCGCCAGCGCGAAGGCCACGCGTCGCTCGATCGTTTCGCCTCGCCCGAAGGAGAACGCGGCCAAACCGAAATAGGCGACGTCGTACGCCCATTCGACTCCATCCTTCAACAAGTAAGGCGACGACGCCGCATGGCCGTAAATCATTTCTCCAATACACAACACGAGAGCGCCGAACGTGATAAGCCATAAGGACTTATGAAAGCCGCGACCCAATTGCTCGATCGGGACAATCGCGCCGACCCCGTGTTCATCGAGCATGGACTACCCTTCAAACGCGCGAACCAGCGTTCGCCCGGAAAAAAAGGTCTTACATGCGGAGGGGTCGTTCGTCATCATGATTGTCGTCGAGGCTCGGCGCAATCTTCTCCATGAGTGGGTCTACAAAAGCAGGGCCCAAATGTCGCTCGGCGAATGGATCGCCATTTGTTCATCGAATCGGGACGCGTCGCCGTCTACATCCGCTTCGAGGACAAGCCGCCGACGCGGGTGCGAACCCTTCTCGCCGGCGCGATGGTTAGGGGAACTTGGCTTCTGAATAAACTCGCCGCGGACGGCCACGATACGCGCCGACAGCGCGTGCGAAATTCCGCGGATCACGAAAACCGACATCCGCCGCCTCGAGGAGTCGCATCCGCGGCAAGGATCGCCTCATCGCCGCCCTCGCGCGCGGCATGAAGCGGCCGGTGGTCCGAGCCAAGACGCGGATCGATCGGCCCGTGTTTGTCATCGACCCCGGCCGATCCGAATCTCTCAATCTCGCGGACGCCTTCCGTCCGCCGTCAATCGGCCATTTCGCGCTCGCGATGCACATCGTGAATCACGACGTGGCGGCCTCCCGACGGCATTTGCATATAGTCGCGACGCGCCAGTGTGCGCTTGGTGTCGCAATAGCCGCTGCGCCAATGCTCGCGCGTGGAAGTGGCCGAGAACTCGTAGTCTTTCGAGTCGCCCTCATAAGCCTGCTGCTGATAGATCAGATGCAAGATCGTGACGAGGGGAAGACTCGCCAATTCGTCGCGCATCTTCTTGTCCTCGTCGGTTAAAAGCTCTTCCGGCACTTTGCTGAGCGCTTTGTAGGCGCGGCTCTTCCACTTGCGCAACAGTCGATAGACGTCCGTGTTGTAACGGGTGCGCGAGGCGTAGGTGATATCCTTCTGGCGCGCCAGGACGCCCTGTATGTCGCGCGGCAGCGCGCCGCGCGAACTGAACAAATCGACTTGAAAAATGAGCATGTTGTGGTTTCCGTCCTCCTCCAGCACATGCTGCAGCGGCGTATTGGAGACAATCCCGCCGTCCCAGTAATAATCGGTGCCGATTTGCGTCATCGGAAAAGCCGGCGGCAAGGCGCCGCTCGCCATCACATGTTCAGGCCCGATCTCCAAGTCGCGATTGTCGAAATACAGAAAATTGCCGCTGCGCACATTGACGGCGCCGACCGAAAAACGCGTGCGCCGGTCATTGATCAAGCTGAAATCGACCAGTTCCGCCAGCGTCTTGCGCAGCGGCTCGGTGTCATAATAGCTTGTCGCGTCCCTGGCCCCGGCGGGGGCGAGCCAAGGATTGGTCTTGCGGGGCGTGAAAAAGCCGGGTTGCCCCTGCGTCGCCGTCATGAGCGAACTCGCGGCGTTGCGCGCCTTGCGATAAATATCGCCGTCCGGCGTGTAATGCCAAATCGTGCGGTCGGTGATGCGCTCCCAGAAGACGCGCAGCCGCTCCAACCGGTCTTCGCGGCGATTGCCCGCGATGATCGCAGAGTTGATGGCCCCGATCGACACGCCCGACACCCAGTCGGGTTCGATTCCCGCCTCGTGCAGCGCTTCGTAAACGCCGGCCTGATAGGCGCCAAGCGCGCCCCCGCCTTGCAGCACGAGCGCGATGCGATCGCATCGCTCGGGACGCCAGCCGACGCGCTCCTTGCCGTCGCCCAAGGGATTTTCGGCAGGCGCTTGCTCGAATGCGTTCATTCGCGATGACTCCTGATCGATCGCACGGGGCGAGAGCGGAGTTTGATCCGCTCGGATGACGCGGCAATGACCTTGACGGGGGAGATTTCACAAATTTGTCGCTTGTCCTTCACGCCCATGTGCGCTGGCGATGGCGAGATCATCCCCGGGAGCCTTCTGGCCGGCGGCGAGACTTTCGCTGGGATGGAGGCCTTTGGCCGCGGCGAAGCCGCCGGTCTCGACATGGGCTTGCAGCCAAGCTTCTTGATCTGGCGTGAGCGTGATCGGCATGCGTCCTCGATATCGCGAAATCCCGCGTTTCGACAAAAAGGGGCGGCGGCGCGCGCCACGACGCCCCAAATCTCGCCTTCCCCCGTGGACAGCGGCGCGCGATTCTGTTATCCCGCGCCTCACGGGTCAGGTGCTGCCTCCAGCGCCCGGCTAACTGTTTTCTCTGTCACGCCCGCCGCGCGCAAAGCGGGGGCCCTCAACCATAGGATCGCTTCGTGCAAGTTCTCGTTCGCGACAACAATGTCGACCAGGCTCTTAAGGCGCTCAAGAAGAAGATGCAGCGCGAAGGCATTTTCCGTGAAATGAAATTGCGCGGCCATTACGAAAAGCCGTCCGAGAAGCGGGCGCGCGAAAAGGCCGAGGCGGTCCGTAGAGCGCGCAAGCTGGCGCGCAAGAAGCTGCAACGCGAGGGCCTGCTGCCGATGAAGCCGAAGCCCGCTTTCGGCGCGCGTTGACGGCCTATTAAGGTTAAGCGGTCCTAATGTCGCCATGGCGGCGGCGCATTCTTGGGTTTGCGTTCGCGGCCGGATTTGGACGCGACAACTCCGGGAGGATCTGACGGCATGAGCGAAGCCCACGCGATGGCGCGCGGACGGTTCTCGCGGAGCCGAGCCTCGGGATTTGGCGCCTCGGGATTTGGCATGGCGGCGCTGGCCGCGCTGGCGCTTGGCGGCTGCCTGACGGATCAGGTCGTCGAGCGGCCGCCCGGGCGCGGCATCGCCGAGGTCAGCGAGACCGACCCCAGGGCCGCCCAGGCCAATATCGAATCGCTGTCCGACGTGGTTCGCCGCAATCCATCGAGCCCCGAAGCCTATAACACCCGCGGCGCGGCGTATGCGCGCCTGGGGCGCTTCCAGGAGGCGGTCGACGACTTCACCCAGGCGATTCGGCTCGATCCCAATAATTTCACGGCCTACACCAATCGCGCGCTGGCCTATCGCCAAAGCAGCCGCAACGATCTCGCCAGAACCGATTTCGACCGCGCCATCTCGGCCAATCCCAATCACGCGCCGGCCTATATCGGCCGCGCCAATCTGCTGCGCGCGCAGGGCAATCTGGATCAGGCCCGCTCCGATCTCGACACCGCCATCAGGCTCAATCCCGAGAACGCGCAGGCGTTCCACGCGCGCGGGCTCATTAACCAGAAGCAGGGCGACAATATTCGCGCCGTGACCGATTTCGACAACGCCATCGACCGCGACCCCTTCGCCGCGGCGCCCTATCAGGCGCGCGGCGAAAGCCTCGTGACGCTCGGCAAATACGACAAGGCGATCGAGGACTTCAACGCGGCGCTCAATGTCGACAGCAAGAGCGCCATGTCCTGGGCCTGGCTCGGCCTCGCCTACGACCGTAGCGGCAATCGCGGCAAGGCGCAGGAATCCTACCAGCGCGCGCTCTCCCTCGATCCCAACCAGCCCATCGCCAGGCAGGGCGCCAAGAGTTAGAACGTCAGTTAAAGCGTCCGCCCGGCGCGCGCGAAGACGACCAGCTTCGCCGTGAGGGTCTGCACAACTTCATTGTTTTGATTGAAGGTCGTGGTCTTGCAGATCACGCTTCCGCGATCCGGGCGGCTGCGCGAGGAGGTGATTTTCATCACCTCGCTCTCGATGCGCAGACTGTCGCCGGGCCGCACCGGACGCGGCCAGGCGAGTTCGCCGCCGGCGCCGATCACCCCCTCCGCGAAGGGCGCGCCGCCCTCGATCAGCAGCCGCATGGTCAGGCCCGCCGTCAGCCAGCCGCTGGCGATCAGCCCGCCGAACATGCTGGATTTGGCCGCCTCGGGGTCGGTGTGGAAATATTGCGGATCATATTCGCGGGCGAAGCGGAGCATCTCCTCCGCCTCGACGGCCCGCGGCCCGGCGCGATAAATCTGTCCGACCGCGAGATCCTCGAGATAAAGCTTTTGCGTCATGCCTCCCCCTTTGATCCGCTATTGGACCGGAAGCCGCCATGCGTCAATCGCCATGCGGCGCGGCGCCGCGCTGGACGGGAAGAAGCGGCGACAACCGAGCGTGTTGCGAATCAGCCAATTCCATTCAGGCTTGATGAAGCCGTTAATCTTTCTTTTGCGTTAACAGGCCCTAGATAATCTCGGCGGTCAGGACGCCCGGGCGGCCACCGTTTCATGTCGATAATTAGGGAGAATTCGATGACTAGTTCCTCCCCCGTTCACGACCTTCGGGAGCGCCTCGAAACGGCGCGCCTTTCGGCGATAGAAGAATTGGCCGCGAAGAGCGGGCCACTGCCTGCCGATGCGCTTCAGAAAATCGCGCTGCTGCACTCTGTCTTGAGCGCGGTTCGCGATGAGATCAGGATCTACGAAGTTAAAATCGGTGGCGGCTCGGAACAGCCGCTCGAATAGCGCGAAGCCGTCAACCTTTCTTTTGTGTAAACAGGCGCTAGTTCCTTTTTCCCGAAGCAATTGAAAAAAGGGCCCAGGTCATGGCGACCAAAAAACACCCCGATGATAAGCGCGATCTCAAAAAAGCCGCCGATCAGACTAAAGCGACGCCTCGCGAGGCCAGGGCGCCTCACGTCGACGTGCAAAAGCCCCACGAAGATAAGCAGGCGGCTCAAGCGTACAAGGCGAGGAGGGACACGGCGGCTGACGCCTTTCGGCAGGAGAAAGCTCACGAGCCGTCTCCGAGGCGCCACCCTTAGCTCGCTGCTTTAGCGTCGGGTTTTAGCCGCGCGGCGCCAAATCCAGCCGCGTGATCGCGGTCACGTCGCCGGCGCCCGCCTTGAGGTTGCGCTCGCGCACCTCGTCCAGGGGCTCGCTCGTCACCAGCATATGGGCCGCGTTGGCGTGCAGCAGCAAGCGCGCGTCGCGCATGACGCCGACATGGCCCTTCCAGAATATCAGATCGCCGCG
>Ga0181524_10003640_pt1 | contig 14810 bp, 18 predicted proteins | sample PEATcosm2014_Bin_34_FD_119761 | JGI IMG/M metagenome (GOLD analysis project Ga0181524, IMG submission 119761) | Peatland microbial communities from MTU Mesocosm Facility, Houghton, MI, USA - PEATcosm2014_Bin05_60_metaG | ecosystem: Environmental > Terrestrial > Soil > Wetlands > Peat | place...
TCGGGAACTTCGGGGCTATAGGACTCACGGAAAGGACGGTTCATACGGTTCATGCGCTCTTGCATGGCTAGAAATTCACGGAGAGGCTCCCAACGGGTCATTGTTGTCATAGGATTCCTCCTTTAGAGGGGTAAGCTAAGAGGAACGAACTTCAGATGGGCTGACTTAGTTCAGGGAACCTGAAAGAGTAAAAGGCAGTAACTTGCTCAACTATCATGTTACGCTTGTGCGCCACCGTTGTCAAACAACTCCCTTTGTCAGGGCAGCACTCGCCGGAACCAGATCGCAATGTTGCTGCCAAAGGCCAGCACGGCTTTGTAAACGACGAAGCCGAACTGGAACAACCCCTCCGGTGTTTTGCCTTCGACAATCTCCTCCCGGAGGTTGAGTCCTGCTTCAAGTTGCCTGACAGCGTTGGACACAGTTGGACGCATAACCGCCTGCTGTGAGTCCGCAAGTACTCCCTCGATGCAAACAGAAGCCCCGGTATTCTCACGCTTTTCCCCCCTCGGCACGGCGGAAGATGCTACTACCACTGGCTGATAAGTCAACCTTAGGCTGACATTGTGCCATGGAAAACCGGGGAGAAATCTCACCATTTCTGGAATGCTGCGGCGAATCATGGTGCCCTTCAGTTGAGCCATGCGGCTGAACCGAGTTCAACAGGGTTTGTCCGGCACGTTACGAGCGCCTCCCGGCAAGTTTGCTGCCGCATTTTTCCGACCTTAGGGCTGTAACCGAGGGAGTCGTTGCCCCAACAGCGATGCATGTTCGTGCAAGCTCCGCTGGCTAAACACTTGAGCGACCTAAATTCAGCATGGGGGTGTGAATAGAGGGTGAATAACCCGTGGAAACTGGACTGCTACACCGTAAAAGCGAGAGTGCATTGATCAGAGGCCGGGAGTATCGTTTGAGAACTTGAAACACTACAGTCTGGTGGTAGCTCGAATCAGGCCCAGACAAAGGACTGGAATACTTTCGTTATGCCCACCGAATCTCGCAAACCAACGCTACTGTGCGTTGACGACAATCAAACGGCTCTCCATGTCCGACAACTGGTGCTGGAGAGCGCCGGATATTCAGTGCTGGTTGCCACCGATTTCGCAACAGCAATGGAGATTTTCTCCTCATCCGCCGTCGATCTGGTTCTGAGTGATCATGTTATGGAAGATGGCAGTGGTACCGAATTAGCCGCCGCCATGAAGAGATTTAGACCGGATGTCCCAATCGCAATAATCTCGGGGCTGGTGGAAGCACCAGAGGGTATAGAACACGCAGACCTGTTCATTTGCAAAACTGATTCCCCTCCGGAGATTTTGCGGAAGATTTCAGAATTACTTGACGGTCGGTCTTAAGGTCGCGGGGCCAGAACGCGTCCGCGCAAGACTGGTATCCCTGAGCATTAATAACTGCACCCGAGACAGTGCGTCACAGCAAATTTGTCAATTTCCGCCATCGGCTGGTTGAACCAAAAAACAAAACCCCGAGCCGAGCAGGCTGTTACGAAACTCTGATCTGAAGTTATAGGTAGTATTCAGATCGCTTGCCGAACCCAAGATGTTGGGGCTTCGGCGGGGTGAAATTGAGTTTTGTAACAGCCTGCGAGACTCAAGTTTTTGAGAAGGGTGTTGCGTAAACAGGAACAACGGTTGCAAAAATACACCTTTGGGAGGCGCATTCAAGGACAATTACAAATGCCTCTGTGGAAAAAGTGTCAATAAGTCGAGAATAGAACTTTCAGCATTTGTAAGCCACGTGCTCTCTGTCACTTACGACAATGGGTCCGGTGAATTAAAAATGTATGGTTTGCACCAATGCTGGGCGTTGACAGTTGCGAATCTGTACTAGGCTTGTGTTTATCGACGGCTGAGCGAGTCCGAAGTAGGCTGAGTGATCTGTTCGACGGGGTTACCCGTATAGCCTGTATGAGCAGCGTGGTCGTGAGCACTGTCACGACCTTGACGATTGGTTACGCGCCGAAGGCGAAGTGCTCACCCACCAAAATACATAATTCGTTACTTCGCAGCGAAATTTTTCCACGTTGTGACCATCATCTAATTCTATGGAACGCGGTCATTCGACTAGGTATCGCTCCAATCGTTGGCTCTCGCCTAAGCGAAGCTGGAGACGTAAGCTTGGAAAGGAACTGCGGAATGGTAACGAAATGCCTGAATCCACCCTGCGGAGCCCCATTTCAGTACTTGAGGAGTGGCAAGCTTTTCCTTGTGAATTCGCGTGACTCCCGTGGCGGGCGAATAGATGTCCGCCATCGCGGGACTGAGTACTTCTGGTTATGCGATTCGTGCGCTGCGAGAATGACGGTGAACTTGAATGGACTGAACCCTGAGGTCATTCCACTCCCAAACGGTACGGAGGATTTCCTGTCTGAGCAATATCGGGGTCGAATGAGTCTCGGCCGGAATTCAGAATCGGAGCGAGGCGCAACGGTTTCTCCAACGCGACGTAGTGCTTAGATTATGGTTTTAATGAAGGAAAAACCTAGTTGGTGCTGTTGTCCAACTGAGAGGAGGGGATCGTGGATGACTTCGTTTTGTTAGACGAATTGAGCAGAATCCTCCGGGAAGGCGTACGCGATCTCAATGAGGTAGCCAAGCGACTGGGAGTACCGCTGTCCTTCGTAAAGATAGCATTTGAGGACGGCGTGCTGAAAGGCTACTGGAAGGTCGCTGACGGCAAGTTGTTTATACGTACTATCCCGGAATGGGTACGTCCACGCGCTAAAGCATCCTGAAGTGTGATGGCAGGCTGCTACATAGTCCGTAGACTCAGCGGCTCCGGGCCACCACTACCGGGGCACCGAAAACTCGATCCCGCGTTCCTCGTTGACCTTTTGAGTAGCAGGGACATTCAATTCAGAGAGTAGTATCTTTCTCGTTCGCCGCTCGTTAAAGACCCACAGCGTATTTCCGACAATCGCATAGTTTTGCACCTGCTCCTGTTTCCCGTCGCGAAAGACGAGGGTCGTTGGCTGTAGCGGTGCGCCACCGGATTGCGCTCCTTGCTGAAACCGTTGCTGAGTAGGCGGTGATGCTGCTGCCTGTTGCTCCCCGCGTAAACGCTCAACCTCATTGCCCAACTGATTCACTTCCTGCTGTAGCTGATAATTTTGTTGGTCGTACTCACTGGCGGCGGCATCGGAGCCGCTATAGGAATCCCAGAAGAGTGGGTACGAATAACCGCCGTAGTACCCCGGATAATACGGTCCCCACGAGTACCTAACGAAGTAGCGGTTGTGGTGGTAAAACAACGGTCTGTTCGGCACGGGTGGGACAAAACCCAAGGAGCGGGATACATATGCGGATCGCGCTGGGAAAGGATGAGAGGCTCGCGCCGAAGCGGGACGAGCGGCACGCACTTGAGCCAATGCTGGTGTCGTCATCAAGGCGGCACCGACCATCGCCATGCTCAGCCAGCCGCGCATAAGGACATTATAATCCCGTTTCAGTTCCGACGCCGGGACAGAGGGGATAGCGTACAGCTTTAATAGCAAGAAATATAAACTGTTCCGCTCTGGCCAACTTACGCTGCACGCAGGTCTTTGAATTGCGTTTTTCCATGGCGGTCGAGGCAAACGATCTCGCCGTCGAGGACTGCCGACCGGGCACCGATTTCAGCAGGTAGATTTTCGGACAGCACCGGGAATGATTCGAATTCGTTCCCATTCCGGGAAATGTGCCGACACGAGCCCGGTCAGTCCCTCCGACTGGACGGATAATGTCTTATGCACGACTCGCGTGCAGTATGGAGGAACACGCCATGAACGCTCGCCGAAAGCCACCCTCCACGACTAAAACACCGACACAGAACAAGATTAGGACTGAACTGAAACAGGCAATCAGGCTCCGTGCATACGAACTTTTCGAACAACGCGGAAAAGAACACGGACACGATTTGGACGACTGGCTCCAAGCAGAGGCGGAATTGACCGCAGGGCGGAAAAAGAGAGTTGTCGAGTAACCCACTTGCAAGAGGACGGGTTCTTGATGAAGTGTGGAACCCGATGACGACTGGGTGCCGCGATTGCAACATTGCGCCGACGCAAAACGTCCCGGTCATCCGGCATGACCCGGAACAACCCAAACGCTTGGTAGTGGTGTAGTTTGGTTTTCCACAGGGGTTGACCACCAGCCAGAGCGCCGTAAACTGATGGTATGGCAAAAGAACCAGTTCTCACTTTCAGGCTCCCACACCCCGAAAAGTTCCATTGTTCAGCTTGCCCAGATATTGGGGACCAAGGGTCATTCACTCTCGACGGACGTATTAGTGATTTAATTGACGCTTTTCGGGAACACGTTCGCAAGTACCACGGCGAGGACTTCAGCCAAGCCGCCGTTCGGATCGTGCGAGAGGCGACTGAGAAAAAGTAAGCCCGCTCAGTGCGGCTTCACCGATGCTCCCTGCTGCTGGCGCAGTCTTGCCATCAGAAAACGCCCCGACCGCAAAAACGGAAAAGTTAAAACGCCATTTTGTTCCACCATGGCCGATGACTCCATCTTCGCGTTCGCCGGGATTTGGGACTCGTGGCGTAATCCGGGAGGCAAAGCCATCGAGACCTGTTCCATCATCACCACGACCCCGAACACGCTTCTAATCGACATCCATGACCGCATGCCGGTCATCCTGCCCGATGACGCTTATGATCTTTGGCTTGACCCCGGATTCCAGAAGCCGGATGCCCTCTGTGACCTACTGAAGCCATTTGACCCCAACCTCATGCGACGGTACGAGGTTAGCAACCGGGTGAATTTGGTCAAAAATGATGATCCGGCTTGTGAGGAGTCTCTGATGCGGTCGGGTGCGAGCGGTGTGTAAGTCTGAATGCGACAAACATTGCCACGAGTGGCTGCGGTCCCACTCCCCACTCCTGCGCCTCAAAGCGCGATAGAATTCAGCATCCAAACGCCAAGAAACTCAACTAATCTTCGAAGCTTTTACCGCCGCCTCGTAATTTGTTCTTGGCTACCTGCGCCCAAAGCCATTTTATAACCCGTGCGTCGTTGTAGCAGTAGGCGAGATTGTGGTTCAGGGTTGAAAAGCAGTGCCGTTGGCAGGTCTTCTTCATGTCGGCAAGCTGCTTCTGGTCGAACTTGGGTTCGTCGATATTGCCCCAATCGAAGCTCGACGGGTACATCGGGAAACAAGGCGCGACAGTTCCATCCGTGCGGATAACGACGTTGTTCTGTCCAGCTCGGCAGTTCCACTCAGAGAAATGAAGGTCACCGTTCGGTTCATGGACGATGCCCGGTATCGTTTGGAGCAGCTTTGCGATTTCGCCGTTTCCGCTGCTTCCGTCGCCGTACCACCCGCATTTGTTCAAGTCCAGACCGGAGGACATACGCACGAACGCCTTGGTTTCCTGTAGTCGCTGCGCGGAGTTCACCATCTGGTAGCCGGACCTGTTCTTCTCGATCAGCCAGTCGAGCAGGCTGTCCACCTCGCGCCAATCCTCCGGACGGATGTAGGTGGGGTTGTCGTAGAGATGCTTGAAGTGGTCATCCTGTTCGAGCATCGGCGTTTCATTGATGTGGTAGTCAGTCGCGATCCGATGGTCGTATGCAAAATCGGTCAGCATACGCACGTCTTCGAGATTGTTGCGGCAAATGTTGATATTGAAGAACAGCATGTAGCCGTAAACGTACTGCTTGCGCATCATGTGGTCCAGATTGCTCCGCACCGGAACTAACGCCTTGGGAAGACCGGGCTTCACGTCCCATGCATCCAAGGCGAGATTTATGACCGCGACACCCGCGTCACCGAGGCGGTCCGCAACATCGGGACGCAACAAACGCCCGTTTGTGCCGAGGTAAATCCAGAAACCCTTCTTCGCCGCGTAGTACACAACCTTATGTGCAAATTGCGGTCGCAGCAAAGGTTCGCCGCCCATGAGTGCCAGCACGCGGCAGCCGTGATCATGCAGCCAATCATTCGAGCGGAGCGCAACCTCTTCCGTCATTCCCTTGACTTTGTTGTTGTAAGCCCAGCAGTACCAGCAGTCGAGGTCGCATTTGTACTCGACAAACAGATATGCCGTGATGGGATGAAATTCACCCGGCAAGACACGCGAGCGAATGTATGGGAAGAGCCAGCCTCGCACCTTGCGGTAAATTTCCTTTGCTCTCCAATTCCGTTGCTGAAGCGGAGTCTCGGGGCCCGGATCGTTGAACTTTGCAGGAAATCGCGGAAATATCGGCTCGGGCAACATCAGGCCTTTCGAGACAGGTGGCTGCGGGGCTCGGGGGTTGGAGTCCATCAATAGATCGTGCGTGGCAACATCGATGCGAAATTTTGCCGGGGGCGTGGACATTTGCTCCTCAAATAAAAGGGACAGGTGCAGCCGCAAACCGCCTAAGATTTCAGCAGGAATCTCCTTTTTAGCCCTGAATTCCCCGAATTGTACTGCTCATGAGCGAATTTGCAAGCCCAAAGCTGGCATCTGCGAACGACAAGCGGGGGATGCCGCTGCCGCACCATGTCGGGTTTTGCAGCCTGTCCGCTGACGCCGGGAAGGACTGGAATTTGTTGCCGTTCCGGGAAATCAGTCTGCATGCGCCACCGTGGACGTAGGCCGATAAACGACGACGAGCGCAATTTTCAGTCTTTTACGCTCTCCTAACAGTTTCTTTACACAGTTTTTAGAAAATTCCGGTAACTTTCATTCTTCGTGTGCGTCTACTGTTCTGTAAGGAAGTTCTTGGCTGTGGAGGCACTCATGGAAGGAACGCACACTGTTGCAGAGCAAGAGCAATCGGAACAGCAGCAGAAAGTGGAACAAGAACGGTCGAAGCTGGTGACGTACACCGTCAAACTGCCCAATGGGGCGAAGTTCACCAGACTGAATCCAGTGAACTAGGGCAAACATCACACACTTTATTTTTTGCGGAGACATCGTGAAAAAAGCTGTCGGGTATCTGCTTCTGGCGCTTCTGAGCCTGATATTGCTTGTCCCCAGCTACGCTACCGCACGCTCAACTCCCCAATCACGGGCTGCGGCGAAAAACGCAAAGCGCCAGCCGAAGGCGATAAAGAAGCAAATGAAGGCACAACGGAAAGCAATAAAGAAGGGTCAGAAGTCAGCGAAGAAGGCATTTAAGAACTATCAAAAGCACAATTCCACCGGCTTTTGACATGCTTCCGGCAGGTCATGCGGTACCTCATAAAGGCAAGGGGTCTGCCGCAGGATCAGCCACACAAAAGCTGCGGTGAAAGAAGCAAAGCGCCCGGTGTCACGTCTGTGGAGTAAGCCCGTCTGATTTGGTCGGCAAGAATGTCTACGGTTCCAAATTCGAGTCCTACGGTTAGCATCCGCATCGCGAACGCTACCGACGTTCCCGCCATTGTCCCGGTTGTTAACGCCGCCTACGCCATCGAGATGTTTTTTCAAGGCACGCGGACTGACGCAGAAGGGGTGGCGGAAATGATGCAGAAAGGCGAGTTCCTCGTTGCGGAGTCGGCATCAGGCGGCATCGTCGCTACCGTGTACACGGAACTGCGCGGCGAGCGTGGGTATTTTGGCATGCTGGCCGTTGAACCTTCGCAGCAGGGCTCAGGTCTGGGACGAATGATGGTGGAAGCCACTGAGGAGCATTGTCGAAGCCACGGCTGCAAACACATGGACATCGCCGTTCTGAGCCTTCGTCCGGAACTATTGCCTCTGTACCGCAAGTTTGGGTATTTCGAGACGGGCACTGAGGAGTTCCACCCCCCATGTTCGCGAAAGGTTGGAGTTGAATGTCACTTAATCATCATGTCGAAGGCGTTGTGACCACATTGCGAGTTGTTGCGGTCTGAACCGCATGCCCGTCATCCTGCCCAGCGATGCCTATGATCTTTGGCTCGACCCCGGCTTCCAGAAGCCGGACGCCATCTGCGACCTGCTGAAGCCGTTCAATCCCGCCCTCATGCGGCGGTTCGAAGTGAGCAACCGGGTAAATTTGGTCAAGCATGATGACTCGGCTTGTGCGGAGCCTGTGGCGAGGTTGAGTGCGGCAGCGATGCCGTAATGTCCCGAAGCATCGCCACACGTTAACGCGGAAATTGGGCTAGTTAAGAGTCAACTCGGTTGCGGGTACCAAAACTGCGCTTGCTTAGCCGGAATCACGGGTTCTTAAGATTCATCTGGTCATGCCCCTTCACGGGCTCGTGTTTCTCAACTCTTCTTGGAGGTCACAGTAAAAAACGCGGATAGCCGTTGCTCTACCTTATTCCCGTGGCATTTCGGACACTTGAACTTGCCCTTCTCGTATTCGGCTAATGTCAGAACCTTGGAAAATGCCTTCTTGCAAACTTTGCAAAAGAAATCGTATTGGGGCATGGCAGCACCGCCACGTTGGATTTTGCGTGCGAAGCAGGTAGCAGTCTAACCAATTTTTGGTAATCACGGCAACCGCAGTTCTAAAGCCTGTGCCCAGAGCGACCAGCCGAACGCCCCCACTGGCACATTGACTACCTCCGGGAGAAAACGACACTCGAAGCAGTTTGGTTCCGTTATCACGGAAAATCTCTGGAGCACGTCTGGGCTAAACGATTCGCCGCGATGCCGGGTGCGTCGGTGCCGATGGCGGGGTTCGGGTCTTCAGATTGTAACTGCGAATCACATCTGTTCTATTTCAAGGATGGGGTACAGGGAACGCCTCAGGCCTCCTGTACCCGGTGTGATGGCAAATTACGCCCTTACTTGGCCCGCCTCAGCGTGATTACAGCAATTCCACTGCCGGTTGAAGCTGTGGGGTTAGTCCAATTCATCTCATCGCCCTTGATCTCAGGACGGCGCTTTTGATCAGTCTGGTCCCAGTTTGGGAAGTTGCTGCCAACGATGTGCAACATTAACGTTCCATCGGCGTTCACTGTATACGTGCCAAAATTGGCAATATATCCCGCCATCGCCTCTTGGTTTTCTTCGGGCGTTCCTGCCGTGCGATTATTGGAGGCGAACTTTAGACGAGCGGGGCGCATGATGTGAATTGAGAACTTGCCATCAGCGGTGAAGATGAATTGTCCTTGCGGATTTGGGCCGAAGAGGTCAACTTTCTTACCATCGACCACATTTACATCTGAGATCACCGACCATGTCCCGACAATTTGTTTCTTCAGCGTTTGAGCTTGAACATAATCGGCTACAAATACCAGACCGAGAACTACAAGCGTGACAAGCACGAAACGTGGTTTCATACGTTTCTCTCCTTATAGTAATTTCGCTCAATCCACCTTCTCCCACGTCAACACTGACACGCCAAACTTTCCATCTGTTGAGAGGGGAGCCGGAATGGTAGTGAGAACAACTCGTCGGCCGTCAAATCTCACATTTCTTATTTGGTCAGTGCCCGTCCAATTCGCGTTCCAAGAGACATCAATATGGTGAGTAACGCTCTTGCCATCGAAGTCGTAAGTGCCGCTGTAAGCCACCATGCTTCTGAATAGATCAGCGCGCACCTAATCCGTCATTGTTGACAAATCGCCCGGCTTCGGACGCTCATCCTTGACGAAGAGAACCATCATCCGACCGTCAGGACCATAAACGATGTAGCCTTGCGGAGTTTTTCCATACATATCCCTCGTTTCACCTGTTGCAGTAACTATTTGCTGAACGCTCACGAGACGATATGTGCCAACCAGTTGCTCCTTCATTTGCGCGGCTGTTAGGTTGAGCTTAAAGGTGTCGATCAGGAACGCCTTCACTGCCTTTTGCGCTTCGCGGTTTGCCACAGGATCGAAGCCTATGCTCGCTCCGCGAGTGACACACGCATCCTGCAAAGTGAAGGGCTTTCCGGTGTCCACATTAGTTAATTCTCCACCCGCTTGCTCTTTGACACTGCAACGACCTCCGTTCTGGGCCGTGGGCAAGGGTAAGACTGCTGGCAATAAGGGACTGTCAAAGGCGTGTCGTGCGCCGGGGTAGACTGTGATTTGCGCATCTTTTCCCAATTGACGCAGCCGCTCAGCGTACCCGCGGCATGGCTCTACGGGCACCCAGTCGTCACCGCCCCCGTGGAATATGCGAATGGGGCGGTCACTCACCTGATCTTCTTCGAGAAGCGACCAATTGCAACTGGCTGGATAAAACGGCAGATAGGCGACAAATTCGACATTTGGCGGGCCGTATATCCGCTGGAATCGTTTCATGCTCGAACGCAATGCAGCAACACCCCCCTTTGAGAATCCCATGATAGCTATCCGCGAAGGATCAATGAGGGGGTGTCTGGATAGCAGTTCAAGTGCGCGGTAGGCATCGTACATCATACCGAGATGGTCGAGTTGTGACTGATCCGCACGGGTATCCAATATGCCGCGTCCGGTAAAGCTGTCCGGCAGGAACGCTGCTATCCCGATGCTATTGAACTCTCGACTCCACTGGTCGGCATTAGAACCCACCCCGCCCGAACCATGAACCAAAACCACGGCAGGAAACGGCCCCTTGCCTTGGGGCATCCGCAACTCCCCTCCGATGCGTGCGGGTTTACCGTCTTTCGCCCCCGTTAAGATTTGCTTATTCGTGAGCGTCATTGTGTCAATGGAATAAATCTCTGTTTTTGCCGCTTGCGCCAGTATCGAGGCTGGGACGGCCAGAGCGAGAAGTAAAAGCATGACAAGCACAAAACGTGGTTTCATATGTCTTCCTCCGCGGGTGGAAATCTCACGAGAATGCTTGCTGGCGCGCTTTCACAAGTAAGTCTATTTGCGTTCGACAAGTAACATTACGCACTCTGATGTGCCGATGTTTTCGGTAGAATGCGTCATCGCAGATTGCCAGACGACGCTGCCCTTTTCACGGGTCACTTCTCTGGTTGTCCCATCCGGCACATAGATCACCTGATGGCAATCGGTCAGGTTGTAGACGGCACTGTCCAAGTGTGAATGCCACGGATCGCGAACGCCCACAGGCTTCTTTTCAAGAATGACCCGAAACAGATCGTTCTCTCCGATGACCTTATAGTTTGCAGGATTTGCAACATATGACGGAGGCGTATTGTTCGACGCTTGGGCATTGGCTGGCTCTGCGATTTTGGTCGTTTGGTATGCCACTGTCCGCCACGTGCCGTTCTGTTTGACAAAGACCCGTGTCCAGCGAGACTGTTGGGTGTCGCTCGCACCTAACAATACCCCTTTGCTCTTGGCACGCCCCGTTACTACTGCCGTCTTTCCATAGATGCGCACCTTTATGTCTGACCACTCGATGGCCTCAATCTTGGTCGTTCCGGACTTGAAGCTATTGAGTACGTCTGCCTTGGTATAAATCGCTCCGGTAGCGGGGATTCGTACGCCGTCGTCTGCCATGTATTTGTCGAATATGGCAGCGGCTTCGGCACCACTTTTCAGGTTGGCTTCTCTGAGTTCTTCAACAACGGCTCGAACTTCCTTTTCTGCCTTGCTGTTCTGCTGCGCCAGCATCGCGGCTGGGACAGCCATAGCGAAAACTAAAAACATGACAATCAGCAAACGTGATTTCATTCGTTTTCCTCCCTCTGAGATCACAAATGCACTAGAAGATTTCGATCTCGATAACGTCTAAATCTATGACGCCGTCATTCTTTATGGTTAACTTATCAGGGGCATTGACCCACCGAAAATTACCCGGCTCAGAGTCCCAATATCTTGGCGGCTTTCCTTCCGTCACTTCCGTAACTCTGCCACCCGATAGAGCAACGATAGCGGTATTAGCAGGTCGAGCAAAAACCTCTGTTGATTCGCTTGCTTTCAAAATCATCCTATAAGCACGACCTCTTGAAGTCTCTGACACAATGGTAAAGTGCTTGTCAGATCGCTTCGGCGTTTCAACGTTCAGCCCCAGTCTTGATTTACTGTTAATCTCTACATCAACAACATGAAAATAATCATCAACCGATCCGACTCGATGCGTATACGGTCCTTTCTCTGTTGAAGCCAGAGTAACTTTGCCAGTTTTGCCGGACAACACATTCGATTGCTCGCCTAAGCGTTGATCAACAATGGTATTCGTACTTACCCGAACGGCAAAATTGTCCGCAGCATGTTCGTGAAATAGAGTCGATTCACCATTTTTAAGCTTAACCTCATATACACGGACAATCCCGTTATCAAAACGAACGCGATGATGAGATTCTTTGTGAACAGGGACAACCGTGTCGCTGCCCTGCGCCAGCATCGTAGCTGGGATAGCCAAAGCGAGAATCAACAGCATGACGATCACAAAACGTGGCCTCATTCGTTTTCCTCCCTGCCATCTGGAAACGCTTCCAATGAATCCCAGCGACAGTACCCTCTACTGGGCGATGTTGAATGTTTTTCTGGCTCACCCGTTGAGTCGCAACCCAAGCCTTATTTCGCGATTGGGGTGTCCTGATACAACATGGTCTTCCAGATGCCGTTGCGCTTCACAAACACCCGCGAGAAGCGAAACGTGCCAGTCCAAGGCACACCCACTTGTACCCCTTTGCCAGTTTCAATTCCTGTTACGATTGCCCACTTCCCATAAACCCGGACTTTAAGGTCTGAATATTCAAGCGATTCAACCGTGGTCGCCCCCTTCTTGGCGGCTGCCAAGAAATCAGTCCCAGTAATAAGCCGCCCGTAACCGGGAATTCGCACCATGTCCTCTGTGCAATTGCAATACTTTTCGAGTGTTGCAGCGAACTCAGGATTGCCCTTAATAACGCTCTGCCTGATCTCTTCCACAACAGCGAGAACTTCTTTTTCCGCCTTGCTGTTCTGCTGCGCCAGCATCGAGGCTGGCACAGCCAGAGCGAGGATTACAAGCGTGACAATTGCTAAACTTCGCTTCATCATGGCTTCTCTCCTTTTGGGGAACTTCCCCACGGAAATGTAAACGGGAATTTCTTTTCTGAGCCTGAGTCCCTAGCCGAACGATTCGTAGATGCGAAAGGGGCCGCTTAGTTAGGGCCTTTTGGAAATCCTGATAGGGATGGGGATATGACCGGGGTACCGCAGGAACGATAAAGCTGGTCTACCCAAAAGTCAACACTTAAGTGCTTTAGCTTGCTCGTGCGTTGATTGCGGCGAACCAGAGCACTATGAAGCGCAGCCCGATAACCCGCCGGGTGTTGGTTTCAGCGCCGCGACATCGTGCTGCAAAATCCCTCTTGTCCATTTCCCGATTATCCATGTTTTTTTTCTCATGGTGGACTGCTCTGACTGGGAAGACCTGAACACTAAATTCCGCATCGCCATGCTTCGGCACGGCAGGTTTGTCGATTCGTTCTGCGGACTCGACCGAACCGAAAGGGAAAAGGAAAAGGCGACTCGTCTCGAAGACGAAATGAACGAGGCGGAACGGGCGTTGATGCGGCATCAGTCAGAGCACGGGGGCCGGGGGTGATCCTGCCCTAACGGCGACTTGCTACGCCGTCACTAGCTGCTCCTCCACTTCCATAGCACAATACGGGTCACCGTTCTTGACCAGATTGACCCTCGTGCTCACCGGGTACCACTTCATCCAGAGTTCGCTTGGAATTGTGGCAGGTGGGGTTCAAGCCCAAAATGGTGCGGCATCGCCCGGTCTTTCGTTCGCAGATGCAGTTTAGCCCTTTCGAATCTGCTCAGAAGCAGTACAATGCGAGCGATTCAAAGCTCAAAAAGGAAATTCCCCCTTAGTACTATTGGAGATTCATACATGCGCAGACTCTTCCCGTTAACGTTGTCCTCCGTTTGCAGAGGAGTAATCGCAAGTGTAGTTCTTACCTTGGCGCTTTCGCCCATCGCTTTCGGTTCCGAAATAAGGGTGATATGTACCCAAGCTCTCAAAGGGACGATGGCAAAGATAGGTCCACAGTACGAGCGCGAAACGGGAGACAAACTTCTTATCACTTACGGCGCAACCGCCCAACTGCTGACCCATATCAACAAGGGCGAGTCGTTTGATGTGATTATCGTTGTGAGTCAGGCACTCGCAGATTTGGCCAAGTCAGGAAAAGTTGTGGACTCAAGTCGCGCCGATGTCGCACGGTCCGGGATTGGTGTTGCGATTCGACGCGGAGGACAGCGACCTGATATAACCACGGTTGACGCCTTCAAGAAAACGTTGCTTGCCGCTAAATCAATAGCCTACACAAATCCAGCCGATGGCGGCACCAGCGCTGTTTATTTCGCTGAGCTAATCAAGAAGCTGGGCATCGCTGAACAACTTCGGCCAAAAACCAAGTTTGTGCCCGGAGGTACCTCGTCAGGAACTCTCGTCGCTTCCGGCGAAGCCGAGCTTGCAGTTCAATTTATCAGCGAGCTTCTTCTCGCTCCGGGCGTGGAGATTGCTGGTCCGCTACCTCCGGAGGTACAAAGCTACATTGTGATTTCGGCAGGGGTCAGCAGGGAAGCAGCAGACCCCGTGGTTGCCGGGCGGCTGGTTCGGTTCCTCTCTTCCCCGGCAGTGGCTCCGGTATTGCCAGAAGCAGGATTGGAACCGCCGAAGTAGCGGATTGGCAGCATACGATTTGCCCACGGCTGCGGACTAGCGATGCCGCCGACCAATTCACGACGCCAGTTTCGCGTCGGTTGTTTCTTCCCGTTTCGTTTCAGGCAATTCTATCGGCAGGAAAACAGAAAAACAGGTACCACTGCGGCCAAAGCGAGTGGTGCTACGCAAGCGAATCTCGCCTTGGTGCTTTCGCACGATTCCTTGGCTCACCCATAGTCCCAATCCCGTCCCTTGCTCGCCTTTGGTTGTGAAGAACGGTTGAAATAGCTTGGAGCGGTGTTCAGGCGAAATACCGTAGCCGTTATCAGCGATGACCACACGAACCCCCTGAACTTCTTCTTTCTGCCACTGCCTTGATGAAAAGATGTGGATTCTCAGCTTGCCTCCA
>Ga0181524_10003643_pt1 | contig 14797 bp, 12 predicted proteins | sample PEATcosm2014_Bin_34_FD_119761 | JGI IMG/M metagenome (GOLD analysis project Ga0181524, IMG submission 119761) | Peatland microbial communities from MTU Mesocosm Facility, Houghton, MI, USA - PEATcosm2014_Bin05_60_metaG | ecosystem: Environmental > Terrestrial > Soil > Wetlands > Peat | place...
AAGGCGGGTTCACGGTCGAGCCCTGGGATTGGGAGTTCTACTCCGAGCAGGTGCGCAAGGCGAAATACGATCTGAACCAATCCGAGATCAAGCCCTATTTCGAGCTGAACAACGTGCTCGAGAACGGCGTCTTCTATGCCGCGCACCAGCTCTACGGTCTCACCTTCAAAGAGCGCAAGGACATTCCCGTTTACCAGCAGGACGTGCGCGTCTTCGAGGTCTTCGACGCCGACTCCAAGCCGCTGGCCTTGTGGTACTGCGATTACTTCAAGCGCGACAACAAAAACGGCGGAGCGTGGATGGACTCGCTCGTCGGCGAGTCGAAACTGCTGGGCCAGTTGCCCGTGGTCTTCAACGTGGCCAACTTCGAGAAGCCTGCGCCAGGCCAGCCTGCATTGCTCAGCTTCGACGACGTCACCACGATGTTCCACGAATTCGGCCACGCGCTGCACGGCATGTTCGCCAACACCGTGTATCCCCGCCTATCGGGCGCGCAGGTGCCGCGCGACTTTGTCGAATTCCCCTCGCAGTTCAACGAGCACTGGGCCAGCTATCCGGCAGTCTTTGCGCACTACGCGCACCACTACAAGACCGGCGCGCCCATGCCGGCCGCGCTGGCCGCAAAAATCGTAAAGTCACAGACCTTCAACCAGGGTTATTTGTTCACGGAGATTCTTGCCGCCTCCGAGCTCGATCTCGAGTGGCACCTTTTGCCGGCGAGTGCGCCCCTCCAGGACCCCGACAAGTTCGAAACCCAGGCGCTCCAGCGCACGCATCTCGACCTCAGTTACGTGCCGCCGCGCTACCGTTCGAGTTACTTCCTGCACATCTGGGCCAACGGCTATGCGGCCGGCTACTACGCCTATTCGTGGAGCGAGATGCTCGACGACGACGCCTTCCAGTGGTTCCTGGATCACGGCGGCATGACGCGCGCCAACGGCGACCGCTTCCGCCGGATGGTGCTCTCGCGCGGCAACACCGAGGACCTGGAAAAGATGTACGCGGCATGGGCGGGCGGTCAGCCCAGCATCGAGCCCATGCTCAAGTTCCGCGGGCTGAAGGAAGAAGGCGCAGAGTAAGCTCTGTAAGAGCCTTAGGTCCGTGCGATCCCACCCTTGCCGCGAAAAACAAAGGCGCGGCAAGGATGGGGCACCCCAGCTCTTGCGCCTCACTATAATCCATAGCTATGAGCGAGCCGGCCGTCTCACGCAAGATCGAAAAGCTGCGCGAAGAACTTCGCCGCCACGAGCATCTCTACTACGTCCTCGACGCGCCCGAGATCAGCGACGCCGAATACGACGCGCTGATGAACGAGCTGAAGCGTCTGGAGGCAGCGCATCCGGAGCTGATCACGGCCGACTCGCCGACGCAACGCGTGGGCGGCAAGCCCGCCGAGGGCTTCAAGAAGGCGCAGCACTCGCGGCCCATGCTCTCGCTCGATAACGTGTACAACGCCGAAGAGCTGGCCGACTGGGACCGGCGCGTGCACGAGCTGGCCGGCGGGCTGCCCGTCGAATACATGGCCGAGCTCAAGCTCGACGGCTTGAGTGTGGCGCTCACTTACCAGCCCGGCCCGGACCCAAGCCTCGACGGAAGTGACGCGCTGCTCGTGATGGGCCTGACGCGCGGCGACGGCCAGACCGGCGAAGACGTCACGTCGAACATTCGCACCATTCGCAGCGTGCCTCTCGGCATTTCCGCTGCGCGCCTGAAAAAGGCCGGGGTCCCGCCATCGATTGAGGTGCGCGGCGAAGTGGTGATGCCGGAAGCCGCCTTCCAGCGCTTGAACGAGGAGCGCGAGAGCGAAGGGCTGCCGGCCTTCGTCAATCCGCGCAACTCCGCCGCGGGAACGCTACGCACGCTCGAGCCCTCCATCGTGGCCAATCGACGGCTGGTTTTCTTCGCGTATTTCCTGCTCGTCGACGGCGAATATTTTGCCGCGGGCCAGACGGCCACACTCGAGACCCTTTCCGCACTGGGCTTTCGCGTCAATCCGCATCGCCGCCGCGTGAGCACCGCCGCAGAGATGATGCAGTTCATCGACAATGCCGAGAGCCAACGCGCTTCGCTCGGCTACGAGATCGATGGCGTGGTGCTCAAAGTCGATGCCCATGCCACACAGCAACGCCTGGGCTATACCGGCCGCGCGCCGCGCTGGGCCATCGCCTACAAGTTCACGGCCAAGGCGGGCATCACGCAGGTGAAAGACATTACCGTGCAGGTGGGCCGCACCGGCAAGCTCACTCCGGTGGCGGAACTCGCGCCGGTCTTTATCGGCGGCACTACGGTGAGCCGCGCCACGCTGCACAATGCCGATTTTATTCTTGGTCTCGGACTGAGGATTGGGGACTACGTAAAAGTTGAGCGCGGCGGCGATGTGATTCCCAAGGTCGTCGAGGTCGTTGAAGACGCCGATCACCCCAGGGGTAAGCAGCAGTTCGAGTTTCCTTCAGTTTGCCCCGAGTGCGGCAGCGAAGTGGTTCGCGCCGAGGGCGAGGTGGACTATCGCTGCGTGAATGCCGATTGCCCCGCCAAGCTGCGCGAAAGCCTGCTGCATTTCGGCCGCCGCGAGGTCATGAACATCGAAGGGCTGGGCGAGGCAGTGGTGCAGCAACTGCTCGACCGCGGGTTGGTGCGCAGCGTGGCCGATCTGTACGCGCTGACCGAAGAGCAACTCATTGGCCTCGACCGCTTCGCCGAAAAATCTGCACGCGCACTCCTCGAGCAAATTGCTGGTTCGAAGAAGGCCGGACTGGCGCGCGTGCTCATGGGCCTCGGCATTCGCTTTGTCGGCGAGCGCACCGCCGAGCTGTTGGCGCAGGAGTTCGGTTCCATGGACGCGCTGATGGCCGCAACGGCTGAGGAGCTGGAACGCGTGGAAGAGGTCGGCCCGCGCATCTCGCAGGCGATTCTGGAGTTCTTTGCGCAACCGGCCAATCGAGCGCTGGTCGAGAGCCTGCAGCGCGCCGGCGTGGAGATGACGGCGGAAAAGAAGCAGCGCACCGCGCAACTTGCGGGTCTGACCTTCGTTCTGACGGGCACACTGCCGACACTCACGCGCGATGAGGCGAAGAAGAGAATCGAGGACGCGGGGGGAAAGACAGCCGGCTCAGTCAGCAAAAAGACCGGCTACGTTGTGGCCGGCGAAGAGGCAGGCTCCAAGCTCGACAAGGCGCGCGAGCTCAATATCCCTGTGATTGACGAAGCCGGGCTGTTGGCGCTGCTCGCCGGGCAGACGCCGTCGCGTTAGTTCATCCCTTCGACGCTCAATTCACTACCGGCGGCAGGTCCCGCATGCGGCCGGCCTTGTGAACATCAGAGGAGTCGTGGCAACAAGGATCAAAATCAGATCAAACCACATAAAGACTTCTTTCGATGATGGATTTCACGCACTGGTGCGGCGTCGTGCCGCAATGTCTGGATGATTCTCAATGGCGCGCAGTTCGCGTTCCCGCTCCCGCTCCCAGGCTTCGGCGTGCCAGCGGCGCGAGGCATAGCGCAAGGTGTCGGCAGGAAGCGGCGGAAAGTCCTGAGGCAGCGGCCGCGACGGCATGGTCACGATCTCCGGCTGGGGACGATAGACCGGCTTGGGCGAGACTGGCGCGGGCGGCGTCAATAGGCGCGCCGACGATTCCACTTCTGCCGACGACGCGGCAGACTCTGCCGCAAGTGCAGCGTGTGTCACCGCCGCAGTCGTCAGGCTGGTATCGGCCAGCATCCTTGGCTCCGCTTCGGCTTCGGCGGCTTCGCTATTGTGCTGTACCCGCCTGGCAATGGATTTGGCCATGAATTCGTCCACCAGCTTGTGCAGACAGGTCTGTCCGCAGAGATGCTTCGAGTCCGGCCGCAGCCGGTGGCGCGAGGTCCATCCGCTCACGCGCAGTTCTCCACCTTGCTCGTAGGCGACAAACCAGTGATTGGTCTGCCGCTTCTCCGCCGCGCAAACATCGCACGAGATGGCCTGCCGGATCATTGCAATCCCCTCACTCCGCTAAGGCTTCCTAGCGCACCGCCGATGCCCACCGTAGGTTTCGCCCTCCCCAACGAGCGCAAATGCAAGTTCCCCTGGGTGCGCCGGAAGGCACCCCGGCCTTCCGGAGAACCTCCACGCTTATTTCATCGTGCGGAAACGGAAAATGGATGAGTCTGTTCGTCAACGAATCCAGATGTGGTTCAGATCAGAACAAGAGGGCGGGAGGTCGTCCTGAATTGGGACGCGCCGCGGGCCGCAAAAGATTGGATCCGGGGAAAACAGAAAGAGCGCGGTTCTCACCGCGCTCTCAAGTGGATCGGTATGGCATTCTGCCGGCGCCTGCCTCACGGGCGCGGCGCAAAGTACCCCTTTTTGGCGCGCACTTGATAGCTGCGATCGTAGCAATATAAGTAAATGGTTCGGAATGCGCCGTCGGACTTGAAGTCCGCAGGCGTGTAGACCAGCGCATACTGGCTGCGCAGCGCCTCTTCGATGTCTTTGAAGCTGGTCGCCATTTCTTCCACCGAGGGAGGGAAGAAAACCTCGCCGCCGGTCTGTTCCGCCAGTTCCTGCAGCACCTTGTCGCCTTCGCCGCGGCTGGGCGTCCAGTTGGTGCTGATGGCGTAAATGATGGTCTCCGCGCGCTCGCACTCCTTGATGGCTTCGGGCATATACACGCGGCTTTGATTGTCCTCGCCGTCGGAGACAAGGATGATCGCCTTGCGCACCGGCTCGGGCCCGCGCTCCGTCAGCAGCTTGTCGCGGCAGGCCACATAAACGGCATCGAAGAGCGCGGTGCCGCCTTCGGGGCGCAGTTTGTCGATGCCCGTCTCCAGAGCATCCTGGTCGTTGGTCCAGTCCGCGGTCACGGTGGGCGTCACGTCGAATCCCATCACGAAGGCGCGGTCGTTCTTCGCCCGCAGCACCTGCAGCAGGAACTCGGTAGCCGATTGCTGCTCAAACTGGAAACGCGAACGGATGGAGCTGCTGGTGTCGATGAGGATGCCCACGCGCAGCGGCAGATTGATCTGCTGATGGAACTGGTTGACCTTCGCCGGCGCCTTCTGGTCGTCGAGAAGCGCAAAGTCACTCTGTTTCAGGTTGGGAATGTAGTGCCCGTGCCGGTCAGTGACGGTAAAGATCAGGCTCACCTCGTTCACTGTCCTGACGATGGTCGGCGTGCCCACGTCGGTGGTCGCGCCATTCTGGCCTGTCTGCGCGGGCGCCGGTTGCGCGGCTGCCCCCGGAGCAGCTTGTCCGTTCGCGGTTTGCGCGGAAAGGCTAGCGACGGAAGCCGCGGCAAGAAACAGTGCCGCAAGCGCGATCAAGAGAATGCGTGAGCCCCGCTGGCACAGCTCCGCCGTTGGGGTGAAATGTTGCTGGGTCATCACATCCCTATTTTAACAATCCCGCACTTACCCGTGGGGCCGCGGCTTGCCGGCAGGTTCTCTCTCCGTCAATGTGTGCGTTTTCGCCCTCAGGCGGATTCCAGGCGGTCGAGGAAGGCTTGCAACTCCGGGGGCAACGGCGCCTCCAGCTGGAGCGGCTTGCCCGTGAGCGGATGCGTGAGTTCGAGCTTGGCCGCGTGCAGGAAATTGCGGCCCAGGCGCAGGGTTTCCGGGTCCGATTTCCACCCCAGCGACGAAGACCTGTTGCTACCACCCCAAGAAGCAGAAATCGCTTCTTGGGGGCCCCGGTCGCTGGGGGCCCCGGATTTCCACCCCAGCGACGAAGACCTGTCGCTGGGGGCCCCGGATTTGCGCCGCGCCGCGCGGGAAGCCGCCTGCAGAGCCTGCTGGTCGCGCAACTGTGCCGCGCCCCCGTAGAGCGTGTCGCCCACTACAGGATGCCCGATAGACGCCATGTGCACGCGGATCTGGTGCGTGCGGCCGGTTTCAATGCGCACGCTGACCAGGGTGAATTTGCCGAAGCGCGTCTCCAGGCGCCGCAGCACCTGGTAGTGCGAAACCGCGGAGCGGGCATTTTCGCTGGGACGTGTGCTCATGCGCGTGCGCCGCACCGGATCGCGGCTCACCGCGGCGCTGATGGTGCCTTTTTCCCGCGCCACCGCGCCATGCACCAGCGCAATGTAGGTCTTCTCCACGCGCCGCCCGGCAAACATGGCGCCGAGGGCCGCGTGGGCGCGATCGTTCTTGGCCACCACGATGAGTCCGCTGGTTTCCTTGTCCAGGCGGTGCACAATGCCCGGCCGCAGCTCGCCGCCGGTCGAAGACAGCGCCTTGAAGCGATGCAATAGCGCGTTCACCAGGGTTCCCCGGCTACGCGCATCGTCGCTCGCGCCCGATCCCGCATGCACCATCATCCCTGCGGGCTTGTTCACTACCGCCAGGTCGTCGTCTTCGTAGACCACGTCCAGCGGAATCGCCTCCGGCATGGCCTTGAGCGGCGCGGGATGCGGCTCGCCGGTAATCGCGATGTGCTCGCCGCCGCGCAATTTCAACGCAGCCTTTTGCGGCGCGCCATCCACCAGCAGGTCGCCCTGGTCGATGAGCAATTGCACTCGCGAGCGGCTCACGCCTTCCAGTTGCGTGGCCACAAAATGATCGAGGCGCTGGCCGGCCGCTTCCGCGGGCACGGCCATCACGCGAAAGGCGCCTGCGGGGGTGCGTGCGTCGCTCATGTGCAGCCGCCATCTTCGGCGGCAGGCGCGGCTCCCGCCTGTCGCGTGGCTTTGCGCTCGCGCAGCACCAACGCCCCGGCAATGACCAACAGCACGGCCGCAATCTGCGGCCCGTCGAGCGCTCCGTGCAGCAGCGAGCCCCGGCCCTCGGGATCGCGCCAGAGTTCGGTAAAGTAGACGGCGGCGCCGGCGCCCATCAGGCCCAGGCCGGCCACATCGCCTTTGCGGCGCTCGGCCGGCAGCCACACCAGCAGAAGCAGGGCCAACGTCAGAAACGCCAGCGCGGCATAGGCCTGTACCGGATGCAGCGGAACCCCCAGTGGCGCACCGCTCCATAGGGCGGCCAGCGGATTCGTATAGGTCACGGCCCAGTGCATGCCCGGCCCTGCCTCCACGCCGTAACCCGATCCTGAAGCCAGCGCGCCCAGTTGCTCAAAGCAGAGCCCCAATGCCAGAGGCGGGGCCAGCGCGTCGGCCGTGGCGCCGAGCGGCAGTTTGCTGTGCCGCGCGTACCAGAGAGCGCATCCCGCCCCGGCGAGTGCGCCCGTGCCCGCCAGTAGCGGATGATGCACCATCGCCAGTCCCAGCAGCCACGCGGGATGCAGGCGCAACGCGCTCCAGTTCACGATGACGAGCAGCAGCCGCGCCGCGGCCAGCGCCGCAAACAGGCTCAGAATCGAGAGATTCCACACCTTGCCCGCGTCGAGATTTGTGTCGCGGCCCGCCATGCCTGCCGTGCGCAGCGCGAGACCCAGCGCCAGCAGCACGCCCAGCGCGGTCACCGCGCCATAGGACGGAATGAGAACGGCCCCGATGTGAAAGAGGACTGGATGCACTTCTAGACAGGATAAGACAGCGGAGCTAGCGGCGGATTAGGAAATACTATGTCCGCGTAAAGTCGGGAAAGGTCACCGCTCCCTGATGGTCGCGTTGACTTTGGGCCAGTGCTACTCGGTTACATCATTTCCTAATCCGCTATAGCGGCGTTGGCGGAGTTGGCGGTGTTAGCCGACGCAGCCCGGCAGCAACGGGCAAATCGGAAGGCCAGTCAGTCGGCGGGGCCATCAAGAAGGGAAGAGTAGAACCCGGCCCACTGGGCCGTGAGCAATGTGCTGGTGAACCCGTCCTAAGACGGTGGGACTCTCCGCGGTTCATTAGGCATTCCGGACTGGCGGACACTGCACACAAAACCGATTGTCGAGTCGAGCCCCTGTTCATTGAATGTTGGTTCAACCAGCGTTGATCACCCACCTGCTTTGCAGGCCGGTTTCTATTGCGGATAGTAGGAGTACGCGCGCGGAATTGCAAGTCTTGTGCGAAGGCGGCAGATTGTGGTAGCTTACCGAGCCCCGCGTTTTGGGAAGCGCTCCTCCGAATCGGCACCGCACCGGAAGGGCCGTATTCGATCCGAGCAACGCCCGCGAAATTCCGCGTTGGCCCTCGCGGCGATCACGGTTCCCATGGACTCGTCGCGACCGGATTCGAGCCGCAGAATGTCGCACATTGAGACATGTTGCGCCGTGCAGAACAAATATCCTGCAAACGCCGGCCGGCCACTTTCCGCTCGTGACCCAACCTTCGAATCGGACGTAACCTGTTGAGCTGTCTGCCGTAATGGCCCATCTCGCGGAAACTCGCGGATTCTACTGGACGTTTTCTTAGAGAGTGTTAATCTGTGATTCAAATCACCTGAGTTCACAAATTCTGGACTTGTTCTTTGCCCTTTGCGGCACTTTGAGGTACAGATCCCCAGTCATGTTGCAAACCACCACGAAGCCGCAGTCTGCGAGGCGCTCCCAGCCCATGCGCTGGATGCTCCCTTTCGTTGTGATAACGGGAAGCGCGTGTCTTGTCGCCGCGCTCGCCGGTTGCAACGCAAACCTTGCGCTCATTCCTTCGCCGCAAGTGCCCGCCAGCACGGTTTCTCCTGTTGCCGGTTCTCCCATCCAGCACATCGTGGTCATCATGCAGGAGAACCGCAGCTTCGACAATCTCTTCAACGGGTTTCCCGGCGCCGACACAGCACAAAGCGGCATGAGCGGCGGGCAATCGGTTGAGCTTACGCCCATCGCTCTCGACGATTCCCGCGACCTCGGCCACTCCCACCCGGACTGGTGGCAGGATTGGGACTATGGCGCGATGGATGGATTTGCGCGCAGCGGCAACAGTCCCTCCACCCTTGCCTATTCCTACGTTCCCGAGCAGGACGTGGAGCCGTACTGGATGCTGGCCAGGCAGTACGTGCTGGGCGACCGCATGTTCCAGTCGAACACCGGTCCCAGCTTCGTAGCCCACCAGTACATGATCGCGGGCCAGTCGGCGAATGTAGCGGAAAATCCCAGCGGCTCGGTGTGGGGCTGCGATGCCGATCCCAGCGAGACCGCCGCGGTCGTCGGACCCAACGGCACCGACCTTCCCGGCGTATATCCTTGCTTCGATTACCTCACCGCTGCCGATCTGCTGGACGAAAAAGGCGTGACCTGGCGCTACTATGCTCCAGCCGACGGAGCCGATAACTTTAGTCTCTCGGCCTACCAGGCCATCCGCCACATCCGCTTCGGCAAGGACTGGCAGGACAACGTGATCTCGCCGCAGACCCGCGTGCTCACCGACATTCAGAACGGCGAACTGGCGCAGGTGACGTGGATCGTTCCCGATCTGGCGCACTCCGACCATCCCGGATCGGGCAGCAAGGAAGGGCCGGACTGGGTGGCGTCGATCGTCAACGCCATCGGCAAAAGCCCCTACTGGAATTCCACCGTCATCTTCATCTCCTGGGACGACTGGGGCGGCTGGTACGACCATGTGGATCCGCCGAAGGTGGATGCCATGGGGCCCGGCTTCCGCGTACCGCTGCTCATCGTCTCGCCCTACGCCCGGCACGGATACATCACGCACCAGAACCACGAGGCCAGCGGCTTCATCGCCTTTATCGAGCACAACTACGACCTGGGCACGCTGGGAGCGCGCGACGCCGGCACCGACGCCTTTGAAGATTGCCTGGACTACAAGCAGAAGCCTTCGGCCTTCATTACCATTCCCACGCATGTCAGTGCGGACCGCCTGGTCCGCGAAACGTACAGCGGCCCGCCGGACGACGATTGAGGCAGGGACTAAGGGGGCTAGGGACTAAGGGACTGAGGGACTAGGAATCCATGAACCGTGGGCCGTGGACCGTGAATCGTGGACCGTGAACCGCGAACCGCTGGCCCGCTGGTAGCCTTTTTGCTTTCCGAACCGGCTCACGACACCTTTCGGGGTGAGTTTGCTTCCTAAAGATCCGGGCCGCCCGCCGCCGTCCTATTTACAGCGTTTTCGATTCTGCTCTTAACAGGATGTCTGATGCCAAGTGGCTTTTTCCTTAAGAAAAAGCCACCTCGCACGATGTCGCGATGTCAGGAAGTGAATCGAAAGCGCTCTAAAAGGTCTTCTCAATGCTCGTGAGCGTGCCGCCAACGAATTTCAGGTGTGCGTAGATCTTGATCACACTGGCGCTTCCGCCCCGCTGGAAGGTGCTTGGCGAAAAGCTTGATTTCACGCCGTCTTCTCCAAGGAGGCGGGCACTCTCAAACTGTTCCTGCACAACTTCGCTCACCTCCGGCATGTTGTGCCCTGTCCAGCCGATGTCGAATTCCACCTTTAGATCCTTGCCCCACAGGGCCTTCACAATTCCCAGCTTCATGCGAAGGGCGTCGCCAGCGCTCCACTTGTCAGAGTAGAAGTCTTTCAGCGTCGTGACCCCGACGGAATAGGAAGACAAAATCGCAAGTTGTTTCTCAACCTCAGCGTTTGGTGCGTTTGTCTGCGGCGCCTCTTGCCGCCCATTCATTGGTCGATAGAAGGCTGGATGCGAAGGATTGAGAAACGGGGCAAGGAAGAAGGCTAAGCAGCAACGGGAAAGTAACGGGGCCCGGAAAGACAATAAACGCATGATGCGAATCCCTCCTGCTGCGACGTTACCTGGGATTTGGTTTTGAACTCTGAAACGAGAATATTGTACGTGTTCCCCGGCCGTTTTGTCGGCGACGCATCCCGCCCAGCCCCGTGTCGTGAGAGTTTGCGGTCGGAGACCGGTAGATGCCGGCGGTGGTGGTTCCCGGGTCTCAAAGTCGGGACCGCGGGGCACACGTGTCGTAGTGGGTTTACTTCCCTGAGGGTCCGGGCCGGGCACCCGGAATTTCACCAATCGGATGGGTCCACGTCGGGAGGAAGTAGTCCCAAATTGATCAGTCGAAATTGCATCGAGACTCTTGAGACCTTGTATAGCGATGCCAAGTGCTGGACCGCCTCGCCGTCGATCTTCCCGAGCTTGTCCACGTCTCCTCTAAGTAGCTTCTCAGGCATGAGAAGCGCAGCAGCAAATCTGTTTGCCTCGATCTCTTGCCAATTCACGCCGCGCGAAGATTCGCTATTTCGCCAATGCAGCCTGAAGTCGCCATCTACAAACTGGGCCGGGGCGCCCTCGCCCGAGTGACAGAAAAAGTGCCCAAGCTCATGAGCTACGGTGAAACGTTGGCGATTGGGATGCTGATTGGGGTTGATCGCAATTATCACATGCTCGCGCTCGCGAACGATCGCGCCAAAGATATCGGCGTTTGCCGGAAGCGAATACTGGCGAATTCCGTAGTGCTCGAGGATTTTCTCGAGCTGCACGGGCCTAGTTGTTACGCCAGACTCCCTCAACACCTGCTCAGGGGTCTTCATCGGTCTGCCCTTCTCGTCCGGCTCCTTGACCTTCTGGCTTTGTGGAGCTCTGCAACCAAGTTCTCACGTAAAACGCGGAGATATTCCTCCTCCGAACTGGCTGACTCGCGGCCAGAGTTGATTTCCGAATCCTGCGGGACAATCTCAGCCAGATCAACCCCCAAGGCTTCTGCGAATTGGACTGCCTGATGTAGCAGGACGCGTTGGCGACCGCTCTCGATGTTGGTGATAGAGGCACGGGTCAGCCCCGAAAGCGTCGCAAGCTCCTGCTGGGGAATACGCTTGCCCACACGCACTTCGCGCAGCTTCCGTCCGAACACCCGGTAAATCGCTTCAGGATCGCGGGCCGAAGGCACGGCCCAATTGTAACCCATACTGTCAAGCATTTTCCATCGTCAACATGATATTGATGGAAACCTTACTTTTGCACAGTTGACGTCGGAGACGATTGTTGGTATTTTCAAATCGAGGGGTGCTGCGGCACCGCGAAGAAAGATGAAGCCGGTTGTGGCTGTCACCACAACCGGCTGGTGGCGAAAATCCACCCGCTACCCTTTTTTGCCGGATAGTGTCCTAGCCCGATTATGTCGCACGTAGTCGGTATCGGCAAGAACCATCTCGCATAGGTGGACCAACCGGACTCAAGGAGGTCCACCTATGCCCAGATACCGCGTAACCTGCACCACCAAACTCGAAAAGCACGAACACATTGTCAGCCTCGGCTGCTACACGCCAGACGGCAAGCACCACACCTTCGCAGAAGCGGACGTAATTGCTCGCATTGAAAGCGGGGCCGACACTTTTTACTCCGAACGCCCCGATGGCCACGTCGCCGAAATCGTGGTTGAAACACGGGAAGGCGAGAAATACCTGAAGACCAAGCCCGACGGTCAGCGGCCGAATAATTTGGATTGGCTGCCCGACTGTCCTGCCAAGCTGCACAGTGTGATCGTGCCGCCGCCGCGGGCAGTCGTTCCAGCCGCTTCGCACGGAGTCGCTTGGTCGTGTTAAATGGCTGCCACTGTCAACCTGTTCCCCTTTTCGGCGCCGCCCGGGGCGGCGCCGGATCTGTCGGACTACACCCAGTTCGTCGCGTGCGGCGTCCCCGAGGGGAGCGGCGCAAGCTGCGCATACATAGGCTTCATCCGTCCGTTTTCCGATGACGCAACGGCCCGCCGCGTCTTGCGCGCTATCGAGGAAGGAATTCCGCTGCAGGTTTCCGGCGGGCGACTCGATGTCGAGCTGTCGGAAGCGAAGTGTCACCCGCACGGCCCGTACTTGATCGACATGGCCGAGCCGTTCACGATTCTGCTCCTCGAATTTCCGGGATCAGAGCATCCTCGAACTTATCTGCTCCACCCTCCCATGGTCCCGCGATTCAGCCAGTGCTATCACCTGCGCGGCGACAAGTCGATCCAGATCGATGGCAAGTCACTCGCTGCACTCTGCGTGTACTCCGGCGCAATCCAGCGGTTCGACAGTAACCGCAGCCGGCTTGAGCAACAGCTCGATCAAACAGCGACCTATCTGGCGAAGTACCTGATCTGGCTCCGAACACGACAGTTGTATAGGCGAACCAACGAGGGGCCAGAACTTGTCCGGCGTAGAGCTCCGCACGGCAAGGTCACGCAGACTGAGGTTTCGCGCGCACGGGATTTCTTCTGGGATGGCTACTGGCCCGGGCCCTGCGCGCCGTCAGGGTCGGCGGCTCATCTCGCGACGATCAGGCCCGACGAAGAGTGCTGGTGCTGGAGCGGCAAGCTCTACTGTGAGTGCTGCCGCCCGCGGGATTTCAAGCTCATGACCGAGCTCGAGGACTGCCGAATCCGTGCCGAATTTGTCTGGAGGGTAATGGCTGCCGTTCACTCTCGGCTTCGACGTGAGCGCTGAGCCGGGCTTGCGACCCTCGGAGCTGATTGAAAAACGTCCCTCAGGGGCTGAAGCCCGCGCATTTTTTGCGGTGGCTTCGGCACGACTGAAGTCGTGCCCTTTCACGACTGGATTTATGCCGGTGGTGGCATGACTGAAGTCATGCCCTGATACAAGGCTCCAGCGCTGAAGCCCGCACATTTTTGTGGTCTTCTCGGCGCGCGACCCACGCACTGCGTGGGTTCCCCGCTCGCGCCCTGATACAAGGCGAGGCGCAAGAACCGGGCCGGCCGTTACAACTAGGCGCGAATTTGCATGCAAAAACGCGCGAAAACCCGCGCAAAATGTCGCAAGAACGCACCTTGAACCCTGTTTTAGCGCGTTTATGGGCAATTCTCTGTGAACCATTGCTCTTATTCGGTCAATTTCGCGGTTACGGTCACCCGTAAAAGGGTCAATTTCACGGTATTTGTCTCAAAGAATCGCGACCTCCGGAGCGAACCTAGGGCGGGTGAACGACACCGTTGAAACGAACATTTGGCCGGTTTTCGGCACCCGAAAAGCCAACATTTGCATTGATTCTGCTGGACTTAACGAAACACCCCGCCCCGTGCACAAAAATGCAGGTTCTTCGACCAGGTTTTGCGCGAGCGACGATAAGGTCACGTGACCTCTCCGCCCCGTGATCGGTGGTGGGTCGGTTTTTAAGAAACTTTCCCTCAGGGGCTAAAGCCCCGCACATTTTTTGCCGACCTCTCGGCCCGGCTAAAGCCGTGCGCTTGCTACAAAGCCAGCACATTCGGCCGCAGCGGTTGCCGGGTCCCGATTCTTCGCGTTCGCGAAGAATCGGGACCCGGGATGCCGCAATGGCTACGCCTTGCCGGGGCTGGCTGGCTTCTGTGGCGGTTCGGCGGGTTTGGCTGCGTCCGCCGGCGCGGATGGGGCGATAGGTGCGCTGGGAGTGGCTGACGCGCCGGGAGCGACCTTTTGCATGAGGAGCGAACCGAGCCCTTCGAGAACGCCGCCGATGGAGCCGCCGCCCCCGGTGACGAGCGTGTTGGGCATGAAGGGGACATTGCTCCGGGAAAGGGCTTCGATGGCATTCACCAACGCCGTGGCTCCCTGGCCCAAGGCTGCGACTTGTTTTTGATAGGCCTCGGCGCGGGCCAGGCCGACCGCCCGGACTTGCGCGCCCTGGGCCGTGCCGGTGCGTTCAATGTAGGTGGATTCGCCGTCGGCTTCAGCCTTTCTGGCCTCGGCATTGTTCTTCTTGATGTCCACGCCCACCGCGGCTTGCGCCAGTTGCGCCTGCATGTCCGCGGTGCCGCGCGCCTTTTCGGTCTCAATGCGCTGGTCCTGCGCCTGGCGCTGCATCTTGAAGGTTTCAACCTGCTGATGCGCCACCTCGCGCTCGGTGAGCACCGTGACCAGTTGCGGCGGATAGATCACATCCTGGATGTAGACGCCGCGGGTTTCGATCTCGTACTCGGCGAGCTTCTTCTGAATGTAAGCGAACGCCTCCTCCTGCACGATCTGGCGCGTCTGGATGAACTTGATGGCTTGCATGCCGCTGATTTTGTCGCGGAAGAGGTTGCCGACGGCCGCTTGCA
>Ga0181524_10003646_pt1 | contig 14789 bp, 18 predicted proteins | sample PEATcosm2014_Bin_34_FD_119761 | JGI IMG/M metagenome (GOLD analysis project Ga0181524, IMG submission 119761) | Peatland microbial communities from MTU Mesocosm Facility, Houghton, MI, USA - PEATcosm2014_Bin05_60_metaG | ecosystem: Environmental > Terrestrial > Soil > Wetlands > Peat | place...
AATCAATGTCGCCGTCGGCGACGCGCCCGGCGCTCACGATCGCGTGGAACGCGCGCTCATGATGCGGTGGAATGGCTGCTCACGATCCCGTGGAACGGGCGCTCAGCATCCGTGGAATGCGCAATCGCGCCCAAATTTCCGCCGGCGCTGCTCGCCGCCGCCGAGAAGTTGGCGGGGCTGACCGAAACCGTCGCGAAGGCGCGCGCCGGCGCGGAGAGCCTCGCGAACCAGGCGAGGCATCTCGAGGGCCGCGCCGCTTCGCTCAGAGACGAAATCGAACGTTCCGACGGGTCCGCCGTCGCGGCGATCGCCATGGGCATCGAAAAGGCCGATCCCAATCGAAAGTCGAAGGTCGCGGCGCAGATCGCCGAACTCGCCGCCGTCGAAAGGGACCTCGCCGAAACCGCGCGCGCGCAGGCCGCCGCGCCCGCGCTGTTCGAACAGGTTCGGGCGCCTCTCACGGACGCGATTGTTGCCTTCCAAGGGGAATACGCCGACGCGGAGCGAGCATTCGCGGAGTGGGCTTCCGACGCGCTGTGCGTTCTCAACCAAGCGACGTCGGAGGTAAAACATTTCGCGAACGGCATCAAAAGACACGGCGCCGCCGCCGCGCAGACCGAGACTCGCGACCACGCGCCTGGGCATCCGATGGCGCTGTTTCCCCAATTGCGGGAATTCAACGCGACCTTCAATGCGGCGGAATCCGCGGACCGTCCGTTGATCCGGGCTCCGAATAGCGACGAGCTTGCGGCCGCGAGAGTCGCGGCCGAGAGGCAGCGGCCGCGTGAGATCACGGCGATCGGCGGCCGCAACTGAGCGCACGAGCTTAACTCGCGCAGTCCATGCCGCGGGTTGAGGAGGGGGACGGTCGGGCGGCGTCGGCCGTCCCCCAGATTTCGCCGTCGCCGCGAACGATCAGGCCGCGCGGCGCGCTAGAGGACATTAGGACAGCCGATGACAGCTTCGCTCTCGCATATCGCCGCCATGCGGCTCTTCAATATCCCGCTCGCGATCCACGGCGGCAAGCTCGCCGCCGTTCTCGACGGGCTCGGCCCGCGCGTCGCTCCGGAAGGGCTCCGCGTCGAGGGCGCGCCCGAACGCATCGAACACGTCGCCTTCGCCGGCGGCCGGCCGAGCATGGGGCGGCTTGGCGATCCGCTCGGCCGCCGCATCGCGGCGCAGGGCGAAAGCAAGCCCTACGCGATGGTCGGCAATCTCGCCGTGATCGCGATCGAGGGCTCGCTTATCCACAAGGGCAAGTGGATCGGCGCTTCGTCGGGCGCGACGAGCTATGAGGGGATTCAGGCCGCCGTCCGCGCCGCGGCCGACGATGCGGACGTCAAGGGCGTCGCGTTCGAGATCGACAGCTTCGGCGGCGAGGTCGCGGGCGCCTTCGACACCGCGGCGCGCATCCGCGCGCTGTCGGCGAAGAAGCCGACGCTGGCGATCCTCACCGATCACGCTCTCTCCGCCGGCTATCTCCTCGCCAGCGCCGCGCGCCGCGTCTCCATGCCCGCTTCGGGCCGCGCCGGTTCGATCGGCGTGGTGATGGTGCATACCGATTATTCCCAGGCGATCGCCGATCGCGGCATGAAGGTGACGGTGCTGACGGCGGGCAAATTCAAGGGCGAAGGCAACCCTTACGAACCGCTCGGCAAGGACACCGCGGCGCGGCTGCGCGCCGATCTCGAGGCGGGGCGACGCGACTTCGCCGCCGCGGTGCATGAAGGGCGCGGCAAGCGTCTCAGCGTGCGCCAGGCGCTCGACACCGAGGCCGACGATTTCCGCGGCGAGGACGCCGCCAGGCTCGGCCTGGTCGATCGCGTCGAGCACGCGAGCGACGCGTTCGACGCCTTCGCCGCGCAAATCAACGGGACCGCGACGCGGCCGATCGCCGCGCTGAAGGGAAATCGTGCGGCCTCGCTCGGCGTCGCGACCGGCTCAGCCGTCGATCTGGCGCCCGAGGCCATGCTCGCGACGACGGACGTCCTTACCGCTCGGCCGGGCGGCGCGACTTCGACCGATCTGGAGGCTCCCTGGCGTCCGCCGGGCCTGGCGCACGGCGAGGGCGATCTGAGGGATGAAACCAAAGAGTTGCGGCCTGCTACTCTTTCGGTTCTCGGCGATGCTGGCGCGCCGCCAGCCCTCGCCGTCGTCGCGGGCGATCTAAGCGCGGCCGAGACCAAGGGATGGGCCGCGGGGCGCGCGGCAGGGCTCGCCGAGGGGGCGGCCGACGCGCAAGCGCGCATCAAGGGCATTCTCGCCAGCGATGCGGCCAAGACGCGCCGGGCGCTCGCCGACAAGCTCGCCTTCGACACCGATCTCGGCGTCGAGGCGGCGATCGACATTCTCTCGGCTTCGCCGGCGGAAGTCGCGGCCGGCCGGCTCGCGCGCGAGATGGCGAGTTATCGCCAGCCCGATCTCGGCGCCGGCGTCGGCCCGGAGCGCGTCGCGCCAATGACGGATTTTGAAAAGGGCGCAGCCGAGGCGAGGGCGTTGCTCGGCATTAGGCCGCCCGCCGCGAGCGGGCCATCGCGTTTCAATTTCACGGCATAAGGAGGTTTCAATGTCTGCAACGATGAATAGGTCCGCCGCCGAATTCGACAAGGGCGCGCAAGGGGCTCGCGCGTTGTTGGCGCGAGCCGGGGTCCACGGGCGTTCGACGCCGGCCGCCGCGCGGCCTCTGGCGGCGTCGCCCGACGCGGTCGACGCGTACGAGCGTGGAGCAGCGGCGGCGCGCTCCTTGTTGGCGCTCATGGGCGCGCCTGCGGCCTACCAGGGCTCGCCGCGCGAGCGGGGCGCGGCCTCGGCGGATGCGCCTGGCGATCATGAGCGCGGCGCGGCCGAAGCGCGCCGGCTGCTTGGCTATGGGGGCGCGACGGCCGACTCGGGCGGCTCCGCCTCGTCGCCTCGATCGCCTGCCGAACGCGGCGACGGCGTCGGCCCGGATCGCGTCGCGCCAGTGAGCGATTTTGAAAAGGGCGCGGCCGAGGCGAGGGCGTTGCTCGGCATCAGGCCGCCCGCCGCGAGCGGGCCGTCGCGTTTCAGCATCACGGCATAAGGAGGTTTCATGTCTGCAACGATGAATAGGTCCGCCGCCGAATTCGACAAGGGCGCGCAAGCGGCTCGCGCTTTGTTGGCGCGAGCCGGGATCCAGGTGCGTTCGACGCCGGCCGCCGCGCGGCCTCTGGCGGCGTCGCCCGACGCGGTCGACGCCTATGAGCGCGGCGCGGCGGCGGCGCGCTCCTTGTTGGCGCTCATGGGCGCGCCTGCGGCCTACCAGGCCGCGCCGCGCGAACGCGGCGCGGCCTCGGCGGACGCGCTTGGCGACTATGAGCGCGGCGCGGCTGAAGCGCGCCGGTTGCTTGGCTATGGGGGCGCGGCGGCCGACTCGGGCGGCTCCGCTTCGTCGCCTCGATCGCCTGCGGAACGCGGCGACGGCGAACGCGAAAAAGGCGCGGCCGAGGCGCGCCGGTTGCTCGGAATTGAAATCGCCGGCGCGGACTGAGGGCCGGCCGCAGCTATGGGGCGCATTCTGACGGCGAAGCGGCCAGCCGAATAACGAAAAGTGTCCTGCCGGCCCCATGGACGTCCATCGGTTCAAGGACACAAGGCCGCGCTCGTCCGGCGTCAAAGCCGAAAGTCCGCACATTCGATCGCGTGAGCTGTGGCCGCGCCTGGCGCAGCTCGGCGCGCGAAACAAGAGGCAAATTTGCCGCTTGATCGCCGCGTGGATGGCCGGCGCGCGAGCTGGCGCGTCAGCCGAACAGGCGGCGAAGCCAAGCCCAAAAACTGATCGTCGTGCGATTGTAGACGCGGTTGTAAGCGGCGCGCCTCGGATTGGTCAGCCATCCCCAGCCGCGCGGCGCCTTGAAGCCGAGGCGATGGCGCACGACGCGCCGCCAGGACAGACGAGCCGCGATGCTTCGTCGCGGGGAGGGGAAGCGAATGCCGAGCTTCATGGAGCCCTCCGCGGTCTCACGCACGCCCCGCAATCATTCATCGTTGCTCGCGTTGAGGTCGTCGACGGCGATTGACCCGTCGGCGCCCTTGAGCCTCACGCCGGGCTGGCCGCCGTTGGTGAATTCGACGCCGCCGGCTTCCAACGCGCGGACCAACTTCGCGGCTGTCTCGGCGCGACCGCCCAAGGGGCCGTCCGACGACTCGAGCCGTTTGACCGTCGGCGATGAGACGCCGGACCTCGCGGCCAATTCCTCTTGCGACCACGCCAGCAACGCCCGCGCCGCCTTGATCTGGCGGATTGATACTTTTGGTATTGACATGGCGCTATCCCCAAGAGATACTAAAAGTATCGCATATCTCATTCCAAGGAGCAATCCCCATGTCAAAATCGAGCCGTCCTGTTGTGAACGCGGCGACGCCGGCGAAGGGCCAATTGCCTGTCGCGCGCAAGCCCTACAGCGCCCCTCTTAGCGAAGCTGAAATAGCTGAGGAGGCCGCGTTTTGCGTCCTTCACGGGAAATGGATGGCCGCTCGCGCCGTCATCGCGGCAGGCATTGAAGACGACGAGGCGTGGAACGAACACCAGGACGAGCTTGAAAAAAACGAGATCGAGCTTCTGTTCACGCCCGCGGCGACGGAGCAGATGTTTTGGCGGAAATGGGAAGTGCTTGAGGTCGCGGTAGATTCGGAACATCGCGTCGGCGTCAGTGACCCGGCGCGCTTGGTCCGTGCGACCGCCGCGATCAAATTGGACCTCATGCGTTTCGGCTTCAAGGGGAGCTGAAATGACATCTCCTAAACGCGCCGCACCGGTCGATCCGTTGCTCGCGCTCGGCGCCGCGCTCGACGCGGCGACGGCGAATTACCAGGCCATCAGCGGCCTGGAATTCGACGTGGCCTTCAAGAAGGTCGCCGCGATCGTCGAGCGCATAGCCGCCTCTCCGGCGGTGACGATTGAGGGGCTGCGCGTCAAGGCGAAGGCTCTCAGCTGGTGCCACGCTTTCGAACCGATCGACCTGACGGCGCAATTTGGCGACACCGCCGACGTTCGCGTGATCACCTCGATCGTCCGCGACTTGCTCGATCCGCACTCTTCCGCCGCGTCTTCATGAGGCGGCGACGCGACGACGAATTCCAGCCTCGATCCCAGGAACAATCCCCATGTCGAAATCAGCCAATCCCGTCACGAGCCAAGCGATCCCCGCCAAAGGCCATAGTCGCGCCGAGCCGCGCTTGCGGCCATGTCCGGCGCAAGTTCCCGCCTTCGCGCTCGCTTGTGCGCCTGGCGTCGCGCGTGACGCCGGCGCCGCAGCCTCATCTGACGCCGACGCGGCCTTGTTCGATCTGCTCGCGAAATGGCGCGTTGCCGAGCGCGAGCACGATCGCCTTTGGCGCGATTTGGACCGAATGGAGGGAGAGCGCAGGCGCGCGCCGAAGCCGCAGGAACTCCTTAGGCGTCGCGAAGATGCAAAATTCTTCATGCTCCCCGTCGGCGATTCCTTCACCGAAGAATGGATCGCTGACTATGCGGTCGTCATGGGCCGCGCGCGCGCGTCTCAAGAACCGTTCTGCAAAGCCCTTGTGGCGCGGTTCGACGAGATCCAGCGCGCCTATCGCGAATGGTCGACGGCCGAGGAAAACTCGCGCGCCGCGGCGGGCCTTCCCGAGATACGTCGGGCCTGCGACTCGGCGTCGACTAAGGCCGTCGAACTGCGCGCGAGCCTCCTTGCCATGAACGCCCGCACGGTTCCCGGTTTGCTCGCCAAATTGGCCGTGATCTCGTCAGTTCTGGGCGCCGATGCGCTCGATGGCGAGTGCGACGATATCCTCGCGCAACCGCACGTGACGGTCGACGATCTCCTGACCGGCGTGGCGCGCGACTGCGCGCGCCTCTCGGCCGCCGCCGCCGCCGGCGCGCGATCATGAGGTGGCATCGGGCCTATCAAGGCACGGTCACGAACGCCAAGCTCGGCGAGGTCGCTTTGATTGCCGAGTGCTCGCGCGCGGTCGCGATCGCGACGTGGCACGCCATCCTGGAGAGCTGCGCCAGCGCGAGCGCCGGCGGGAAGTTCGACACGACGGCGCGCCGCGTCGCGGCGATCCTCGGCGAGTCCGTCGCCTCGATCGAGGCCGTATTTGCGGCGCTGGAGAGCCTCGCCATGATCAGAGAGGGTCTGGTCTGCTCTTGATCGCGCCGTCAGTTCGAAGGCGACAACAGCACCAAGCGTTCGCAGCGCCACCGCGCCAAGGGCCGCGACGGCGCGCCGGCTCCATGCAACGCCGAGGCGACGCTGCAAGACCGTTGCGCAACGGCGGCGCAACCCCCCCCAGAGAACAGAGACAGAGATTCCAGAAGCTGACGCTTCTGGCGCGGCGACGCCGCCGAACCGTTCAAGGAATTGTCAGCACGACGGACAATTCCTTCCCGGCAAAGATTCAAATTTGCATGTTTCGAGGGGCGACCCGACAGAGCGCCTTTGGTCGGAAGGCCCTGACCTATTGCGGGCCATGGGCGTGCCGGATCGCCAGGCGAAGGGCAACATCGGCCGATGGCTCAAGGCGTCCGGCGACGACGCTTCGGGCGTTCTCGCCGCCATCCGCCGCGCCCGCGACATGGGAACCCGCGACCCGATCGCCCTCGTTTCGCGCATCCTCGCGCCGATCAAACCCGCTTCGCCGGAAAGGACGACAAGCCATGTCCTCATCGACCTCGCGCGCCAATTCCCGCGCGCCGACACTGACGATCGGGGCGCAGACGTCTCCGCTCTGCCCCGAGCCCTTCGCGGTTGATTGCGCCCGCGTCCTACTCGGCTGCTACCGCAAGGTCGACGCCGCCGACGCCGAGGTCTACACGCGGGCGATCGTGGCCATGCTGGCGTCCTATCCCGCGTTCGTCGCGCGGGCCGTCTGCGACCCGCTCCGCGGCCTCCCCGCGCGCCTGAAATGGGCGCCGTCGATCGCCGAGCTGCGCGAGGCGTGCGAGCGCGAGCTGGAGCCCGTCCGACGCGAGGCCGAGCGACGCGCCAGATCCTCTGCGATTCGCGCCGGGCGCCGGCGACCGATTCCGAGCGCCGGCTCATCGCCCAAGGTCTGCGCGAAGTCGCCGCCAGCCTCGGCGCGTCCATGTGAGGGGTTTGAAAGGGCCGAGACGTTTTGTGGCGTTCGGAAACGGAATTATCGCGTTGCGAGACGTAATTGTGAAAGCGGGGCGGTCGCTTCGATCCGCGAAAATCAGGCCTCTTGGGGCGAGGCCGCGGTCGAACAATTCTGTTATTGGTTTGGATAAAAAGCGCTCGAAGTGAGCAGGTAACGGGGGATGTAGGCTCCTTTTTGGGGCGCCGTCCGCGGGGCTTCGCAAAGTTCAACATTGGAAACCGGAATAGGCCGCGATCGCGCGAGGGGCCAGACGGGGCACTCAAAAAACAGAGACGTCGAACGAATCTCAGAAACCGCCGCGGGCCCTCGGTCGGCCGGCCGCCAAAGAATAGTACCGCCGACGAACTATTCTTTCGTGTCGATCTCGCGCGTCCGACAAATTTGCCGGAAGTCTCGCAGGCCGCCGCCGGCGAGGTCCGGAGCCCGCGCTTGCGGTTGAGGATGGCCCGATCGACCAAGGATCGGCGACGCCCGAAAAGGTGCAAATTTGCACCTTTCCCGCGATGGCCGGTTTTCCGTCGCGGCGATCTGGCCGGCTTCGATCCGAGAAACCGGTTCCGTTTGAGCACCGGTTTCGCCGGCCCCGCTGCCTGGGGAAAACGGTAGCACCGTGCTACCGTTTCCGGCGACCGCCCGGCCGTGAACGTTGGCCTATTCCACCGGCGCGAGGCGCTGCGGCGGCGCGGTCGCTCCGGTCGCCGCCATGAACGCCGGGATAGCCTTCTCGATCGTTCCCCACGCGCCAAGCGATCCTTTCTTGCCGCGCACGCCCCAAGGTCAGCTGCACGGGCGACCGGACGAGCGCCATGAGGCCTGCCCGCGCACGCAAAATGAATGTGCTGAGTTATGCGCAAAATACTACACATTTAGCTCGACACGGCCCCGCGCTATGCGTATTATTATGGACATAGCGAGGGCGATGCGATGGCTAAGGTCGAGACCAACACCCGCAAGATCGTCGATCGCCTCAAGAAAGACGGCTGGACCAACGTCGGCGGCGGAGGCCACGACCGCTTCGTGCACGAAGGCCGGCCGGACATGATGATCCCGGTTCCGCGTCATCGCGAGCTGTCGCCCGGCGTGGCGCGATCAATCGCGAAGGCGGCGGGCTGGATTTGAACGAAGAAGGAGCAGCGCGATGATTTACTACATTGGCGTTCTCGACGGGGCAAAGGGCGTTTGGGGCGTCCGCATCCCCGACATTCCCGGCTGCGTCGGCGGCGGCGCGACGCCCGAAGAGGCGATCGCCGACGTCGCCGCCGCTCTGCGCGACGTTGTCGCCCACAAGCGCGACGGCGGCTTCGCCGTTCCGGCCGCCTCGACGCTGGCCGAGATCGTTTCGTCGGGCGAAATCGGCGCGGGCGAAAGCGCCGTCATGATCCCGCTTCTGCTCGATTCCGGCCGCACCGTCCGCGCCAACGTGAGCTTCGACGCGGCGCTACTCGACGCGATCGATTCCGCCGCGAAAGAACGCGGTCTGACCCGATCGGCCTTTCTCGCCAGCGCGGCGCGTGGAAAAATATTGGAGCGCGCCTGATGTCCGCTCGCGAACGCCATCGCGGCTTGACGGCTGGTTTGTCCAGGGCAGGGCGCCGTCCTTGATCTTTTCAATATCCCGCCATAGGGCTAGGGCGTCTTTGTGTCTCTAGCGCGTGTCTCATGGCTAAATCACGTCGGCGAAAATGCGTAGATTGTTATGTAATGTCAATGAGATATGGCGTGTTATTGTAACCGCCTTCTAAGCGGCAGGTCGCAGGTTCGAGCCCTGCCGGAGTCGCCAGCCGGACATCGCGCCGCATCTGACCGGAAATCTCGCGGAGGCGCCGCGCGAAAAGCGCCGGCTTTGCGATCCTTCCTCGATTATCGACGGCCTGAGCGCGCGGCTGACCCGAGGACAAGCTCATTTCGTCGTGACGATTGTGCCCGAACCGTCAGCGGGGAAGGTCACCGTGGCGGATATGGCGTCGCCGTTGGTTTCAGGGCCTTGGGTGAAAGGTTTCAAGGTCGACTTCAGGACCTGTCGTTCGGCGTCGTAATATTGGAAATTATCCTGCTCCCAGACAGCGAACTCCCGGCCCTTGCCCCAGGAATCCACGACGCGGTGGTGCGCCGCGTCAACGTACGGGTCGGTCATGCCGCGAAAGAAGAACGTCTTGACCCGGATCGCCGTGTCGAACGTGTCACATTCGCCGGTGGCGACCTCGAGCCACCCTCGGGAAAGCCAGTGGCCGTCCGTTTGCGCATAGGCGATCGCAACGAACACCGTATGCGAAAAGTTGTTGCAGAAAACGATGTCGGCGTTGGCCCTCGACATTGTGCAGAGAAGCGCCAGCATCGCCCCGCCGCACACTCGATTTCGTGATGATCTTGCGGCCATCGCGCGCTCCTTCCCGGTTGCGGGCGCCAACTTAGGCTGGCGCCGTCGGCCGCCTCGGTCAAGACGCCGAGCGATCGGAGAGAAGGCGGCGCGCTGCTTAGCCGCATCGTCCGAAACCCTCGTATTAGGGGTTAAGCGAGGTGTAACCGCCGTAATTGCGCGGACTTGCGCCCGTCCAGACCTGCGTCGGACGACTGGGCGTCCGCTTTGCTCGGGGCGGCGGCGCCGGCCTTGACGTTTTCAATATCTGAACATAGGCGTACGCACACAAAACGTCTTCGTGTCTCTCATCGTGTCTCGCGACGCGACGCGCGGCGGGAAGAATGGCGAAGTCATCGTTTCCTGTGAACGTGATCGCCTAAGCGGCGGGTCGCCGGTTGGAGCCTTGTCGGCGTCGCCAGCTCGACGTCGCGTCGCGGCCCCCCTTTTCAGGCTGGGTCGCGAGACCTCTCGAGGAGTCAATTCTGCAGACCGTCGCTTGCATTCGTTGGGGAACGGGGTTTCCCGTCGACTACGCCAATCGCCTCTATCGCGGCGTGATGCGCAACGTCGCGCGAGCGACGCGCTTCATCGCGTTCACCGACGATCCGACCGGACTGGACCCAGGGATCGAGGCGAGGCCGATCCCGCCGATCAAGTTGCCGGCGAGGGGCCTGGGCCTCAGTCCGTGGCGCAAACTCGCGCTGTGGTCGCGCGACATCGGCGTCGAGGGCGACATCCTGTTTCTCGACCTGGACGTCGTGGTCGTCGGGCCGCTCGACCCGTTGTTCGATCTCGATCCCGGCAAGCTCGCCATCATCCGGGATTGGGGATCGAAAGACAGCGGCAATTCGTCGGTCATGCGCTTTCCCGCCGGCGGCGCGCCGCATCTGGTCGACAATTTCGAACAGGCGCCTTTGGAGAAGCGTCGGCTCTATTCGAACGAGCAGGTCTATCTGACCCGCGAATCCGGCCTGCCGCTGGTGTTCTGGCCGAGCGAATGGTGTCCCAGCTTCAAGGCCACGATGATGCCGCATTTTCCACTCAATCATTGGAAAAACGTGGAGATCCCCGCGGGCGCCCGCATCGTCGTGTTCACCGGCCATCCGCGGCCGCACGAAGCGGCCGAGGGAAAATGGCCGGCGCCCTGGTACAAGAAGGCCTACAAGAGCGTGCGCCCGGTGACTTGGCTCAGCGAGCATTGGCGTTAAGCGCTCTCCCGCGCAGATCGATTGGCGCAATGACGGCGAATGCGTTAGGTCTTTGGAAAGGAAGTCGGGACAAAGTGGCGACAGGAATGTTTGCTGAATCTTGCGCGCGCCAAGGCCGACTCCTGGGTGGGGCGTGGGTTTGTTTTTGTGGCGTAGCCGTGGCGAGTTTGCGTCGATGATTTTCGCCGCCCGAATGTCTGGCGTCGAGACGGGCTTTGGACCCTGGCGCCGAGCGGGCGTCGTGGCCCTCGTCGCGGCGTCGCTGGCGGGTTGCGCGCAGCCGCCTTCGCCCCACGCCCGCGGCAACGGCAAGGAATATTTTTCGCAATCCAAATATGGCCCCGCGAGCCCGCGGGTCGTCGCGGACGGCGAGCCGGTGCCGCGCGGCGGCGGGCAATATCTCATCGGCCATCCCTATACGATCGCCGGGCGGACCTATTATCCCGGCGAGAATTCCGCTTACAGCGCCGTCGGCATGGCCTCCTGGTACGGCGACGCGTTCCACGGGCGCCGCACCGCCAACGGCGAGGTCTACGACATGCGCTCGTTCACCGCAGCGCATCCGACCATGCCGCTGCCGAGCTACGCCAGGGTCACCAATCTCGCCAACGGCTATTCGATCATCGTGCGCGTCAACGATCGCGGCCCCTATCACGGCGGGCGCGTCATGGACGTGTCCTCGCGCGTCGCCGACGTGCTCGATTTCAAGGGCGCCGGCACCGCGAAGGTGAAGGTCGAATATATCGGCCGCGCTCCGCTCGAAGGCTCCGACGATTCGACGCTGCTGGCGAGCCTGCGCACCAACGGCGCGCCGGCGACGATCGACGGGCTGCCGAGCAGCGCGCCGGTGATGGTGGCCTCGCAGGCGCCGACCTCTTTCCTGCCGAATTTCTTCAAGCCCACCGCGCCGCGGCCGGCTCCGGCGCCCGAACCGGCCGTCGAACCGGCGCCGGCCAGAGCGCCCGAGCCGGCGGTGGTCGCCTCGGCGCCAAATCCCAAATTGCTGAAGGCGCCGCCGCCGCCGCCGCGCCCCTTCGACCTCGGCGCGATCGCCCGCACGATCGGTCCGGTCGCCACGGCGCCGGCCGTGCCGCCGCGGCGCCCGGTCCAGCAGGCGCTGGCCGGCGACCGGGCCCTCTATTTCGCTCAGAGCGAGGGCGCGGCGGCGCGCCTGCTGCGGCATGATCCTTTCGCCGGGCTGATCGAGCCGGGCGAAGCGCCGCGAGCCGCGAGCCCTGTCGAGAGCGATCGCTAGCGCGCGCCGGCCAATCCCCGCACGATCGTTGATTTGTCCTCGAATGCGATGCAAGAACAAGGCGCGCGCCGCGTTTCTTTCGTCGCGCCGACGAGGATCGGCCTTGTTTGCTCTCCGCTTCGCCCTGGCGTTGTCCGCGATGTCGCTGGGATTCGTCCTGACGGCGCCGCCTTCGCGCGCGGAAACCTTCCAGACCGCCGCGCCCTTCGCGCTGCTCGTCGACTACGAGAGCGGCGCGGTGCTGTTCGAGAAGAACGCCGACCAAGCGATGATTCCGGCCGCGACCGCCAAGCTGCTGACCGCGGAGATCGTGTTCAACGAGCTCAAGGAGGGGCGCCTGCACCTCGACGACACGTTCGCGGTTTCCGAACACGCTTGGCGCACCGGCGGCGGGCACTCGCACGGGCCGGCGACGTTTCTCGACATCCACAGCGAAGTGCGCATCGACGACCTGCTGCGCGGCCTTGTCATTCAGGCCGGCAACGACGCCGCGCTCACGCTCGCGGAGGGCATTTCCGGAACGGAGGAAAATTTCGCCGATCGGATGAACAAGCGAGCCGCCGAACTCGGCATGACGCATTCGACCTTCGCCAATGCGCGGGGCGTCGGCGACCCGAGGCAACACGTGAGCGCGCGCGACATGGCGCTGCTCGCCGCCCACATCATTCGCGATTACCCCGATTATTACCACTACTTCGGCGAGAAGGACTTCACGTGGAATAAGATCCACCAGCTCAACCGCGATCCGCTGCTGACGATGGACGTCGGCGCCGACGGCCTGATGGCGGGGGACTCCGCCGAGAGCGGCTACGGCGCGGTCGGTTCGGCGGCGCAGAACGGCCAGCGGTTGATCCTGGTCGTCAACGGGCTCAAGACGGCGGCCGACCGGGCCGAGGAATCGCGCAAGCTCTTCAACTGGGGCTTTCGTTCGTTCGACCCGCGCGTGTTGTTCCAACGCGGCGAGACCGTAGGAACGGCGTCGGTCTATGGCGGCGAACAGAGCGAAGTCCCCTTGGCCTGCGATCAGCCAGTGAAGATTTTTCTCGCGCGCGGCTCGCAAGACAAGCTGAGCGCGAAGATCGTCTATGTCGGCCCGTTGACGGCGCCGGTCGCCGCGGGGGTCGAGGTCGCGCGGCTCAGGGTCTGGCGCGGATCGACGCTGGCGCTCGAGGCGCCGTTGAAGACCCAGGCCGCCGTTCCCTTGGGCGGCTTGAGCAAACGCGCCCTGGACGCGGGAATCGAGTTCGCCACGAACTTGATCCGCAGCGCCTTCGCGAGAAATTGATGCGCCGCGCGCCGGCGCAAGGCCGGTTCATCACGCTCGAAGGCGGGGAGGGCGCCGGCAAATCGGTCCAGGCGCGCCGGCTCGCCGGGCGCCTGCGCGAGCTCGGGCTCGCCGTCGTTCTCACGCGCGAGCCGGGCGGCTCGCCCGGCGCCGAGGTCTTGCGCGAAATCATTCTTTCCGGCGCCGCCGCGCGCTTTGGCGCCGTCGGCGAGGCGCTGATGTTCAGCGCCGCGCGGATCGACCACATCGACAACACGATCGCGCCGGCGCTACGCCGCGGCGACTGGGTGGTTTGCGACCGCTTCGCCGATTCGACGCGCGCTTACCAGGGAGCCGCTGGCCAACTCGCCCCGAAATTGCTCGCCAGCCTGGAGCGGGTCGCGGTCGGCGCCTGCCGGCCGGATTTGACTTTGATCCTGGACCTGCCGGTCGCCGTGGGCCTCGCCCGCGCCGCGGCCCGGCGCGGCGACGGCGAGGAAGCGGATCGGTTCGAGCGCGAAGGCCTCGCCTTTCATGAGACGCTGCGCCAGGCGTTCGTGTCGATCGCGCGCGCCGAGCCGAAGCGCTGCGCGGTCATCGACGCCAGCGCCGGGGAGGACGAAGTCGCCGAGGCGATCTGGGGCGTCGTTCGCGAGCGGTTGGCCGGCGATCTGAAGCGGAAGGCGCGGGCGCAATGAGCAAAGCCCCGCCGGACGCGACGCCCGAAAGCGACGCCTTCCCGGGCGCGCCTCATCCGCGCTACGCGACCCGGCTGATCGGTCACGCCGCCGCCGAGGCCGAAATGCTCGGCGCCTATCGCGAGGGGCGGCTCGCTCACGCCTGGCTGATCGGCGGCCGCGAGGGAATCGGCAAGGCGACGCTCGCCTGGCGCTTCGCCCGCTTCGTGCTCGCGAACCCCGATCCCAACGCGCTCGCCGTGCGCGCGGCGACGAGCCTCGCGGTGGCGCCCGATCATCCCGCCGCGCGCCAGCTCGCGGCGATGGCTCACCCTGATTTCGCGTTGCTGCGCCGCGGATGGAATCCCAAGTCGAAGAACTTCTTCACCGAGATCGGCGTCGCCGACGTCCGCTCCGGGCTCCAGCTGTTCCATATGTCGGCGGCCTTCGGCGGCTGGCGCGTCGCCGTCCTCGACAGCGCCGAGGATCTCAATCGCAGCGGCGCCAACAGTCTGCTGAAGATGATCGAGGAGCCGCCGCCGCGTTCGCTGATCTTGATCGTCGCGCACCGGCCGGGGCAGGTGCTGGCGACCATTCGGTCGCGCTGCCGGCGGCTGCTGCTGGAGCGGCTTTCGCCATCGCAGATCGGCGATGTCGTAGGCGGCCTCGGCGCGCCCTGGGACGCCGCGGACGCGCGATCGCGCGAGGCCGCCGCCGGGCGCGCCGACGGCTCGGTTAGCGAAGCGCTGCGCCGGCTCGATCCCGAAGCGGACGGCGTCGGCGCCCTGATCGACGCGGCGATCGCGCAATTGCCGAACGCCGATCCGCGCGCGATCCACAAGCTCGCCGAAGCGGTGAGCGGACGAGCGGCCGGCGACGCCTTCGAGGCGTTGACCGCCGCGCTCTA
>Ga0181524_10003649_pt1 | contig 14778 bp, 14 predicted proteins | sample PEATcosm2014_Bin_34_FD_119761 | JGI IMG/M metagenome (GOLD analysis project Ga0181524, IMG submission 119761) | Peatland microbial communities from MTU Mesocosm Facility, Houghton, MI, USA - PEATcosm2014_Bin05_60_metaG | ecosystem: Environmental > Terrestrial > Soil > Wetlands > Peat | place...
CGAAACTTCAACATTACGCGCGACCATTAGTTGCGAGAAACTTTCGCGCCGGACACAATCGCTTCCGCACACCCGCGAGACTTGCGGCGACGAAAACCCGCGCGAGCCTTTGCGCGCCCTTGCCTCAGGCGGTCATTCTCTTACGTCTTGCTTAATCAATTATGATCAATTGTCGTTCGATCAAGTTGGCGGACGCAGGAGTTGTCGCGAGAGAGACTTAAGTGAAGCCGAGCAGCGCCTTTCCTCTGAGAAAACAGTCGCATGGATAGCGAAGACCTCCCCGATTATCTACAGATCCCGCGCTCGGGCGGGGCCCCGGGCTGGCGGATCGCGCGAAGGCTGCGCGAGGCGCGCGCCTCGGGCCGCGACCGGCCAGGTTTGGTGTGGCTTGGCGGTTTCGCCTCGGACATGCGCGGCGCGAAAGCCAGTTTCGTTGACGCCTACGCCGCGGCTCAAGACCGCGCCTTGTTGCGCTTCGATTATTCCGGGCACGGAGAATCGGCCTTCGATACGCCAGGTGGGCGCTTCGAGGATGGAACGATTGGCGACTGGTTGGAGCAAAGCCTGTCATTGTTCGAAATCTCCACGCGGGGCCCGCGGATTCTAATTGGAACTTCGATGGGGGCATGGATCGCCCTGCTGCTGGCCCGTCGCCTGTACGAAATGGGACGTCAGGACCGCCTGCACGCCCTATTGCTGTTGGCTCCCGCGGTCGATTTCACCGAAGAATTGTTATGGAAGACGCTTCCGGCGGCGGCGCGGTGCGAGATCGCGGACAAGGGCGTGCATGCGCGGCCCTCTCCCTATGCGTCTACCCCGACGCCCATCACGCGGCGCCTGGTGGAGGAAGGTCGCGCCCATCTTTTGCTGGGCGGCCCGGTGCGCGCCCATGCGCCGACGCACATCATTCAGGGGGTGAAGGATAAGGACGTTCCCTGGCGTCACGCGCTGGCGCTCGCCGAGCGCATGGTGGGCGATCCGGTGACGGTTTCCCTCGTCTCCGATGGGGATCATCGCCTCTCGCGTCCGCGAGACCTGGAGCGCCTTGTGACGACGCTCGACGCCCTTGGATAGGCGCGCGCGACCACCGACAAGCGGATCTCGGTCGATTCCGGCTGCGCGCCAGCTGTCTTTGTCCCGATCTTGCTTGACACTCTCCGGCTTGACCATGATGCTGGCGAACAAATCGTTCGGCATATCGAACGAGAGGAGAAGATTTGACCCCTGCCCCACAATCGTTCGAAAGCGCTCCGACGGTCTCGGAGCGGCCTTCCTTGGTTTTTGGGCTTGACCAACCGCTGGTGACCGACGGCGGAGGGATCATCGCGCCGTTGACCATTGGCTTCGAAACTTATGGCGCGCTCAACGCCGCCCGCAGCAACGCCATTCTCTTGTGCCACGCGCTGACCGGCGACCAATATGCCGCGAGCGTGCATCCCATGACGGGAAAGCAAGGCTGGTGGGATGTTCTGGTCGGCCCGGGGTTGCCCTTCGACACCGATCGCTATTTCGTCATCTGCTCAAACGTGGTCGGCGGCTGCATGGGCACGACTGGCCCGGCCTCGATCAATCCGGCGACCGGCCGCGCTTACGGCCTCGATTTTCCGGTCGTCACAATACGCGACATGGTGCGCGCGCAGGCCATGCTGATCGATCGTCTCGGCATCGACACGCTGTTTTGCGTGGCGGGCGGTTCGATGGGCGGCATGCAGGTGCTGCAATGGGCGGCGAGCTATCCCGAGCGGGTCTTCGCAGCCATGCCAATCGCCACCGCCGCGCGGCACTCCTCGCAAAACATCGCCTTTCACGAGGTCGGTCGGCAAGCGGTGATGGCCGACCCGGATTGGCGGGGCGGGCGCTATCTCGACGAAGGCGTGCGTCCGGAGAAGGGGCTCGCCGTGGCGCGCATGTCGGCGCATATCACTTATCTTTCGGAACAAGCGCTGCAACGCAAATTCGGACGCAAGTTGCAGGCGCGCTCCGCGCCGACCTTCTCCTTCGACGCGGACTTCCAGATCGAAAGCTATTTGCGCCACCAAGGTTTGGCTTTCGTCGAGCGTTTCGACGCGAATTCCTATCTTTTCGTCACGAGAGCCTGCGATTATTTCGACCTCGCGGCGGATTACGGCGGCTCCCTGGCGCGCGCCTTCACGGGCGTCAAGACGCGCTTTTGCGTGATCTCCTTCACCTCCGACTGGCTTTATCCGACCTCCGCCTCCCGCGCCATCGTTCATGCGCTGAACGCCGGGGGCGCCTCCGTGTCCTTCGTCGAGATCGCCAGCGACAAGGGACACGACGCCTTTTTGCTCTACGAACCCGACTTCTTCGCGACCACGCGCGGCTTTCTCGAATCCGCGGCGCGCGCGCGCGGAATCGCTCCGGCCGCGGCAGCGCGGCCATGACGACAGCTCTAAAAATCGCTCCCGGGCGTTTCGACCTCGCCGTGGTGGCCGATATTGTCGAACCGGGCAGCCGCGTGCTGGACGTGGGCTGCGGCGACGGTCTCTTGCTGCAAATGCTCGAAAGACAAAAACAGGTCGACGGGCGCGGAGTCGAACTGTCGCAGCGCGGCGTGAACGATTGCGTCGCCAAAGGCCTGTCGGTGATTCAGGGCGACGCCGACACCGACCTCAGCGATTATCCCGAAGACGGTTTCGATTATGTCATTCTGTCGCAGACGCTGCAGGCGACGCAGCGTCCGCGCGTTGTGCTCGACAATATGCTGCGCATCGGTCGAAGGGCCATCGTCTCTTTCCCCAATTTCGGTCACTGGCGGGTGCGCGCGGAACTGCTGCTGCGCGGCCGAATGCCGAAAACCCCCAATCTCGACTTCGCGTGGTATGACACGCCCAATATCCATTTGTGCACAATCCGAGACTTTGTCGAGCTCGCCGACGAGATCGGCGCGCATATCGAACGCGGCGTGGCGCTCGACCGCGCGGGCGCGCCCCTCCGATGGAAGGCGCCGTGGCCCGTGATGAACCTTTTTGGCGCGCAGGCCATATTCCTGCTTGAACGCGGTCGCGAAACGGGACGCGGCGCGGGCCCATAGCGAGCGCCGCGCCGATTGTCAGACCGCCCAATTGCCATTCGTGTTGCACCGCAATGCATAAAAGCTCGGCCGAGCGGCCCCTGCGCCGGGATGTCGCCTTTCGCTTCGACCACTTCCGCGTTAACGTCGGACATCGGTCGAACCCAAATCGAGGGGGCTTCCTCCATGTCCTTATGAAGCCTTCGCGGCGGGAAGGCTTCGCATTGCAAATGCGCGAGCGGCGTGATGGAAAAAATGAGTTCGGCGGGGCCGCTTTGTTCGTTCGAAAGACGGGCGGGCGTGAGGAAAGCAAACGCCATGTCCGAATTACCGCCATTGCGGGATTTCCCGCTATTCGCTTCACTCGACGAGGCGACGCTGCACCGATTGACGCTTGACGCCAAGGTCGAGACCTATGCCGATGGTGACGTGATCTTTCGCCAAGGCGACGCCGTCACCGCGATCATGCTCATCGTGCGGGGCTTCGTTAAGCTCTTGCGCACCGCCTCCTGCGGCGATGAAACACTCGTGAGCATCCGCTCCGATGGAGCCAGCGTCAACGATGCGCCAACGGCCGCGGGCGAAACTTTTCATGTTTCAGCGGAGGCGGTGGGGCCAGCCTCGATTTTGAAGCTGCCCGCGGGACGATTTGCGCGGCTCATGTCCGAGTCGCCGGCGCTCGCCACGGCGGCGCTTGACGACGCCAAGCGGAAGATCGCCGAACTGATCAGCGAAATCGAATCATTGAAGGCTCAAAGCGCGGATCGGCGTCTGGCGCGATTCATTCTTTCGCTTTGCGCGCCCGACATGGAGTCTTGTCGTTTCCGGCTGCCATACGATAAACGTCTGGTGGCGGCGCGACTGGGAGTGACGCAAGAGACCCTGTCCCGCTCCTTCGCTCGCCTGCGTGAATTTGGCGTGCGCACGGAAACGCGCGACGTCTCTGTGGAGAGCGTGACGCGTCTCTGCTTGCAATATGACGAGTTGGGGCGTCAAGGCCTTCCGTATGCATCGGGCGGACGCCGGAGCGAAGACGGCCGCGACGGCGTTTGAAACTCTAGGGCCAGAACATTTCAGCGGCCAAGGCGACCTCCGGGAAGGACTTGCGTGTCAAAGGATCCGACGACGATTTTTGTTTGCACGGTATGCCGTCAGGGTGATGACGCGGAGAGCCGTCCCGGTCAGCTGTTCTTCGAGGCGTTGCGGGAGCGGCTCGCGAAAGACGAGGCTTCCTCGATCGCCGTCGAACCCGTTGAATGCCTCGCGGTATGCAAGCGTCCTTGTACCGTGGTTTTGGCGGGCGAGGGGAAATGGACCTATGTGATCGGCGACCTCGATGTCGACGATCATCTTGACGAGATTGTCGCCGCGGCCAAAGGCTACGCGGCGACCACGAATGGCATTGTCGCCTGGAAGGAGCGACCCGCCTGTTTCAGGAAGGGCGTCGTTTCGCGCACCCCGCCGCTGAGCTTGCGCGCGAGTAAAGGCTGAGCCTCCCCGCCTATTTCTTTTGTTTGGCGCGCTCAATCGCTTCCGAAATCATGCGGCGCGCCTCCTCCGCATCGCCCCACCCAGCCACCTCGGACCATTTGCCGGGCTCCAGATCCTTGTAATGCACGAAAAAATGTTCGATGCGCCGCCAGGTCATCTCCTGCAAGTCGGTGTAATTCTTCACGCTTTCATAGCGCTGCGTCAGACGCGACACGGGCACCGCAACAATTTTCTCGTCGCCGCCATGCTCGTCTTTCATGCGCAAGACGCCTATGGGTCGCACGGAGATCACGGCGCCCGGCGCGATGGGTCGCGTGTTGGCGACGAGCACGTCACAAGGATCGCCATCTTCCGACAATGTGTGCGGAATGAAGCCATAGTTTCCCGGATAGCGCATCGCCGTATAGAGGAAGCGATCGACGAACATCGCGCCCGAGGCTTTGTCGAGTTCGTATTTGATCGGTTCGCCGCCGAGCGGCACTTCGACGACGACATTGACTTCGTGCGGCGGATTCGCGCCGATCGGGATAGCGTCGAGACGCATTTAAAAAGCTCCAAGGCTGTCAGAGAAGGTCAGCGGACCGGCGCGGAGGCGAAACCAAAGGCGACTCGGCTCAGCATATTGTCGCCAAACCGCTCCTCGGCGCGCCGAACGGTCAAGCCGCCGAGGCGGCGGTAAAATGCGATCGCCTTGTCGTTGTCGGCGAGCGCCCAAACGATCGTGGACAAGCAGCTGTGCTCCATCAGCTCGCGGCGCGCCGCGTTGAACAGTCTGCTCCCAAATCCAAGACCCTGGTATTCTGGCAAAAGATATATTTCGAAAATCTCTCCGGAATAGGGCATGGATGGGACGCGATTTCGTCCATAGGTCGCGTAGCCCACGACACCGCCATCGAAATCGGCCACGAGAAGGCCCGTCCCCTTTAAAACCGCCGAACGCCACCAGCGCGGGCCGCGACGCGCGATCATTCGCTCGAGCTCACGGCCGGGAATCACGCCGCGATAGGCGTCGCGCCATGATAAGTCATGCACTTTGGCGATCGCTTCCGCGTCGTCGGGTCGCGCATGTCGAATGGAGAAGGCTGTCTTGACCATGGGGCGATGTTAGGTCGCCGCACGCCAATTCCGCAAGTGCTCGAATCGGTCAAAAGCGATAAAAATTATCATCCCCGAAAAGCCGACGCGCGCGCCATGGCGCGCGCGCGAGATTCGATCGCGATTCCACAAGTCTACCGCGCCCCGACGCCAAGGAGCAGCAAAACGCCAATGATCGCGCGGTACGCGACAAAGGGCCATGCCGAAAATCGTTCGAGAATGCGCATAAGGCTCCAGATCGCGGCGAAAGCGGAGATCGAGGCCACAACCAAGCCTAGCGCCAGAATCGACCAGCCGTGAACGTCGAGGTGCGCCTTAACCAATTTATAGAGTTCGTGAACACCGGCGCCAGCGATGGCTGGGAGGCCGAGCAGAAAGGAAAAACGCGCCGCTTCCTCGCGCTTGAGATCGAGAAACAGCGCGGCGGTCAGCGTCGAGCCCGAACGAGAAACGCCGGGAATGAGCGCGCCGACCTGGGCCAGCCCGACGATCATGGCGTCCTTCAACGTCATATGCTCCAGCGTGCGCGTGTGATTGCAATAGAGTTCGGCGAGCGCGAGCAGAGCCGCCATGACGAGACAGGAAATGCCGATCACCGTGAGCGAGCGCAGAGGCGAACCGCAAGCATTGAGCGTTTGCGACAGCGCGAGGCCGGCCAGCATCACGGGTAACGACGCGAGCACGATCCAGACCGTGAAGCGGAAAGTCCAATCCTGATAATCGCGCCTCTTGACCGCGCCGATCGCGCCTAGAAACAGGCCGCGCACATCGGGCCAGAAATAAGAGATGACGGCGGCGAGCGCGGCGAGCTGCATCGCGGCGGAAAATGCGGAGCCAGGGTCTTTCCAGCCAAACAGCGCCGGCACGATGCGCATATGCGCGGTCGAGGAGATCGGCAGCAATTCAGTAATGCCCTGCACCACGCCGAGAAAGGCCACTTTCATATAGCCGAGATCGACGAAGCCGGTGTCGAGACCCTCTGTGCAAGCGCTCGCCATTTATTTTCCCACCAAGATTTGAGGCCCTTTTGCCCAATGAATCGCCTAGGATGCTTAACAAAACCTTGTCTTAAAACCGCTTAGTCCGATCAAGGCGTCTTTCACACGGGTCGGTTGGCGCCGCTCGCCCCGCCCTCAATGAAACATCGCCACCGTCTTCAACAGGGTGATCCAAACGCCCCAGGCCAACGGCGCGCCGACAGCTGTCCAGGCCGCGATCACGAGCGCGAGCGAGCCGCCGCCCCCGTTGGATGGCGGCGCTGACGCGGCGGCGTCGCCATGCGCGATCGGCTCTCGTGCTTCCTCGACGAAATCTTCGAAGTCGGCGTGGATTTCGCTTTCCTCCTGCGCGATCCGCGCCGGAGAAACTTTTTTGTCCGCCGCCACCTCCTCGTCGGTCATGAAGTACCGCGCCGCGACCGGCCGCACCAATAAATTGCAAATGAACCCAAGGACGAGCAGTCCGGCGAGAATATACATCGTTTGGTTGTAGACGGCCTCGCGCGGAACGCCAGCCTTGAGCTGATGGTCGTGAAAATAATTGACCAGCATCGGCCCCATTACGCCCGCAGTGGACCATGCGGTGAGCAGGCGGCCATGAATCGCGCCTACCATATGGGTGCCGAACATATCGGCGAGATAGGCGGGAATCGTGGAAAACCCGCCGCCGTACATGGTCAGGATCACACAGAACAACAGCACGAAGAGAAAGACGACGCCATTGTGGGCGGTCGTGGGCGCCAAGGCGTAAAGACAAACGCCCGGCGCGAAGAAAAGAGCGAAAGTCGCCTTGCGCCCCAGTCGATCCGAGACGCTCGCCCATCCGAGTCGCCCGAAAATATTGCACAGGCTTAAAAGACCCGTGAAGCCCGCGGCGATTTCAGCGATTTTCTTCCTTTGGTCGGCGTTCAGGCCGTCGAAACCAATGTCGAGGCCCAGCAAATGGCCGCCAAACACCTCCTGCAACATCGGCGATGAAATATACAGCACGCCAATGCCGGCGCTCACATTTAGCGTCAGCACGCCCCATAGGAGCCAGAACTGCTGCGTCTTCCAGGCCGTACCGAGGTGCACGTGACGATGGGTGACCATCGAATCGGCCGCGGCGGCCGGCGGCGTCCAGCCCTTTGGCGCCCAACCCTCGCGTGGAACGCGGTAGCCGAGAGCGCCGCACACCATGAATACGAAATAGATCGCCGCCAGCGCGGCGAAGGTTTGCCATACGCCGACAGACTCGCTCGTCGCGAAATGGCTCATCAGGCGGTCGGCGAGCGGCGCGCCGATCATCGCGCCGCCGCCAAAGCCCATGATGGCGAGACCCGTCGCCAGACCGCGCCGGTCGGGAAACCATTTCATCAGCGTCGAGACTGGCGAGATATAACCAAGACCAAGACCGACTCCGCCGATCACGCCCGAACCAAGCCACAGCAAGTAGATCTGGTGCAGATGGACGCCGAGAGCCGATATCAAAAGGCCTCCGCACCAGCAGCAGGCCGAGGCCAGCCCGGCCTTGCGCGGGCCGGCGGTTTCCAGCCAATGGCCGAATATGGCGGCCGACGAGCCCAAAAACACGATCGCCAGACTGAACGTCCAGCCCAGCGCCTTGTTCTCCCAATCGCAATCGGTCGCCAAGAGCGACTGGAGAAAGCTCAACTCATTGGAGCAGGCTTTTGGCGCGACGACGCCGACCGCGCGTTGCAGCGGCAGCCAGAACACGCTGAAACCGTAGATCATTCCAATACATAGGTGGATCGCCAAGGCCGCTGGCGGAACCAGCCAGCGGTTAAATCCGGGCGCGGCCACGGTGCGTTCGCGGCTAAGGAAACTCGAACTATCAGGCGTCGCCTTCAGCATTCGGCCTCTCTCGACTGGTTGGCGGCGGACTGGAGCGCTAGCCGACGCTGCGTTCGATAATATGCGCCAGATCCGTCATGATCGCGTTGAGATCGAAGTTCTTGGGCGTGTAGACCGCCGCCACGCCCTCTTCGCGCAACAGCTTTTCGTCGGCGGGAGGAATAATGCCGCCAACGACCAGCGGCACGCCCGCGAGGCCCTCGTCCTTCATCCGCCGCATGACCTCATGGGCCAGCGTCACATGCGAGCCCGACAGAATGGAGAGGCCGACGCAATGCACGCCCTCCTTTTTCGCGGTCTCGACGAGTTCCTTGGGCGTCGAACGAATTCCGGCGTAAATCACGTCGAAACCGGCGTCGCGGGCGCGCACGGCGATCTGCTCGGCGCCATTCGAATGGCCGTCGAGCCCTGGCTTGCCAACCAGGAACTTGGCGCGTTTGCCGATCTTGGTGGAAACGCGCTGCACCTCGGCGCGCACATCGTCGAGTGCGCCGCCGACCTGCCGCGCCGTCGATGAGACGCCCGTCGGCGCGCGATATTCGCCAAACACGCCGCGCAAGACAGTGCCCCATTCTCCGGTGGTGACGCCGGCCTTGGCCGCCGCGATCGAGGGCTCGACCATGTTGCGCCCTTCCTTGGCGGCTTGCGATAGCTGCTCCAGCGCCGCCTTGGCGGCCTTGGCGTCGCGCTGCTCGCGCCAGGCGTTCAGCCGGGCGATTTGTTCCGGTTCGACATGTGGCGGCACCACCATGATCTGATTGTCGCCGGCGGTCAGCGGCGAGGGCTCGCCGCCGGTGAACCTGTTTACGCCAACCACCACCTGCTCGCCGGCCTCGATCGCCTCCAGGCGCGCGGTGTTGGACTCGACCAGCTTCGATTTCATATAGCCGCTTTCGACGGCGGCGGCCGCGCCTCCAAGCGCGTCGATCTTGGCCAGTTCCGCCAGCGCCTCTTCCTTCAGCGCCGCGACCTTGCGCGAGATTTCGCTGGAACCGTCGAAAATGTCGCCATATTCCAAGAGGTCGGTCTCGTAGGCCATGATCTGCTGCATGCGCAGCGACCACTGCTGATCGAAGGGGCGCGGCAGGCCAAGCGCCTCGTTCCAGGCCGGCAATTGCACCGCGCGGGCTCTCGCGCCCTTCGAGAGCACCACCGCGAGCATCTCGATGAGAATGCGCGTGACGTTGTTTTCGGGCTGCTGTTCGGTGAGGCCGAGCGAATTGACTTGCACGCCATAGCGGAACCGACGCAGCTTCTCGTCCGCGACGCCGTAGCGCTTGAGGACGATCTCGTCCCAAAGCTCGGTGAAGGCGCGCATTTTGCACAGTTCCGTGACGAAACGCATTCCGGCGTTCACGAAAAAGGAAATGCGTCCCACGACCTGCGCGAAATCCTCCTCCGCGAGTTCGCCCGACTTCTTAACGTTGTCGAGCACCGCGACAGCCGTCGCCAGCGCATAGGCGAGTTCCTGCACCGGCGTCGCGCCGGCCTCCTGCAAATGATAGGAGCAGACATTTATCGGATTGAACTTGGGCGCTTCCTTGGTCGTGAACAGGATCAGATCCTGCGTCAGCCGCAGCGAGGCCGTCGGCGGAAATACATAGGACCCGCGCGAAAGATATTCCTTGATGATGTCGTTTTGCGTCGTGCCCTGCAGCTTCGCGCGGGGGACGCCCTGTTTCTCCGCGGCGGCGATATAGAGCGCCATCAGCCAGACGGCGGTGGCGTTGATCGTCATCGACGTATTCATCTGCCCGAGCGGAATGCCCTCGAACAGAGCGCTCATATCGCCCAGGTGCGAAACCGGCACGCCGACCTTGCCGACCTCGCCGCGCGACAGGGGATGGTCGCTGTCGTAGCCCGTTTGTGTCGGAAGATCGAAAGCGATGGATAAGCCCGTCTGGCCCTGAGCGAGGTTGGAGCGGTAGAGCAGATTGGACTCCCGCGCGGTCGAATGGCCGGCGTAGGTGCGAAACATCCAGGGTTTGTCGCGACGGGGCGCGGCGCTGTCGGTCATTTTACAGTCCTCCGTGCGTTGCGATACCACAGGCGCCGGTAGGCGCGAAAGGGCGCCCGGGCGGCGTCTTGGCGCCGCAATTCAAACCAACCCCGAACGGCCCCTCTTGGCGCCGCGCCCCGCCGCCCCCATATTCACCGCGCCGCGCCCGATCAGGCCGGCTCCAACTCGGAGAGACCCATGTCACCCGAAGAACGCCAACTCCTCGCCGGCATGTTCGAACGAATCAAAGCGAATTCCGCCGGGCCGCGCGACCAGGAGGCGGAGGCATTTATCAACGACCAGATCAAGGCGCAGCCGAGCGCTCCATATCTTCTCGCGCAAACCGTGATCGTGCAGGATTTCGCCCTGCAATCCGCGAATCAAAAACTGCAACAGCTGGAGGCGCGGGTTCACGAGCTCGAGTCCGCGCCAAAGCCTTCGACCAGCTTCCTGGGCGGCCTCCTCGGCGGCGGCGCGCCGTCCGCTCCGCCGCCGCGTCCCGCCCCGCCGCCCGCTTATAGTCAACCGCAGAGCGGCCCGTGGGGCGCGTCCCCGCCGCCGCCTCCCGGCTATGCGCCGCAGCAAGGCGGCTACGCCCAGCCCGGCTTCGCGCCGCAAGCGGCGCCTGGCTTCGCGCCGGCGGCTCCGGGCGGCTTTTTGAAGGGGGCGCTGGGCGCGGCGGCGGGTGTCGCGGGCGGAGTGCTGCTCGCCGACAGCATCCGCGGCCTGTTTCATGGCGGCGGAGGCGGCATCGGCGGAGGCCTTGGCATCGATTCGGGGTTCCAGCACACGGGGCTTGGCCAAGGCGGCGAAACCAACATCGTCAATAATTATTATGGCGATGATTCCGGTGCGGATACGAAAGACGCCGGCTACGACGCGGCGGACGACGACTCCGCCGGCGCACAGGACGCCGATTACGAGCCCGACGACGGCTACGACAGCGGCGGCGACGGCGGTTTCGACGCCTGACCGTAATTTGTCGACAAGGCGGGACGCGTCGGCGCGTCCCGCTTATCCGATCGCGGCGAGAATGGCCTGCGTCAACGCCCCCAGGCGCTGTTCGATCAGCGCCGGGGTCTCGCAGACGAAAGCGACCGCTTTGCGCCGCTCGTCGAACAGACGCATGTCCCATTGCAAGGCGTCGGTCAGCTCCTTGAGCTTTTCCGCGTCGGCATGGGCGTCCTGGGCGTCCCGCAGCTTCTGCGTCTCTCCGCGCAGCCGCTCGGCGATGTCCTTTTGCGCGCGACCATAGCGATCGAGGCCGGCGACAACCTCTCGCCGCTCGCCGTCGAGCTTGTCGTAAACTCCGGCGAAAAGCAGCGTCAGCCGCTCCTTGCGTCGCGCTCCGGCGTCTCGCGCGAATTGCTCGATAAGCTTCACGGCGGCCTCGATTGGAGTGCGGCGCGCCGAGATCTTCGTCACGAGATCGGCGAGAACGCTGTCCTCGCGCCAGATTTTCAAGGCGTCGTCGATCGGCGGGCCGCTCCAGACCGCCGCCAGCGACAGATTGGCCACCTTGACCTGCCGGCAGGGCCAATCGCCTTGCTCGCGCGCGCCCTGTTGCGCGGCGGCGGCGCCAAGACCGACGAAGAAGATGGTTAAAGCCGCGAGAGATGTTGCGCGCGTCATCGTGATCCGTGTTTTCAAGCCAAGATCGGCGGCGGATTAGGCCCCAAAACGGAGCGCGCTTCAACCGCTCTCTACTAGAGTATAAGATCGCCCCATGTTGGTCATTCCCGTCGTCGATCTCATGGGCGGCGTCGTGGTCCGCGCGATAGCCGGGCGGCGGGACGCCTATCGCCCGATCGTCTCGCCGCTGGCGGCTTCGAGCGCGCCTTGCGATGTCGTGGCGGGATTTTTGCGATTGCTTCCCTTCACGGTCATTTATGTCGCCGATCTCGACGCGATCCTTGGGCGCGGAGAAAATATGAGCGCCGTGCGAAGCCTCACCGATAAATTCCCGGAAATCGCCTTCTGGCTCGACGCCGGCTCGCGGAGCGTCGCGCCGCGATCTCCGTTCGAAACGATCATCGGCAGCGAGACGATGCGCCGCGAGGCGCCGCCACCCGATCTTTCCGCCCAGACCCGCGCCATTCTTTCGCTGGATTTTCAGAACGGGGACTTTTTGGGGCCTCCGGTCCTGGCCTCCTCGCCGCATCTGTGGCCCGCCCGAGTCATCGTCATGACGCTGGAGCGCGTCGGCCTGGGCGATGGGCCGGACTTCGCGACATTGGCCGCGATCAAGGCGCGGGCCGGCGGGCGCGAACTCTTCGCGGCGGGCGGCGTGCGTGGGGCCGAGGATCTCGCGGCGCTGGCGGAAAGGGGCGTCGCCGGCGCGCTCATAGCCTCGGCGCTGCACGACGGGCGACTCGGCGCGCCGGATCTCGCGCGGATCGCGGGCTCAGTTCCAGGCGGTTAAGGGCGTGAACCGCGAAAATTTCTTGGCGTGGTGACGATCCATCCGCGCGAGGATGTCGCGCAGATGGGCGATGCCCTCGACGAGGTAGGGTCCCTTGTTGAGCATGACGCAATCCGCCCGCTGCGCCATGGCCGCGTCGGTCGTCTCGGAGCGGCTGAACACCCCGTCCTTGACGAACTGATCGAGCACCTGCGTCGCCCAAACGACCGGGACATGCGCGGCTTCGCAAAGCCAAAGCATTTCCTCCTGCATCTCGGAAAGACGCGCGAAACCGAGTTCCACCGCGAGATCGCCGCGCGCGATCATCACGGCGGTCGGGTTGTGCTTCATCGATTGCAGGATGAGGCGCGGCAGATTGCGCACGGCCAGCGGCGTCTCGATCTTCAACACGAGCGGCAGCGGAGGCTTTTCGCCTCGCCTCGCCGCGAGATGATCCTGCAAGAGTTCGATGTCGGAGGGATTTTGCACAAAGGAGAAGCCAATGAGATCGGCGTGCTCCGCGACGAAATCGAGATCGGCGAAATCCTTCGCCGTCAAGGGTGGAAGCTTCAGCTCGGTGGTCGGGAAGTTCAGCCCCTTTTCCACCTTCAGCCGCTGGCCCTTGGCGCGCGCGCCGAAAACCTCGATCTCCGCCTCGCCTTTCGCTTTCGCGACGACGCGCGCGCCGATCTTGCCGTCGTCAATCCAAAGTTGCGCGCCGATTTCGAGTTGATCGATAATTTGCGGAAAGCTGGGCTCGATCGCGACGCGGCCCTTCGGCTGAGCGTCGAGATCGGCCAGGAGCAGAAGGTGATCGCCCTTATGGGCGCGATATTTTTGCGGAGCGCGAAGCTTCTCGACGCGGCATTTGGGACCGGCGATATCCATCAGAACGCGGCAGTCCCGCCCAAGCCGCTCCCGCGCCGCGCCGATGTTGGCAATCATCCGCGCCCAGGCTTCGGCGTCGTCATGCGCGCAGTTGATGCGCGCGCAATCCATCCCGGCTTCGAGAAGCCGCTGGACCAAGGCGGCGTCCGTCGCCGCCTCGGACGGCAGGGTCGCCATGACTCGCGTGTGCGGGCCCTGCCGCGTCGCGCCGAAAATCCCTTCGCATTCGCCGCGCAGGGCATCCTCGCCGGCGCGCCTCTCCGCCGCCGGAGGATAAGGCGCGTCGAACTCGCCGCACAAGCGCCGCAGGCTGGCGATCAGCGAGTCGAGCGCGGTTCTCACCTTCGCCTCGCTGCGGCCAAGCGACGAGAGACCGTAACTCGCGAGGCGCAGCTGCAGCTCGCTCAAATCATGGCGGCGCAGGGCTATGTAATCGGCGAGATTGAGCGCGCGATTTTCGAATCGGATCGCGTCGGATTCGCCCAGGGAATTCCTCGCGCCCCAGTCCGACAACAACAAAGGCGCTTTCGTGGCGACGTCGTCGCGCAGCGCCGTCACCCGATCGAGTAGATCGCGCAAATCACGCTGGGTGTCGTCCGTCGACAAGCCGCCGTGCATATCGATTCGCCGCTCTTCGACTTCAGCCACGTTTCCCGCTCTTTCCATGTGTTATGTCGCGGAGAATCATGACAAGAATGCAACAAGCCCTCTTGCGCGAGAAACTGCCCTGCCCGCGAATCGGAGGCGCCCGCGGCCTTCGCACGGAAAATCATGGCGATTGACGAGCACACGTCACAAATGCGTCATCAAGATATTATGACAACAGAGCCAGTAGTTCCCGTCGTTTCCTTAGCGCTTTAAGGACTCGTCCGCCCCGCCCGTCGCTCGGCGAAGCCAATCGCCGAAATCCCAAAGGATCAGCCCGACAAATGAACTTTTTTCAGCGCTTCACCTTCCTGTTCTCGGCTCCGGTTTTCGACGCGGACGACTTGGAGGGCATGCGCGTCGCCCAGATCATCGC
>Ga0181524_10003656_pt1 | contig 14756 bp, 21 predicted proteins | sample PEATcosm2014_Bin_34_FD_119761 | JGI IMG/M metagenome (GOLD analysis project Ga0181524, IMG submission 119761) | Peatland microbial communities from MTU Mesocosm Facility, Houghton, MI, USA - PEATcosm2014_Bin05_60_metaG | ecosystem: Environmental > Terrestrial > Soil > Wetlands > Peat | place...
CAGGAACCCAATACACCATCACCGTAACTAGTGGCATTGTCTCAGGCAATCAGTACGCAGTCACAATTATGAGCTCAAAGGGCAACAAATTCAGCAGCACTGGCAACGCTCCCACCTAAGCTCCACTATTTGTGGAGAGCAGGGGCGGGGTGAAGAATCCATAGTTTCCCATATTGTTTCCTGTTTGGAGGTGCAATGAATGGTTGTAGAAATAAAAGAGTACGGTTCAGCAGAAGATATAGCCGAAACATTGGACAAGGAGATAACCGAAACAAAAAGTACGTTAGGCGAGTACCTGCGTCGTTTAGACGACATCAGAGCCTTAGCGGAAAAATCGAAAAAGATTCATGAGGTAGTCATGAAACTCGCAGGCAAAAAAGCGTCTTCGGAAAATCTCGGAGAGATTTCAGTTGGCAGCTTGAACATCGTGTTAGACGCGAATCCGTTCCACGAATTGACCGCAATCGAAGAGGTTGTGCGAAGCCATCAGGAAAGACTGCTGGTTTTGCAGAAGGCTCGCGATGCGTTGAAGTGGCTAGACCAGCTAGGCGACACTGAAGGCCTCAAGTACCTCGTCATTGAGAGCGACGGCGTTCCTGAACGAATACTCTTCAGAATAACTTAGCCTCATGAGAAGTGACAATCATGGAAAACGACGTTTACTCCCTTGTCCTAAGGGACACTCTGACCGAGATCACTAACGCTTGCCCAGACATCCAGAACATCTTCTTGTTCAAGGAAGATGGCAGCATCATAAGCAGAGAAGAAAAAAACCATGAAGAAGCCACAGTGCACGCTGTTGACGCTCTTGACGAAGTGCTTGAAAAGGCCAAAGTGTTAGGCGGCACACAAAGCATAAGCTTCGAGGGCGCCAAGGGCACAATCAATGTTTCGCGGGTAAACGACTTTTACCTAGTAACCGTAGTGCCGGAAAAAGCTGACCTGAAATACGTAAACATCTTCACCAATGTTCTTCTTCCAACAGTTTTGAATCTCCTCGACAAAATCGCGCCCGCCCTCAACCAAAACAACCTGTCTGAAACGGTAAGCGAAGAGCCCAAGACCAAACCAGCCATAAAGCCCAATGAAGACCCTGCCGAAGAGACTGCGGAAAATCACGAAAATCATGAGGCAGCTGAAGCTAGCACAGAGAAAATTCTTCCAGAGCCTCAAGTGAACCAGTTCATCGTTGAAAACGTCGGAGGACTATTCGCATCATCAGATACGGTGCGCGTCGACTGCGACACGCTATCACAATGGACAGAACTTTATGAAGACAAAAAGATCGAGGAAGCCATGGTCGAGACGTTCGGAGGGAAATCAGTCCGGTGCAAACTCAAGCCACTAAAGAGCGCAAAACTCGAAGGCAAGGGAATAATACAGATTCCCGAGAAAATCCAGCAGATGTTGAATGTTGGAAAAGGCGAACTCGTCAGAGTTAAACCAATAATCGAGTGACTGAGGCTTCAATTATGGTTAAACAAAAGAAAAGCCCTGAAGAAACTGTCAGCGAACTCGAACCGATAGCTGTTGAGAAAGCAATATGCGAAGACAACGTGCGACCTGTGTTAGAAGAAATCAAGAAATCCGACGGCGTCATAGGCTACATCCTCAGAAACACCACGTCAGCAACAATAGATCTCAACGATCCAACTAGACTAATGGACTACGCAACTCTCTCCTCTTCAACCTTTGAGGCAAGTGAACAGCTCTCAGAGCTATTTGAACTGGGCAAAATCAGCTACATAAAAGTCGAAGGAAAGGACATAAACACGCTCCACCTACGCATTGACGAAAACGACATAAGCATCTTCATAGAAAAAACTGTAGACGCAAAGAAAATTCTGGAAAAAATGCATTCACAGTAGGGAACGACGGCAAATAACCTGTCGCATGTCTGGACGTTCAACAATTCTTTCCCGAGACAAACCGCTCTATGACTGCAAAACGAAGTATCCTCTTTTTCTTCCTTCACAGTTGAAGCGTCCCATTTGCATCGCATTCACAATGTACAGTAACTTTTATGTCATGATTTAAGACCTAGTTTCTATTGGCGCAAATGAGAAAAAAACACGCACAATCCGCCTGCACACATGGATCAAACGACGGATCAATGGGTTGCAGCATTCTTGTTCTATATTTTTTTTAGGGAATATTGTGGTCAGAGAAATAAAGTATTATCTATTAAGATACGACTTATTCAATGTTGACGTCAAGGTGGAGGATCATGCTCGAAAAAACGGAATTATTTGAAGAAACCAACTCGAATCAACAGGTTGACGCTAAAAAAACGATAGAAAATACCCTGCAAAAGCTGCAAGCTTTGAAAAGTAGAATATCAGAATTGAGAGCTCATTTTGAAGAACTCCAAACACGCATGGAAGACCAAAGCAGTTTGCTTTGCGATGAATGCGGTCGTGCCATAGAGCCAGGAGAGGAAGTCGAGGCCAAGAACTTCGGTGAAAACGTGCGTCATTACCATCAGGAATGTTTTCAAAAACTCTGGTTACAATGATTCTTGCGAGTGCATTCTGCTAACCGCTGGACCGCGCGCCGTTTTCTTCGACAAAGCTTAAGCGTCTCCCGCAGAGTCTTCTCAGCAGTTGCGACGGAGAAGAGCAGGTCGTCCACGGTGGCGACAAACGTCGGAAAACTTTCAGAACACTCTATCTTGGTAACCACTTTTGTCTTTTCAGCTCTTGTCTCGGCTGACAGGCCTGTCGGCGTTCCGTAGTTGTCTGGGAACACGGCATCAGCGATGGCTTCAGCCGTGTTTGCATCATCATACTCTATTGTTATTTCAGCTTCCACTTTCCTCGCCTTTCAACTGTTTCCCAACTAGTTCATTAACGGTTTTTATGAAGTTGTCTATGTCTTCGATGGGTACCTGCGCACCGGCGGCAACATTGTGTCCCCCGCCTTTTCCTTGGAATTTTTCTGCTGCGGCCTGCATGATCTCTCCTAGGTTGAGGCCTCTGCTCGTGACTGTGTCCGATGCTCTTGCGCTGATTTTCGCGATGTCTTCTCCTTCGACGTTTGAGTACGCGATTAAAGGTTTTTCAGGGTTTGGGAGGCTTCCTGAGAGTATTGATGAGATGGCGCCGATTATCTTGTCGTCTATGAAGTCTTCGCCTGAGACAACGTAGATGTTTTCAAACTCTTTGACGCGTTCGGGCTTTTCCATGATCCATCTTAGATACTTGTTTATTGTTGCTCTGTAATCGTCCAGAACCTTGTTTGCCCCTTCAAGTCCTTGCCCTCGGTCGCCCATGCACACTGCTATTCCTAAGCCTGACTTGTCCATTCTCCCAGTGGCGTTCAACAGAACAGCAAATTCCCTGGCATCTCTGAGCGGAGTCCAAGGTTCTTCACGGTTCAAAATGTAAACGTGCCCTATGAGGTTTGAAGCTTCGTATCGCAAGCCCTTCGAGAGCAAGTGATCTGCCAAAGCCGAACAGAGTCGCTTCTTCTCTTCCTCGGAAAGGTCCCTGAGAGCTCGCCACTTGTCACCTTCTCTTGCTTTGATGCCCAGACTTGCCAGAAAAGCCAGGCTCTTGTCTTCTTCTCCGCTGATGCCAGGAATAAACGGGCTGGTGGCGGAAGACAAAGTCTTATGGATGGGGCGGGTTTCCCTGCCGAAGAATACCAAGTCTTTCTTCACGGTGAGAAGGCCGGAATTTGTCGCATCCTCGAGTATTCTCCCGTTGAGTCCTCCGAGCATTCGCTGATCATACTTGTCCTGCATGTCTCCTAATGCCCCGACAACGGCGATTGGAGCCAGGTCAACGTTGACCTTGTCAACTGCTTGAGCGACAAAGTATGCTACACCTGATCCGCTAACGTCCTTTGCACCGTCAATTCCATAGAGATGCGGATTCACGTGGACAAAGTTGGCTGATTCCTTGCCGATTATCTGGTGGTGATCCAGGATGGCGATTTTGAAATCAGCGAGTTTCTGACTTAACAAGTCCACGTATCCGCTTCCCAAATCGGTGAAAATCACGAGCTGCGGCTTATCTGCGAGAATCTCGCCGACGATCTTCTGTTCGATCCATTGAGTTATGCGAATCCTGAATCTCGCGTCAAGCCTGAACAATGCCTTTCCGATTATTCCCGCTGCTGCCACTCCGTCAGCGTCCAGGTGCGAAAAAACATGGATAAACCCGTCTTCCTTGACTACCTCTGAAATCGTCTTGGCTGCCTCGTGAGCCGAATTCAGAAAACACGCAACTTGATTCTCGTTTGAGGTTGAAGCCATTGGCTATCACTTTAGGCTAGAGAATCAAGTTATTTAAGGATTTAAGACTGGCAATGAGCATTGTTCTGTGCTTGGCAAAGAACTAGCAGAGGGCACTATGTTATTGAAGCTATTTTTGCTTCATACCTCCAGTTTTGAGGCAGGATGCCCTTGTGCTTGTAGTATCTGGAGATTTTGTGTATTTTCGCCTCAATCAACTGAAGAGATCTCTTGTTATACTGGTCAGTCCTGTTCTTTTCAAGGTGAAGTGATAGGCTTTCAGCTTTTCTGAGCAGACTCGCCAGGTCTTCAGGCAACGACGGGGCGAGCTCATTCTCTTTGAGCACCTTCATCACCCTCTTTCCGATTATCGGCTTTGCTAAAGGAATCGCGTGCTGATCTCTGAGGATAGTGCCAATACGGCTGGGAGAGTTACCCTCCTTCCCCAGTTTCACGATTAAGGCCTCCACTTCTTCTGGCTGATACTTGCACCAACTCGGAGGGCGTTTGCTAACCGGCCTGATTTGATGAGACTTTCCCTTTTCTTGCTTAGGCATCAACTATCCCTTAGACTCTATCAGCGAAGATACGCACATATTTAAAAATACCTGTCCCTTTCGACCGTGAATGCTTTTCGTCCATTATTTTTTCTGAAAAGTTTCTTCAATCCAATCACCCCAGCCTATCAGACTTGTTTCTGGCAATTTGCTTGGCCTTTCAGGCAGTTTCTCTAAATATGTGCTCATGCATTCATATTGAAAAAGTGTGTTTTCGATATTTCCAAGCGTCTGGGAATGAGTAAGGAATTATCCACATGAAGGCGTAAAGAAAGGATTTCAGTAGATCAAACCCTGGGCTGACTCTGTTGATAGTCCTTGTGAATACGCCTGCGTGTTTTTCGTAGGATACTCTTCCGTACTCGCCCAGAATCCTTGAGAACTTGTGGTCTTCTGCGACGGCTAATTCTGGATCGTACAGATGTCCACAATCTGCACGGATTCTGAGGGCTACTTCACGCAGAACGGCAATGCTGAAGCCTGGCACACTGGGGCCTGAGATGGGGGTTCCGCGAATTTTCATGGTGGGCATCTTTGTCGAGAACCAGACTGTGTAGTTTTCGCCCATGGTTCCGAATCTTCGGCTGATTTTCTGCGTGTCGCTTGCCCTGGCAGAGGGGGCTGCTCCAACGATGTTCTTGCTTCTTAGCGCTTTGTACATGACGTCAAAGTAGTTTTCATACTTGTCAAGTTTCGAGTTTATGTACTTGAGGTCTAACTCTGTGCCGCTGGAGAATTTGGTGTCTATGTCCTGAAAGACTACGATGGATCCTCGTGCATAAGAAAAACCGAGGTTTCTGCCTATCGTGGGAGAGTCCCATGATTCGTACTTGATTTTTCCAGAGTCGCGAAGGCTCTGTCTGTATTTTTTGTAGGTTTCATAATCTATTAGTTTGGAATCGCTTAGTTTGGGAAAGCCTGCGTTTTCTCCTGCGTCTACAATTATGAATTCTATTTTTTTGCCGGTTTTTTTCTCGAAGAGCTGCTTGACGGTTTCCCAGTTTTCAAAGGCCTCTTCTAAGAGGGCCTTGTTCTTCTCATTTTTTGCGGTGGTTACGACTGAGAAAGTTGGTTGTGCCATGCTATGAAGAGAATGGACTGGATTCTTAAACTTTTTTCACGGCCGCTTCGACCTCTTTGCGCTGCACACGCGTTCTCGCCTAAACCTAAGAGGACAAGGGCGAGAATGGCAAGGGTACTCGGAATGGACGAACTTTGAGGCGCACTGATGCACGAACCGTTGCGGGTGCCCCCCTCCCTTTTTTTTCTTTACATCAGATGTAATGTTGCCGTGTAATGGACACACATGTGTTTCCATGTTGCGCGCGCAGTGTTCCGAAAAGGGGTTTTAAAAATGTCACCCGTGTTGAAGTCGGCCTCTCTGTGTGAGTTTAGGTTTGAGTTCATGTTGGAATTCGATTTCAACGCTTGAACGGCTGGCCCCTCCCCTTTTTTTCTTTACGTCTGACGTAATGTTGCTTTGTAATGTGTAAGCGTAAATTTCCATGTTAGTAGCCACGCGTGCTCAGAAAACGATTTTGAACACTTCGGGCGTGTGTCGCCTGGGCTGGCTAGTCCGTTCTTGACTGATTGGGTTATAGACACGGGCCTTCGTTTGGTTCGATGCGGTTCAAGTTGTGTCACTTGTACCATGCGGCGAACTTTCGAAAGGCTGCTGCGCGATGTGAGCGCTTGCATTTTTCAAGAATGTTCATCTGTGCAAATGTTTCGTCGCTCTTGTCCGGCTTGAATATGGGGTCGAAGCCGAAGCCCATTTTGTTTGCCTTACTTTGTTTGTGGACTATTTTTCCCGAGACGGAGCCTTCGAAACAGATTGGCGATTTTAGCTGGGAGGAGAAGTATGCTATGGCTGATTTGAACGTGGCTTTTCTGTCGTCCACCCTCTCCATCAGCCTGAGCAGGCCCTTGTTGCCTATCGTTCGGTAAGCGTATGCGGCGTAAGGGCCTGGAAAACCATTGAGGGCATCTACGAACAACCCGGCATCTTCAACCACGATTGGCAACCTGTATTTTTCAAAAGCCTCCACAACGCTGGCTTGTGCAATTTCCTCTAGACTGTCGCTCTGGATTTCCAGGGACTTGATTCTGAGCATTCCCACTGAGATGTTGCTCTCTGCCAAGACCGTTCTCGCTTCGTTGAACTTGTTGACGTTGTTTGTTGCGAAGAAAACGAAGTGTCCTTTAAGTTGAAAACTCATTTTGGTTCACTTTTTCTCTTCCCGCTTTCGGCTGAAACATCGAAACATTTTTCATTGTGTTTCTGTTTATCATTCTCTTTCCTTCCTTTCTGAGACGTAGCGTCCTCTTTTTTCTATTTCTTTGATCTTTTCTAAAACGTTTTCTGATGTTCGGGGGCTCAAAACTGTTGAATACCCGTTGATTGCAGACTCGAAACATTCGTCGGCAAACTTGTAATGGGTGCTCTGAAGCGCTCTCTTCATCAGATGCAGATCGACTCCTCTGGCTTCGAGTTCTTTGGTTTTGTCGCCGAGCCCGAAATCTAGGAAGAATATCTTTCCGTCTGAGCGTAGGATAAGGTTTGATGTTGTTAGATCACCGTGAACTATTCCGTATTCATGAAGTCTGCCTATCAGTTCGCCGATTCTAAAGCAGAGATTTTGTCTCTGACTTTTGGTAACTTCGTTCAGTATTTGCTTGACTTGCTTCCCTTCTATGTACTCCATTATTATGGTAGTGCTCTTGTGATCGATCAAGAAGATTATCGGTGTGGGCACGCCGGCTTTTTTGGCTTCATGCATCAGTTGAGGTTCATGAATCGTTCGGTAAGAGCGAATTTGTTCATCCAACATTCTGGGGCGATACTCTTTTGGCAGACGCTTCTTCAGGACCGCTTTTCTTCCGTGCCAATCTGCGAGGTAAAGATTGGCTTCGGCTCCCTTTTTCATCAGCGCCGGCCGTTTCATTGCATCCAGGGAATTTCAACCTCCTCAAGCCGCCACCTGAGCCGCACCTGACTTTTTTCAATCGCAGTCACCGTGCCGTGCGTGTACGCCAGAACGCCTGTCCACGCGACCATGGCTCCGTTGTCAATCGCAAAGCGAGTCGGAACAACATCGAATCGAGCGTCGTGTTCTCTTGCTACAGACGCAATCATGTTTTGCAGCCTCTTGTTAGCGGCAACACCGCCTGTCAGTAAAACCTCGTCTCTTCCCGTGTGTGCCAAGGCCCTCTCCGTCACCTCCGTGACCATCGAAAACGCTGTCTCTTGAAGACTGTAGCAAAGATCTTCGAGCCTGCACCCTGCTTTCCTGGAGAAAGCAACCGCGGCAGTGAGCAAGCCGCTGAGAGACACATCCATGCCTTTAACAGTGTAGGGCAGCTTGATCAACTGTTTCCCACCTTGCGCAAGCTTTTCAACCACAGCCCCGAACGGCAGACCTGGTTTCTGATGCAGTCCAGCTTCCCTTGCAAAAACGTCCAGGCAGTTTCCCAAAGCGATGTCCAGCGTCTCGCCGAAGATTCGGTACCGTCCAGCATCGAAGGCCGCAACGATGGTGTTGCCTCCCGAAACGTAGAGCGTTAAGGGATTCTTGGTTCCAGTTGCCAGTTTTCCTATCTCGATGTGCGCCACACAATGATTGACTCCCACGAGCGGAATCTTCAGATACGAAGCCAACGCACGAGCCACCGTTGCTCCGGTACGGAGGCATGGACCCAGCCCCGGGCCTTGAGAAAACGCGATTACAGACAGATTCTGCGGCTTCACTCCAGATTCTTTAAAAGCGCCGCCCAAAACCTTGCTTGCCACCTCAGCATGATGCCTCGCAGCCTCCCGCGGATGTATACCACCCTCCATTGGAACATACGCGTCTATTACGTTCGCCAATATCTTCCCGTTGAACGTTGATATTCCAACACTGAAATCATCAGCTGAAGATTCTATTCCCAGGCAGTAATGCTCTTTTGTCCTCTTATTGGTCATTTTTCTCGTCCTTGAACACGCAATTTTTCGAATTTTAGCATACATCTTTCTATCAGATGTGGTTGTTAAAGATAAAGAAAAGGTTTAAAACCTGATAGCGCACGCGGAAACTGCTAACTTATCTGTCATGGAGGCAAAGTAAGTGAGTCCTTTGCGCGCGCGCACTGCTGAGAAGGATGAAAAGCAAGTTCGGCAAATTGAGGTGACCGTGAAATGAAGAAAGTCTTGGTAAGCCTTCCAGAAGGCATATTTAACACTGTCCATGCGTTGAAGGGTAAGCTTGGAGAAAGTGACTCTGAGGTTGTGCGAACTATGGTGATAAGCTTTCTAAGCGAGAAAGGATATTTGGCAAAGAGGGAAGAACATGAGTAAGCGCAAGAAAGACCGTATTAAGGAACTGACTTTTGACATTGACATCTTAGATCACATGGTTGCTGCATTGGTAGATGTCTTGGAGAAAAAGGGCATCTTAACTTCAGAAGAATGGGAGAAAGAAATTAAGGAAAGATTGAGACAGCAGCGAAAACCACTAAAAGCTTTAGAGAGATAGAAACATAGCTTTTCTCATTATGTTTTTCTCGTTTGAGCTTGAACAGTTTTTTTAAGGGTCGTTCTTGATGAACTCATCCTTTGTTAGACCAGCGTAAGCGATTATTCCCATCAAAGTCCCTCTCTTTAGTTCTTGGTGTAATGGAACATTGAAGTGTCTACAACTTTTGTTATGAAAAATAACATGTCTTGCATCCTGTTTAACAGGAGTAAGACCTACCTTATAAAAAGTCTTGACGACATCTTTTCCAGATTTTACTGGAAGACTCATTTTGTCACTTACTAGAAGTAGCTTCTTTCAGAAGTTTGATTGCAGCTTTAATGTCATCAATTGCCTCTTCTTCAGTATTTCCCTGCCCAATAGCATCGAATCTAATAGCTGAAGTCTTAGAGGTGTATCCCCCTTCAATTTGCAGACTCACTTCAACCAGCAATGACATATCATCGATTTTCAAAAGGTATAATACAGGTGTGAATTTCGAAAGATTTTCAAATGGTGCACCCTGATTAATTTCAAGGCCTCCAAGCTGGGAAACTTTAGAAGAAGTTCCGCTTGAGAAAGAGCCATTGCCTTCATTTTGAACTTGGCATGTTGATAGGAATTTGAAACCAGCAGGTAAGATTGGCATGATTTGTCACGCCCTCAAGGTTTCAGAAGGTTTTTCGGAACATCGGCAACAATTAGAGCTTGGTACTTAATGTGGTAATAAGGTTCGTTTTCTGGTGTGTATAGTATCTCTTGTGTTTTAGGATCTATAGCTCTCACAATTTTCACTGCTACAATCTTAACTCGCAGTGTTGTTCCATCTTCAAGCTTGTATACGTTCCAGTCCTCTTTGACTACTTCGAATTTCATATCTTTTGCATGAACATTTCCAACTGGACTTGGAATTATCGATTCAGTCATCTAAATCCACAAATTAATGTTGTTGCTAGCCCTTAAAAAGATTGTTTTCTTAAACTCAGTATTGAACTATCACAGGGCACATTCCCTGCAAAAGTCTTAAGAACAAATAGATTCGATATTCACAAATTGAAGTGGTTATGATGGCAATAACACAACCTATATCGCCTCAAGATGTTGCTGAGGGTCAGGATATAGATTTTGAAGAAGAAAAGGAACATTGGAACGTTTACAAACTCAAGGATGGTACAACACTTAAAATCAAGTTGATTGTTACTGGAATAAAACGTCTGAAAAAACACAATACAGATGGAACTCCCCTCTATGTGGTAAATTCTCAAAATGTTGTTAGAGCTATTGACATTCCTAAAGAACTGATGGCTAAACAAAAAGAATCAACATTCAAGCCTGTTTAAAGAATAACTCCATGACAGATAAGTTAGCAGTACCGCGCACGCGAGAAGACTGGGACCCGTGTGATCGGCCCCCTCGCCTTTTTTTCTTTACGTCAGACGTAATGTTGCAGCGTAACCGGCGATGTTATGTTTTTGGCCCACCGGCTCTACGGTTGTGAGATTAGTTGTAATATTGTTTTGTGACAAAAGATGTTGAAAACAGGCTGCATGGCGCCTCACGGTTGACGTTTCGGGTTTTTTTGTGTTGTCAGTTGTAATGTTGCTTTGTGACAAACCGCGAGGAAAGCGCGGGCTAACGTAAATCTGCGGAGGCCTGTTTCAGCGGATGTTTCGCTTCCATACTCATTGCTGGAGGCCGTTTCGAAAGCTGAAAATTCATATATGCTTATATCGTTTGACTTGACATTCTAGCGGAAAACGGAGGCTAAAGAGTCGTTCGCGGTTGGACACTTGGCTTTTGGCTACATTTCAGGCAAAACCTCCAGCATCCTTCTCAAGACAAGAGTCAACCTTCCCTTGATACTGACACTTTCAATCCTTCCCGACGCTGACCTCCTGCTGAAAAGAATACTTCCCATACAACACCGTGTGGCCACTCATTCCCTGATAACTGCCTTAATCGCCTTCGCACCGTTCTTCCTCCTCTACCGCAAACGCACCCTGCCTTACTTCATCGCTTATGTCCAGCACAGCCTCGTCGGCGACTTCATCGTGGGCAGCACCCAACTCCTATGGCCCCTGTCAAAAATGTCCTTCGGCTTAGGCATCGGCATCACCAGCTTGACAAACCAATCGATCGAATGGGTAATGTTCATCGCCGCAATAATACTCATGCTCAAAATGAAAGACTACCGAACCTTCTTCGAACCACACATGACAAACCTGATTCTAATCATCCCCACCCTCACCGTACTGCTCCCAACATTCTTCCAAAATCCCATGCAAGTCCCCATCCTCCTTGTGCCGCCACACATATTCTACTTGATCCTTTTCGCGGCAGCGATGGCAATCGAAATCCGAGCTTTACCCGCTCAACTTACTAAAATCTACAGATCGCACAGGCGGCAACTCGTACCACAAAAAGAAAAGAGAGAGAAAGGCTGAGACGCTGGAGGAGGCCTAGACCTAGGCATCACAGGATAAAACTATATAATTGGCTTCCGTCGAAATGTCAGTAGTATAGGATCATGATGTGAGTTGTCTGCAAGCGTCTCTTACCTTCTTGCTAGGTTCGCCTTGTTCTTCGAGCCGATTTCACCTCGTTTTATCTCTTTTCTGCTTCGAAGAAGGCTCGGTGAATGGGAGAAAGAAGGGCTGGTTGCAGGTTCCAAGATAAAAACACGAAGAATCGGCAAGTTTCACTACAGAATTGAGGTTGATTTGGATTTGACACAGCAGCAGGCCAACCGAATGTTGGCGGCGACGCTGGCTCGAGTGCTTGGTTGAGGAGGTGATGTGATGGTTGAAGAGAAGAAGGGACACGCAAAAATCACCTTGGAAATCGAGTTGAACGAGCCCTTGATGGAAATGATGAAAGAGGGCATGAAAAACATGCCTCAAATGGGCAGAAGAATGATGCACAGGATGATGCAAGCAAGAGAAAGAATGAGCGAGAAAGAAAGCGAATAGCATAAGCAGCCCAGCACAAGTTCACACGCGCTGTTTTTCGGTGTCTGTTCAACAGTCAAGATGTCCCTGCTACCGCTGGGTATCGCTCAGCCGCCGCACGTGATGCGACAGAAAGGCTGGTGATAAGTCCCAAACGAGAAGGCCTTCTTGCCCGCCTCGGCCTTCAGATGCGCGCGCATGGTTTAATGAATTAATCCAATAATTTTCTGAGTTCTCTCAAAACTTCTTCTTTTGTCTTTTCTGTGAATTCAGTCGTGACAAATGTTCCTTTCCATGAATCCAAAAACCGTTTGTCGGAAATATCGATAATGATCAGTTTCAGATTTTTCCTTATTATCTCTGGATGAGCTAATGCTTTCTTTGCTCTTTCCTCCGTATCATCTGGGATGCCGTTTCTCCAAACTAACGTAGCTATGTCTCGAATGTCGCTTGGTCTTGCAGACATCATCTTCAAAAGCAAATAATCAGTATAATCAGGAACGAAAATCTCTACTTCCTTTTCAGCGATAGGAATCTTCACTTTCTTGGTCTTCTGCAAGAACTCCTGAGTTATGTAGAATACCTGCTCATCCGTTCTTCCTCTCACTTCTCCCTCCAGGAAATCGATTGATATCTTCGCACTTCTGCTATCGACCTGAAGGAGCTTGACACATCGTAGAAAACCGTAATTGTCTCTTTTCTCAAATGTTTCGATGGTTAAGTCTTTAGGCAACAATGTTTGTATTCTGTCCAAATTCCAACCTTTCGATTTCTTTAGGACGAAATCGCAGTCTCTTGTGTACCTTGAAAGTGTCGTGAATGCTCTGAGGGCATAGCCGCCGATCGTTACAATCCTAGGATTTTCAAATCCGTTGGTTTGCTTAGAAAAGTGATTGATCAACTTTTCAATCTCTTCTTCTCTTACATTCATAACGTCGGCGTGTCTAACCAAGTTCAGCAACCTTCTCTACTGCTTCATCAATTTCTCTTCTGACGAATGTGTCTTCCAATTTTGCTTCTCTGTGCCGGAATTCCACTCCGCTTAATTCGCCTAATTGATGGAAACCATACTCTAAGGCCTGTTTGGCCCTCACGTTTGTCTTTGAGATTCTCTTCCAATATGATTCTTTGTACAATCTATCCAAATTGATTCTGTCTTTGTTTTCGTACAAGGTAGCGAATGCATCTGCGAAAGCCCATTTTTGCAAGCACACTATCACATTTTCTTCCATATCCTCAACAAGGAAGTTTCCCATTTTTCTGTATCTAATCTCAGATGGGTCTTTTGAATACTCTATCTCAAAGGTCCAGCCTCTTTTCTTTCCGAACTCTTTCAATGCCTCTCCGTAAGACCTGTCCTTGACCTTTAATACGTAAATATCTCTATGAACAAAGTCATGGTTCCAGAAGGACGCAGCAGTCTGGGCTGAGACTACTTTAAAGTTCTTGTCTTTCTCCAAAAAGTCCCAGACATCCTTGACCTTGGTAGGAATCCAATACCAACCCCACTTGACCCTTTCAACTAAGGCCTCCTTGGATAATTTGTTCAAGTATTCCTTGGCGTTTGGCTCAACGCCTTTCACAGAGTTAACTCTAACCAAACTTCCTTTGGAGGATCTTAATCTCTTGTTAAACTCTGTCAAGTATTCGGGCATTGTTGTTCACCTTTTATTATTGTTTGGCAAACTACTTAAAGATATCCGTTCACCTTTCAGCATATTCTGGCAAAGAAGATGTTATGTTGGAAAATTCAAAGCGCGCGCGGGGGGTGACTACGGTTTTGATTTTTGTAGTCACCTCTTGAGGAGTCTCTTCAGGGACGAAAGTGGTTTTTCGTTATGGCCTTCAGGACAAACAGGTTAAGAAGTTTTTGGAGACCCGCAAATTATTACTCGGTTTTCTTAGAGACATACGCATAACTGTTTCGCATAAAAAGAAGCATAGGAAACTTCAAGATTCAAATCCGTATAGAACTATTTTCCAGAACAATTCTTACGGAATGAAATGGAAAACTAGTTGAAAGAAGTAGCGTGCGCTATTTGTATTTTTGTTATACAAATGGGTAATCTGATGTAGTGAGTCGTAAGATTTAAAAGTCAGTTTTCACTAGGTATTTCAATAACTCCAGAAGGAGGGATTAAAAGAGAATGAAGATAAGGCGCAGTAGGAAAGCCCTAAGCCCCGTTATAGCCTCAATCATACTCATCGCCGTAACAGTCGCAGTCAGCATAGCCGTAGCCGCATGGATGGGAGCCTTAACATTCAGCTTCATGGCAACAGAACAAGGCCAAGTGACAAACCTTACGTTCACCGCTGGTACCCCAGGAACCATCGTAGCTACGTTCAACAACACTGGAACCAATACAATAACGATCACTACGGTGTGGGTAAACAACCAACAAATAACGACCGCGAACGTAGCCGGTGCCCCAGTCGCTCTCAACGCAGCAGTTCCAGCCAATTCAGGAACCCAATACACCATCACCGTAACTAGTGGCATTGTCTCAGGCAATCAGTACGC
>Ga0181524_10003657_pt1 | contig 14756 bp, 9 predicted proteins | sample PEATcosm2014_Bin_34_FD_119761 | JGI IMG/M metagenome (GOLD analysis project Ga0181524, IMG submission 119761) | Peatland microbial communities from MTU Mesocosm Facility, Houghton, MI, USA - PEATcosm2014_Bin05_60_metaG | ecosystem: Environmental > Terrestrial > Soil > Wetlands > Peat | place...
CTCGCTTGAGAACTGCGTCGGCTTCGACCACGGCGGCGTGCTGAATCCCGAGGGCCTGCGCGCGCCCGACGAGTGTTGCCGCCACAAGGCGCTCGACCTCATCGGCGACCTCGCGCTCCTGGGCCGCCCGCTATTGGGCCACGTCATTGCCGAGCGCGCCGGCCACGCCATGCACGCCGCCCTGGTGGCCCGCATTATGTCCGACCCCTCGCTCTACGAGATCGTCACCTTCGACCAGCTCGCCGCGAGGGTGGCGCCGGCGCTGGTTTCGTCGTAGCGCCGGCGGTCTTTGCCGCCGGTGGGGTTGTCCACTTTCAAGTTGTGCACCCGCTTTCCTCAGTTATCGGCCATTATTGGGGGATGTGAGCGAAGATCGAATCATGGTACGGAAGCTACAGGCTGTCTATGAGGGCGGCGTTCTGCGGCCTGTGGAACCGCTGCCTCTTGGCGAGCACCAACTCGTCAGCATCATTATTCTCGACGACAATCCTCCCGAAGACGATTTGAAGTTTGAGGCTCCTGCGCGCTTTGAGCCCCTTGCGGACCACGGCGTCTCCCTGGAAACTGTCAGACGGGCACTGTCGAGGATTCCCGGCTCCTTGGACGCCGACTTCAGGGCCGAGCGGAACGAACGTTAAGTGCCCGGCTACTTCCTCGGCACCAGTGCGCTGGCGAAGCTCTATCACTCCGAGGCCCGAAATGGAAATCCTTTTTGGCGCAGGGATCCGATATTGTGGACGGCGGGGTCCCCCCAGAATCCCCCCAGGGCCTGGCAAATGCTCAGCGAGGATCTCTGGCCCCGGAACGGCGCGGGCTGGCAAACTCCTGCGTCGCGCTGATTATGCTACAGAACGATGCCCGTCGAACAGAGAAGCGTGGCGGAATCGAGTTCAGATGGCTCGGCTTGGCAGGCGATCAGACCGCCAACGCCTTCACCAACGCATCGCGGGCATCCAGGTAGTAGTATATGGTGATCTTGGCTGCCAGATCGTCGGGCAGATCGTTCAGTTGCCGCCGGCTGCCGATCGGCATCAAGATGCTAACGGCACCTTTCTCGATGGCAGTTTCAACGACGGCGACGGGATTGAAGATCGTTTCGATGGAACCGCCCAGGTTTAGACCGCCAGTGACAGCGAGACCGCCCTTGATGCTCTTTTGGAGCAGCGATGAGCAGAGCGCGAGAAGCACGCCGACGCCCACCGCCGATCCGCTCTTGGCGCTGTCGAACGCCCGCAATTGAACCGAGAACTCGTGCTGGCGAGGTTCGCGATCACCTACGAGTTCTTTCGCCCGCGCATAGAGGTTCTGCTCGGCACACCGGACACTCTCCCTGAAAGCCGGAGGTGCTGGCTGGTTCAGAATCTTGACTCCACCGCCCGGGCTTTCAGAGATGTTTATTTGATACAGACCTGGGTTTTCGTCGCCTCCGCCGGCCGAAATAACCCAGACCTGTCCCGGCGGCAGAGGATCGCTGCCAATGCTATTCTCACTGTAAAGCTCGGGCGTGGCCACAAACTTTTCCACCCCGTCCTCGCCCATCGAATAGCTAAACTGGGTATTACGAAACTCGGCGGAGCCGATGCGCTTTTGCTGCTCCTTCACCCGCCTGCGGCACTCCAGTGCGATCCGCAACGCCCATTCCAGTACCTCATCCGGAACGGGAGTGTCTGGGTTTGGCGACACCAGCTTGATAAGCCCGCTCACTGTTTTCTGGACGCCGGTCGTGTCGCGTCCGCTCAGGGCGCCACCCAAGTGAATACGGCCCTGGAACAGATTCTGCCGGCTCTGACGCCGCAACTGGTTCCAGCACTCGGATAGGAAGTCGCTGACCAGGCCGAAATGGTTAGTCAGCAGATCTCGTTGCACTTTCGGCAAATCCCATCCCGGCACGTAAGCGTGAATCCGGTCCATAAACGCGGTGTCGGCACGCATCTCGGGCGGCAGTGGGCCGAACAGATGACCAACCCGCTGCTGGTGCTGCACGTCCACCTCGAAGTTGCCCACCATCACGATGCCGCCATCGGCGCGGATGCTCTCCTTCCCGCGGCTGAACTCGCCGGACTCCATGTAGCCCTTCATGATGTTCACGCCGTCCTTCTGGTCGAAGGAAACGCCGGAAATTTCATCAAAGCAGACCACGTCATACTGGCAGACTAATCCGCGCTGACCGTTGGCATTATTCACAAACATGCTCGCGACCGTCGCTTTGCCTCCTGAGATCAGGTGAGCATATGGCGAGACTTGCTGGAAGAGATGGCTCTTGCCAGTGCCTCGCGGGCCAAGCTCCACCATGTTGTAGTTGCGCTCCACGAACGGCACCATGCGCAGAAGCATCATGTCACGGGCACGGGGGGTGAGTTGTTCCGGCTCCATGCCGATACTCCGAATCAGGAAATCCTTCCACTCCTCGGTGGCAAACGCCTCCCGGCCTTGATACAGCGCCGGCAGCACTTCGCGCTTGGATAGTTGGATCTCGCGCATTGATTCAATGCCGAATGGGCGGCCATTTTTCTCCTGGGCGATGGTCGGGTCGTAGGCAAGCTCGACTTCTGCATAGAAGCCGCCCGTGAGCATTCGTTCATTGGCGTGGACCATGGCCTCACTGATCCGCACGTCCTTCAGTTGCACGCTCGGCAGCGTGGCTAAGAACGAATCGGTGCCGGCATCCAATCGAGCGGTGATTACGTCGATCAGCTTCACCTGCCCCTTCTCTTTGGCGCGGGCCTTGAATAGCTCATGTTCCCCAGCGCGAATTGTCTTTTCGCCAAGCTGACGTTCAACAATCTTGAGGCCTTCGGCGATTTCTTCATCGTCCACTGAGGCGCAGTAGCGGCCCAGAAGAAACTCGGCGACGTAGGTAGGAACCGGATACTGCCCCTTGAATTTGCGCACGAGATCCTTGCGCACCACGTAGCCTTCAAAGGCCTTCGTGGCAATCGTATCGAGGGGGTCCAGTTGCTGGCTCATATATTTATTCTCCAAGCGTGGTGGACCGGGAAGCGATCACCTGCCCGGACGAATCCAATAATACAATTTCGGCCTGGTTGCCAATATCGGAATCATCTTCGAGGAAGACCGTCACCTTGCCGTCCGCCGTGATCTCCCGTGCCTGCTTGTCTGACAGTAGCGAAGTGCCCGGATCGGATTGGCTGGTGCGGACATCCACTCGAACGCCGGCACAATCGCCGCCCACCAACACCCGGCATTTCGCCCCGGTCCACTTGGCTTCCAGCAACTGGGCGGAGCCGGCCGCCGCCTTGCCCGCGGTGATCCGAAGCACGGGCGTCACCATCTCCTGAAGCGATATGCCGCCGTGGGTATACTCCATGGACGCACGGTAGCAGCCCACACCCGGCGGACTGGCGATGGCTACATCTGGATTCCAGTGCCATTGAAATGTCGGTGCGTCGGTCTGCGCGTCAGCTTTCAACGCCGCACAACGACCCCAGCGGTGCTCGGTAAGAAACGACTTCAGCTCGACCTTTGGCAGACCACCCGGCACCAACAGCCAGCCGTGATCCGTCACGACCATCACCTCAGTCCAGCCGGCCTTGAGAAGCGCTCCGATCCGGCTGACCACATCGCGAACCTCGGCCTCCACGCTGCGCGCCAGTTTCCAGCCCTCGGTGTGCCCGCGCTTGTCCAGGGCGCCGGCCTCGGTCCACGCCGATCCGGACGGATCGCCCAGTTCGTCCGCGCGGAGGCACTGCCACCCACGCGCCTTCAACGCGGCCGCGAAGCGATCCTGCGTCAGAAGTTGCCCCGTGGAAACCAGCCGCGACGTGAACTGGTCGCCCGCCTCGCCACCCTGCACCGCGTCGGCGATAGGTGATGCTGCCGGTTTGGCGGTGGCGGTGACCGACGGGATGGTGGACCACTCCCAGTCCAGCTTGCATTCAACTCCAGATGCCGTCAGTTTCTCCGCTAACTGCCGGGCTACGTCCATACGCAATCCGTCCGCAAACAGTACCAGCCGCCCAGCAGCCGTTTCAATCAGCTTGCCGCGCTTGGAAACGGATCGCCCGTTGTCCCGGATTAGCTGCTGAAGGTGGTGGGCAGTATTCTCGAGCCATGGCAGATAGACGGCGCGCACAGCCCCCAGAACCGCTCCATACTTCTCCGGTGACCCGCACGCCGCCATGGTGGCCAGGGCGGCTGCATCCACGCGCCATCCGGCGCTGGCATAAAACTCTGCAAACTCCTCCGGACTGGGAGCGCCGGGGGCGGTTTGGCACAGCGTAGCCAGTTCCGCCAGGGGCTCCAGCGCAGTCGCCAACGGGCTCAGCCCCAGTGCCTGCCAGGGGTATAACCGTCTGCTCCCGTGTTGCGCTTCCAGTTCCCCGATTCGGCGGATCGCCTCATCCTGCGGCCGGTCGGCGAGCGACTCCAGTCCTTCCCGCAGGCTCCGCTCCTCGCTCTCGTTGATGCTCGGCCAGACATCGGCGGTGTCGAACATCGACGGCTTTTTAGGTGTGGCTCGATTCAGCCATTCCAGAATGCCCGCATACTTCGCCGGCGATCCGGCAAAACGTTGCCAAACATTGTGCCAAGGGGTGCTGCGTTGGACCATCAGGTTCACCGCCTTCAGTGGTCCATCCTTGGACGGGTCGAAGTGAAACTCGGTCTTGCATTGCTGGCAGAAGGCCTTCCATTCCGTGCCCGAGCGGCGTTGCCTGAAGGCTCCCGCATCGCTCAGCCACAGCAGTAACAGGCCCGTAGTGTCCGGTGCCAACAGTCCGTTGAAGAACTCCGAATCCAACCGCCTGCCCTGCAACTGGCCAAGGGATTCGGCAATCAGCGCAGGCAGGGCGCCGGCAAGGGCGTCGAGCGTCGCCTGGTCTTTTGTTACGTCGAGACCGACTCCGCCGTGTTTGGAAACCAGGAAAGCGTAGGGAGTCCACTCCTTACCGTTTACATGCAGCCAGGCCACGCCCCGATAGAGCAACTCCACCAAAGGTGAGAGTTCCTGGGGACAATCCTCCGCGGCCCGCAATTTCTCCCGGCTGATATCGGGAAGATAAAAGATGGGCGTCGTCCCCGCCGCCGCCGCGCCTTCAACGACTCGCGCCTCGATGCAACGCAGCCACACCGCCGGTCCCGTGCGCGTTTCCGGTGCATAGGTGCCCAGCACGAAAAGCTCCGGCATCAGCCGCTGTAGTTCCGGCAGGACGGATTCCCATAACCGATCGGGATCGGGCCACAAAACCGCGCACGGCGCGACCTGGTCGCCGGCGGCATAGGCCTGGGCGGCTGTTCTGAGGGTGGCGGCCAACTGTTCTGCGAGAGTAGTCATCGGGGCTTATTTGCCTCCCGTGCCCTCTTTTTGAACTCATTCGTGTAGTGGCAGTCGTTCCACCGATTGCCGTCCGGCTCATTGCCGACACCGGCGAAGTCTTGCTTCTCCTCATCCCAACCCCAGAACCAGGGGAAATCTTTCTTGTCCCGCACCGGTTCGTTGCCGCGATCCTTGTCCCACTTGATTTTGACGCGCTTGCGGAGGATGTCAGCAGTCGCAAAAGGCCGAACGTTCATCCGAACGCCGTCGTTGATGTCGGGGCGCCAGCCGGTGGTTTGCTTGGAGAGTGGCTTCCAGCGGACGAAGAGGTCGTAGGGTGGCTCGCCTTCGAGGATCAACTTGAGGCGGGACTGCAATCGCTTTGCGGCTTGGAGAGGGACATCACGGCCCGCCTCGCCGGCGTCCACGGCAGCCTGCTGGCGACGAATCCAATCCCCGAGGTAGGCGTAAGTGAGCTTCTCCAAATTGGCGTGGGTGAGCTTGTGATAATTCACCAGCGCGCTGAACCCGCTCTTGTGGCCGTCCCAGATGTGCCAGATAAATGGACGATGGTCGAAAAGCGCGCAGTGCTGCTCGAAGAATTCGTCTCGAAGCCACTCCTCCAGCGTCTCGGATTTGCTGCCCTTGAGGCCGGCGCTGGCAATCAAAGCGTTGATATCGAATTTCCCCAAGGCCTGTACCAGGACCACCCGCAGACGCTCGGCGGCGGGGGCCTCGCCCTTGGTGGAGGAGAGGCACACGATACCATCTCTATCCGCGAAGTTCTCCAAATGATCCGGGTCGAGCGCCGGGCAGCCGGGGAAGCTGGAACCAGTCTGGCGTGGCCACTGGTAACCAAGCAACCTCGCCACAGCCACATGCAACGGCTGGTCTGAGCCTTTGGGATGCCCGTTGAACAGCCACTGCCTCGGATCGCTCGAAAACGGCGTCGGCAGCCCGTGCGGATACTTACCCGCCGCCACTCTCTGCCAGTGTGCAAGATCGAAGGGGACCGCAATCAGATGTCTGCGTACCTTCAGCGCCTTGCATATCTTCCTGACGTCGGATTCGAAAAGTTCGGAGGAGCAGTAACACCACAGTGATGGAAGGTCCTTGGCAGTCTTCGGAATTAGGACGACGCAATTCTCATCATAGAGTTGACCGCTATAAGTTGCCACGGGAAGATCACCCATCGCACTCACACAGACGCCAAGTCTATTCCAAGCGGTTGCGCCGCGAACAACGCTGCCGACAGCATCCGGTATTGATCGATTGGCTGCGTCCCATCGAATTTGAAATGACAATCCTCCGACCGAGGTTGTTGCCTCGACTGTGCTTTGAAGCGGCTTCCAGCAGTCGCCTAGATACGGGGTCTCCCAGAAGGATAAAACGAAGCGCGGCCTGTCTCCGGTTTGGATACCGTTGGCAAACGTCGCATACTGCGAAAGAAGATTCGTGTCTCTATCGGTTCCAAATCCAACCCCGGCTTCGGGATTGCTCAATTGGTCAGCTTGCCTCGCGCTTTCCGGTTCAACAGTTCGAAGGAGAAACGCTTTGCCTTCCGGAGTCACTTCTGACGCGACATCGAAGCCCGTAATCATGCCATCAGTGACGAGTTGGCCTCGCGTAAGAGCTATAAGCATCACGTGGAAGTCCCACATTGGGGTCGAGAATGCATGAGTGCCTAGACCAGCCACCAAATTCCAGCGGACACGGCGAAGGAGGTCGATGCGCAGCTGTTTGTAAGAGGTCAGGAAAAGCCATGTTTGTAGAGAAACAAGTGCCGACGTTCCGCCAGGCGCGGAAAGCTCTGTGCAACGAAGAACAAAAGCTGTGGCCAAGTTTTCTTTGCCGGGATTGAAGTGTCGTTCTATGTGGTCTTTCATCGCCTCGCCATACTTCCCGCGCGCAAGGTAGGGCACGTTGGTCGCGACGAGCGTGAACTGGCCGGCGAGAAGTTCCGCCGCCTTGGCTAGGCCTTGTGCCGTCACAGCCATTTCGTGCGCGGTGTCGTCCTTGGTCTCCTGCGCCAGTGCCTTGTCCAGAAGCGGCTGGAGTTCATGGAACGCGGCCACCAGCAAATCCCCCTCAGCGGCGCGCGGGTTGATGAGACTGCCTAGCACCGGGGCGTCTTTAAAGAACTGGTAAAGCTGCTCCATGCCGTTCCGAAGCTTATCGTTGTCACCGGCCAGTCTCAGCCAGTCCTCCTGCTTCGCATTTGGCGCGAGGCCAGAGCAGGCGAGGTTCATCGCCGGCAACTTGCAGTGGCCCACGCGCCGCCACGCCGCCAGCGCCAGGTTGAACGCGGCAATCTGCGTGCAGCGCGGGTCAATCTCCAAGCCGAACAGATTGTCGCGGATGACCGCCGCCACTGCCACCGCTTCGTCCAGCTTTTCCTCGGCTACGCGCAAGGCCGCCAGCCGCTCGAACATCGCCACCACGAAATGTCCGCTACCCATGCACGGATCGAGACACATGAGTTCCCGGGCGGTCTTCGGCCACCCGTCGAACGTGCCAGCGGCGGGTGTCCATTTGCCATCCTCGGCTTTGATGAAACGCAGATATCTCCACGGGCATTCCGGCAGCGCTACGGCGTTGCGGATCTCCTCCTCGCTTTGCGCGGTTTCAGCCAGCGTGGGCTTCGCGGCGAGAACCTTGCCCGCGTGCCATGCGCCGAGCGTGTTATCGAGCAGGAAGTCCACCATGTAGTCCTCGGTGAACAACTGCGTGACCGCCGGCAGTTCGTCCGCGCCGATCTTGTTGCCGGCGGCGTTGACCTCGTCCTTCCGCTCCGCCTGCCAGAACTGGTAGCACCATCCAAGGCTGTCGCTGGCGGTGAAAACCTCCATCGGCAAGCCAGTGACGAGCTGGATAAGCGGATTGCGGTCCTCCACGGCCAGGTCCACTGCGCCCGCCGGGTCGTCGGCGCGGAAAATCTCGGGTAATTCCTTCGCGGCGAAGCGGGCCGCCACAGCCCACGCATCCTTGAGCCCGAGCGATGGGGTGAGTTCCTCGCAATCGTCCAGCGTCACGGACACCCCATGCTCGGGCGAGATAAGGAGATTGTTCTCCATGAGAAAGCGGGCGAAGAGCAGCCGATGCCACTGGTCGTAGGCGAGCTTCTCGACGAGGTGCTTAATCTCGTAAGCGCCGCGCCTGGTCTGGCTCTCGCCATCGCCCAATTGCTTGGCCTGGGCTCGGAGTTTGCGCCGGAGGTCGCGCTGCGCCTCATCCATATGCCGGTAGGGGTCCGGCTCATGGACGGCGAGAGCCTCAAGGGCCTTACGCGCACCACCCGCAGCGATATTGCGGGCTTGCTTAATCGCGTTCTCCAACTGGCGGCGGAGAGTCGTGGGAAGGGTGCTCATAGGGTCACCGGGCCGTCTTTCAGCTTTTCCTCTACCTGCTTGCGAGCGCCTGCGAGCCACTGGTCGAGTTCGGCAGCGTTGTGAATGGTCGCGCTGGGCAACACCACGCGCTGGGCCTTAGGTTCCAGCAGTCGGCTGGCCTCGTCCAGCGCGTGGGAGAACCGCTGGGGTACGGCGTCGAGCAAGTTGCGCCGAGCGGCCAGGGTGCTGGCGCGCAGGGCGGCGAGGATTTCTTCGTCCGCGCCGATGGTCTCTTTCGCCGGCGGTGTGAGTTGAAAAGTAGTGGCGAGCGTGACGCGCTGTTCGTCGCTCAGGCGGCTCCATACTTGCGAGGCGGCGAGTCTATCATCACCGGCCTTGAATGCGTTGGAAAGGTCGCCCTGCAGCTTGCCGAGCGCGGTGCGCAGAGCAGTAGTGAGCTGTTTCGTTAGCTCCGGCACCGGATCGGGATCAGCCAGCAGAGTGCGGCCGTCGGTGATGGCGGCGATGGATTTGGCGCAGGCCTCCGCTTCCGGCAGGCTGGCGGCAAAGCCGTGAAAATCGAACAACCGCTCCCATAGGGGCCAGCGCTTGGCGATGCCGTCGGCATTCTTCTTCCATTTGGCGAGTTTGGCGGTGAGGCCGTCCTTCTGCTCGTGGATCTTGAGCAGTTGGGCATTGCCGCTGAGCATTTGCAGGGCACGCACGTCGTGCGTGTCGGGGGACTCGGGCCGGGGGGCGCTGCCGCCAGCAGATCCCGCCAGATCAAGTATCTTTTGCAGAAACTGCGCTGCGGCTTCGGATTCCTTGCCGTTTTGCGTGGTGACGCCGGCTTTCTGGAATAGCGCCTTGAGGTCAAGCCGCTGCTCCACGCCCAGCGGTGGCACGTCCACATAGAAGCTGGCGACGCCCACCTGATTCTGCGGAAGAGTCCGCGCCTGTACCGGCTGGCCATTGACGGTGGCGCTGAGGTTGCCGGCGAGCAGCATGACAAAGAGCGCGCCATCGATGGCGTCTTGCGGCCAGCCAAATGGCGCGGACTTGAAATGCTCGCGGATGTCCTTGCCCTTCTTGCCGGCGCCAATCAGATCGAGTACGCGACGGCAGACGGCATGTTTGGTGACATCCCCTGGGTGGGCCACCTGGGAAAGGGCACCCACGTCACCGGCGCGTGCGCGGTTTACGACCTGTCCCCAGTTGGCGTGGTCGGCTTCGGAGAACTGCGGGAAGAGCCGCTCCAGCGCGCTGTTCGCGGAATCCTGAACCTTATCGGCCAGCTCGATGCCGTTGGCCTCCTGTCCGCCGCCGAGAAAGACCTTCGCGCCGCCCATGACGTGACCGAGCAGTTCCTGAATCCGGTGCTGGGCAACTTCCAAATGAGTCTCGACGGCCTTGCGGGCCTCGATGGCTTCCGGCGTGGTGGCCGGGCCGTGGGCGTCCAGCGTTTCCTGGGCGGCGACGTGAGAGGCGATGGCCTGCCGCAATTCCTCGTGGTGCAGCCGTGGCAAATAGCCGAACAGCAATGGGCTATCGACGCCGGCGGCACGAGCGTCGTTCAGGACCGATTTTTCGTCGTCGCTCCATCCGTCCCGCACCCACAGGGTGACCTCTCCGCTGCTGGAAGACGGCCGGCTGGAGGAAAGCTCAGAGACGAGCTTGCGCGGCTGGTGGGAGGTGCCCTGCTGCAACGATACCGGCTTGAGCGCCTGCTTGGTTCCGTCGCGGAGCAGTTCCGCACGCTTGGAATTGATGCGCTCGTCGTCGCTGAGGGTGGCGGCGCGGCGGCGGTTGAAATCGTGCGTCCAGAGCGCACCCTCCCTGGTCTGGAGGCGGTATTCGGTTTCCACCGCCATTAGCTGGCCTGCATCCACAAGTTGCTTGAGCAACGTGGGGACCCGCTGCTCCAGTTTTGGCCGGTCGTTTTTCAGATCGCTGATGAGCAGGTCCACCAGCGTTTCGGCGTTCGCCCGGACGCCGTCGTCGGCACCCGGGGTGCGGGGTAGTTTGCCGATCAGGAAGATCAGGGCGCACAAGCTGGAACGGAGATCGCCGTCCTTGCTGCCGTCCCGCTGCCTGCGGATGATCTCATCGTATTCGCGCTCCAGTTCGCCGGAGTTGAGGAGGTCGGTGGAAATCTGGTCGTAGATGAAGTCCGCGGGCGCAACCACGCCCACGGAAGCCGCAGCGGTTTGTCTCGTCGCCTCGAAGACGATCTGCAACTGGGAGCGTAACTGGGCCTTGGTGCCTGAATGGTCGGTGTTGCGCAGCACTTTCTCCCAGAACCGCCGGCGGGTGGGTAGCAGCGGGTAATCGGCCACGAAGAACTGGTCGTCGTCGTGGTTGGCGGCGAAACGTGTGTTCGGGAGATGGCGGGCCACTTCGCCCTGGTTGTCGCTCAGGCACTTTGAGATGACTGCCTCTTGCTCCGGTTTCTTACGGAGTACAGTTTTGCGGATGACGCTCTCGACATCGGCGTCTGATAACTGCACACGCACAGAAAAGCGGGCTTGAAGCCGTTGCAGGCTGGGCGTGGTATTCAACGCAGACTGGCCGGTGCCGACTAAGAGAAGCCTCTGGTTCAGCTTGGTGCAGCAATGCTCGGCGATTTCTTGCATATCCATCGCGCGCTGGATTTTCTCGCCTATGAACTGCTGGACTTCGTCCACGACGAGGAGCGTGCAGGGGAGCTTGCCTTTCTCACCGAAGACTTGTTGGAGGAACTCAAGCGCCTGCCCCATGGTGGGCGAAGTAACCTCCGGGTAGCCGGTACGTATTGCTTCCTGGACATTGGCCACCGATCCATATTTTGGCTCGGCAGAGAGAAGTGCTTCGGCAAGCGGCACCGAATAATTCAGATTCACCACTTCTTCGAGCAGCTCGCAGTTGTTCATTTTTAGCGCTTTGGCGACTGGCGTTTCCAGGCCAGAGGAGCGGAGCCAAAGGATGAATCTCGCATGGGCGAGATCTTCCGGGAGGCCGGCGGATCGTAGGGTCAACTGCACGAAGGCCAGTCGGACGTTGTCCATGGAGCCCGCGCCGAGGGTGCCTGCAGCCGCGCGCAAGCCACCCAGTGGCTTGCTGCGATTGCTCAGTTCCGTCAGCAGATCGCTGATTTCAACCGGCAGCCTCGCGAGGGAACGGGCGGTGGCGCCGTCGGCGAAGTGATAATCCGCCCAGAGATAGCGCAGCATCTTAACGAGATGAGATTTGCCGCTGCCGAAGAAGCCGCTCACCCAGGCCGCCTTCTGCTCCTCTCGCCCCAGTCCATCGAGGTAGGCTTTGAGAATTCGCTCCAGTCCGCGGGCGTATTCGCCATCGCAGACAAAAGTCTCCAGCTCGAAGCGTAGCGTCTTGATCTGGCGCTCGTCATGGCCGAATTCGGAAACCTTCGAGACGCCGTTATTGAGCAACTCGATAGTTGTGGGATCGCGGAAGTAAAGTTCACGGTTAGTCATGGGGTGATGAAACTCTCCGTTGAAGTGATGGGGATGGCCATGTAGTTGAATCCATCGCGCGCATCCATGAAGCGATAGATGTTGCCTGCGTATTCACCCGGGAAAAGGACAAGCAAGCGTCCGGGCACGCTGTCCTCGACGCGCTCAATCAGGTTGGAGACCCGCATGAAGTCGAACAGCGAAGCCAGGCCCGTGACGGCCACGACACTGCCGGCATCGGCCCCTGTGCGGGAACAGGCCTCATTCACAAGGGCAGCGGCACGAATTTCGAGCTCGCTTCCCGCCCGTAAATGCTGGGGCTTTTGAAAGATCGACTCCCGGTATTTGTGTGCCGCCAGGAATTCCGGGAGCACCCGCGTGAGGTCAACAGTGGACCATCCGTGGTTGGCCTCAAGCGTGAGTGCTTCAAACTGTGGGAGCCGAGCCCGCACGCGCCGTTCTTCAGCCGGTGGGTATACTGCGAACCAGATGCGCTGCTTGCCAGACATATTGGCCGGCCAGGGCAAGCGCACTTGGCGGGAGTAGTTCGAAAGAAGACGGTCAATGACGCTCATGGCAGGCGCTCCTGAAATTCAGCGAGTAGAGGGAAGCTTAATTCAACAACTTCACTCACCGCACGCAGGTTGAGGAGTCCGGCCCGATGCGCCTCGAAACCCATCGCCTTGGCGCGGTCGGGGTTCAGATCCAGGAGTCGGCACCAGGGATTGGAAAAGACCGCTGCCCCGTGATAACCGGCGATATCCCCAAGGAACAAGGCCATGGCGACGGCCACGGCTGTGGGCTTGATCCGCTGGCGGGTCTTCTTCGCACGACCGGCGAGGTGCCCGGACTGGGTCCACGAGGAAGCCGCATGCCGTGCGGTCTGGTTTCGGCTCAGTTCCGAATAATGATTCGGAAACGCGGCTTCGAACGCCCGCGCCAGGCTGGCCGTTTCAACCCGTTCGCCCTCTGATGCGTCGATGACGGGAGGGGTGGTGGCTCGCAAAAGCGGATCGCGCGCCCAGGCCACCTGGACGGCCAGCAGCGGCAGACTCGCGGCGTCGATGGCTTCGAGTTTCCGCAAAAGCCCAAAGATGGGCGTCGCTTCATCCAGAGCATACAGCTCGCGGAGCCGTCGCAGCGATTCCCTCCGGGTGCTATCCGTGGTCTTGCCCAGGATGTTCTGCTGAAGAATGGCCTCGCGGTAATCGGCAGCGCCGGAGTCCTGTGGAACTTTGGCCAACACCGCCGCGAGTTCCCGCAGCATCATGGTTCGGCTGATGTGCGCGCCGCCGAAAGAGAACTTGAGGCCGAATGCCTCCAACGCTGGCGAAGCAGCGGGAAAGCCGATGGAGGAAGGCCCGCAGGCTGGCACCGTTCTATACATCGAGTCGCGCTACCAGCTAATAGTATCGTTTAATCCGATCAACTTGGGTATCGGCACATCACCGGACGAGCCGCTTGGAGGCGGTGCCACATGATCCCACTGGCAGCCTCCGGGACCGGCGTGCCGTCCGGTTCGGCTGGCCGGTCCAGCACGCAGAGTTCCAGGTCGTTTGCGGCGATGTGGTGCGTCGCCGTTCCGGATGCCGATATCCAGTACCGGGCAAACGCATTGACGCCGGCAATGGGTGGTACGGGCTACTTCTTCAGCGTCACGGTGATCGCCGGCGATTCCTGCGGACTATCCGTTTGCTTCGTCAACTCACCTATCGGCAGTGCCGTAGATGTGGACAGGACGTAGGCCCGGAACCGCATCCCCGAAGGCGTGTCACCCTGCCCAAAGTGCGCGCTCCGCGTCCACTCGGGCGACGCGATTTGGCTCTGGACCCACCGTCGGCCGGACTGATCGACAGGCTCCACGATCAAGCAGTTGTTCAGCTTCGGCTCCCAGCCCTTTCCCGTGACATCCTCGACCGGACCCACCGTCAAGCCGTTTGCGGGACTCGTGATCCGCACCGTGGAGCCGGAGAGTTGCGCAAATAGCGCTGCTAGATGGCCTGCTAACGCAACACATCTGTTGTATCCTTAGTGCTGGCCAGCGCCGAGTTCAAGCGGTGGCTGGAAAGACGAGGCTGCACTTTCGAACCCGGCAATGGAGGCCACCTCAAGGTCCGATTGAGGCAGCGCTTCTCCGTGCTCCCGATGCACGGCTCCAGCAAGGAAATCGGCAAAGGGCTCGCGGAAAGAATCAAGAAGGATCTCCATCTCAAGTAAGGAGGAATCATGTTGCGATATCCCGTAAGACTGGAACGCGATACCAATGGGACAATCCTGGCCGGATTTCCCGACGTGCCCGAGGCTCATACCTTCGGCGAGGACCGCGACCAAGCCCTCGCTCGCGCGGTAGACGCCCTCGAAACCGCCTTCATGGGTTATATCGAGGATCGCCGGGCAATCCCCGATCCTTCACCCTTCAAGCGCGGGTCGTTTATCGCGCTCCCCGCGCTGACCGAAGCGAAACTGGCCCTCTATTCGGCGATGAGGGCGCGACGGATCGGCAAGACCGAACTGGCAAGAAGGCTGAACTGCCATCTCCCCCAGGTGGACCGTCTGCTCAATTTACGGCACGGCTCACGGCTCGATCAGTTGGAAGCGGCATTCCGCGCCCTGGGCAAGGAGTTGTCCGTGCAGATTCTGGATGCGGCTTGAGCGCATGCTTCAAAATCCCGTTCACATCAATTATTCACTGAAAACAAA
>Ga0181524_10003661_pt1 | contig 14746 bp, 12 predicted proteins | sample PEATcosm2014_Bin_34_FD_119761 | JGI IMG/M metagenome (GOLD analysis project Ga0181524, IMG submission 119761) | Peatland microbial communities from MTU Mesocosm Facility, Houghton, MI, USA - PEATcosm2014_Bin05_60_metaG | ecosystem: Environmental > Terrestrial > Soil > Wetlands > Peat | place...
GCTGCTCGGGGATCTCGACAAGGCCCTGGTCCTCAAGGCGCAACTTCCGCACGGACCTCGGCGAGGCCGAGGCGCCTTCCAGTGAGCGGTAAGTGCGGGGATTGCCGGGCTCCCGCGAGTAGAACGCCACCAGCGCAATCGCCGGAATGGCGAGCGTGGCCCCCCCGATGATTATCGCTCGCGCCTTCACGCCTGTGCGAAGCGCCTCCTCTCCAGCATGGCGCGGCCTCGTGCCCCTGCGCGGCGGCTTCTAGTCGTCCGCCGGCGCGTTTTCAGGCTGCCGGTGCGGCTATTCCCACGGGTACGGGTAGTCGCCGACAAGCGGGAAGTCGGAAAAAAACTGGGACGCTTCAATCGGGTCGACGGCCGAGTTCTTGTTGTCATAGCCCCAAAAGGGGCTCATGAACCACGCCTGCCCGAACGGATTTGTGCGTTTATTCGACGTTACCCTGACCAGGTTCCAGACCTCGTGAAAGGAGCACCGTCCATCGAAGTGGGCGGGATTACACGTCCACCGCCTGCGGTTGTAAAGATCGAGGCGCCAGTACTTAAAATGGTACGGCTGCATTGCCTTTAGAAGATCGACTGCCTGCTCCTCGCACATGCAGTCGGGCGCTGACGACTTTCGAATCCTGCCGTTGTCCTTCATCCATTGTGCAATCGTCAACATCTGTTGCCGCTCAGCCTCCGGGCTGGTAGCGTTGGGCTGCGGTGGCGGCCCCGGTGGCGTAATGAAGGGCGGCTCGCCGATCGCGGGCAGGACAAGCGGGGGGACCGCCAACCCGCCGAACGATACCGGCACGTCCGCTAAGGATTCGCCGCGCTGCTGCGCCAACAGCGGCGTCGCCTCCCCGGTGGGGTCGGTCGTGTTCGCCGGGCCGTTGCCGCAGTAACGGTACAGATTCGCGTCGCCCCCCGCGTACCCCAACGGCGCAACGGTCGTGAAAGACTCCGAGAAACCTCCCTCATCCGGGCTCGCCGTAGATCTGCTGGACAGCGGCGCCAACGCAGCGGCTGACATGGGACTCCTCTTTTGGATTGGTTACCGGCTCGTCCGCCGGCCAGCGGCGCGCCGCCGTGTTTAGCACATTAGCGCGCCCCCGATGACCGCGCCGAGCACGGCACCCCAGAAAACCACCCGACCCGGTTTCTCCGCCCTAATCGCGGCGAGCCCTGCGAGCAGGCCGCCGATGGCGGAGAAGTGCGCAAAGTAAAGGAACAGGCCGAGTACCTTGACGGGCCACGGCTCATGTACGACCCGGCACGCGCCGAGGATGAGTGGCAAGGCCCAATAGCCCGCGACGGCCGCCAGGGCGAGGGCCAGGGCGGCGCCGCGCGGCAGCGCGCGCTCCCGCGACCTGCTCTCCCCTCGCGCCCGGCCAACCCCGCCCAACCACGGGCGTGACGCACGCCAAGTGAACAATTAACCGTCCTCCGGGACGCGACTCGGGTCTAATCGCCGCCCTGCTCGTCCTGCTCATCCGTGAAGCTGTAATCCACCGACCAACCGAGGGCGCCCATGGTCCCAGGGACGGACATGGCGGCGACACGGAAGCCGGACACGGTCGCGCCGTTGTTCAAAATCTTCGCCAGGTCGTACGTGGCCCCGGCGGTGCCGCAGCCGTTGAGGTCGATCCTGGTTTTCGCGTCGGTGACGCTCCGCAGCGCGTCGCCGATGTCCACATCTACCTCCTCCCCGGACTTCGTCATACAGCTCGCGCTGTGGACCCACCAAACGCGGTGGGTTTGGAAGTCTGGCTCCAAGACGCCGCCAAACCCTTTTCCGAAGACCATCCCGTGCCCCCGCAGCGTCAGTTGGCACAGCTTACCACCCGCCAGGCTAACATTTCCAAGCAGGGCGCGGGGATGCCCCTGGCGACCGCGAGGTTCAAAACGACCGGGTCAACGGCGCCGAGTTGCTCGTCTGAGAGGCCAAGGAACCGCTCCGCCACGGGCCAGGGGGCGGTGCGTTCTGCCCCATCGAGGGGCGGCGGCAGCCTCGCGGGCGGCCGCTCGGCAGCCGCCACCTCGTGGCTTTCCGAGGAGCCCATGCGCGCCTCCCTGATCTCGGCCAGCCCGCGTCGGCCCTGCCCCCGCAAAGGGGCCACAACCGGCGAGGCTCTGGCCGTTATACCGGGCCGAATATGCGGTGTCAACCACGCGGCCGAAGAAAAGGGCGGAGGCGCGCGAGGCGGCGACGGGCCGGCGCCGTTGTGCTGCCGCGGGCTCATGCAAGGCTGAATCGCAAACGAGGGATATGGGCGCAACCGATTCCCACGCTTGCGCTTCGGGCTTGTGCGGAGGGTGCCGTTTTCCCGCGGGGGCGGTATAACGGTCGCGGCCCCTCGACGAGCCGCCCCGCCGGGTTACAATGCTATCTGCCACCGCGTGAAAACCTCTCTGGAGGAAGTGCGCTGATGAAACAGGCGGCCGAGGACCAGCCACGGTCCCCCCAAACCCTGCCCTCGCTCTATGCCCCTGTCCGCGAGGGCCTCGACCAGGTCGAGCAGATCCTCCGGCAGAAGCTCCGCAACGATCATCCGTTCGTCGATGCCCTGGTGCAGTACGGGTTCCGCATGGGGGGCAAACGGCTGCGGCCCGCCCTGGTGCTCCTCTCCGCCCGGGCCTCCGGCGACCTCCGCCGGGAGCACGTCGTGCTGGCGGCGGCCATCGAGATGATCCACACGGCCACCCTGATCCACGACGACGTCCTGGACGAGGCCACCCGCCGCCGCCATCTGGACACCGTCAACGTCCGCTGGGACAACGAGACCAGCGTCCTGCTGGGCGATTACCTGTTGACCCACTCGCTGTGCCTGGCCAGCTCGCTGGGGGACGTGTTCGCCTGCCGGGCCCTGGGGGACGCCAGCCGCGTGATGTGCGAAGGCGAGCTGCGGCAGATCGAGGGCCGCGGCCACTACGGCCTGAGCGAGCCGCAGTACCTGGAGATCATCACCGCCAAGACGGCGGCCCTGACCGCCTGCTGCTGCCGCCTGGGGGCACACTACGCCGGCGCCGCCCCCGCGGTCGCCGAGGCCCTGGTCCGCTACGGCCTCGAGCTGGGCATCGCCTTCCAGATCGCCGACGACCTCCTGGACGTCCTCGGCGACGAGGCCACGGTGGGCAAGTCGCTGGGCACCGACCTGTTGAAGCAGAAATCCACCCTGCCCTTGATCCGCCTCTTGGAGCGGGTCAGCCCGGACGAGCGGGCCGAGATCGTCGGGCAGCTTGCCGCGTCGGGCAATCACCACCGCGAGATTCTTCGCGGCTGGTGGGGCCGCTCGGACGCCCTGGCCTACGCCCGCTCGCAAGCGTTGGCGCGGAGTCGCTCGGCCGTCGACGCGCTGGCCGCGGTGCCGCCCAGCCCCGCCCGCGACGCCCTGGCCGGCCTGGCCGAGTTCGCCGTCCAACGGCAGTATTAGGGCGGGTTCGCAAATCCCGCTGCCAGGGCCACGATGCCGGCCAGGGTCACCAGGGCCGGCACCAGCCAGATCCTCCGCCACTGGAAGCGGCCGTTGACGGTGAAGCGGTCCAAAACCCAGCCGGCCGCCTGCGTTCCGAGGAAGAGGCCCACGCCCATGGTGGCGGCGGAGAGCAGGGCCTGGATGGAGTTCTTGATTCCCACGCCCACGGCGTTGCAGTACATCTGGCCGACGATGATAAAGAAGACGTAGGCCAACCCGTGCAGCCCCTGGGAGGCCAGGATCAGCGGTCGGGGGCGGCCGGCCACGTAGATTGCGTACATCGCCAGCCAGCAGGCGGCCCCGAGGATCAGCGTCAGCTTGAAGCCCAGCAGGCCGGGGAGGAAGACGGCCATGAGGGCCAGCCAGGTGGCCAGGGCCTGCACGGCCTGGGCCATGCCCATCGAGGCCGACACGTTCTTGCCCGAGACCCCCATGTCTTGCAGGAACCGGCCCGTGCCGAGAAAGTAGAACTGGATCGTGCCGGCTATGGCCATCGAGACCACGAGGAAGACCAGGAAGTTGGGATCGCCCAGGAGTTGCTTGGCGGCCGCGACGAGGCTGCTGGAGTGCTCGGCGGCCTGCGGCAGGAAGAGGCAGCCTATGCCCATCAGCACCGAGAGGGCCGCGGCCAGGTAGAGGCAATCGCGCCCTTGGCCTTCGGTCTTGAAGATCCATCGCCAGCCGGTGAGGAAGTAGCCCACCAGGGCCCAGGCGATGGGGCCCCAGATGAAGATGCCCCCGGACTCCTTGCCGACGTCCGTGAGGTTGGCGAACAGCACGGCGTTCACCAGCGGGAGCGTCGTGGCGAAGCAAATCGAATAGAGGAACATCGCGGCGAAGAGTCCGCCGAACTTCTCCTGCCGGGCGGCGACCACCAGCAGCACCGCCCCGGCGAGGTGGGCCGCCACGAGGATCCACTTGGCCGCTATCCAGAGGTCGGCCACCGGACCGGCCGCCAGCGGCGCGAAGATGGACGCCAAGGGCAGCGTGGCGTAGATCCAGCCCGTCTGCTTGCCGTTCATCCCCAGCGGTCCCAGCAGCCGCGCCGCCAGGACCGGCGCCCAGGCCCCCCACACGGCGAACTCCAGGAACATCATCAGGCTCAACACGCCGTACAGCGACCAAGTCATGGCAGCCTCCGAAGCCTTGCCGGGCGGCGCGCCCGGCCCTGTGCATTTCGCGGCCGATGCGCGGTTTGCGTCCCCTGGACGCCGCCGCATGGCGGCCATCCTACCGCAATCGCCATTGCCGGACAAGCCAGTGGGCAGTGGGCGGCCGTCACTTCCGGCCGTTGGGCGGCAACGTCGCCAGCACCAGCCAGAAACTCTCGATGGAGTGGATGACCTCCATCAGGCCGGCAAAATCGACCGGCTTGACGATGTAGCAGTTCGCGTGCAGATCGTAGGTCTTGACCACGTCCTGCTCGGCACTGGAGCTGGTCAGGACCACGACGGGGATCGTGCGGAGGTTCGGGTCGGGCTTGATCTCAGAGAGCACCTCCCGGCCGTCCTTGCCGGGCAGGTTCAAGTCCAACAGGATCAGGTCGGGCCGCGGGGCGGTGGCGTACTTGCCCTGCCGGCGGAGGTACTCCATGGCCTCGACGCCGTCGTGGACGACGTTGACGTTGTTGGCGATCTTGGCCGATTTCAGGGCCTCCATCGTCAGGAAGACGTCGCCGTCGTTATCTTCGACCATGAGGATCTCGATGGGATTGGCATTCATCGTGCTGGCTCACGTGGGAAGGGTGAAGTAGAAGGTGGCCCCCTGGCCCGCTCGCGACTCGACCCAGATCCGCCCGCCGTGGCGGTCGACGATCTTCTTGCAGATCGCCAGGCCGATGCCCGTGCCCGGGTAGTGCTCGCGGGTGTGCAGCCGCTGGAAGATCAGGAAAATGCGGTCCTTGAACTGCGGACCGATGCCGATGCCGTTGTCGCTGACGGCGAACCGCCAGCGGTCTTCCTCCCGCCGGGCGTCGACGTGGATCGCGGGCGGCGATTCGCCGCGGAACTTGATGGCGTTGCCGATGAGGTTTTGAAGGAGTTGCACGAGCTGCATCTCGTCGGCCCGCACGGTCGGCAGATCGCCGTTCGTGATTTGGGCCCCCGCCTCGTCGATGCTCGTCCGCAAATTGGCCAGGGCCTGCTGGAGGGCCGCGCCCGAGTCTGTCAGCGACAATTCCCGGCCGCGGGTGCCGACCCGCGAATAGGCCAGCAGATCGTTGATCAGCGTCTGCATCCGCTTGGCGCCGTCGACCGCGAAGTCGATGTACTTGTCCGCCTCGGCATCCAGCCGGCCGGCATAACGCCGCTGGAGGAGCTGCACGAAGCCGGTCACCATCCGCAGCGGCTCCTGGAGGTCGTGCGAGGCGACGTAGGCGAACTGCTCCAGGTCGCTGTTGGACCTCTTCAGGTCCTCTGCCGTGTGTCGCAGCGCCTCCTCAGCCTGCTTCCGCGCGGTGACGTTGCGGCCGTAGAGATTGACGTACTGCTCGCCCGGCGGCCGGGCGGCGGCGAACCAGAAGGTGCGACCGCACTGGTCGGCGAGCTCCACCTCGATGGGGCCCTCCTGGCGGAAAGCATCGGCGACGAGGGTTTGTACGGCGGTCGGCAGCGGCTGGTCCCCCGCGTGGCCCATCGAGGCCAGCCACGTCCGCCCGGGGGCGTTTGTATAGAGCAACCCGCCGCCGGCGGCAATCCGCAGTACGGGGTTGGGGTTCTGCTCCGCGAATTGCGCCACCCGCCGCATCGCCTCTTCGGCATGCGTTCGCTCGGTGACGTCGTGGCTGATTTCGAGAATGGCCGACGGCCGCCCCCGCGCGTCGCGGCGCAGTGCCCGCACTACGGTCACCACGATTTCGGCCCCGTCCTTGCGGCTGCGAGTCAGCTCCCCTTCCCAATGCCCCTGCCCCAGGAGAGCCCGCTGGATGGCCTCCAGCGGCTGCGGAAAGCGGGTGTGGAACAGCTCGTGCACCACGCGGCCCCGGGCCTCGCCGGCCTCGAAGCCGTACAGGCGGCGGCACCCTTGGCTCCAGTGGGCGACGCGGTACTCCGCGTCGAGAAACAGGACGTTCCCCATGTCCAACAGGGCCAAGTCCTCTTGCTGTGCGGCGGCCACCGCTGCCGCCCACCGCGCCTGCCGCAGCCGCTCCGCCAGGACGCACAGAAACACGTTGAAGACCGTGAAGATCAGCACCGCCACCGCCTCGTTGGGGGCCTTGCCGGAGAACTGCCCGACGGGCGGAAAGTACCAGCGGGCGGCCACGATCGCCGAGAGCAGCGTGGCCAGAACGCCCGGCCCCCCGCCGCCGAAGCTCGCCACCAACAGGATGGCTGGATAGAAAATGACGAACGTGGGCAGCGGACCGACGGCCGCGACCAGCCACCACTTCAGCAGCACGGCCACGGCCACCGCCGCCGGCGCGGAAAGGTATCGGACCACCGTGCCCCACCGGCGGTTGCCCGGCGGGCCAAAGGCATCTCCCGTCGTTGTGCTGCTCATGGGAATGGCTCCGCGCCGTCACGCCCCGGGGCCCCACGTCCAAGAGTAGCATTGATCGCTGCTGCGGGCAACCGGGCCGCTAGAAGCCGGCCATGGCCGCGGTGCCGGCGGCGTGGCCCAGCGGCGGGTCCAGGGGCGGCAGGACGTGCTCCACGAAATCGGCCAGCTTTCCCGATGGCCCGGGATTCTGGAGCTTGCGGATCGCCTCCGCCTCGATCTGGCGGACCCGTTCGCGGGTGACGGAAAAGATGCGGCCGATCTCCTGCAGAGTGTAGGTGTAGCCGTCGGCCAGCCCGTAACGCAACCGCAGAATCTCCCGCTCGCGGTAGTCGAGCGTCTGGAGCACGTCGGCGATCCGCGACTTGAGCATCGCCAGGTTCATGCCGGCCAGCGGGTCTTGCTGGCGGTGATCGTGGACCAGGTCGCCCAGGTAGTTCTCGTCCTGGTGCCCCACCGGCTGATCGAGCGACAGCGGCTGGTGGCTCATCTTCAGCGCCCGCTGGGTATCGGCGATCGACAGGCCGCTCTGCGAGGCCATTTCCTCCACGGTGGGCTCGCGGCCCTGGTGGTGGACGAGGCTGCGAGTCACGTCGCGGACCTTGCCCATCTTCTCGATCATATGCACCGGCACGCGGATGGTGCGGCTCTGGTCGGCAATCGCGCGGCTGATGGCCTGGCGAATCCACCAAGTGGCGTAGGTGGAGAAGCGGAAGCCGCGGGCGTACTCGAACTTGTCCACCGCCCGCATCAGACCGGTATTGCCCTCCTGGATCAGGTCGAGGAAGCTCAGGCCGCGGTTGCGGTAACGCTTGGCGATGGAGACGACCAGGCGGAGGTTGCCGGCCACGAGTTCCCGCCGGGCGGCCTCGTGCATGGAGCGGAGGGCGGCGATGCGGGCGAGCCTGCGGCGGAGGGTCGCCGCTGTCTCCATCGCCAGCCGCGACCGCCGGCGGGACTCCTTCCGCAGGGCCTGCACGTCTTCGTCTCCGCCCGGCTGGTCCCGGAGCTGCCGGAGCCGGTAGGCGTCGGCCTCCATCCGTTCGAAGAGCTGCACCAGGGCCGCATGACCCGCCTGTAGCCGCTCGATCCGCGGCCTGACCTCCTCGACCAGCCGCCCGGCACTGTGCCGCCGCGCCGTCAACCGCCGCCAGGCCCGGCGCCGCAAGGCGGCCGGCAGTTTCCGGCTCCGCGATTGCCGGAAATCATCCCGGTTTCGCGTCAACAGGTGCCGCAGCGTCCGGCAATTGACGGCCATTCGCCGCAAGCGGCGGCGCTTCTCGGCGGGGCTGGCCAGCGGCGATTCCACCACCTGGTCGAGCCGCAGCCGGCCGCTAAGAACGCCCCGAAACGCGGACACCGCCGACTGCAAAACGAAATCCGAGCTGAGCATTCCTCGCCGGAAGCGTCGCCGCGCGACATCGATCCGCTCGGCGGTGGCCAACTCATCCCGCCGGGAAAGTAGGGGGATATCCCCCATTTGCATCAGATAGGTGCGGATTGAGCCCGGCTCGTACTCGTCCATCCCCGCCTCCTCGTCCCACCGAATCCTCACCCTCTCCCTCCGGGAGAGGCACCCACGAATGGGTACCTGGGGTGAGGGCCGTCCGCCGCGTGCGGCCATGTCCCTCCATTACTACGGGAAAAGCCGCCCACGCGTTCGCCAGACCTACGGCCCCCGGCGTTCCCACGCCCGCCGCACCGGCCGATATTCCCCGCCCATCATTGTAATTATTCCCGGCGACCCGTCCAGGGGCCACCCCGCCGATACCGGTCCACCGCAGATTCTCGACCGGCCAGTGGTCTGCTACAACCAAACTGTCGAGTTGCGCCCGCTTAACGGCCGGCCATGCTCCGCACGGTCGCCCGCTAAACCGCGACGAGTGGTGATCAGCCTGACACTTTAGCCGTGTCAGACCGCTAGTCCTGAGCTTGGATAACCACGAACCGCGAGCCCTGGGCCGATTGCAAGAGGAGCAAAACGCCTTTTTCGAGGGGCTGCTCCTCCAGTGCCTTTCGCAACTCTTCGACCGACCGGACCGGCTTCCGGGCGGCTTGGGTAACGACCATCCCGGGGACAATGCCGTGCTGGCTGGCGAGGCTGCCCGGCCGGACCTCCGTGACGACCACCCCGTGATCGGCCCGCACGCCCAGTTCCTTGGCCCGTTCGGGCGTCAGGGTCTCCCCCTGGATGCCGAGGCGGTCGAAGCGGGAGGTTTGCGGGTGGGCGGCCGGCATGCGGGCCGCCCGCAGCCCGTAGTCCACCGGCTGCTCCGCCGGCACCACTTCCAGGGTCAGGGGTCGCTCGTCGCGGATCACGGTAACCCGTTGGGCCTGGCCGATCTTCGCCTCTTCGACGACCCCTTGGAGCTGTTGCGGATCGGAGATTTTCTTGCCGGCGAACTCGACGATGACGTCGCCGGGCCGCAGGCCTGCCTTGTCGGCCGGGGTCCCGTGGGGCACGTCGGCCAGAAGGGCCCCCTGCTGGACTCTCACGCCGAACTTTTCGGCCAACTGCGGCGTTACCGGCTGGATGGCGACCCCCAGGTATGCCCGGAGCACCTTCCCCTTTTGGATCAACTGGCGGCTGACGAACTTCGCCAGGTTGGCGGGGATGGCGAAGCCCACCCCCTGATAGCCGCCGCTGCGGGTCGAGATGGCCGTGTTGATGCCGATCACCTCGCCGTCGAGATTCACCAGCGGTCCCCCGCTGTTGCCCGGGTTGATGGCCGCGTCGGTCTGCAGGAAGCTCTCGCGGGGGGTAATTCCCAACCCGCGGCCCTTGGCGCTGATGATCCCGGCCGTGACCGTCCCTTCCAGGCCGAAGGGCTGGCCGAGGGCCAACACCCAGTCGCCAACCTGTAGCGGCTCGCTGTCGCCGAGCTTGGCCGCTTTTAGTGTCCCCGCCTTCTCGATCCGCAGGATGGCCAAGTCGGTCTTCGGATCGGTCTTGATGTCCTTGGCCTGGAACTCGCGGCCGTCGGGCAGCCGCACGGTGATTTTGCCGCCCGCGGCCACCACGTGGTTATTGGTCAGGATTATCCCCGAGGGGTCGATGATGACACCCGAGCCCGATTCAACCAGCTCCTGCTGCGGTAGGGACGGTATGCCGTGAAAGAAACGGCGGAGATCGGGGTTGTTGCGAAACATGTCGCCGAAGGGCGTGTTGTCCAACTCGTCGCTTTCGTCCCCACCGGCCGAGCCCGCCTTCTCCGGGCCCGATGAGCTGGTGATCGTCACCACCGCGGGCAGCACTTTTTCGGCTGCCGAGTGAAATGCACTGGACAGGGCTTTGGCGAAACTCGTGCCGTGCTCGACGGCGGCTTGGCCCCCGGACGGGGCCTGCCCGGCCCCGGCCAACCCGGCCGCATCGACCTGGGCCACTCCCTCCTGGGCAGCGGCCGAACCGGCACCCCAATGCCGCACGCCATAGTCCGCCACTGTGCCGGCCGCCAGCAGCCCGGTCACCGCCAAGAACACCACCATCCCCGCCCAGCGGCGGGGGTGCCTCTCGCGCATCGCCTCAACCATTTGTGCTCTCCTTTCGATGTCACTCCCCTTGACTACTATATGAAATCAGCCTGAAGAAGTGAACAGTCGGGTGGCAGGACAACCCTTGCCGTTTCTGCCGGTCGTACTTTGAGGTTGGTTGCCGCCCGAGTGAGAATCTTGTGCAATCACAAGAAATGCTCCAGCAGCCGCCGGCTGGCCCTGTCCAAGCGGTGGATGTCGGGGATCCAGTAGCGGATTCCGTGGGAATCGGTCACCGATGCCTGGGCGGGCTCGATCCGTCGCACGTCGGCCTCGCTGCTGACGAGGAAAGAGGTCGGCCCGCGATCAGTCTCCACCCGCCACGCCAACGGCTCTTGGAATGTGGCCGAGTAGATCTTCAAGATGACGGGGACGAACTCCCTCTCGGCCAAGGCGTCCTCCAGGACCTGCCGCACGTCGCCGGGCACTTCCGCCAGGTCCGGAATCGCTAGGACCTCGTGCCCTTCGGAGTTGCACAGCGACACCCAATGGCCCTTATCCGAGACGGGAAAGGCCCGGGAAGGCACGACGCCGGCCTCGCGTGTGCCGTCGGGACCGATCAAGACGAGTTGCCCCCAGGAGTCGCACTCCAGGCGGAAGTTGCGGGGCGTCAGTGTCTCTGGGCTCATCGCAGACCCCTTGGGGATGGCCATGACCACCCCATCCCGGGCTTGTACTCCATCGGCACGGCTGCATTGAATTGTTACATCGCTCAGATGCCGATTATACCCTGTATCGGCATCTTGCCGTTTGGCGGGGTCGTGCAACCGCCGGATGAATTGCACTATTCTGGCATGGTTCAGGGCGGAGCGACAGCGCACAAATGAATACTGGCGAATCGTCCCGACGGCGTGTACCGCAGACGGCAAGATGGATGGGCCGTCTCCCGTTGGAAACCCCAAAAATTTCTTGTCATCTCGCAGGCTTGAGAGGTTGGATAAATAAGATAAACTTGAAAATCCGGCAGTTGCCTATTGCTTTTCCTTTTCGGCAAGGATTCAATGGGATGAGAAGCGTCCCCACGGCGAACGTTCGACGCCGCGGGGGGGACGCCTTTCTCCCTCCAGGAACCCTCTCTCACGCAGTACGAAAGCCCACATCTTCACGGCTGAGTCGGCTTGCACGGAATCCGCGTGCCGTGGGCTCCAACGCGTTGACGCATTGTTCCTGGGCGCATCGCCGGCGTGCTTGACGCTGGCCTGCCGCCCGGGGCACCTTGACGCGCAAACCAGTGACGTGCCGGCCCCGGCCGGCAACAAAAACTTTGAGAGCTCTCGACTTCATTGACAACCTAGGGACTGGCTCCGAGCAAGCCGGAGCATGAATCAATTCGGAAGGGTGCGGCGGCGAACTTGCCCCGTCGGGCTCGGCGCTCCCTTGCGGTGGGACACACAACTATGGAATTCCGAAGAGTGCTGGCGCTGCGGGGTCCGAACATCTGGGCGAATTATCCCGTGTTGGAGGCGTGGGTGGCCCTCGGGGAACTCGACCGCCCCTCCACCGACTTCCCGGGCATGGCCGAGCGGATCATGGCGTGGCTGCCCAGCATGATCGAGCACCGCTGCAGCATCGGCCAGCGCGGCGGCTTCTTCCAGCGGCTCCGCGACGGCACCTATCCCTGCCACATCCTCGAGCACGTCACCCTGGAGTTGCAGAGCCTCATCGGGATCGACGCCGGCTTCGGCCGCGCCCGCGAGACCTCGGAAAAGGGCGTGTACCGCGTGGTCATCGAGTACAAGGAGGAGTCGGTGGCCCGGGCATGCCTGGCCACGGCGCGGGAACTGGTGCTGGCGGCGATCCACGATCAGCCCTTCGACGTGAAGTCCCACATCGAGCGGCTCCGCGACCTGGCGCAGCGCTCCTGCCTCGGCCCCAGCACCCAGGCCATCGTCGACGCCGCCCTGGCCCGCGGCATCCCCGTCCGCCGGCTGAACAACGAGAGCCTCGTGCAGCTCGGCCACGGCGCCCGGCAGCGGCGTTTCCGGGCCGCGGAGACCGACCGCACCAGCTCGATCGCCGAGGCCATCGCACAGGACAAGGAATTGACCCGCCTGCTGCTGCGGTCGCTGGGCGTGCCCGTGCCTGAGGGCCGGCCGGTCGCCAGCGCCGCGGACGCCTGGGAGGCCGCCTGCGACATCGGTCTGCCGGTGGTCGTCAAGCCGCAGGACGGCAACCAGGGGCGCGGCGTGGCCACCAACCTCACCACGCGCGAGCAAGTGGTCGAGGCCTACCAGGCGGCCCGCGAGGAAAGCCGCGACGTGGTCGTCGAGAAGTTCGCCCTGGGCCACGACTACCGCCTGCTGGTGGTCGGGGGCCGGGTCATCGCCGCCGCCCGCCGCGAGCCCGCCCAGGTCCTCGGCGACGGCACCCGCACCGTGGCCCAGCTCGTCGACCTGGCCAACCAGGACCCGCGGCGCGGCGAGCACCACGCGACCGTGCTGAGCAAGCTCAAGCTCGACGCCGTCGCGCTGGCCGTCCTGGCGGGCCAGGGCCTGACCCCCGACAGCGTGCCGCCGGCCGGCAGCGTGGTGCTGGTGCGCCGCAACGGCAACCTGAGCACCGGGGGCACAGCTATCGACGTCACGGAGCGGGTCCATCCCCAGGTGGCTGCCCGCGCGCTGGAGGCCGCGGCGGTCATCGGCCTGGACATCGCCGGGGTCGACGTCGTGGCCAACGACATCAGCGTTCCGCTGGAGGAACAAGGGGGCGTCGTGGTCGAGGTCAACGCCGCGCCGGGGCTGCGGATGCACCTGCAGCCCTCGGTGGGCCTCTCCCGGCCCGTCGGCAAGGCCATTGTGGAGCTCCTCTTTCCCGCCGGCCAGGACGGCCGCATCCCCATCGCCGCGGTCAGCGGCGTGAACGGCAAGACGACGACAACCCGCTTTCTGACGCACATCCTCCGCGGCCAGGGCCTCAAGGTGGGCATGACCTCCACCGACGGCATCTACATCGACGGCCGCCGCATCGACAGCGGCGATTGCAGCGGCCCGTGGAGCGCCGGCGCCGTGCTCTTGAATCCAACTGTCGATGCGGCGGTGTTCGAGACCGCCCGCGGCGGCATCCTCCGCGCCGGGCTGGGCTTCGACCGCTGCGACGTGGCGGTGGTCACCAACATCGGCGACGGCGACCACCTGGGGCTGAACGACATCCATACCGTCGAGGCACTGGCCAAGGTGAAACGTACAATCGTCGACGTGGTGCCCCCCAGCGGCACCGCCGTGCTGAACGCCACGGATCCCCTGGTCGTCGGCATGGAGCCCTATTGCGCCGGCAAGATCTGCTACTTTGCCCTGGACGAAAACCACCCCGTGATCGTGCGGCACCGCAAGGCCGGCGGCCAGGCCGTCTTCGTCCGCCAGGACACGATTATCCTGGCCGAGGGGGCGCGCGAGTCGCCGCTCCTGCCGCTGGCGCGCGTCCCGCTGTGCCGTGGCGGCCAGGTGGCCTTCCACGTCGAGAACACGCTGGCCGCCGTTGCCGCCGCGGTAGCCCTCCACGTCCCCCACGAGATCATCCGCGCCCGCGCCGAGACCTTCGCCGCCGACATGGAAAAAGCCCCGGCCCGCTTCAACGTCCTGGAGATCCACGGGGCCACGGTGGTGGTCGACTACGGCCACAACGCCGACGCGCTGCGGGCGTTGGTGCGGGCCCTGGAGCCCTTTTCCCACCAGCGGCGGACCTGCGTCTACACCACCGCCGGCGACCGCCGCGACAGCGACATGATCCGCCAAGGCGAAATCCTCGGCAATGCCTTCGACCGCGTCATCCTCTACGAGGACCACTACCTCCGCGGCCGCCCCGCAGGCGAGATCATCCGCCTGATCCGCCAGGGGGTCGAGTCCGGCAGGCGGACCCGCCAGATCGACGTAATCCACGGGGCCGACGCGGCGGTCGAGCTGGCCCTCCGCACGGCCCGGCCCGGCGACTTGATGCTCATCCAGGCCGACACCGTCGACGAGACGCTGCGGTTCATCGGGCGGTACATCGAGTCCATCACGCCGGAGCCGGCGGTCGAAGACAGTGCCGCCCCGGCCCCCGCGGCTACCGAGCCGGCCGGCCGGGCGCCCGCCGCGGCGGGTTCACCCGACGAGATCGCTGCCGACGCCCTGGCCCCCGCCCCGACCGCCGCCAAAGCTTGACGCAGACCGCTAGAACCAGAACCGCAGGCCGCCCACGAGGCCGTTCCAGTGCGCCTGTCCGATGTCGGTGTATTCGTATCCGACGTAGGGCTCGATGCCATAGCGTACGAGGCCGAC
>Ga0181524_10003662_pt1 | contig 14745 bp, 11 predicted proteins | sample PEATcosm2014_Bin_34_FD_119761 | JGI IMG/M metagenome (GOLD analysis project Ga0181524, IMG submission 119761) | Peatland microbial communities from MTU Mesocosm Facility, Houghton, MI, USA - PEATcosm2014_Bin05_60_metaG | ecosystem: Environmental > Terrestrial > Soil > Wetlands > Peat | place...
CTCCGTCCTGGGGCTCGCGAGCTCGGCCTCGGGGGACGCTGCCGCTGCCCTGTCCAATTCGCAACTTCATACACGCACCGGTGCTGTCACAGTGAGTACCTCGACCTGCCTTACCGCTGCCAAGAAGATTCTGAAGGCAGATGAAGTTTCACCGGTTCTCAAGGTAGGGCCGAAGTTAAGGGCAAAGCTCGCTCGTGGTAAGTCGGTTTGGTTTATCAACGACACCCTTGCCTCGCTCGACCTTGCAACTGAGCAAAGTGGTTTTGTCCAAGCGGCTAAACTCGTAGGTCTTAAGGTTCACACTTACAATGCCAATGGCACGGTGACGGGTATACAGACGGGATTTGCCGATGCGTTAGCAGCTCACCCCGCAGCTATTGCCATCGCTGCCATTGAAGCCTCGCTCATTGAGCCCGAGCTCAGCCAGGCGAAGGCTGCTGGAATCCCGATAATCTCCATCTGGGAGCTGCCGGACATACCAGGGACTATGTACGCTGAGGTCGTTGACAACCTCACTCAACAGGGCCAGTCTTATGTGGCCGCGGCCATGGTCCACACAGGCTGCGCCGTGCATGCTCTTTGGATTTACGCTCCGGACTATCTTTCAGAGGTGGGAGCATTGCACGCCGGTCAGGCACTTACCAAAAAGTTGTGCCCTACCTGCAAAATCACGACGCTTGATTATGACTTGGCTTCGCCTGTAACCGTTGCCCCGAAGGCTGCAGAAGCCGTTGCTGGGGATCCGAGTATTAACACTGTCGTGCTAGCCAGCGATGATATTGCTGACGTAGTCTTGCCAGCGCTGGCGCAGACAGGAGAGCATCCAAAGGTCTATAGCAGTGAAGGGCTGGCAATTTCCCTCCAGAGTATCAGGAATAAAGGGCAGATGCAGGGAGACATGGCACTTGGAGGAGCAGACCCGTCGACAGGCTGGTTCATGGTCGATGAAGTGTTAAGGGCTATCCTCAAAATGTCGCCTTCCCCTTACGACCACATTTACGCCCGTTGGATAGATTCAACAAATATTGCTTCGGTTATGGGTACAAACGCTATCCCTACGATCACGAACCACTACCAATCTGTTCTCAAGAAAGATTGGGGGTTGGGATGAAAGGACCAACCGTACGGGGCGATAGTACCTTGAGTGGGGAGACCTCGTTAGACTGCGTCCGGATGCAAACTGTTGCATGGTGCGGCTCTGCTCAACTTAAGACTTTCATCGAAGACGGTGAGTCTTGTGAGTGCATGGCGCAATGGCGGGGCCGACCTCCCCTCCTATTCGGAACTCCCGAAGGGCGTGAGCGGCGTGTCGAGTGGCCGGTGTATCGCCTTCGGCGTACTACGGCTCCAGCGCCGGCAGGGGTGGGAAGCCGACCGGAGTGGAGAGCGGGTGCGGACCCTGTAACACAGCACCGGCGGAAGCCTCGTCGCCGTGGGCATGGCGGAGGTCTCGTCCTGCGTGCTGGTCGACCAGGAGGGGAAGCCGCTGAAGGAGGGCCAGAAGGTCGAGAAAGGCGACCAGCACGGATACTTCCAGTTCGGAGGATCGACTCATTGCCTGGTTTTCCGGCCCGGCGTCATCTCAGAGTTCGCGGTAGAGGCCACACCTCAGGGTGAACACGGCCAAGCGTCCCCCGTTGTGAAGGTCAACAGTTTGCTGGCCATCGCTTCGTAGGGTCGCGAACAGTGACGCGGCGGCCGATCGGGCGACCGCCGTGCCGTTCAGACGATGAAGGTGGTACCAGGTTCGAGGCTGACGTTGTGAGCCGAGGATGCACAGTTCGGCGGTGACTCTGCCACCGTGACGCCGAGCCGGTGCCCTCGACCTCGCGCTCGGTCGTCTTGGCGGGGCAGTTGCTGCCGGGATCGTGGCCCTGGTTGATGTGCGCGCACCCCTCCCCTGAACACACTTTGATATTCAGGCCGGTTGTGTCACTATTCGCGCAAGTGATGCGGGCCTCGTCGTCGCCGGGCGGAGTCAGGCGCGACGCAGGGATAACCCCCGACCCGAACGTGTTGCCGTTGCACCCGGAGACGATGAAATCGGGGTCTGTGGTCTTGCGGCTGCCTCAATAAACCGGACGCCCAACCTCTGAACCCTAGCCCTGATGTGCCGGTCGGGGATACCCTCTTGACCGGCCGGCACGACTGGTAGTGACTCCCCAAGCCGTGCGGGAAACCCAAGAAAGTCCTGATCAGGGCGGTGGGAAATCGACAGTCTTAGCGTGGGAAATGCCACGTTGAGGAGCCCCGTAAGCCCTGGAAGAGGGGTTATGTCGATACCCCTCTAGCTAGGCGTATGAGCTGGCCTCTTCGTTTCCATCCCGAGCAGCACACCCGGAGTATTGGGCCTGGTGGGCTGATCCGGTCAGTACCGGCGCACGGCGCGGACTGCGTCTGCCGATCGGCGCTCAGTGCATGCGATCGGGGGACATGGGTGGCTTTCGTGTGATGGAGTAACACCATGGATATCTCTTCGCTGCTTCGCGAGCTCTACGGTCGAATTCCTCCATTGGCGCGACAGGCCGTCGAGGGTGTCGATGTCGACCGATTGACCGAACCACCTTCGCCGGGCGCGAACACGATCGCGTGGTTGGTGTGGCACCTCAGTCGTGTGCAGGACCATCACGTCGCTGAACTCCTCGGGGCGGACCAGATCTGGATGAACGGCGACTGGGCCCGCGGGTTCGGGCTTGACGCGGACCTGTCGAACACGGGCTACGGGCATTCTGCCGAAGAGGTGTTGTCAGTGCGGCCGGAGCGACCGGATGTGCTTCTCGAGTATCTCGACGCAGTCGATGGGCGCACCCAAGCGATGTTGAAGGACCTCACGCCAGCAGATCTCGATCGCGTTGTCGACCGCAGGTGGGATCCGCCCGTCACGCTGGGCGTGAGACTGGTGAGCATCGCCGACGACAGCCTGCAGCACGCCGGACAGGCGGCCTATGTCCGGGGGCTTCTCGGGATCTGAGGTATCTGGCGGCATTGAGACGAGGGCACCGTGCCTTGGGCATCCACCGGGCTCCGGTGCGAAGTCATGAGTAACATCCCGCCGGACACAAGGCCGCCCGGGTCGGCCATGATGACAGGAGAAACCGTAAGACAGGCTCTGAACCGGTGGCTACTACGACGCATCTGTGCCCGCGTCACGAACACTGACGGCGTATTCATGCGTGAACCAGCAGCGGGAGCGCGGTCTCGGGTGTCGTCACGGGCGTTGCGGCTGGTATCGGTGCTGAGCCTCACCGTCGGGGCAGGCGCCACGGTGGCGCTGTCCGCCAGCTCTCTCGCGTCCCCAGTGACACCGTCGCCCCATGCTCTCACTATCAGCAACTCGTGGTCGGTGACCCTCAACGACGCGGGCAACCCGATCGCGCTGTCATCGCCCAACGTCGCCAATCTCGATGGCCAACCCGCGGTGGTTGTAGGCGACCGGGCGGGCTACGTCTACGCCTACCACCTAGTGGACGGCTCACCGGTGGCCGGGTGGCCCTACAACGCCGGTGCGCCGGTCGACTCGACCCCCTCGGTTGCTCCCATCAACCCCGGGGGGCTCGACTCGGTGTTCGTCGGCGACGGCAACTCCGGCACCCCGACGTTCGGCGGCTACCAGGCCATCAGCCCGAATGGCGGCGACCAATGGTTCACGCAGGAGGCCAACCCCCCGACCGACCCCACGCCCCACAACGGGGTGCAGTCGTCGCTTGCCATTGGCGATCTCCAGGGCGGCACAGACGTGGTCGGCGGCTCGATGGGCCAGAACCAAGACGCTCTGAATGCCGCCGACGGCTCGGTGCTCGTCGGCTTCCCGTGGTTCCAAGCCGACTCCAACTTCACCACGCCAGCCATTGCTGATGTGCTCGGCAACGGCCAGAACCAGATCATCGAGGGCGGCGACTCTTCCGCGGGGCTGGCGTTCGGCACCCAGTACCAAAACGGCGGACACCTCCGTGTGCTCGGCGCGTGGGGCAGCCTCTTCCAGTCGCAGCCGAATGGCGGGCTCGTCTGTGAGTACGGCACCGACCAGGTGGTCCAGTCCTCCCCGGCGGTCGGTGAGCTGGCTGGCAACAGCACGGTGGCGGCAGTCTTCGGCACCGGCACCTACTGGCCCGGGGCCTCCACCACCAACCATCTCTTGGCGATGAACGCCGCCAACTGCGCCCTGCTGTGGAACGCCGCTCTGGACGGTGCTACCAGCTCCAGCCCGGCCCTGGCCGACGTGCTCGGCAACGGCGAGCTCCAGGTGGTCGAGGGCACCAACAACGGCAGTGGCGGTGGCTCGGTGTGGGTGCTGAACGGCGCCGACGGCTCGACCATCTGGCAGCAGCCCGCCTCGGGCGAGGTCATCGGCTCGGTGGTCACTGCCGACCTCACCGGTTCGGGCTACCAGGACCTGCTGGTGCCTACAACGAGGGGCGTGCAGCTCTTCGACGGCAGGACCGGGGCCAGCCTGGGCCTGCTGCCGGACACGAACGCCGAAGGGTTTCAGAGCTCACCACTGGTCACCGACGACCCGAACGGGTCGATCGGCATCACCGTGGCCGGCTACAACGGCTCGAACCAGGGCTACATTGGCCACTTCGAGGTAAGCGGCTCCAACGGTTCAACCGTGAACGCAGCCGGAGCCTGGCCGATGTTCCACCATGACCCCCAGCTGACCGGTGATGCCAGCACGCCGCTCCCACCTCCGCCATCGCCACCGCCACCGGGGCTACCGGTGCAACGCATCTACGGCCAGGACGCGATCGGGACGTCACTGACGGTGTCGCAGGCTGAGTTCCCGACCAGTGGGTCCGCGAACGCGGTCGTGCTCGCGCGCTCTGACTACTTCTCCGACGCGCTTGCCGGCGGGCCATTGGCTGCAGCAGTAAGTGGACCACTTCTGATCACCCCCGGTGCACCGCAGAGCTCGACGCTCGATCCTCGGGTACTGACCGAGATCCAACGAGTGCTCGGGGCGAAAGGAAGCGTCTACGTCCTCGGCGGCACCCTGGCCCTGAGCTCCGACATCGACTCGACGCTGCAGTCGCTGGGCTACGACGTCGTTCGGATCGCCGGCGCCGACGAGTACGACACGGCCGTCAAGATCGCCAACCAGCTCGGCAACCCTCCAACGGTTTTCGAAGCCACGGGGCTCGACTTCGCCGACGCGCTCTCCTCTGTACCCGCGGCCATCGTGAGCCGCGGTGCGATTCTCCTGACCGACGGAAACGTGCAGGCTCCCGAGACGGCCACCTATCTGGCGGCACATCCCGCGGACGCTCGCTATGCCATCGGTGGGCCACTTGCAGCAGCTGGAGCTGATCCCTCGGCCACCGCCGTCTACGGCCAGGACCTGTTCGCCACCTCCGCTGCGGTTGCGAGCCGCTTCTTCCCCTCGGCCACGACCTTCGGCGCCGCAACCGGCTCGAGCTTCCCCGACGCTCTTTCGGGTGGTGTGTTCATGGGCTCATCCCCGCATGTCGGCCCGGTGCTGCTTGTCGAGCCCTCACTGCCACTGCCGGCGAGCATCGCCAGTTACCTCACTGGAGACACGAGCATGTCCAACGGCTACCTGTTCGGTGGACCGCTCGCCATTGGAGACGATGTCATGGCGGCCCTCTAGCACTTCGACCCGTTCAAGATGACATTCGTGAACGTTGTCGACCGATGGCAGCCGTTCCTTGAGATGAGGCTCCCGCACCTCGCCGTGTATCCAAGATGAGACGAGACCTGGAGCCATCGCCGAGACGAAGCTCCTATGCAACGCGAGCGCGATCGCCTCACGGTGATCGCGATGCCTATTCACGCTGCATCGATGTGGGTACGCATATCCTTCGCCAATATGCAGCCCCACGCGTGGGTATGGCGGTCCCACCGGGATGGCCCGAGCCCCCGCCCGGCTGGTCACCCCCACCAGGGTGGCTCCCCCCGGCGCAATGGCCGGCACCACCGAGCGAGTGGCACTTCTGGATACTCTTGCCAGTTCACGAGCCACGAGAAGCGCTTGAGGTCCACATAGACGAACCGACGCGGCGAAGTCTCGTTTGGGAGACGCGCTGGGTCTTACTGGTATTTCTCGTCCCTGCCGTGGCCGGCGCGATCGTTCCCTTGTCCAACCTGCCGAAGGCGCCACCGACATCAACCATTTTCCACCTTCGTTCACGGCCAGCTGCTCACGAACATGATCCTCGGGATCCTGGCCTACCTCGGTATCGGCGCGGTGGCGCCGGTTGCGCTGTTCTTGCTCTCCAGGACCAGACAGCCGCTTTCGAGCTTGGGCCTCGGGCTGTCCCGCTGGTACTTCGACATCTGGCCAGGCCCGGGGCTCGCAATGCTGAGCTACCTAACCGTGATCGCGGTTCTTGTCCCATTCGCGCCGTTCCTGGTGCACAACCGACGCCTGGTCAATCCACCGGTGATCGGGCACGTTCCGCCGTAATACGTCGTGGTAACTATCCCTTGACTGTCTAACACCCAGCTTATACAATGGGGGTATGCCTCCCGTCAATCGCAAGGCCCCGGTGAGGGCAAAGTCGTCGGAGTCCCGGTACTCGCTCATGGAATTCACCAAGCGGTTCCCGACCGACGACGCCTGCCTGGAGTACCTGTGGCGTGCCCGCTACTCGTTGGACGGAGAGCACGCTGTGTGCCCCAAGGAGGGCATCGAGCGGACGTTCCGCAAGTACCAGATGTCCAACCGGAACACGTCGTGGACGTGCACCGGGTGTGGCCTCCACGTCCACCCCACCGCCGGGACGATCTTCCACAAGTCGTCTACGGACCTGCGCCTGTGGTTCTACGCCATGTACATCATGGCCAGCACTCGTTGTGGCGTCTCGGCCAAACAGCTTGAGCGCGAGCTGGGCGTCACGTACAAGACGGCCTGGCGCATGTTCAGCATGATCCGCAATCAGTTGATGACACAGGACGAGACCACGCTCTCGGGCAAGGTCGAGGCGGACGAGACCTACCACGGCGGCCGTCGCAAGGGTGCCCACGGTAGGCCCGGCGCGGGTGACAAGAAGAAGGTCCCGGTGTTCGGCATGGTCGAGCGCAAGGGCAAGGTCGTCGCGCTCACTGTGGAGAACGCCCAGGCGACCACGCTGCTGCCACACATGCGCAAGCGCATCCTCCCCGCGTCGGTCGTCTACACCGACGAGTGGTCGGGCTATCGGCTGGTCGGTCGCAACGGCTACACCCACCGGCGCATCAATCACTCCGAGGGGGTCTATGTGAGCGGAGATGTGCACACGAACACGATCGAGGGCTTTTGGTCGCTCGTGAAGCGTGGCATCTCGGGTACGCATCACGCCGTCTCCGCCAAGTGGCTACAGGGGTATCTGAACGAGTACGCCTGGCGGTATAACCACCGCAACGACCCGCGGGCGATATTCGAACTACTGCTGCTTCGTGCGGCGACGACGCTTCCCGTGTGACACCTGTGGCCGGGCGATCTTTTCCAACGCGGATTCGATCTCATCGCGTGTGGGGACAGGAATCTCCAGGCCCTGTTCGGTGTATTGCGTCGGTTCGTCCTTCGGTTCCTTCGGCATGGCAACTCCCAGGTTAGACCGTGACTCGTCATAGCCGCTCTGCGAGAAGGGCTCAAAGAACCCGAAAGACAACGCAGTCTGCAGGCGCTCCAACCCAACCCAGGCGCACCAGGGCCGGCGTGATTGCCAACGTGCGAGAGATGCTGCAGATGACCGAAGCGGGATACGCCGACGCAATCAGTCCAGACCCACGCCGCAGACGCCCGGGCTTGATGAATCTGTTCACATACGGTCGAAGCGTGACTATGGCGATGCTGACGATGAAGCGCCTGGACGACAGGTTTGCAGAGTGGTGGGCACCCTTCCAAGCAAAGATGACCAACGACCCACTGATGAGCTATTTCAACACCAAGAGAACGGATGTGGTGCACGAGGAGGATCTGCAGGTGTCGACCAGCACCTACATTTCGCACCTGGACAGCGGCATGATCGAGGAGCTGAACAGACACGCTCCTCCTGGGACGATTGGTACGTTCTTTGGGGAAGGTACAACAGGGGGAATGGGTGGGAAGTCCAGATGCCAGACGGAGGCACCGAGAAGGTGTACTTTTCGCTCCCCGACGACTTTGGTGCCACGTCTACTCTTCACTTGCCCGACCCGCCCTCTCAGCACAACGGTCAGCCGATAACCGACACGTCAGTCGCCCACCTGGGGCAGCTCTACCTCTCGACGCTCAAGCAAATCGTCAAAGAGTTCGAAGCCCATTTCCAGGCTACGTAAGGCCTCAACTTGCTCTTCGCTGATTCCCTCTCCCCATGTCTCAGCGATTTCCGCCAGGGAGTACTTATCCCCGTACTCGGTACGGACCAATGCCGCCAAGGCGGTGCAAGCGAGCTCCAACCTTCTCTGTAGCCGCCTCACCGGGGGTCACCCCCCGGGAGCGCACCCGGCCTGTCAAGCAGACCCGATCCTACTTCGACAGTGAAGGGATAGTCACCTACGTCGTTTACGGGATCGCCAGCTCTGCGATCACCGCGATCACAGAAAAGGTGTTGATCAACGGTTACCTTCTCGTGCGTCTCGAGCAGCTCGGTTGGCAGCCGAGACGAGCCCTGGTCCTGAGTCTGGCACTGCGCTCGAACTACCACATCTACTACGGCATCGGTGTGTTCCTGACGATCCCCTTCGGTTACTACGTGACGAGGTCGTTCCAGAAACACCGACGTCTCAACCGACCGATTGCAGCTCACTTCCTCTATGACGCGGTGCTCACTACGATCGCCGTACTCAGCGCTTGATCATGCGCGACGACCGTGGCCCTGCTAACCCTCCAGGCTGGCCAAGCCGAGGACGGCCAACCGCCACTCGTCGTAATCCATGTCCGGCCACATCTGTGCGTACTCGGGCGGTGACGGGTGGGCCACTTTGGCGCCTTGAGCGATGAGGGCGAGCTTCTCGGCAGTGTGCTGGGCCGAGGCGACTGTCACCGACAGCTTCTCGGGGGCACGGTCTGCATGGAGCGTGTGGGCAAGAACTCGCAGCAGGGAATGGCGCGCATGATGGTCATCGGGGGTCGACAAGTCGGGCGGCAGGTTCCCCGGTACGAGGACGACGTGAGCGTCAGGGCCGAGGAGGGGAAGAACGATCTCGGCATCTCGAAACCGCAGGAGGATCCCCTGTTGCAAGAGAGCCTCTATCTGACCGGTGACGGTCTTCGCGTCGGAGCGGACGTCCACCGGCAGCTGGACATAAGCGGCGAGCGACCGGGGTCCGAGATCTGCGGCCAGGCCTTTTAGCGCCTCGGGTCCCTCGGCTTCAAGAACATCGAAGCCGGCTGCGCTGAGCGCGCCACTGACCTCTTCGATCCGCCTCATCGACCCCGTAACCAGCGCTCGCTTGGCCATTCTCGGTTGCTTCCTCCGTGCGTTTCCTCGGATCAGATGCTAGGTGCCGTCGCCTGAACCGCCAACCTCATGTTATGTCGCCCGGGTCAAGCCTACTCGTGGTGTCACGAACGTGAGCATTCGGCAAAGCGACAGGAAGGGTTGTCCGAGGTGCTTCTCATTGGGGCGAGGGGACTCTCCACTCGATCCGGGTGCTGTGATCGTCGGCTGGTCCGACGGACATCGAACCTCGTCGGCTCTCCGCGCGGGCGCGCATGTTGGTGAGCCCGCTCGAGCCAGTTGTACCGTCGTGAACCCGCCCGTCGTTTGTGACGGTGATCACCAGGTCGCGCTCGGTGCTGCGCTCGGAACTGCGCCCCCCTGTGGGCGCCGTCTCAATGGGTCTAGTAGTCACCGTTCCCCTCGCGCGTGCGGGTCTGGCCGGTCACGAGATCTCGCGCTTTCCGGTCGCGCTGCGAGTGCCAGGCTCCTGCATGGAACGGGCCCCCCGACCCCACCCGGGCGTCTAGGAGATGCGACATCGCGGGCTCGTTATCCCCACAGGTCGATGCCGTAGAACAGCCGTTCGGCCACCCTTCTGGCCCGTCGGGTGACCTTGCGGTACTCGTCGCGAAGAGCCGTAGGAGTGGTGCCGAGGCTGCGTGCCAAGCGAGAAAGCTGGTGGGCCTGGGTTGGAAGCGCGTCGCCTGGCGATCCACCGCCGGGCAATGCGCCGACCAGGTACCAGCGGTTGCGGGTTCTCTCGCAGAAGCGGTAGGAGTCGCTCAGCGCCTCGGCATCGGCCTCCTCGAGCGCCCCGCGCACGACCAAATTCTCGAGCGTGGCCATCGTGCTGGCACCCGGGATGCCGTGGAACAGTTGTAGCAGCTGCACGGTCCATTCGACGTCGGACAAGGATCCCCGGCCGAGCTTCAGGTGGAATTGTGGGTCTTCGTTGACCGGGATGCGCTCACGCTCGATGCGGGCTTTCATCCGCCTGATATCGGCGACGTCGGCTTTCGTGAGGGCGCGGTCCCACACGAAGCTGGCTGCCATGGCAAGGAACCGCTCGCCTAGCGCTCGGTCCCCCGCGACCACGCGCGCGCGCAATAAAGCCTGGCGTTCCCAGGTTTGCGCCCAGCGCGCGAAGTAGGTGGCGTACCCGCGCAGATCGCGTGCCAGACGCCCTTGTCCTCCCTCGGGGCGCAGGCCCAGGTCCAGCACGACCACACGTTGGGTGGGGTTCGGGCCGTGCACGAAGTGCAGGAAGGACTCCGCGATCGCCTCGCCCCTGGCGGCGGCTGCTTCGTCGGCAGGGTCGACACCGCCCGCGTCGTGCACGAAGAGGACATCGAGGTCGCTGGCGTAGGAAAGCTCCGCTCCTCCGAACCGGCCCATGCCGATGACGCAGAACGGGACCTGTGCGCACGTCGCGCTCAGCGCCGCTTCGAGCAGAGTTTCTGCCAGTGAACTGAGCGCTGCGCCCGTCGCGGGGACGTCGTCGATGCCGAGAAGGTCGCGCGCGGCGATCTTCACGAGTTGGTCCTGACGGAGGCTGATCAATTGCGCTCGCTGCCTCGCCTTGCCCGAGCGCCGTCGCATACGCGTCTGTGCCTCGGCGACGAGCAGGTCGCGCGGTGTGGGGACCAGTGCGCCGTCGTCGCCCAACGTGCCGATCAGCTCCGGATTGTGAGTGATGTACTCGGCGAGAGCACGGCTCGACCCGAGCAGGAGACAAAGGCGCCTGGCAGCTTCCGGTGACTCTCGGAAGGTCTCCACCATCCGGGCGCGCGCGTGGGCCTGGACGACGAGATTGCGCAGCCCGAGCAGACCGAGGTCGGGGTCAGGAGTAAGAGACAGCCAGTCGAGCAGGAGCGGCAACAGCTGGGCCATAAGCCGGGAGCTGCGCGTGAGGCCTCCGGCGAGCTCGGAAACGGCAGCGCGGGTACGCGACAGATCGGCGAACCCGAAAGCGGCGAGGCGCTCGGCGACCGCGGCGGGGTCCATGACCGCGCCTTCCCCGGCCGCGAGCACCTCCTCACGGGCACGCTCGCCTCGCCCCTGCAGGTCCAAGACGGCGAACATCTCGAGCAGGGGGCGGAAGAAGAGCCGCTCGTGCACGGCGCGAACGTCGCGCTGACAGGAGTGAAGCGCCTGGTCGAACTTCTCCGCTGCCGTGGAGGACGGGTCGTCACGAAACCCGAGGACCCTGGCCAGGTGCTGGCGCGCCGCCAGCTCGGTGGGCACCTGGTGGGTCTGTTCTTCCTCGACCAGTTGCAATCTGTGCTCCACCGCGCGCAAGAACCTGTAGGCATCGCCGAATGTCGCCGCGTCGTCGCTTCCGACATAGCCCGCCTCAGACAGCTCCGAGAGGGCTCCCAAAGTGGACGGGGCGCGAATCTGTGGGTCGTTGCGACCATGCACGAGCTGCAGAAGCTGCACCGCGAACTCCACGTCGCGGATCCCACCGGGCCCGCGCTTGATCTCGCTCCCGGCAAGCCCGCGCCGGGCCACCATCTCCTCTGCGCGGGCCTTCATCCTTCGCACTTCGGCCAGCTCGTCGGCACCGTAGACGCGTCCCCACAGCTCTCGAGCCGCGGTCTCGGCAAAGCGCCGACCGAGCGGACCGTCGCCGGCGACCGGTCTCGCCTTTATCAGAGCCTGGAGCTCCCACGTCGCGGCGCGGCGCTGCCAGTAGGAGCGGTATCCCGACACCGATCGCGTGAGAGGGCCCGACCGCCCGTCGGGGCGCAGGTTGGCGTCGACGCGAAAGCACCTGCGGGCGACGCTCAGCATTCGCCTAGCGCGCTCGTCGTCCGACGCCTCGTTCGCGACGAAGAGCACATCCACGTCGCTCGCGTAGTTGAGCTCGTTGCCCCCGAGCTTGCCCATGCCGATGACCGCTAGCCCGTCCGGCACTTCCTCGACCAGGGTCAGAGCGCCTTCGAGGACGGAGTCGGCGAGCTCTGCAAGCGCAGCGCCTACCTCCTCGAGCTGCACCATTCCGAGCAGGTCGCGCGCAGCGATCCGCAGGAGCTCGAGGTGTTTCGACCGCACGAGCGTCTCGGTTCCGCTCGCGTCGATCGTGACGGGCCGTTCGAGGGCGTCGAGAACGTCGAGCGCGACCGGCTCGGCCAGACAGAGCCGGCCCAGTGAGCGGCTGGCCGCCACGACGGCCACCACGCAGCGCCCCAAAGGGGTGACGTCGGAGCCCGCCACGAGCCTTTCGATCTCGTTGGGTCGGTCCTCGGCCAGCCTCTCCAGGGCGACCGCCACGGCTTCGGGGGCCGCCGAGCGCTTGCCTGCACGCGCCAGAGGCTTCGGCACCACAACCTCATCTCATCACCTCGGCTCGTCGGCTTTCCAACGCCGCGCGCTCAGTGGCAGGATCTGGCCGCGCAGTGCGCCGGTAGGCTTTGCATAGTGGCTCGCATACGAGTGGCGCTATGCCAGCTCGACACCATCGTCGGTGACATCGCAGGCAACACCGAGCGCATCCTCGCCAGCCTGTCTCGCGCAGATGACGAAGGCGCGGACCTAGTCGCCTTTCCCGAGCTGGCCATCACCGGCTATCCGCCCGAGGACCTGCTGCTCAAGCCCGCTTTCGTCGCCGACAATCTCGATGCGATGGCCCACGTGGCGAAGGCGACCTCGCGATGCGCGGCGCTTGTTGGCTTCGTGGACGTCGTCGGTCCCGACGGTGTCCCCGAAGCGGTCGCCGGCGCAGAGGGAGTCGGCGCGCTGTCGCGCGAGGCGGCGGTGCGCGGTGCACCTCGCCAGCTTCGAAACGCTGTGGCGGTGTGCGCTGAGGGGCAAGTCGCCGGTATCTACCACAAACGCCTTCTGCCGAACTACGGGGTCTTCGATGAGGAGCGCTGGTTCGGGCGTGGTACCGGTGAGCCGAGGCTGTACGAGGTCGCAGGGGTCACCGTGGGCGTCTCGATATGCGAGGATCTCTGGTTCGCCGACGGGCCGATCTCCCTGGAGTCGGAGGGGGGCGCTCGTCTGGTGGTGAACGTCAACGCGTCTCCGTACTCGATCGGTAGGTTCGAAGAGCGTTTGGCCGCCGTACGCGAGCGGGTGGCCGAAGCTCGCTGCGCCATCGCTTACGTGAACCAGGTCGGCGGGCAGGACGAGCTGGTTTTCGACGGTGGATCGATGGTGGTGGACGACCACGGAACGCTTTTGGCCGCCGCCCCGTTGTTCACCGAGGCGCTGCTTGCCGTCGACATCGAAATGGACGATGAGGCGCGCGTTGCGTCGCGACTTCGCCGTAAGTCGCGACCCCTGCGCGCGGTGCAATTGAGCGATCGTCCTCGCGACCCCACCAGGCGCGTGCCGCCGAAGCTGCCCGTTCACCTGGACGAGGAGGCAGAGGTCTACGAAGCGCTCGTGCTCGGGACGCGCGACTACTTGGCGAAGAACGGGTTCACCGATGCGGTCATCGGCCTCTCGGGTGGGATCGACTCCTCGTTGGTCGCGGTGGTGTCGGTCGAAGCGCTCGGCCCGGAGCACGTCCACGGTATCTCCATGCCGTCGCGCTACTCAAGCGAGAGCTCCTGCACCGACGCCGCCGTGCTCGCCGAGCACTTGGGGATAGACCTGCGTACGGTTCCCATAGAGGCTGCGCACGTGGCGCTCTCCGAGCTCCTGTCACCTGTGCTCGGCGGTCTGCCGGCGGGCCTTTGCGACGAGAACCTCCAGTCGCGCATGCGCGGGCTTCTCCTGATGGCGGTGTCCAACGCCAAAGGGTGGATCGTCCTCACGACGGGGAACAAGAGCGAGCTCGCGACCGGTTACTCGACTCTTTACGGCGACTCGGCCGGTGGGTTTGCCGTGATTAGGGACGTGCCGAAGACACTCGTGTACCGATTGTGCCGTTACCGCAACTCACTCGCGGGAACTGATCTGATTCCTGAACCGGTGCTGCGAAAGGCACCGTCCGCGGAGCTTCGCCCCGACCAGCGTGATGACGAGAGCCTCCCGCCCTATGACGTGCTCGATCCGGTGCTCGAGGGCCTCGTCGCCCGGGATCGCTCGATCGCAGAGGTCGTCGCCAGGGGTTTTGACGCTTCTGTTGTCACACGCGTTGCCCAGCTCGTCGACGCGGCCGAGTACAAGCGCAGGCAGTCGCCGCCAGGCGTGCGCATAAGCGCCAAGGCTTTCGGCAAGGACCGTCGTATGCCGATCACCAACCGTTATCGCGATCGCGCCTCGTTCGGTGCCAGAGAGTACGTCGGCACCTTCGACGACGAGGGTGCGTACGTACAAGACGTACAAGACGTACAAGACGTACAAGACGTACAAGACGTACAAGACGTACAAGACGTACAAGACGTACAAGACGTACAAGACGTACAAGACGTACAAGACGTACAAGACGTAC
>Ga0181524_10003669_pt1 | contig 14728 bp, 11 predicted proteins | sample PEATcosm2014_Bin_34_FD_119761 | JGI IMG/M metagenome (GOLD analysis project Ga0181524, IMG submission 119761) | Peatland microbial communities from MTU Mesocosm Facility, Houghton, MI, USA - PEATcosm2014_Bin05_60_metaG | ecosystem: Environmental > Terrestrial > Soil > Wetlands > Peat | place...
CAGGCTGCAAATCGCCGACGGCCAGCGGCGTGGTGCCCGATTGCAACTTGAGCTGCCCCGCCCGCCGCCCAAGGTCACTGGCGACCCGACCGCCACGCCTCGACCTGCTGGAGGACCTGTCTCATGGCCTTGAACGGATCGGTGTCGATCGACCAGAACGACCGCGTGGACTTGGCGTTGCCGCCAATGGCCATCCGGCAGAAGAAGCGGTACTGGCGATCGGGATCACCCCAGGACTCCAAGAGGTAGTAGGTGGCGCCGAGTTGGCGCAAGCGATCCTGGATGACGGTATACGAATCGGACCCGTTGGCCGTGGCTTGGCTTGCGGCCTCTGCCGGTAGGTCCCCCGGGCGGCTGAGCGGGCCGGTATCGCTGCGGGTGAGGGCGGGATTGTCCCCCCCAGGCCCCACGGGGATCAAGTTCGGCTCGGCGCCCGGGAGCACGCTGGCCGGCCGGCCGACACGGTCCAATGGCGCATCGTATCGGGCCGGAAGGACGGCCGGGGCCTCTGCCCCTTGGTTGGACCAGGGGACTGGCGGGGCCCCGGAGACCGGCTGCCGCAGCGAGTCGTTCGCCGCTGGCGTGTGGTCACCCAGCAGAGGTGGGGATCCCGGTGGAGGTTGTGGGCCAACTAAAGATGGGACGCCGGGCAGCGACTGCGCCCCAGGGGGCGTGGGAGTGAACGGCGGGGCGTCAGACAACGAACTCTGCCGTGGAACGGAGGTGCCCCGCAACTCCGCCAGCGTCGGACATCGCCCCTGGCGGACGGCCTCGACCACCATCGGCAGCGACGAGCCGAACAGCGCCGCCAGCGGAATGGCGATCAGGCACACCAGCATTACCAGGGCGCGGAACATCACCACCACGGACGACTGCTCGGACACCGGCACCTCCCTTCGCCCTCAAGGAACTTCCTTACTCTCCCCGTGTCCGCAGGATAGGGGTTCCAGGCGGCTGGCATCATAGCGATGGCCGAGGGCGTGGTGCAACAGCAATTATGACAAAGGCGGGAGGGTGGAAATGCCCGTGAAAATGGCCGCGAATGAATATCCGCGCGGAATGTGGAGAACAGTTGGCGGCGGTGGTGGCGCCAATCGCCCGGGCAAGGCGGGGCATTCCCATCCAACGGGTTCCGACCTATCCCGCTACCAGTCGTACTCCAGCCCCAAGGTGGGGCCAAACACGATGCTCACTCCGCTGGTGTTGATATATGAGGCGAGAGGTGGACCGACGCCGAAAGTGCCACTCGGGAAGTTGCCCGGCGCCGTCGCGATCCCCTCGATCCATCGGAAGTCGAAGCCGGCGTTAACGCACAGGTTCGGCCGAAGGTGATACGTACTGAAGAACCCGCACTCCGCGATCACCGACAATCCGTTATTCCTGCCCGTGGTGAAGAAATCAAACGCATCGGTACCGGGGTAGGGGCCGACCGCCGGCGTGGCGAGCGTCGCGATCTCTGTCTTCTGGTTGGCGAAGTTGACGCACGGGGCGATCTTGCCGCGGACGCCCCATTCCCAGCCGCACACGTGATACGCCCAGTCGCCGCCCAACTGCAGCCCGAAGAGGTCGTTGTGGGCTTGCACCCGCACGGTGCCCCCCGTGGGGAACGCCGGCGCCGCGCCTGTCATGATATAGCCTTGCACGGCCGGCTGCGTGGGATCGGGGTTGGGAACCGTCTGGAGCTTGGGGACCCCCGTGTCCTGGCCGCTGGAATTGATGATGTCGTCGTACAGGAAATCGACTGTTGATCCCTGGGCCTGGAATTTGAGTCTTTCGTCCAGGACCATGCTGCGGAGCCCGAGAAGGAACGAGAAGTGTCCGCCCGGCGTACATTCTCGCCGCCAGCGGCCGTCGGGGTCCAAGACCAATCGGTCCGCATTGTCGCGGGGTCGCAGCCGGTAGTTCAGCTCGAACTCATCGAGAGAGGACGTGTACAAGAAAGACTGCCGCAATGTCAGGTTGAAACTCGTGTTGAGGGCGTTCTGGAGGGCGGTCGGGGCCCCCGCCAACTCGCTGCTCAATGGAAACGGGGACCTCAGGCTGCCGGAGTAATCCATGATCGGCGGGGTCTGTTGCGAGGACGTGGGCCCGCCCACGCCCTGCTCGATGTAGGTCGTTTGTCCGGCGGTGCCGACGACGCCGCCCGGGGGCAAAACGAAATAGTCCGGCTGCAGAACCCCCGTGACGATTTCCCCGCTACGCCACGAGTCGTGACCTGAATAGGTGAACTCGAGAAAATGGTCGCGACCTTCCGGGCCCAGGCCAAGCCATGTCCCGATGGTGCCGACGAAGGCGGGCGAGGATTCGTACCCGTCGCCCGGTACACTCGCCACCAAGCTTTCGGTTCGGTAATTGCTCCATGTGTAGATTGTGTTGGTGGTAGTGGTGCCCGCCGTGGTAGTGGTCGTCGTGCCTGTGGCTACCCACTGCGGAACGATGGCCTGATGTTGCGGAGTGCTGGACGATGCGAACGCGGTGGTCAGCCCCAATTCCGGCCCGGCCACGCTCCGGGCCAAGACGCGAGCCCCCAGGTCGACGTACCACGGCGCGGGCTCGCAGCTTCCGCACCCGCAGATTTCGCACCCGGGCGGAGAAAGATTCCCGAACACGGCGTCGCCTGCCGCCGGCGGCTGTTGACCGACAATCCAGCCTGGCTGGTTCGGGGCAGGACCCGGGGGTGTTTCCGCCGGGCCGGCGGGGAGGAACTCGGGCCCGCTAGCCGCCATCGGGGCCGGACCCGACGGCGCTTGGGCCAAAACCTGGCCCAACGGGACCAGCCCAACCCAGATCAGGACGATCATCACTCGTCGCGATGCCATTTCCACCAGACCGCCTCCTGTTGGAGGAAGAAGGGGACGAGGTCTCACCCGTGCGACGACCCACGGGTGTGGACTCGTACAACTGCCTAATCGGCCAACACGAGCCCCTACAACAGGAATATTCGTCAAAATCTCTGTGAAGGGCCAGGCTTGCGCCAGCGGTAAACTCGGCTGGCCATATGTAGTTTTCCCAGAACCTCTAGTCGCAACCGATCCCCCAGGACGGGGCTTGGGCACTCGCTAAGTTGCCCACTGCCCGGTGCCCACACTCTTCTTACTCTTCCAGCTCTTCCCCTCACTCGCGGATCGGGCACAACCGGGTACCATGCGTAGCGTGGTCGGCGTGGTCGCCGCGGCTACCTGCCCACTGCCCGCTGCCCGTGGTACAATGCCCTGTTCCTGGGCCCGGGTGGGCCGCACGCTTCCTCACGCAGTCGATCAGCGGGGTGCTGCCCGATGGCCATTGACAACTATTCTTCCTGCCCCGGCGGTACCGGGAAAAAAATCAAGTTTTGCTGCCCGGATCTCGTTGCCGATCTGGAGAAGCTCGATCGGATGCTCGAGGGCGAGCAGTACGTGGCGGCCGCCCAGCACGTGGATCGGTTGATGGCACAGGGGCAGAATCGGGCCTGCCTGATGGCCATCAAAGCCACGCTCTTGCGGACGACCCAACAATTGGAAGCCGGCCGGGCCCACGCCGTCGAGTTCCTGAAGGCCTTCCCGGAGAACCCCATCGCCTGGGCCGAGGCGGCCGTCCTCGCGGCCCTCAGCGAGACGGGACAGGCCGCAATGCCGAAGCTCCAAAAGGCTATTGCACTTTCCAGCCGGGCGTTGGAGCCGAGGGTCTACATGGCGACGGGCGTGGTGGCCGAAGCCCTGTTGGAGGACGGCGACTGGCTGGCGGCCCGGGCCCTCTGGCGGTTCCAGACGATGGCCGCCCCGGCGGATCCGCATCCGCTGGAGTACCTGGCGCGGTGGAACCGCTTGCCGGAGATCCCGCTGGTGGTGAAGGGCGAGCCGCCGCTGGTGCCCTGCCCGGCCGATGTCCGCTGGAAATCCCGCTTTGACGAAGCGATCGAGCTGGTCCGGCTGGGCCAGTGGCAGGGCGCGGCCGAGAAGCTGGCCTCTTTGACCGAGGAGGCCCCCGCTGTCCCCGCCCTGTGGCAGGACCTGGCGATTCTTCGCGGATGGCTGGCCGACGACGAGGGGGCGGTTCGGGCATGGCGGAAGTTCGCCTCGCTACGAGCCGCCCAAGACACGCCCTCCGGGCATTCCACGGTCTTGCCGGTGCATTCCGGGCCTGGCGCCCCTGGTGTCCTGGAGACGCATCCCGCCGCCGACGCCCCCGGCGGGCTGCCGCCGGACTCCCCGCTGGAAGATGCCGTCGAGGCGACCGCCTTGGCGATGGCCCTCGCGGCGGACCCGCTGGGCGACTCCATCTCGATGCTTCACCTGGACTGGCCGGTGGGCGATGCCCAACGGTTGGGGGAGGCCCTGCTGGCGCATCCGCGGGTCATGCAGGTGCCCTTCGACCCGACGGCGCTGGCCACGGAGGACTCGCCGCCGCCGCGATGCATCTGCGTCTTGTTGGATCGCCCCATGCCCCAGAGCGCCGACGGGCTTTCGCTGGCCACCATGCCGCGAGTGCTGGCCCAGGCCATGCTCTTCGGCCGGCAGACCGATCGCGAGGCGCGCTTGGAAATCGAAGGGCTTGCCGCCGACGATCTCGACGCGGTCCGGGGCCTGCTCGGCGCGTTGGGCCCCGAGACCCTTGGGCCCGAACCCCGCGCGGAAGTCGTCCACCAGACCTCGGCCAGCCACCAACTGCTCACGCGGCGGTGGAGCCTCCCCCGCGGCACGACCCGCCAACAGTTGGCCGATCTGACCGCCCAACACCAGCGGCAGGCCCTGCTGGAGATCTGGCCGGAAACGCCGCTGGGCCTGCTGGGCGGGCAGACGCCGTTGGCGGCCGCCGCCGAAGCGGCCAACCGCGTCCCCCTTGCGGCCGCCCTCCTGCTCTTGGAACACTGGGCGGGACGGATCCAGGCCGTCTTCGACTTCAACGAGCTGCGGGCCCGCTTGGGCCTGCCGACCCTCGGTCCCATCGAGCCGTCGCCGGGCCAGACCCAGACGATGTCGCTGGTGCGGCTGGCGCGGGTGGTGGTCGAGCGGCTCTCCGACGAGGACCTGCTGGCCGGTTTTCAGCGGGCGGCGACGTTCCGCGTGGCCGAGGCCGTCGAAAAGTTCGGCCGCGAGATCCTCGCCAGGCCCAGTCTCGCCGACCGGCCCGAACGGCAACAGACCCTCGCCCTGCTGGCTCAATCCGCCCGGAAGATCGAGGATGCCCTGGGCCATATCGACCAGGGACGCCGGGCGGCGCTGGCGGCCGGGAAGTCCTGTGCCTCGTGGGACCTGCTGGAACTGTCGTTCCGCTTTGCGGCGGGGCACGCCGCCGAGGCGATGCAGCTCGTCCAGCACGTCGAGACACGGCACATCGAGGAGCCGGGGGTGGCCCAGGCGCTCACCCATCTGCTGATCGAGATCGGCCTGCTGAACCCCGACGGCACACCCGTCCAGCTCGCTCCGCGGCCCGAGGAGCCAGCGGCCGCGCCGGCGGGCCAGCCATCGGGCCTCTGGACCCCGGACAGTGCCAAGGCCGCCGGCGGCGGAAAACTTTGGACGCCAGAGTAGGCGGGCAGTTGCCGGTTGTCAGTTGTCAGTTGCCAAAACTACAACGGACAACTGACAACGGACCCGTCCGTTTTCATCCTTCATGCTTCATCCTTCATCCTTCCGCCTTCATCCTTCCGCCTTTCCCCCATGGTCCCACCCGACGTCGACCTCTGGCACATGCGGCGGGCCTTGGAGCTGGCGGCCCAGGGACAAGGCGCCGTCGAGCCCAACCCGATGGTCGGCTGCGTGATCGCCCGCGGCGCGGAGATCATCGGCGAGGGCTGGCACCGGCGGTTCGGTGGCGACCACGCCGAGGTCGAGGCCCTGCGGCTGGCCGGGTCCCGGGCCCGCGGCGCAACGCTCTACGTGACCCTCGAGCCCTGCTGCCACCAGGGCAAGACGCCGCCTTGCACGCCGGCGATCCTGGCGGCCGGCGTTGCCCGCGTCGTGGCCGCCATGCAAGACCCCTTCCCCCAGGTCGCCGGCGGCGGCCTGGCGGAACTGGCTGCCGGGGGCATCGCGGTCGAGGCCGGGTTGCTGGAGAACGAGGCCCGGCAGCTCAATGCCCCCTATCTGAAACTCCTGGCCGCCGGAAGGCCGTGGGTCCTGGCCAAGTGGGCCATGACCCTGGACGGCAAGATCGCCACCCGCACCGGCCAGAGCCGCTGGATCTCGGGGGATCTCTCCCGCCAGCGGGTCCACGCCCTCCGCGGCCGGATGGACGCGATCCTCGTGGGCCGCGGCACGGCCGAGCGGGACGATCCGCAACTGACCGCCCGGCCCCCGGGCCCCCGCACACCGCTCCGCATCGTGTTGGATAGCCGGGCCACGCTCGCCTCGGGCCGGCGGCTGGTCCGCACCGCCCGCGAGGTGCCGGTCCTGGTAGCGGCCGGGCCGGGGGCCAGCGAGGAGGACCGCCGGCGGCTCCGCCAGGACGGCTGCGAGGTACTGATCTTCGACGCAGCCACGCCACAGGCCCGCCTGGCCGCACTCTTGGACGAGTTGGGACGCCGCCGCATGACCAACGTCTTGGTCGAAGGGGGCGGGCGGCTGCTGGGCACCCTGCTGGACGCCCGGCTGATTGACGAGGTCCACGTCTTCCTCGCGCCGAAGCTCTTCGGCGGCGCCGATGCCCCCGGCCCCCTGGCCAGCCGCGGGATCGATCTCTTGGCGGACGCCCTGCTGATCGAGCCGCTTGAAACCGAGCGCCTCGGCCCCGACCTCTACCTCCGCGGCCGCATTGGGGGGGCCAGGGGCCAGGGATAGGGGGAGAGGGGGCGGGGGATAAGGGGATAATGGGGTAATGGGCCGAGGAATCGCCGAAAAGCGAGGCCCGGCGGAAGAACGCGGCGGAACAAGGGGCTCACGGTGGGGAGGCCCAGCCTGGTCGCCCTACACCGTCCATAATCGGAACGAGTTGTACACGGCGCGAACGGCTGCAGCTGCGCAAGACAGGATTGCGGTTGGTTTTCTAGCGAGGTACAACCGAGGATGCTGGTTCGGCCCCAGACGATTTGTTGGCGCTAGTGCGAATCGCACAGGAGGGATGAGGTGTACCTTCTCGAAACGATCGAAGGCAACAAAGGCGAACGCCTCACATCGTCCGTACTGAAGTACCTTTTCATCAACTCAGACGAGTTTCGACGGTTGTTCCTCGGACGGATTGATAAGGACTTCGCCGCCTCGCACATCCCAGTCTTCAAGAACGGTGTGATCTGTTTCCACGAGTATCCCACGGATGGCGGCGATGGATTCATTGACCTCGTCGTGGTCGCCGACAACGCGGTGCTTGGGGTCGAGAATAAACTATGGGCGGCCCTGGCCGGCGATCAGCCATCGAAGTATCTCCCGACCCTAAAGCGCTTGGCCCGTGAACGGTGTGGTGATGACGACGCGTACAAGGCCCTTATGCTGGTGCCAGAGCAACGCTTGGAGGAAGTAGGGAGGGAACTCGACAAGCAAGGCGTTCCGAGTAACGCGCGCATCCTTCTCAAATGGCAGTCAATAATGGCGGACCTGAAGGATGTCGCACGAAATGAGACTGGCGAGATTGCAACTGCCGCCGCATCTCTACACGAATATCTTGAGCGCCGTCTCGGTGACGTGAATGTGGTCGCAGATCCGATGAAGCTCCTTGGCGACGTTGAGCTAGGAAACGTCTTCCAGCTGGACTTCCTGAGAAAGGCCTGGGTGGTGTTTGATAACGCCGGTCGTATCGCCACCGGTGGAAAAGGCCGCGATTACAAGTGGTACGGTTTCAGTTTCCAGTTCATGGACGTGCCGATTGAATACTGGGCGCGGCCCTGGTTTGGCTTTTTCAAGGGAAGCGCGGGGGTTCAGCTGGTTATTGAGACGCATCAGCGGGATTTCCCGGCCGTCGAGCCGTTTGCTTCGTCTGAGTACTCGAGGCCTGGGAATATACGCCTGCGTGTGACTGTCGATAAAGCCGACGATTCTGTCCCCAAGTGGAGGGAGAAGCTGCAACCGGTCCTCAGCGAGCTTCGGAAACGGTTTGAAAGTCGCACCCGAGCCCAGGACGACGTTGGAAACCCAGGGATAGCCTGACGCCGTGGGGCCGGACGGCGACCTAAGCGGCCGTCCGCGCCGGGCGCTCCGCCGTTGGTGGCGCATTGTGTCCAGGCCGCTTCCAGCACGTCGGAGGCGCAAAGAAGGGGTCGAGGACGCAAAAGCGGTCGGGAGTCTTTTGGGTTGACCGGGGCGAGCACCGCCGCGGCCGGCGGGGCGGGCTTGGCGCCGGCACGCAAAGAAGAAGATGGGGAAGGGTGAGAAGGCAGAAGCGGCGACGCACCTGGGAGAAGGGGAAGGGGAGACGTTTCGGACGGCCTTTTAGCCGCCGCGGCGGTCGGACTGGGATTGGGATAGATGCTCGATCCCTGTTATGTGCAGGAGGTCTACCATCGCGAAGCGGGCCATCCTCGGGTAAGCCTGCCCGGGCAGTTCCTCCCCACCATTCTCCGGCAGGCCGACACTGGCCGAGTGCCGCGCCACCATCAGCATTTCCGGATGACGAATGTCGAAGGTCCGGCCGTCCGAAACACACAGGCGGAACGGCTGAAACGGGCGGGCGTGGATCGCTTCGACCAGCTCGTCTCGGCGCATGAAGTCACCTTTGCACTGTTCCCTGGTAATTCTAACATCGGCGGCGCCCGGGATAAAGGCGGAATGCGGAAAGGCCTTGGGCCTTAGGTCTTTGGACTTCGGTCTTAGGACTTCGCGGTGTGGCCCAAGGCCCAAGGCCTAAGACCCAAGGCCCGAGACCTAAGGCCCAAGACCGAAGACCGAAGACCATCTTCTCTCATGCCGCCTCGAAGAGTATTATGGGATGGTTGCTCAAGAGGAGATTTCCATGCCGCTGGTGGTCGTCGGATCGGTGGCCCTGGACAGCGTCGAGACGCCGCGGGAGCGGCGGGACAACGTGCTGGGGGGCTCGGCGGTCTTCTTCTCCTACGCCGCCAGCTACTTCACCGCCGTCCGCCTGGCCGGGGTGGTGGGCGAGGACTGGCCCGCCGAGCACACCCGCATGCTCCAAGAGCGGAACATCGACACGGCCGGCCTGCAGGTGGTCGCGGGCAGCAAGACCTTCCATTGGCGCGGCCGGTATGCCGAGAACATGAACGACCGCGAGACGCTGGAGCTGGAGCTGAACGTGATGGGCCAGTTCGAGCCGCGGCTGCCGGAGGCGTACCGGCGGTGCCGCTTTCTCTTCCTGGCCAACGGCTCGCCCGAACTCCAGATGAAAGTCCTCGACCAGTGCCCCGGCACCGAACTGGCCGTGGCCGACACGATGGACCACTGGATCCGCGAAACCCGCGGCGACCTGCTGCGGCTGCTGGGGCGGATCGACGGCCTGGTGCTGAACGACAGCGAGGCCAAGCTGCTCACGGGCCAGGAGAACCTGGTGCGGGCGGGCCAGGCGATCCGGCAGATGGGCCCCCGCTTCGCCGTCATCAAGAAGGGCGAGCACGGGGTCATGTTCTTCAGCGAACACGAGATTTACGTGTTGCCCGCCTTCCCGACCCCGGACGTTGTGGACCCGACCGGGGCCGGCGACAGCTTTGCCGGCGGGATGATGGGCTACCTGGCCCAGCAGGGCGATTTCGAGCCCAAGACGCTCAAGAAGGCCATGGCCTACGGCACCGTCGTGGCCAGTTTCACCGTCGAGGACTTCAGTCTCGACCGTCTCCGCCGGATCGGCCGCGAGGACCTGGATCGCCGCATGACGCAGTACCGGCAGATGCTCGCGTTCTGAGGAGAAGTTGTCAGTTGTCAGTCGTCAGATGTCGGTTTCTGCGAAACCGCAAGGGGTCCTCCACGGCTGGTTATCATCGCAAGTGTGAAATTCAAAATCCAAGATCTATAATCCCCGAGCCCCCATGGCTTCCAGCATCCGCACCTTCGTCGCTGTCGAGACCGGCGAGGCCGTCCGCCGCCGGGCCGCCGAGTTGATGGACGCCCTGCGGGCCGGCCCGCTGGGCACGGCGCCGGCCGACGTCAAATGGGTCGAGCGGCAGAACCTGCACATCACGCTGAAGTTCCTCGGCGACGTGGCCGAGCCGGACCTGCCGGGGGTCTGCGAGGCGGTCCGGCAGGCGGCTGCGGGCCTGCCGCCCTTCGACCTGGAGATCCGCGCGGCGGGGGCGTTTCCGCATCCCGGCCGTCCCAGGACGCTGTGGCTGGGGGCCGGCGACGGCGGCGAGGCGATGGCCGCCCTTGCGGCAGCAATCGAGAAGGCCCTGCACAAGCTCGGCTATCCCAAAGAGGGCCGGCGGTTCGAGACGCACCTGACGATCGGTCGGGTCCGCGGCGGCAGCGCCCCCGCCCTGGCCGAGCTCGGCCGTCTGCTGCGGCAGCACGCGGCGTTCGATGCCGGGCGATTCCACGTCGCCGAGGTCGTGACGTTCGCCAGCCACTTGGGCCCCAAGGGGCCGACCTACGACGCATTGAGCCGCGCGCCGCTGGGCGGCGGGCCATCGTAGCTAGGAATCAGACTCGTCCTCCGGCGAGGCGGTGCGCAGGGGCTCGAGGTCCTGCGGCGGGATCACCAAGCCGCAGCTTACGATGAACTGGATCGCCTGGTCGACCGACAGGCTCAGGTCGAGCACCTCCCGCTTGCGGACCACCAGGGCGTAGCCGCCCATGGGCACGGGCGACGTCGGAATGAAGATCCCCAGCACCGGCTCGGCGGCGGCGGCGCGGATGTCGCCAAGCCCCTCGCTGGTGACGAACGCGATGCTCCACATCCCCGGGCGGGGATACTCGACCGCCACGACCCGCCGGAACTGGATTTGCCGCTCGCGGAGGAAGAAATCGGTCACCTGCTTGACGCCGGAATAGACGTTGCGCACCAGCGGCAGCCGGGAGATGGCCCGCTCGATCCCGTCCCAAAAGAAGCCGCCGACCCCAACCGCGAGGAACTTGCCCAGCAGGTACAGCAGGAGGATGAAAAGGGCGAGGAAACAGGGGATGGCGTAATAGGGGCGGAGATAGGCGAGCTCGGCGTAGCGGCTGAGGTACGCGCGGCCGGTCTGCGGCAGTATCTCGGTGCCCGGGCTGTGGCGGACGCTCTCGTAGATCTCCGCCGGAACGAACGCCCCGTCGTCGAGCTGATAGTAGAGGCGGCCGTCGGCCAGGGCGGTCCGTTTGGCCGGGTCGGAGAGGGCCAGGTCTTCCCGGACTTCGCCGCGGAGCATCCAGGCGATGGCCTGGCGGGCCCCGGCGTTGACCGGCTCGAGGAAGTAGTGCTGCGTCGTGCTGATGACCCAGCCGAAGATGACCACTGTCAACAGGGGGGGCACCAGGACGCCCAGCCCGCGCATCACCGCCCTGCGGAACGGGTGCGAGGCGGGCTCGGATTCAAGGGTCGGAGGGAGATTGGACATGGTTCTTCAACGTATCCGGCACACTCCGTGTGCCGGATACATTGTACATTCTCACGCGCGGGCCAGGACGGCCACAGCCACGCTGGCCGCCCCGGCCTGTTTGAACACCCGGGCGGCCTCGCTGGAGGTGGCCCCGGTAGTTAAGATATCATCGACCAAGAGGACGTGCGAGTCCTTCAGGCAATGTAGACCGCACACGCCGTGTGCGCTAACCCGCACACGGTGTGTGCGGTCTACATTCTTGCGGAGGCGGAAGGCATTCCGCAGGTTCGCAAATCGTTCCGGGAGCAGGAGATCCCTTTGCGGCCTGGTGGGGCGGCGACGGACGAGGAGCCGCCCTTCGACGGGCTTTTGCAGCCGCCGGCCGAGCTCCGCGGCCAGGATCTCGGCGTTGTTCACGCCCCGCCACAGCCGCCGCCACCAGTGCATGGGGATGGGAACGATGACGTCCGGCCGGAACTGGGCCAATTCCTCCCCCCGGCGGTCGGCCAGGAGTTGCCCGAGCGCCTTGGCCAGCGACTCGTGAGAAACCCGCTTGGTCCGCAGCACCACTTGGCGGAGCTCCCCCGCGTATTCCCCGAGCGGCAAGGCGGCGTCGAAGTGCAAGGGGTGTTTCCGGCAGGCCGGGCAGTTCTCGGGCCGCTGGAGGCCCTCGGGCTGGATCGCCCCGCACCGCCGGCAGCCGCCCCACTCCTCGGGGGCCAGCCGGCCGCAACAGTCCTCGCAGAGCAGCCTGCCGGGCCGGTCCAGCGGCAGTGCCGCGTCGCACCACAGGCAGACCGGCGGGTAGGCGAGGTCCACAAGCCCCCGGCCGACCCATACCGCCCCAGCCCGCAGCCGAAGGGCCAATGCCGCTGCTCGGCCGTCGTGGAGAAAGGTTAGGCGTGGCATTGTAATTGGAGGCGAGTATGGTCCTTGCGCCGGCGAAACCGCAAGCGAGGCTCCGGGCGGAATCGGCGGGCTTTTGGCGTCTTCCGCACCGCCCACTGCCCACTGGCCATTCTCCGCCCGGCGGAGTGGGCTGGCAATGCCCAGTCGCTCTTGACTCGAAGTATGACTTCACCTAAACTGCCGGCCACGCGCGATACCCAGGGAACCCGCACCCGCATTGTCTGCCCAACTCCATGCGGATCATCGACCGTTACCTCCTGAGGCAGTTCGTGCAGACCTTTCTGATCTGCTACTTCAGCCTGACGGGGGTCTACGTCGTTTTCGATGTCTTCACGAACCTGGAGGCGTTCTTGCACTGCGCAAGGGGGGGGCAACTGCTGCGGTTGATGGGTTGGTACTATGGTTTCCAGTCGATCTTCTTCTTCGATCGGACCTGCAGTCTGCTGGTGCTGATGTCGGCGATGTTCACGGTGGCGTGGATCCAGCGGCACAACGAGATGACGGCGCTGATGGCGGCGGGCATCTCGCGGATCCGCATCGTGGCGCCGGTGCTGGTCGCGGGCGTGGTCATCACGCTGGCCGCGGCCGTCAATCGCGAGACGATCATCCCGCGGTTCAAGGACGAATTGGCCCAGCGGCCCGGCGACCTGCAGGGCAACGCCACGGACGAAGCGCCCTTCCTGCGTGACTACGAGACAGACGTGATCCTCAGGGGGAGGGCCGCTTACATCTACCAGCGCCGGATCGAGAAGCCCGACTTCCTTCTCCCGCAGTCCCTGGGCCAATATGGCAACCACCTCGTGGCCGACAGCGCGTACTACCAGCCTCCGTCGGGCGATCGGCCTGGCGGGTACCTGCTCGACGGCGTGCAGGACCCGAAGAGCCTCGCCGGCAAGCCGTCGCTGGTGCTGGAAGGCCGGCCCGTGGTGATTACCCCTCGTGATGCCGCCGGGTGGCTCGGACCCCAGCAGTGCTTCGTGGCCAGCGACGTGACGTTCGACCAGCTCACGGGCGGCCGGGCATTCCGCGCGTTCGGCTCGACCGTGGAGATGGTCCGCGCCCTGCGGAACCGGGCGATGGAGTACGGCGCCGATCTCCGCGTGACCATCCACGCGCGGCTGGTCCAGCCGCTGTTGGACCTGACGCTGCTGTTGCTCGGTCTGCCGCTGGTCGTGTCGCGCGAGAGCCGCAACGTGTTCCTGGCGATCGGCCTGGGCATGGGCGTGGTGGCGTTGTTCCTGTCGCTGGTGATCGGCTGCCAGCAGTTGGGTGCCAGCGGCCTGGTTGGGCCGGCCCTGGCCGCCTGGGCGCCGTTGATGATCTGCGTCCCCGCCGCCGTCGGCACGGCCGAAACGATGTGGCAGCGGTAGGCGGCGGGCAGTGGGCAGTTTAGCGGGCGACCATGCTGCGCATGGTGCCCTGCCCGCCGTTTTGCCGGCTAAATGTAGTTCAGCAGCGTGAACTGGAGGATGCTGCCGGTGGCGCGGAGCGAGGCTTCGTAGGCCACCTGCTCGGCGGTCAGGTCGGAGGCCGCCTGCGCCACGTCCGTGTCGTACTCGTTGGACATGAGCTGCTGGAGGTCGGTCTGCTGAGTCTGGGCCCGCGTTTGCAAGGCGTCGAGTCCCTGCTGGCTGGCGCCGAGCTCGGCCTGGGCGTTGCTGAGGTTGACCGTGCTCTGATCCAATAGGCTCAAGGCGTTCTGGACCCCGGTGGTGTCGTTGTTCCCCAGGGCTTGGGTCAACTGCAGCAGGGCGGTGAAGACCCCCGGGGTTGTCTGGGGATTGACGTCGCTGCCGGCGAGTTGTTGCTGGGTGTCGCCGGCCGCGGCGACGGCGGTGGAGCTGGCGGAGCTCTGCCCGGCGGGGACGAGTCCCAGATCGACCGCCGCCGTGCTCTGGGAGTCGGCGGTGACGGTGATCGTACCGTCCGCGGGATTGGCGTCGACCAGCTCGATGCCGTTTCCGACGCTGTCCAGTTGGGCGGTGAAGTTTGCCCCGGCGGCCTGGGCCAACTGATTGATCTTGTCGCAGACCTGGCCGACCGTGGTGAGGCCCGCCAGAGTGACGCCGATCGAAATGTCTTGGTCGGGCTGGGTGATGGTGAAATCAGGGTCGCTGCTGCCGGTGGGGACGAGCCCGACGCCGTTGCCGGAGTTCAAGTCGGACAACTCGGTGGCGGCGGTGAGGGTCCGCACGCCCAGTTGCGTGGCGGTGCTGCCGCCGTTCTCGCCGATCGTGAAGCCCGGCCCGCTCAGCCGGGAGCTGATCTGGATGCCCGTCTTGCTCGCGTTGATCTGGGCCAGCACGCCCGCGCCGGACTCCTGGATCGTGTTGAGCAGGTCTCCCACCGTCTTCGCCTGGCTGAGGTCGATGGTGTAGGTCTTGCCGTCGTTGGTGATCGTCAGTCCGGAGTCCTGGTCGAAGGCCGTGCCGGAGCCGCCGCTGG
>Ga0181524_10003678_pt1 | contig 14694 bp, 13 predicted proteins | sample PEATcosm2014_Bin_34_FD_119761 | JGI IMG/M metagenome (GOLD analysis project Ga0181524, IMG submission 119761) | Peatland microbial communities from MTU Mesocosm Facility, Houghton, MI, USA - PEATcosm2014_Bin05_60_metaG | ecosystem: Environmental > Terrestrial > Soil > Wetlands > Peat | place...
ACTCCCAAAGCCAAGCTTTGTGGCAATTGCATGGCTCCAGTGGTAAACCCATAGTCCCAAAGGCCAGAATTTGGTGGATTTTGGTCTACCGGCCGCCCCGGAACTGAATGATCCGCCGCCGGTCGCGCTTGGAGGGGCGGCGTTCCGGCAGGGGCGCGAACTCCCGCATTGCCTTGCGCTCCGCGGCCAGCTTGGCGCGCGCCGCCTTGCTCGCTTCGCTCTCGCGATAGAGCGTCTGCGCCACCGCCGCCGGACCGCGCATCTCGCTCAACTGCAGCACCTCGATCTGAAACTCGCCGCCCTCGTTCCTCACCACCAGCTGGTCGCCCACGCGCACCTCGCGCGCCGGCTTGGCCGGATGGCCGTTGGAGTGAATGCGGCCCAGGTCGCAGGCCTTTGAGGCCAGCGCCCGCGTCTTGAAGAAGCGCGCCGCCCAAAGCCACTTGTCGATGCGTACCGAGATCATGTTTGTATTTTCTTACAGCAGACGGCGTCTTCGCATCCGATTCACCTGGCGGTGGCGGGCGGCACGCGGGTAACGCTGATCATGCATCACTACTACACTGGCGCCAACAACTCGATCACCGAGACGCCGGGAACCGCCAGCCTGTCGTTGATCGGGCACTGGGAGTAAGCGAGCCGGGTCTTTGGCCGCAAATGAGAATCGGGATGCAAGGGTAAAAGCCCCGGCATCCCGATGGCAACCAGCTTTGAGTTTCGATAGCTGCCTAATTCGCCAGCACCGCCCGGTAGCGCACCTTGTTCTTCTTCACCTTCTCGATGGCTTCGTTGGCCCTGGCCATGGGGAAGCGCTCGGTCTGCGCCTTCACGCCATGGCGCGCGGCCACGTCCAGCATCTCTCTTATCCGGTAAGGGCTGCCGGTGGGGTTGCCGGTGATGGAGCGCAGGCCGCTGATGAGCGGAAAGGCGTGCACGGCGACCGGCGACGGGGGAACGCCCACAAAGCACAGCGTTCCGGTGGGCCGCAGCGCCTGCACGTAGGTTCCCCAGTCCTGGTCGGCGTTCACCGTGCTCAAAATGAAATCCAGACTCCCCGCCACTTCCTTCAGCGCCTTCGATTCACGGCTGTTCACGAAGCGGTGCGCGCCCAGTGCCCGCACCTCTTCTTCCTTGCCGGCCGAGGTGGAGAAGGCCGTTACCTCAGCGCCGAAGACCCGCGCAAACTGGATGGCGATATGCCCCAGTCCGCCTATGCCCACAATCCCCACTCGAGAGGAGGGGTTGACGCCATAGGTGCGCAGCGGGTTATAGACCGTGATGCCGCCGCAAAGCAGCGGCGCGGCGCATTCGCTTTCCAGGGCCTCCGGGATCTGAATCACAAAGCGGGCGTTGGCGCGGACGCGCTCCGCATAGCCGCCATGGCGGTGGACGCAGGTGCCTTCGGCCTTGGGGCAAAGGTTCTCCATCCCCCGCGAACACCACTCGCACTCGCCGCAGGAGTTCGATTGCCAGCCGAGGCCAACGCGCTGATCCACCTCGAGCGATCGCACCTCGTCGCCCACGGCCGCGACGGAGCCCACAATCTCATGGCCCGGAATGAACGGATATTGGCTGATGCCCCAGTCGTTGGAAATCAGATGAAGATCGCTGTGGCAGATGCCGCAGTGGGTGATGGCGATCTCCACCTCCTGCGGACCCAGCTTGCCGGGGTCGTAGCGATACGGCAAAAGTTCCGCTCCCGCCGCATGTACTGCAAGTCCTTGAATTAGGGCCATGATCGTTCCGAAGTCCTCGCTGAGGGGGTCATAGAGGCCGGCGGAATCCCCAGAAAACGCCGGTCCGAAAGTTGGCGGGAGAGGTTCCTCCGTCCATTCTACTTTAAACCGCCGCCGGTCTCTATGCGCAGATTCAGAATCTGAAAACCGCTCAAAACCCCTCCGGCGGAAGCCTCCCCCACCACCTCCGCCGACTCCCCATTCAGGTTCACATCCTGTGCCGTGCGCAGCGGCTCCAGCGCATTGGCCACTGAAAGCGGAAGGCTTGCAAGGGTTTGGCCGCTCATGCCGGCCTGGGTTTCAGGTACCAGCAGACTCACGTAGATGCGGTCCGCGGCGTGCTGCGCCCGGTCCTGCGCCAGCACCGTTTCCAGATCGGCGGGGCGGCTGGAAGGCCGGGGTTGGTTCAGAGTCCGGTCCAGCGTACCGGAGTCCGAGATCAACAGCCGCAGGTTGCCCACGCCCAGCCTTGCCGGCAGCGCGATGGGAATGCGCACATTGCGCGCCGGCTGCTGCCAGGGACGGATGGTTGCCTCGACCACCACCGTATCGCCGGCATGGACGATATCGTTGGAAACCAGCCGCGCCGTCTCCAGTTCCACCTGGATGCGCCGGGGAATGGCTTCGACATCGAGATCGATTCCGCGCACCGCGCCTTGCCGGGCGCCGTTCGAGTAGAGCCGAAAGAATTGGTCGGCCACCTGGAACGCAGTCTGCATGGGCGCGGGCATCTGATCGCCGGCCGAGATCCACAGGTCCAGCGGCGAAGGCCGGTAACCCTCCAGATCGATCGTGCCGGTCACGTGGTAGCTGGTGTCGAAGGTGCTTTCATTGGCGGCCAGCAGCGCTTCATACAGCGAAACCATCACCGCCTGAGGGGTGACCGCAGGCAGGTCCAGCACCTCGATATTGATTCTCCGAATGCTGCCTGCGATCTGCCCTCCGCCCGGCGAGTGGACCGCAATATGCACGGGAATCATCCGCGCCTTGAGGCCCAGGATGCCGCGAATCGCGGCGTCGCGGTCCTCGGTAAAGGCGCCGATCGGCTCGCCGGTGTTGACGATCTTGAAGGCGTTCAGCGGCGAAGCCAGCGTGGCCACCACTTCGGTCGCGGTCATGGGCAGCGAAACCGGCCCCGCCTGCAGGATGGAATGGCCGCAGGCCAGTAGCTGCTTGGCGTCGATGTACGTTACCGTGCAGGTGGCAGCAATCTCCAGGTCGCCGCGCACCAGTTGCGCGCTCACCGCCGACCCCGGCACAATACCGGCCAGCGCGCCCGCCGAGAGCTCCGCGCCAGCTTTCCCGCCAGGCGCTGAACCGGACTTGGACGAAGCGCTCATCCCCCCGGCCGCCACCGTCTCCAGGCCCGTGCCCGCCATTCGCTGCTGCCACAGGCGAATGGCTTCCGGCCGAAAGCCGCTCATCACCAGCGGCGTCTCCATGGCCTGAATCGTCTCCTGGGCCGGCGCCTGAAGAAGTTCCTCCTTGCCCCCCGACCACTGATCTCCGATCCCTGATCCCTGATCCGCGCCGGGGTCCCCGGCGAGCGATCTTTGCTCGCTGGGGTGGCTGACGCCTAAACCATCGACGGGCAGATCGCGCACCTCCAGCATCTGCTCGATCGGCGTGATGCCGGCGATGGGATCCTTGCTGAACTGGCCGATGCGGTAGGAGAGCGAGCCCAGCAGCCGGTTGCCAATGTACACCGGGCTGCCGCTCATGCCCGCCGCCACGCCGGTGTACTCCGGCTTGGCGCCGTGGAGCTGGACCAGGATCATATCGTGACCGGGGCCGCGCGCCCCGCGCAGTACGCCCAGAATCTCAACCTCCATCGGCTCCGGCTTGCTCCCCGTAAAGACCGTCCAGGCCGTCGCGGTCATACCCCGCCGCACCTCGCTGAGCGGGAAGAATCCTCCGCTGGAGGGTGGCGGACCCTCGGGAGCAGGTGTGCTTTGCGCCGGCAGCAGGCTGCGGCAAAGCAGAACGACCAGAGCAAGCGCGGCAATCTGAGCAAGCCGCGCACTGCTCTGCAATTTGCCCAGCCCGAGAAGCACTGCGGCGGGGGGGATCGGGGTTTCCTTCAAGCAGGTTTCCACGTCTATAAGAGTACAGCCTTGGCAGCATGGAGCTGTCTTCCCGTATGCTGTTGAGCACAGAGGTCGTGATGTCCGCAATATCCAGGAAGAATCCGTCCGGTTTCCCCATTCGCCGTTTCAACGGTTGGCTTGTCCTTCTGGTCCTGGCCATCGCGCCGCTGGTCCGCGCCCAAGCCGCGCCGCAGCCCCAGCAGCAGCCCGACCAGGCCGCCCCCGACGCGGGTGGTCCCAGCGCCGACTCCGGCGTCATCGCCCTGCCCAAAAAGAAGGAGCCGGCCACAGATGAGCCGCCGCCTGCCCCGGCCGCGCCCAAGATCAAGAACCCGGAGGGGATGGGCAACGTTGCGCTGCGCATCGAGGTTCCCGAGGTGAGCGTGGATGTGGGCGTGCTGTTGGAGAAGACCCACCAGTTCGTCCCCGGTCTCAAGCCCGAGAACTTCCACGTCTATGAGGATGGAGTCCTGCAGAAGGTCTCCGGTTTCAAGCGCGTCGAGGCGCCCATCACGGCCCTGCTGATCTGCGAGTTTGCCTCCACCAGCTATTACTCGATCTACGACATGCGCAATGCCGCCTTCGCCTTTACGCAGCAGTTGCGGCCCCAGGACTACGTGGCCATGATGACCTTCGACATGCGTACCCAGATCGTCACCGACTTTACCCAGGACAAGCGCCAGCTCGTGGAGGCCATTAACTCGCTGGTGATCCCCGGCTTCAGCGAAACCAACGTCTTCGATGCGCTCAACGAGGGCATCGACCGGCTGGAGCGCATCGAGGGGCGCAAGTACATCGTGCTAATCGCCTCCGGGCGCGATACCATGTCCAAGCTCACCTTCGACAAAATCGAGAAGAAGGTCAAGGCCACGCAGGACATCACCATCTTCACTCTCTCGACCGGCGGCGCCGTGCGGGCGATAACCGAAGGCCGCGGAGGCATGAGGGGCAGCATGCGCGATATGGATAACCTCCAGGCCGACAACGAGATGAGATCCTTTGCCAGCCTCACCGGCGGCATGTGGTTTTCTCCGCGATTTGTCGGGGAACTGCCGGACATCTTCCAGCAGGTCAACCAGAACATCCGGTCAAAATATGAACTGGTCTACCGCCCCACGAACACCAAGCTGGACGGTACCTATCGCAAGCTGCGAGTGGAACTGGTAGACGCTGAGGGCCAGCCGCTGCGCATGCAGGACGAGAAGCAAAAGCCGCTCAAGTTCGAGATCATAACCCGCGATGGCTACCGCGCCAAGCAGGAAGTCGAGTAGCCCGAACCGGGACAGGATTTGCGATTGCACCGTGAAATACACGACGGCTGGCGTCTGCCCGAGGGGCTCCCGCCAGCCGTCGTCTTGATCGCCCCAGACCCCCCGTCGCCTTAGCCGACGAGGTGGAGAATGATCAGAACGTCGCGAACGTAGTACACGATGACGACCGTCGTCGCCGCCGCGGTGAGCCAAAAGGCTATCCGCTCCACGGGTTCCAGCTTGGCGACCTTGGCCGCGATGGCCGCCTGCTCGAACTTCACGTTATCGAAGGAATCGTCCAGAATAATCTGGTCGTCCTCGTCGCGGGTCAATCTCCCTGCATAAATCTTGAGGCAAATGACCAGCAAAACCAGAACGCCCCAGACCGCCCACATTACCGGAACAAATCCCGTCATACTCCACCTCCGAAGAACCTTCTGGTCCCAGATACCGGCGAGTCCGTAAGGGAATCGCGGTCTCGTGAGTAGAGGGGCCGTACGGTTGACTATCATAGCCCCGAACCAGGACGAGCGTCGTGACATGAATCACACGCAATCGCGCGGGATCAAGGTTGCCTCTCAATCCCCCAGTTCAACATTCCTCCCTGGCTATGGCAAAGCCGGGGTCGTAGCTAAGCTAGGAGATAGCATCCCTGGCTGTGCGCCGCCATCCCGCAAAAGGGGGAGCCAATGCTGCGACTTTCAGGTCTGCACCCGCATCCAATGGGATGAAGCCGCGATTGGGGCTTGTGTCGCAGCCCCCGGCAAAGTACAGTTGTGGATAACGGCTCGCATCTTACCCTTAGGGAGACATCATGGCCACAGCAACCGCACCCGCACAGGAAGTCGAAAAGAAAGCGCCCCTGCAGCTGACCCCGCAGGCCATTGCCAAGGTCCGCGAGATCATGGCCACCCAGGATCCGCTTCCCGCGGGACTGCGCATCGGCGTGATGGGCGGCGGCTGCTCCGGGTTCCAGTACTCCATGGCCTTCGAGAACCAGAGCGGCATGATGGACAAGGTCTTCAAATTCGGCGACTTGCAGGTTTTTGTCGACGCCACTTCGCTGATGTACCTGAACGGCTGCACCGTCGATTACGTCGAGACCCTCGAAGCCGCCGGCTTCAAATTCGACAATCCCCAGGTCAAGAGCACCTGCGGCTGCGGCTCGTCTTTCAGCGTCTGACAGGCCCGCGCTTCGGCTTGCTCAGTTCAGTTTGATTCGCTGTTGAAGAAAGGCCCGTCCCCCTTCGTGAGGGCGGGCCTTTGTCTTCCGAGCGTCGTTTTCCGGCTTTCGCCCAGTCGCGGGAGAGACGGCCGCTCAACTATTGCTGCCCATCTCGGGGCGATCTTAGTTTGTCGTCAGCGGCAGGGTCTGTGTGTTGTTATAGCCCAGATCGGTGACCTGGACGCTGCCCTGCGAGATGGCTCCAACCTTGTAGCGATGATCGACAATCTCGCCGGTCTTGGCCATGAAGGTGTCTTCCCCATGGACGAAGAAGGCCTTGAGCGACTTGTCCTTGGACTGGGCATAGCCGAAGTACTTCAGATCGATGGCCGGAGGATGCGGCTTCTCATTCGCCACCAGCGCCGCGGTGACGGCCGGTTCGCCGTTTCGCGCGCTCTTGACGGGAGCTTCAATCGGTTGTACCGGCACAGATTCGGCGGAGAAGATGTTCCTGCCCGTTCCCTCGTACTCCACCTCCTCGCTCATGGCCAGCTTGTCGAAGTGCAGCGTGGGGTCGAGGCCGGCGTTGGTCAGCTTCTGCGCTTCGCCCGCTGGTTGGTCCTGTCCATTCCCGCTGGCGGACGCGGACTGCGTTCCAACCGCCGGATGAATGTTCACTGCTGGAGATGCGGCTTGGGCGGGAATGGGCCGGGGAGGCTTGGGTGAGCCCCCGAACGAGCCGAAGAGTTCCCACCCGCCGATCACCGCAATCAGCGCGAAGATCGCGATGACCAGATAGACCTGGCGCTTGTTCTCCGTTCCCAGGCGAAGGGCCATGGCTACTCGCCCTCCTTTCCGCCTCTGGAGGATTCGGCGGGGGCGGGCGCCGGTTCCCCAGCCTCCGGAGTCGGCGGCAATCCGCTGGCCGCGGCATCGGCCGGCCGCAGCCAGGTGGAGACCTTCAGCCGCACGTTCACCATGCCGCCCTGCTGACCTGTCAGGGCCATGGCCCGGATCACAAAGAAGGTCTGGTCACGCTCCAGGCTGTTCACAAACCGCATGATCTCCGGGTAGGAGCCGCTGATGCCGGCGTCCATCGAGATTTCAGTCAGATCGGAACCCGCGGGGCCTTGCGAGTATTGGACTCTGGACAGCCGCACCCCCGACTTGACCTGAAGGTCGCCGATGCGGCCTGCGATCGACGAGTAGTTAGGCGGGATGCGCTTGGAGTAGAAGGTCAGCATCTGGGAGCGGGACTCTTCCACGCGCTTTTCCAGGCCGCGCAGGGGTGCGGTTTGCAGGTCCAGAGCCTTCAAATCCGCCTGCTTGCCGGCCAGGGCGTTGCTGGAGCGGCCATTCATAGCTGCCCAATCCAGCCCCAGCCGCACAGCCAATCCAATGGCCAGCACCAGCAGCACGGCGAACCCGGCATAGTGCCAGGTGAGGGGAGAGGTCAGGCGCTCGCGCCAGGTGGAGGACAGACGGCTGCTCATTTTGGGCCTCCGGACGCGGGATAGACCGAGGGGTTGGGCTTGGTCTGCGGTGGGCCGGTATAAGGCGGACGCCCTGGCCCAGGAACCCTGTCCGCGCCCAAACCCTGGCCTATGCGCGGCTGCTGGTTTGGCACAGGGTTTGCAGCTGAATGGGCCGAGCGCGGCGCGGGTTGGCCGCCGAGATCTTCACGAGCCGGAGACGGCTTCTTTGCCGCCTTGCGTTCTCCGGGCAAGGCCGGGTTGTATTCGGCCAGCAGATCGAAGTCCACGCGGTTCGAGGCGCTCACCGGCTCCAGCCGCTGGCTGGGCCCTCCGGTCGACTCCGCATTCTCGCCCACGATCCGGGGCAAGAGAAACCGCTTCGAGTGCTCCAGGTTCCTCACCAACTCCACGGCGCGGTCGCGGGGCCCATTCACACGAAGGTGCAGGAAGATGTGGCCGTCCTTGGCGCGCGCCGGCTCGATGGTCGAGACCTGCACTCCGCCCGGCAGCACGGTTTCCAGATCCTCCATGGCCAGCGTCCAGCTGAATGCCTTCTCATCGAAGAGCCGATTGAGCATCCCCACCCGGTCCAGCAACTCGGCGTTGGCAGGCTGGGCCATCAGGTTCCGGTAGCCTTGCTGCTCCTGGGTGATGCGGGCAATCTGGCCGTCGAGCGAATGATCCCGCGCGCGCGCTTCTTCGGCCTTCCGGTCGAAGGTGCGCAGGCCCAGTCCCAGCCCGATCGAAACCAAGGCGAGCGCGCCCATGGCGATGCGCAGACGCTTGATGGCCGGTCCCAAATCGGCGAAGGGGCGGCTGGCGAGATTGAGAGCGATCCGCATTATCTTGCTCCCGCCTGCCTGCCGTGGAGGCCCTGCGCGCCTCGAAGGGCGAGCGCGCCAACCACGCCGGCAATGTTTGCGTCTCCGAGCGCCGTCAAAGCGCCGGTCTCAGGCCGCGGCGCTAAATCGACCACCGTCAGCCCCGGGTCGTCGAGCCAGAGGGCGAAGGCATCCACGCCGCTGAAATTGACCCCATCGAACTGCGTCCCGTAGTTGCCGGCATAAAGAAGCTGCTGGGGGCTGACCCCCAATTTGTCCTCGTAATACGCTGAAGCCACGGCGATGCCGCGCTGCACCTCCTGCAAGCGCAGGTTGGGGTCGGCAGGCAGGTCGAGCGTGCGGTAAAGCAGGAGATCCTGCCCATTGGCGATGCAAGTGGTCAGCGCCTGGGAGCTGAGATTGGCGATCAGCGCGGCTTGCATGGGATCGACCGCCTCCAAGGCGGCGAGGCTCGACGGCAGCACCGCGCCCGGCTCGTAGCCCGCGGCCCGGACTGCGTCCTCATACTCGGCCAGCACCGGTCCCGGCATCACTGCTGCCAGGACTTTGCACTCGTCCTTGGTCTCCACCAGCACCTGGTAGCTCAGACCGGCGTGCTCCACGTCAAAGGGAACCATCTTGCGAAGGCGGAAGCGCAGGACCGGGAAGGCCTCGGCGGCCTTGGAGGGAAGGGAATCGAAGTCCAGCACAAAGACCCGCACCGACGTATCCGGCACCACTACCGTCACCGAGCGGGTGCGCGGCGAGAGCTGCCCCAGCGTGGAGCGAATCGCAGCCGCCACTGCCTCCGGCGCCCTCAAGTTCGCCTCGCCGATCCCCGGCGTCACCACTCCCGCAGGCAGCGCCTGAAAGGCGTAGATCGGCTCTTGCCCCGGTCCCGTCAGCGCCGCCGCCAGCACCCCCTCGGGCGCAACCTCCACCGCCGCCGGTGGACGCCCGCCAGGCTGGAAACCCGTCTTGCTCAGTATTGAATTCATCAGCGCGACGCCTCGATAAACGTAACTTTGTTGATCTCCTTCAGCGTCGTAATCCCGCGGCGAACGCGCTCCAGCGCCGACTCGCGCAGAAACGTCATGCCCTCTTTCCGGGCCAGTTTGCGCACCTCCGACGTGGGCTTCTTCTCCAGGATCAGCTCGCGGATGGGGTCGGTCAAGTCGAGCAACTCGTGGATCGCGGTGCGGCCCCGGTAGCCTGTCCCCCCGCACTCCATGCAGCCTGCCCCCTCGCGGAAGCCAAAGCCGCGCCACTCCTCCGGATCCATGCCGCAGGCCAGCAGCACGTCGTCGCCGTATGAGACCGTCCGCGAGCAGTATTCGCAGTTGGTTCGCACTAGCCGTTGCGCCAGAATGCAGTTCAGCGCCGAGACAAAGTTGTAAACCTCCACCCCCATATTCACAAAGCGGCCCAGCACGTCCACCACGTTGTTGGCGTGAACCGTAGTGAAGACCAGATGCCCCGTCAGCGCCGAGTTGATGGCAATCTGCGCCGTCTCGTTGTCGCGAATCTCGCCCACCAGAATCTTGTCCGGATCGTGGCGCAGTATCGATCGCAGTCCGCGCGCAAAGGTAAGACCCTTCTTCTCGTTTACCGGAATCTGCGTAATGCCGCGAATCTGGTACTCCACCGGATCCTCGATGGTGATGATCTTGTCCTCGTCGCTCTTGATCTCGTTCAGCGCGGCGTACAGCGTGGTCGTCTTGCCCGACCCCGTCGGCCCGGTCACCAGCACCATCCCGTACGGCTCGCGAATGTAGCGCCGGAACCGCCGCAAATCCTCGTCGGCAAAGCCCACCACATCCAGCGTCAGGTGCTTGAACTTCTCGCTCATCGACTCTTTGTCCAGCACGCGCAGCACGGCGTTCTCGCCGTGAATCGTCGGCATGATGGAGACGCGGAAGTCGATCAGCCGGCCCTTGTAGCGCACCCGGAAGCGCCCATCCTGCGGTACCCTCCGCTCGGCGATATCCAGCTCGCTCATGATCTTGATGCGGCTCAGAATGGTCGAGTGGTGCTCGCGCGCGATGGGCGCCATGGCCGCCTGCAAGACTCCGTCGATGCGGTACTTCACCACCACCGAGTCGTCGTTCGTCTCGATATGAATATCCGAGGCCCGCCGCTCCAAAGCCGTGAAGATGGTGGTATCCACCAGCCGGATAATGGGGCTGATGTCCTCCTCGCTGGTCAGCTTCTCAATGGAGATATTCTCGTCGGAGCTGTCCTCGCCGGTCAGCACGTCGAAAGTCAGTCCCTCACTGGCCTCGTCCAGCACCCGCTGCGACTGCTCGGTCTTCTTCAGCAGGTCGGTGATCTGCGAGAGCGTCGCCACCCGCGCCACGATCCGGTGCCCCAAAAGCCCGGCGATCTCATCCAGCACCATCAGCCGCGACGGATCGCTCACCGCAATCACCAGTGAGTCCTCCTCCTGCTGCTCGATGGGCACAAAGTTGTAGCGGAACATCAGTTCCACCGGCACCGTGCGCAGCAGGTCGTGCTGGATCTTGAAGTTTTTCAGGTCAACGAACTCGGCGTGATAGCGCCGCGCCAGCGCCTCGGCCTGCGCCCGCTCGTCCTGACCCGTGGGCAGCGGAAGCGTGAATACTGCTGTGTCGGCCATGCCCGGTTACCCCTGTGCCCCGCCGGTCTGTCCCAGCGAGAAGATGGGCAGATAAAGCGAGATGAGAATGAAGACCACAACCACGCCCATGACGATAAGAATCGCGGGCTCGATCAGCGCCAGGGAGGCGGTCAGCGCCGTCCCCACGTCCTCCTCGAAGAACTCGGCTACCGAGTTGAGCATCTGCGGCAGCGCGCCGGTCTGTTCGCCCACCGTAATCATCTCCGCCGCCAGATCGGGAAAGACCTTCGTCTGAATCAGCGCCTCGGCCAGGCTCTTGCCCTCGCGCACCGTCCCGATCGACGCAAATACCGCCTTCGAAACCCGCCGCGACGAGATCGATCGCGCCGCCGTCTCCAGCGACGGCACCAGCGGCAATCCTCCCGTCAGCAGCGTGGACAGCGTGCGCGCAAACAGCGCCACCTGGTACTTCAGCCAGATCTTGCCGAAGACCGGCATGCGGATCCTGAAGCCGTCAAAAAAATCCTGCCCCCGGTCGGTGATTGAGAAGCGGTAGACGCCAAAGCCCGTGCCCAGCGCCACCAGCAAAATCCACAGCAGATTGTGATTCAGCCACTTACCGAAACTCAGCAGCGCCATCGTCATCGCCGGCAGCTTCGAGCCGAGCTGGTCGTACAGCTCGGCAAACTGCGGCACCACGTATGTGAACATGAACATCACCAACAGCGTCACCAGCGTCAGAAGCACGCAGGGATAGATCAGCGAAGTGATCAGTTTCTTGCGGAAGGTCAGCGAAATCCGCTGGAAGCTCACATAGCGCTCCAGCACCTCCAGCAGGTTGCCCGAACGTTCCCCGGCCAGCAGCGTGGTGGTGAACATGGCCGGAAAACCGCTCTGCGCCTCGAAGGCCGACGAAAGCGACTCGCCCGTCTTCACGCGCCCCGACACGTCGTCCAACTGGGCGGCAAAGTGGGCGTCCTTCTGGTTCTTGGCCAGCATCTGCAAACTGCCAAGAATCGGCAATCCGGCCCGGATCAGCGTCAGAAACTGCTGGTTGAAGATCAGAAACGGCTCCAGCTTTACTTTGCGCCGCTTCAGCCCCGCAAACCCCGACCGCGCCCGCACGCTGAAGACGTGGTAGCCCGCATGGGCAAAACGCGCCCGCAACTCCTCCGCCGTGGCTGCCGTCTGCACCTGCTCCTGCACCCGTCCACGCTCATCGGCCAACTTGATGACGAACTCTGCCATGCCTCAACTCGCCGGCGGTCTCGACCGGCCTCTCTCTCGGTGAGTTTCTCTCAGGATTCAGGTTACCAGCTTGAGCCGCCCGCCTTCGCAGCGGCCCGCCCCCATGAGTAGACGCGCAAGCAACAGCCAGCGCTCAGAGCGGGCAAACCGCTTAGGCTGCGGAATAGATCAGATGGCGGAGCGGAGCGTCGGCCGGCCATCAAGCCAACGAAGAAAGCGGAATTTCAGAGGGTGGCGAAGAACTCATTCGGGCACCAGGCCGGGGGCCTGGCCCGGCTCCGGCGAGTAATCACTCCGGGTGACTCAGGCACGGTTTTCGGCCCAGGGAGGAACGATGCGGGAGACCGGTAGCGGCGCGGGCTACCCCAGGTCTCATCCGCCGCGGCGGAGAGACCTGGGGCTCCCGTCGGCTGCGCCCCCCTCCGACGCACCGCCGAACCCACTCCGGCTCTCCGCCACGCGGCTGCGGCTTTAGGCTGCGGACGTGAGGGAACGAAGCTCAGGCCGCGGACCCTGGCATGTGCCTGGTCCGAGCCCGAGTCTGTGCCGCGGACTGGCCGTTCGAGGAGATCGGACGGAGCCTGAAGGAGTTGTTTCCCGCTGGGATCATCGCCAGAGGGATCGGGGATCGATCCGGGCTGCTGTGGAGATGCTTGGACTCCAGCCATGCGCAGAGCCGGGGATCGTGAATCTCAGGCTGGTCCTGCCAAAAGTCAGGCGCCAGCCCACACTGAATCTGGAGATGGTCCAGATGCAACTCGACGACTGCGACGTGGCTTGAGAAATAACGGCGGACATTGGAAACGCCAACGTGCAGTCCAGTCAACCCGTGGCCCTTGGAATGCGTTTTGACTACCATCGGAACCTCCTGCCGACTGCGAATGATGTATGACGAAAGAGCCAAGCCAGAGAGAACCGCGCGCGCGGCCGGGAAAGCTGCCGTACAGGTTCCTGATGTGAGACTTGCAGTCGTGAACGTTCGGTGAGGGACGATGGTGGTCTAGTTCGTGGGTCTAGCCATGGGGAAGCGAGATCTCTCGCCTGGGCGCCGTTCACAGTTCGTTCGCTGACGGCGAGAGCGAGAAAATCCCCGACTGGTTTTTATTTTCCCCACGAAGAATTCGCCGCGTCTGTTCAATTTTGCACACTTTTCCACAGCCCGGACCGGATAAATCGCCAATTCATTGTCCCTTAATGTTCTGCAAAGGCAGGATGCCCCATCCTTGCCGCGTGTCTGCGCGGCGACTTCATTTTTTCGGATGTGGAGCGTTGACATGAAAAACGCTTACCGGATCGGGGTCGATTGGAGACTTGGCCTGGTCGGTTCGACTGGATCGAAATCGATATACGGCGGATCCTGGCCGGGCATCCCGGCAAGGTTACGCGTAGATGCCGCGCTGCTTGATGGTGAATGCTACGCGGTCGATGGCCAGCATGTAAGCGGCGATGCGGTTGTTCACGTTGTGGGCATCGGCGTAGCGCACCACGTCGTCGAAGCTGTCGCGCAGAATGGTCTCCAGTTGCTCGTTGACGATGGCTTCCTTCCAGAAATAGCCCTGGCGGTCCTGCACCCATTCAAAGTAACTGGCGGTAACGCCGCCGGCGTTGGCCAGAATGTCGGGCACGACGAAGATTCGCTTCTCGGCCAGGATCTCATCGGCCACGGCGGTGGTGGGTCCGTTGGCGCCCTCGACGACGATGCGCGCCTTGATGCGGTCGGCGTTGCGGCTGGTAATCACGTTCTCAGTGGCCGCGGGAATGAGAATCTCGCAGTCCTCAACCAGCAGCTCATCGGCAGGCATGGCCTCGGCGCCGCGGAATCCCAGAGTGGTGCCGTTGCGGTACTTGTACTCGATCAACTGGTGAATGTCGATGCCGCCGGAGTTCGCCAGACCGCCATCCATCTCGGCTATGCCCACGATCTTGTAGCCGCGCTCCATCATCAGGCGGGCGGCGTTCGAGCCCACGTTGCCGAATCCCTGAATCACCACCCGGCAGCCGTCGATCTGCATGTTCAGATAGCGCAGGCTCTCATCGCAGGCCAGCGTGACGCCGCGCCCCGTGGCCTCCAGCCGGCCGCGTGACCCGCCGATGTTCAGCGGCTTGCCGGTGACCACGCTGGTGACCGTGTGCCCCATGTGCATGGAGTAGGTGTCCATGATCCAGGCCATGGTCTGCTCATTGGTGTTCATGTCCGGCGCCAGAACGTCCTTCTCCGGCCCGATGAAGTCGATGATCTCGGCTGTGTAGCGGCGGGTCATGCGCTCCAGTTCACCCTGGCTCATCTGTTTGGGATCGCAGATCACGCCGCCCTTG